>Ga0209448_10000473_pt1 | contig 13465 bp, 12 predicted proteins | sample BogFormECP14_OM2_FD_188245 | JGI IMG/M metagenome (GOLD analysis project Ga0209448, IMG submission 188245) | Bog forest soil microbial communities from Calvert Island, British Columbia, Canada - ECP14_OM2 (SPAdes) (version 2) | ecosystem: Environmental > Aquatic > Freshwater > Wetlands > Bog ... | reverse complement strand
CGCGATCCGGACGGCAAGCCGACGGTCAATGTCCCGCATGCCTCGGATGTCGTTAACGCCGCTTACGCCTCCGATGTGGGCGTCGACAACGATCCGATCGATGCGGACGGCGGTTACGTCTGGTACGCCGTCGCCGATATCGCCAAGGCCCACGACCGTACGCTCGACGAAGTCAAAGCTCAGGTCGCGCAGCGCTGGCGCGACGATGAAATCGCCGCACGGCTGAAGGCCAAGGCAGATGATATGCTCGGCAAGCTCAAGGGCGGCGAGGCGTTCGACGCGCTCGCCAGTGCCGACAAGCTCAAGATCGAAACCGCAACCGACATCAAGCGCGGCGGCACGAGCGGCGCCATCACGCCGCGGATGACGGAAGCGATCTTCCACACCGCGAAGGACGCCTATGGCAGCAGCGTAGGCGATCTGCCGACGCAATGGGTCGTGTTCCGCGTCACCGACATCAAGACGCCGCCGCTCGACGCGAATTCGGCCAATGCCAAAACCATCGCGCAGACGGTGCAGAGCCAAATGGCCGACGACGTGATCGGCCAATATATGGCGTGGCTTGAAACCTATCTCGGCACCAGCATCAACGGCGCGGCGCTGGCGCAAGCCATGGGGACATCAAGCGGGAACTCGGGCAACAACCCGCTGGACTCCAACTAAATGCAAATCGAGCCTGCGGCGGAGACTTTCGCTGAGGGCTACGCGTCCGGCGAGCCGCAATTCGTCTGGACCACGTTGGTCGCCGACCTCGAAACGCCGGTCTCCGCCTTTCTGAAAATCGCCGGCGGACGGCCGATGAGCTTTCTTCTGGAATCGGTCGAGGGCGGAGCAGTGCGCGGCCGCTATTCAATCATCGGGCTCGAGCCGGATCTCATTTTTCGCGTTAACGGCAAGAGCGCCGAGATCAACCGCACGCCGCAGACCGATCCAGCCGCGTTTGTCCGGACCAATAATCCGCCGCTCGCCGCGTTGCGCGCTATCATCGCCGAAAGCCGCATTGCGCTGCCGCCGGCGCTGCCGCCGATGGCAGCCGGCGTGTTCGGCTATCTCGGCTACGACATGGTGCGGCTGATGGAGGATTTGCCGCCGCCGGGCCGCGATCCGATCGGCATTCCCGACGCCATCCTCATTCGCCCGACCCTCGTCATCGCCTTCGACGCGGTCGAAGACACGATCACCGTGGTCACGCCGGTGCGGGCGCATTCCGGCGTCACGGCGAAGGCCGCACTGGCACGCGCCGTCGAACGCCTCTCCGCCGTGGTCGATGCGCTCGACAAGCCTCTCGACAAGGCGGCAACCCAATATCATGACGGCCCGCTCCACGTCGTGCCGCGGTCGAATACCTCGGCGGACGAATTCAAGAGCATGGTGCTGCGCGCCAAGGACTACATCGCCGCCGGCGATATTTTTCAGGTCGTGCTGTCGCAACGTTTCGAGGCGCCGTTCGCCCTGCCGCCGTTTGCGCTCTACCGCGCGCTGCGGCGGGTCAACCCGTCGCCCTATCTGTATTTTCTCGATTTCGGCAACTTTGCGGTGGCCGGCTCGAGCCCGGAAATTCTGGTCAAGTCGAGCCGCGGCACCGTCACTATCCGCCCGATTGCCGGCACGCGGCGGCGCGGCGCGACCCCGCACGAAGATCAGGCGCTTGAGACCGAGCTTCTCGCTGATCCCAAGGAGCGCGCCGAGCACCTGATGCTGCTCGATCTCGGCCGCAACGACGTTGGCCGCGTCGCCGAGATCGGCACGGTAAAAGTCACCGACCAGTTCTTCATCGAGCGCTACAGTCAGGTGATGCATATTGTTTCCAACGTCGAGGGCAGATTGCGCAAGGATCGCGACGCCATCGACGCGCTGGCCGCGGGCTTCCCGGCCGGCACCGTGTCGGGCGCACCGAAAGTGCGCGCCATGCAAATCATCGACGAGTTGGAAAAGGAAAAACGGTCGCTCTATGCCGGCGCCGTCGGCTATTTTTCCACCGGCGAGGAAATGGATTCCTGCATCGTGCTGCGCACCGCGCTGATCAAGGACGGCACCATGTATGTGCAAGCCGGCGCCGGCGTCGTCGCCGACTCCGATCCGGAATTCGAACAGCAGGAATGCATCAACAAGGCGAAGGCTCTGTTCCGCGCCGCCGAGGAAGCCCAGCGCTTTGCCAGTGCGGCGCGGCGTGGGCAATAAACCAATCGGTTCCTTGCGCCCGGGATGCGATGGTTGGGCCGCGATGATGTCCGGAAAGGGCGCAAACCGCGCGCCGCAAAGGTTTCCCTATCGTTAAGATTGGCACAACCAATCCATAGTAGCTTGGCAAAAAAGCTGGGCCGGTTCCGGCCTTGTAGGGATTCGCTGTGCCAGCATATGACGATCCCATCCAAGGGGTGGAATTCCGCTATCGGCTCTACGCGCTCGACCCGCAGGCGCGCGGCGCGATCAAACAAATATGGCCGATCGTTGCGCCGGATCTCGACAAGGCGGTGGACGCCATTCTCGCCGTCACCAGCCAATTGCCGAATCTCCGCGACGTCATCCGGCAGCACGGGCATGTGATCAAAAAGCTCGAAATGGCGCATCTGGAAGCACTGCTGAACGGCGACCTCGATCGCCCCTATTTCGTGTCATGCCGCAAAACCGTCGAACAAGAAGCCACGTTCGGCATCGACGCCCGTTTCCGCAGCACCGCCGGAAATTATCTGCTCCGCGGCGCGCTCGACGCGCTGGCGCGCAAATACAGGTTCTCGCCGGCAAAGCTCGTCGCCAACACCAAGCCGGTGTCGAAGGTCATCGCCTTTGACGTGGCGAACGCGATGACCCTGCATCGTGAAGCCGCCGAAATCACCGCGCAGAAGCGGAGTCAGACCATCGATGCCGCGATCGCGGATTTCGCCGGCACGGTCGGCGAGGTGCTGGAAGCCATCAAGACCGCTGCCGCGTCGCTGACCGCGACGTGTACGACCATGCGGGGTCTCGCCGACAATGCCGTGAACCGAATTGCCGTCGCCTCGGCGGCGGCCGCGGAAACGACGCACCGAGTGAAGATCACCAGCGAAGCCACCGACGAGCTCTATGGCTCGATCAATCATATCGGACAAGAAACTGGCCGCGCGCTCGAGATGGCGAAGGCGGCGGTCGACGACACGCAACGCACCCAGCAAGCGGTATTTTCGCTCGACGATACCGCCGGGCGGATCGGCACCATCGTCAACATCATTTCCACCATCGCCTCGCAGACCAATCTGCTGGCGCTCAACGCCACGATCGAGGCGGCGCGGGCCGGCAGCGCCGGCAAGGGATTTGCGCTCGTCGCCTCCGAGGTGAAGGCGCTGGCCAGCCAGACCTCGCGCGCCACCGATGAAATCTCGCAACAGGTCAACGCCATTCAGGATGCGACCAGGAAATCGGTCGACGAAATTTCGTCGATCGCGCGCGCCATCGAGCAATTGACGGCGGCCGCCACCAGTATCGCTTCCGCTGTCGAACAACAAAGCAACACAACGCGCGACATCGCCGGCAGCATTCAAATGGCCGCGGGATACACAACTAGCGCCTCGACCGAAATCATGTCGGTCGAGCAAGCCGCACGGCAAAGCGCCACGGCCTTCAGTGAAATCGCGGATTTGACCGGGCGGGTCGCCTCCCGCGCGCGCGACCTCGAATCCAAAGTGACGGAATTTTTCAACCGCGTGCGCGCGGCATGAACTTTGTTTGTTGCGAAACCTCGCAGTTGCTCCGCACCGACAACGCCGTAGCCCTTAATCGCAGCGCTCAACCCCTAATCAGCGCACAATCGCGACGCGCAATTGTTACGTCAGGAGTTTTAAGACGAAAAGCCGGTCGACGGCACCGTTCCAGACCTTGATCCAATCGGACCAAGGTCTTGATTTTTCGCTTGAACACCATCTCGTTCGAAAACCGGGTGCCCCCCGGATCAAGTCCGAGGGCACGCTTTGGCGTCAATCGCAAATCAAGCAGCGCGATCGAACTCATGGTGGGAAGCGACTTTGGGCAGATCCGACGATTTCTTTTTGCGGGTCATAATGCAGCCGGCGTAGATAAGCGCCGGAATGCTGATGGCGATCATCGCCATCGCCACGTTGAGCGCCATTTGTTCCTCCTCAGTTCGCCGTTTGCCGGCGACAGTTTTTTGATTCTGAAATTCCCCATCGTCACAATGACAGATTGTCTGGAAACCTCCAGTCCCTGAATTGCCGCAGCGAAGGAAAGCACGGGGCTCGGGTACGGCGAAACGAACAAGTTATTGAATGACCAACAGATTGGGCGCCGCGCCGGGGCGGCTCTGCTGCGGACAAGCCTGCCGCGAAAATGGCAGCAGCGTAGGCCGCCGGCCGAACGGCGAGCCTCGAGGCAAAAAAAGGAGCTCGCAACGAGCGTCTCCTGCAATCTGGCGACGAAGACGCGTAACGTAGAGCGTCGGCTCGCGACGCACATCATCGGGGCGATCAACCCACCGTAAGCGTGGTAGGGAAAATAATAGCAATCTGGCGCGCCAGCAATGCTGGGTGCGCCAAACTGGCCATTCGGAACTTTAAACGCCGTTAGAAGGCGCGACCGCGCCCGACGTTACTCCAGCCGGGAAGGAGCTAGAGTAACTGCCCGAGCTACGACTTTGCCCACGGCGGCATCGGCGCCACGAGCGGGTGGCAAGCCGAAGAGACGGAGCCGTCGAGATTGTAGCACGACACGCACTTGCAGCCGAACGCACCCGAGCACCAGGCGATCTTCTTGTGGTGCAGCCAGATCGTGGCCTTGTTGTTGACGCTGATGCCGACGGCGCAGTTCAGCCCGGCGGCCTGCGCCCCGGAATAGGCAAGAGCCGACAATGCAACAGCTACGCACAGCGAAAGACGAATACGGCGCATGAGTTCCTCCTCAACCTGAGACGCCCCTCGGAAATTAGCCCCTGGGGGAACGAGTCACTGTCACATACAAGAAATTGCTTCGCAAGCGAGCCAGGCCCCCAACACGTGTAATAGCGGGGCTTTGTCGCAACTTAGCAACACTTTGGGCGATCGACTCTGGCCGCACGCCGCGACTGCGCCCAAAGCGACGATCTCGGCCGTCTGCCTGCGCCTTTTGCCCCGGCAGGAGCGTCCATCCTAGGCGCTTGATAGGTATCGAATTACGGGCCGGCCAAGCGATTTGGCGGCCGGGCCGAATTATGGGCCCTCGACAATATCAATCGTCACAATCGCCGGCAGCACGCTGGTCGGCTTTCGCCAAGCGTTGCCCAAACGGTGATCCGGACAACGATTCTCTCACACCAAGTCGCCTCGGAGGGACGTATCCGCGGCGGCCGGCGGGCTAAGGCACCGCAAGGCCCAGCGAGGTGAGATAGCCGCGGTTGACGCGGTCGTTCTTCAATTTGGCGGCTTCGAGATAGGCATCGAGGATCGTCTGCGCCTGTTCGCGCGACGGTAGTGCGGTCTTCGCCGCACCGCCGACCTCGGCGACCAGATCCCATCCCATGGGCTTTTGAATGGAGACGACGGACGTATTGGTGTCGAGATTCTTATAGGTCCAGAAACACCAGCCGATATTGAAGCGCTCGTGAAGCTGACGGAATTTCGTATTCCAGGAGTTGGTATATTCGCCGGTCTCGCCGATCATCACCGGCACGTTCCAGCGATTGCTGAAATCGAGATAATCCTGGAGCGCGTCGCGCGTCGGGTTGGCCCAGAATTTGTGATACTCGTAGACCGCATTGCTGTCGAACGGCCGGCCGAACACCGAAAAATTCGTACTCCATTGCGCGCCGGCAAGCAGCACCACATGGTTGCGATCGACGCTGCGGATGGCTGCGACAATGTCGCGATAGAGCGGCTCGAGCTGCGGATCGAGGTAATCGACGTCGTTGTAGGGCGAAATCGGTTCGTTTAGAAGGTCATAGCCAAGAATCGCCGGCTCGCCGCGATAATGTTCGGCAAGATGCCGCCACAGCGCAACGGTTAGAGCGCGATAGCGCGGCACATAGAATGTCAGCGGGAAGCCGGTGCCGTCGTCATGATTGACGCCGGTCTGCCCGCCGGGCGCGGCGTGCAGATCGACGATCACGCGCAAACCGTCCTCGTTGCACCATTGCACCAGCCGGTCGAGGAGCGCCCAGCCCGGTCCATCGAATGTGTCGTCGCTCGCCCGATCGCCGGGCTCGACGAAAAGCCGCCAATTCAGCGGTACCCGCACGGTATTGAAGCCGGCGGCTTTGATGAAATCGATGTCTTCCTTGGCCACATAGACGTCCCGGAATTCGGTCCAGAACCGCGATGCCCGTTCCGGCCCAACCAGTTTCTCGACGACACCGGCAATCTCGGTCGGGCTCAGCGCGTGTTTGAATTTGAACATGTAGCCCTCGGGGACCAGCCAATTGCCGAGATTGATCCCCTTGATGGCGAAATTCTCGTCGCTGCCGTCCACGAGCCGAGTGCCTTCGGTATGAATAAAATCTGGGGCATGAATAAAACCGGCCGTCGCGGCTACGCCGAACCCATTGCCGAGAAGCAGAGTGAGAACAGACACCAGCGCACAAAGCCGGGTACAGAATTGGCCGCAGAACCGGAGGCCGCGAATGCACATGAACTCGCGAACGCACATCAACTCATGTCCTTTCAGGACCAGGTCGAACCTTACAGGACCAGATCGAAGCTAAAATCGTGCCAGCCGGGCCGGCTTCAATTCTGCATGATCCTAGCCGAAAACCGGTGACCGTTTTTCGGGATTTCGGGATCATGCTGTAGAAGACGTCTTAATGCCAAAGGCAGGGTGGCGACGTCGCCATTCCGCGCGGAAATTGCGAGGTTTGGCTTTCGATGTACGGCATGCCTATGGCCCAGGCGCTGGTCTTTCTTGCTGCCGTCATCGTTCTCGTCGCCGCAATTCAGTGGCGGCATTTTCATCCGTTTTTGGTGATCGTGGTCGTTGCCGCCGTATTCGGCTTCATCGCGGGCTTTCCCACCGCAATCCTCGGCCGCGTGTTTGGCACCGGCTTTTCCGACATGATCTATTCGCCCGGATTGGTCATCGTCGCCGCGGCTTTGATTTCCAGCATCGCCGAAACAACCTCGGCGTCCGACCGGCTTCTGGCACGGGTCGAGCAGTTGCGCAGCCATTGGCCAGGCTTTGGGCAATGGCTCGGCGGCAACAGCATCGCTGCAGTCTTGGGCCTGATCGCGGGCATCGGCGCTTCGCCGGCGTCGGCCTTCGCGCTGCTCACACCGCTCCTTCGCCCTATCGGCGGCAAGACCGCGCAGCAAAGTGAAAGCGCGACCCTGACGCTCGCACTGGCGATTTCAGCAAGCCACGGCCTCATCGTTCTGACCCCGGTCCCGATCGCGGCCGCGGCCATTATCGATGCCGGCTGGATTCGGGTCGCGCTATTCGGCGTGCCGCTGGCAATTTTGACGGCGGCATTCGGGGCGATATTTTCGCGCTGGCGGTCAAACGCCGGATCCGCTTTGGAGACATCGGCACAATCCTACCCGCCGCCGGTCGCCGATAAACGCGGCGGCGGTTCGGCGCTCGCGCTCTGTCTTGCGGCTTTGGTGCCGCTCCTGCTGCTGATGTTTCAGTCCGTCGGCAATATTCCAAGCGAGCCGCTCGGCGGCGGACCGACGCGGGAATTGATCCTCGGCGTCGGCCGGCCGCTCATTCTCTTCCTCGCAGGCGTCGGCATCATGATCATCGGCCAGCCGCGGCAAGGATTTGGCCTCATCGCCGATTCCGGCTGGATGGCGCGTGTCTTGGGCAATGTTGCCGGCATCCTTCTTATCGTCTGCGCGGCCGGCGGCCTGCAGCGGCTCTGCCAAGAGACCGGCATGGCGACATTGCTCGCCGAGCATGTGCTCGGCTGGCACATGGGAGTGTTCGGCATATTGGTGCCCTTCCTGGTCGCGGCGGTATTGAAGACCTTTCAGGGTTCGTCGCTGGTCGCCGCCATTACGGCGGCCGGGATGACGCAGCCCATGATGACCCCGCTTGGACTTGGCGGGACCGACGGCAAGGCGTTCGCGGCGTTGGCCATCGGCGCCGGTGCGATGACGATGTCTCACGTCAACGACGAATATTTCTGGCTGGTCGCCGACCGAGCCGGGCTTGCGCCGCTGCGCGGACTCACGGTCTTCAGTATCGGGACGCTGCTGCAAGGCCTCATTGCCGCAGCAGCGCTCCTCATACTGTCTTTGCTGGTCGGAACCATTTGACCGTTCGAAAACACAATGTCCGATAAATCAGCTCCGCCGGCACCTGCGCCGACGATCGCAACGCGCCGCGATGTGATCAAGCTTGCAGGCGCGGGCGCGCTTGCCGCCAATTCCACGATACCGGCAGACGGCAAAACCAGCGCCGAAACCGGCCCCGGCGCGCCCTGCAAAACTCCCGAAGGGTTTTCTCTGGGGAGCGGCCACGTCGGCCTATCAGATCGAGGGCGCATGGAACGAAGACGGCAAAGGCCCCTCGATCTGGGACCGGTTCACGCACACGCCCGGCAAGATCCGCGGCGGCGACACCGGTGACGTCGCGCTGGATCATTATCATCGCTACAAGGACGACGTGCAGTCGATCAAGGCGCTGGGGGCGAAGACCTATCGCTTCTCGATCTCTTGGCCGCGCATTTTTCCGCAAGGCACCGGGCAGCCAAATGCCAAGGGCTTGGACTTTTATGAGCGGCTGACGGACGAGTTGCTCGCTCACGACATCGAGCCGTTCGCGACACTGTTTCACTGGGACTTGCCGCAGGCCTTGCAGGACAGCGTCGGCGGCTGGGAATCGCGCGACACCGCGAAGGCCTTTGCCGATTACGCGGGCTTCGTCGCCGACAAGCTCAGCGACCGGATCAAGCACTTTTTCACGATCAACGAATTCGGAAGCTTCGTTGACGCCGGCTATGGCAGCGGCCAATTCGCGCCCGGCCTGACGCTGCCGCCCGCGCGCCTCAATCAGATCCGCCACTATGCCGTGCTCGGCCACGGCCTCGCGGCCGAGGCGATCCGCGCCAACGCCAGGCGCGCCACCAAAGTGGGCTTGGCCGAAAATATCGCGGCATGCGTGCCCGTCATCGAGAACCACGAAAACATCGCCGCCGCCGAACGCGCCACGCGCGAGCTCAACTCGGCCTATCTCACCGCGATCCTCGAGGGGCACTACACCGAAGCTTTCCTGTCATCGGCCGGCGCGGACGCGCCGAAACTCACCGGCGAAGACATCAAGGCGATCGCAACGCCGCTCGATTTTGTCGGCGTCAATATCTATTCGCCGAAATACGTGCGCGCCATCGGCGCACCGCCGGGCTACGAAATCGTTCCCTTCGCGAAATCGCATCCGCGCATGGCGTCGTCATGGCAGTTCTTCGGCCCCGAAGCGCTCTATTGGGCGCCGCGGCACCTGCACAAGATCTGGAACGTGAAGGAGATTTTCATCAGCGAGAACGGCTGCGGCACCGTGGACCAACCGGCGGTGGACGGCACGGTCTACGACAGCGACCGCGTCATGTTCCTGCGCAGCTATCTGACGATGCTACAGCGCGCGACCGCCGAAGGCGTTCCGGTGCGCGGCTATTTTTTGTGGAGCCTGTTCGACAATTTCGAATGGACCGACGGCTACGGCACGCGTTTCGGCGTGATCCATGTGGACTATGCGACGCTGCAACGGACGCATAAGCTCAGCGCCGCGTATTATGCCGAAGTGATCCGGCGCAACGCCGTGGCGTGAGCCTCGCAACTGAGTTGCACAACGATGATGGCCGCGGTCTACGCAACGCTACTGCTCGCCTTCATCCTCGATCTTTCGGGGCTTCGCCGCATCGCCATATCTTGCCTGTTGATGTCTTTTGCGCTGTGCCTCGGGCTCTTCCTCTGGGAGGTGTATAGCCCCGACTACGGCTTGCGCATGCCTTGGTTGCAACTATAAGAGGATTGGCCAAAGCTATGAGCGGAACCGAATTCTCCGCCACGCTAGATCGCCTGATCCTTTTTCTCATGCTAGCCGTTCTTGCCGCCATCCTGACGGCGGCAATGGTCATGCAATATGCGTTTGGCGAAATCCCCTGCCCGCTCTGTCTGTTGCAACGCGTGGCGATGTTTGGATGCTGCTTCGGTCTGATCCGGCAATTGCGCTCCAACAATTCGGAGCGCGGCACCGGCATTGCGCTGATCTTCACCGTGTTATTGCTGGTCATCTCCGTGCGGCAGACATTGCTCGATCTGTTTCCCCGCCCCGGGCATGACTATGTCGGCAGCGCCGTTTTCGGCATCCACCTGCCGGTGTGGTCTGTCATTATTTCTGTTGCGTTGTTGCTCGGCTTCGCGATCCGGCTCGCACTGTTCGGCGGCGCCCACAACACGGCGGATGCGGAACGCCATTTGCCTCGCACGGTCGTGCGAGCGCTTGTCATCTACCTGGTTGTGATTTGCGCGATCAATTTCCTGTCCGTCGTCGCGCAATGCGGCCTGGACCAGTGCCACACCTTCGGCTATCGGCTGTTCCAATAGCGGCAAGTGAATAGCCGCAAGCCGACAATTCACGAAAAATATTCGCCGGGGGCGACCAAGGTGGGGTCATGCCTCACTGATGCGACCCGCGAAATGTCGCGCCCGGCGAACCATTCGTGTGGATGCCGCTATGCTGCGGCCCGAATGCGTTCCGCAACAATCATCGCGGCCCTCTGACCCGGTGGAATCATTTAGACCTCCATGCGAGTAAGGGTGCGCAGAAATTCTGATCCAAAGAATTGGATTGTCAAGAAATCTATCGACAATAAGTCCAAGCAATTTTTCGTCGACGCCGCGGAACCACACCCGCGGGACTCAACTCCTCGTTGCCGGATCGCGATGGATCGGATCGATCCACAACACCGTCTCCGGCTTTTCCACCGGTTCGATGTCGAGATTGACCGCGATCGCCTGCCCGTCGCTGCGCACCAGCACGCATTCCAGCGCCTCCTCGGTCGAGGCATTGATCTCCTGATGCGGCACGTAAGGCGGGATGAAAATGAAATCGCCGGGATTCGCTTCGGCGATGAATTGCAAATGTTCGCCCCAGCGCATGCGCGCCTTGCCGCGCACCACATAGATGATGCTTTCGAGATGGCCGTGATGATGCGCGCCGGTCTTGGCATTCGGCTTGATCGTCACCGTGCCGGCCCACAGTTTCTGGGCGCCGGCGCGGGCGAAATTGATCGCCGCCTTGCGGTCCATGCCCGGCGTCGACGGCACGTTGGGATCCAACTGATCGCCCGGAATGACGCGCACGCCGTCGTGCTTCCAGCGCTCGGCGTCGTCGTGCGAATGACTATGGTCGTGCAATTCAGTCATAAGGTCTGATATCACACCGAGCGCAGCTTCGCATCAGGCGTCAAATCGCGACGAACTTATAGCCGTTGCCCCACCGCCGCACCCGGCCAGTCGAGGGCGCGGGAAAATGCGACGCGCACATGATCGTCGAGGTTTCGCAGAAGCGGTCGAACACCTGATGCCGCGTTTGTTCGGCCTGCCGGGAATCGTAGTCTGACATCATGCCGTATTGCGGATATTTCCCCTGCAGCGGCGAATGGATCATGTCGCCGGTGATGAGAACATCGTCGCCGGCTTTGCCGACCAGCACCGAAAAATGATCGATGGTGTGGCCGGGTGTCGGGATGAACTGAATTCGCTCGTTGAAGGCGAAATCGCTCTTTACGATCTGCTCGCGTTTGGCGGCGACGATCGGCAGCACCGAGTCGGTGATCCACGGCACGCTGGCCGGATTGTCCTTTTCACGCTCTGTCCAATGCGCCAGTTCGCGGTCGGACATGATGTATTTGGCCTTGGGGAAGGTGGGCACCCAGCGGCCGTTTTCGAGCCGCGTGTTCCAGCCAACGTGATCGGTGTGCAGATGCGTGCACATCACATAATCGATGTCGTTCACGGTGAGACCCACGGCCGCAAGCCCCTTCTCGAAACGATCGCTGTTCAACATGTTCCAGAACGGTCGCGTCGGACGCGGCTTGTGATTGCCGACGCAGGCGTCGACCAGGATGTTGTGATGCGGCGTCTTGATGACGAAGCTCTGGATACAAAGCATCAGGCGGTCGGCTCTATCGACGAGTTCCGGCTGCAGCCAGGACCGGTTTTCGTCGAAGGTCTCCTTGGTCAGAGCCGGGAAAAATCCCAGCACGTCGAAGAACGCGCCCTCCTGCTCGATGATCGAATGAATCGTTATGTCGTTCAGCGCGATCGGCATGGTCATCGCAATGTCATTGCAGTTGTTTTGGCAGTTGTTTTGGCAGTTGTTTTGGCAGTTGTTTTGGCAGCCGTCACGGCTGCGCTTCCCGGTGATAATTTTACAGTGAATGTTAGCAACGTCCTGCGGGCGCGCAAGCGCCGGAACGCGTCACGGGCGCTTTGCCGTCGGCGTGACCTGGATGCCGCGTAGGCCTTCGCGATCGATGAACTGCGCCACCATGCCGCTTCTTTTGGCCTCTTCGACGAAAGCGGTCACATAGGCCAGGCGTTCGTCATGCCCTTTCGGCACGAAAGCCGCCCAGGACGTCGTCGCGAACGCGTCGGGCAAAACGCGGGAGCCAGGCACTTGCGCCGACAGGACGAGCAGCGCCGGGCGCGGCGCCGCATAGGCATTGACCTGTCCAGTGCGCAACAGATCGATGCCGGCCGCCTGGCTCTCGGCGCGCACCAATGTCGCTTGCTTGAGGATGCGGCTCAAACTGAGGTCGACGGCATCGCCGCGCGGCACGCCGATGCTGATTCCAGGCCGGTCGGCATCGGCGACGTCACGGATCGACGAGTCGGCTGGCACCAGATAGGTGAAGTCGCTCTGCATATAGGGCGGCGACACTTCGGCTTCCGCGGTGCGATAAGGATCGACCACCAGAAACGTCACGTCCCAGGCGCCGGTCTGCGCGCCGTCGAAAACCGCGCCGGGTCTTGGATATTCAACGACTTGCAATGCGACGCCGACGCGCGCGGCGAGCGCACGCCCGAGGTCCGCCGCCATGCCGCGTATCTCCCCCGTCGCCGGATCCTTCATGGCCGAGGCATGATTGCCCAAGCCGAGGCCGACGCGGATCTGCCCGGCCTGGACCAGATCGGCGACGCGCGGATCGGGACTCTGTTGCGCGCGTGCCACCGGATAAGCCGACGGGGCGACCGCGATGCGCAGCGCCACGGCGACTGCCAACACGACGGCCAATATGACGAACCGTTGCCCTGTCATTCCAACCACCAAAAGACGCTCATCTTAGTCCGGTATCTGCAACGGATTGACCGGAACCGGGCGCGGCGGCGGCGGTTGTGCCGGAAGCCCCGGGCTGACCAGCGCCGCCGGCGCCTGCGGCGGAACAATGACAGGTGACGGCGCGCTTGTCTGCGGCTTTGTTGCGGTTTCGCTTTTCACCGCCTCGTCAGCTTTCGCTGGGCTCGGCTTTGCCGGTGTTGATGCGGTGGGGGTTGCAGCAGCGGGGGTT
>Ga0209448_10000472_pt1 | contig 13498 bp, 13 predicted proteins | sample BogFormECP14_OM2_FD_188245 | JGI IMG/M metagenome (GOLD analysis project Ga0209448, IMG submission 188245) | Bog forest soil microbial communities from Calvert Island, British Columbia, Canada - ECP14_OM2 (SPAdes) (version 2) | ecosystem: Environmental > Aquatic > Freshwater > Wetlands > Bog ... | reverse complement strand
TCCCCGGTCTTTCCGAGCCCGGCCGCGTCCGTTTCAATACCAACGCGACGTATTACATTAAGCTCATCAGCAACCTCTCATGGAATGTCTCGTTCTATGGCAACTGGGACAACCAGCCGCCGGCCGGCTTCTCCGGTAGCGACTACGGCTCCAGTTCGGGGCTGTCCTGGACATTTGGCCTTAAGTGACGGGAGTATCGCGTAGTCGTTGACGGGGTCAGAACTTAACGGGAGAAATGCTCCCCAGTTTTACCTAGTTAATGTCTGGTGCATGGGCACGCCTTCCGGCTATGCTCCGGTCGCGCCAGACCTCCACTTGTCACTGCTGCTGTCTGATCAGGTAGGACTGTCATTCCTGACAGTTTCAATCCTCCGCGAATGCGGTAAAGTGCTTTGTTCTTAACTTCCTCGTTCTCCAGAAGCGACTGTGGCCGAATCACACTTCACCTCCGGGCAAACTATCTCCCACTATCACGTGCTCGAGAAGCTCGGAAGTGGCGGGATGGGCGTCGTCTACAAAGCTCAGGACCACGAACTTGGCCGGTTTATCGCACTAAAGTTCCTGCCCGAGAATGCGGCCCAAGACCCACATGCCCTCGAACGTTTTCGCCGCGAGGCAAGAGGCGCGTCTGCGCTCAATCACCCGAATATCTGCACAATCTATGAAATTGGGAATCACGAAGGCCGCGCGTTCATCGCCATGGAGTATCTCGATGGTGTGACGTTGAAATACCTGCTCGCCGCCGGCACCCTGGATGCGGAACGTATTGTGGCGATTGCCATCGACGTCGCCGACGCGCTCGATGCCGCTCATGCGGGAGGCATTATTCATCGAGATATCAAGCCCGCTAACATTTTCATAACCAAGCGTGGGCACGCCAAGATTCTGGACTTCGGCCTAGCCAAGGTCACCGGGATTGAAGCGAAATCACCCAGTGAATTGACGACGGTAACCGATTTGGGCGATCGGGACCTGACCAATGCGGCCAGCGCTCTGGGCACGGTGGCGTATATGTCGCCCGAGCAGGCTCGGGGGAAGCCACTGGATGTGCGCACTGATCTCTTTTCGTTTGGGGTGGTGCTCTACGAAATGGCCACCGGAGCCATGCCGTTTCGCGGAGAAACTGCAGCGAGCCTGTTTGAGTCAATCCTTCATTTTGCGCCGGTTGCGCCGGTCCGGCTGAACCCCGATGTCCCCTCGAAGCTGGAAGATGTCATTAACAAGTGTCTGGAGAAGGAGCGCGATCTTCGGTATCAGCACGCATCGGAAATTCGTGCCGACCTGATGCGGCTGAAGCGGGAAACGGATTCGAAGAGAGTCGCCATCGAGCCGGTCGAGGAGGAAGATCCAGTAGCTGCGCTGGCAAGCAGGTCGTCGAGTGTGGCGACGAGCGTAAAGAGCGGAGCGGGCCCGTCCGCATCTGGGCCCAATGTCAATCGACCGCCTGCCAGCCCTCAGCGGAAACTGCCGATGCCCGGCGCAGCCGCCGTGGTTGTTCTGATTGCACTGATACTGATAATGACTGGCCTTCTCTACCGGCGCTCGCACCAGTCGCTGAAGCTCACCGATAAAGACACGATCGTGCTGGCGGATTTCTCCAACACGACAGGCGAGGTGGTATTTGATGACGCCTTGAAGCAAGGCTTGGCTGTGCAGCTGGAACAATCGCCATTTCTAAGTCTAGTTTCTGAACAAAGCATCCGGCAGACCCTGCGCTTGATGGGTCAGCCAGCCGACGCGCGAATCACACCGGCGATTGCTCGGGAACTTTGCCAGCGAGTGGACGGAGCTGCGGTGCTCGAAGGTTCGATCGCGAGCTTGGGAAGTGAGTATGTTCTGGGCCTCAAGGCGATGAACTGCGCTACGGGCAGTTCCTTGGCAAAGGAGCAAGTGACAGCCGACAGCAAGGAGCACGTGCTGAAAGCCCTCGACGAAGGCTCGACCAGCCTGCGAGAGAAGCTGGGTGAATCGCTCAGCACGATCGAGAAATTCGATACCCCCGTCGAGCAGGCCACCACCCCCTCCCTCGAAGCCCTGCAGGCCTACAGCATGGGGCGGAAAATGATGGTGGGGAAGGGTAATTACTTGGCGGCAGTCCCGCTGTACGAAAAGGCCATAACAGAGGACAAGAATTTCGCCATGGCCTATGCCTCGCTTGGGACCAGCTACAACAATCTTGGAGAAAGCACCTTAGCGGCGGAGAACACGAAGAAAAGCTTCGAGCTGCGCCAGCAGGTGAGCGAGCGGGAGAAATACTATATCGAGTCTCACTACTATCATTTCGTCACCGGGAACCTGGAGGACGCGCGGAAAGTGTATGAACTCTGGGCGCAGACCTATCCGAGAGATTACGACCCGGCGAACAACCTCGGCATCATCTATCGCCATCTGGGGAACTATGAAAAGGATCTGTCGCAGGCTCTGGAATGTCTTCGTTTCGCCCCGAAGAGTGCACAGTCACATTCCAATGCTGTGGCCGCCTATGTCAATCTGAATCGCCTGGAAGATGCCAAGACCATCTCGCAGGACGCTCAAGCGAAAGAACTGGATTCCCCTTTTCTGAGAATCTACGCGTACCAGCTAGCCTTTTTGCAAAACGACCCAGCCGCTATGGCGGAGCAGGCGACCTGGTTTCGAAACCAACCGGAGATGGAAGATGCCCTGACCGCAAACCAGGCTGACACCGCAGCCTATTCCGGCCTCCTGGCGAAGGCCCGAGAACTTTCGCGCCGGGCAGTAATGTTAGCTCGGAATGCGAATAAACGGGAGACGGCCGCAAACTACGAGGCGGCAGCAGCTTTGCGGGAGGCCCTTTTCGGTAATAAGGAAGAAGCGCGCCGTCGGGTTGAGGCTGCGCTCGCGCTGTCCAGCGGAAAAGAGGCTGAGTTTGGCGCTGCACTGGCTTTGGCCCTGACTCAGACATCGACCCAGGCATCGCTATTGGCCGACGATATGGCAAGACGTTTTCCCGAAAATACAGTGGTGCAATTCAACTATTTGCCCTCCATACGCGGACAACTGGCGCTGGGCGGCAAGAATGTCGGGGAGGCCATCCAGGTGTTACAAAAAACTGCGCCTTACGAACTGGGATTGCCGGGGGACGGGAGTTACACACCTGCGCTGTATCCAGTCTACGTTCGCGGCGAAGCTTACCTGGCGGCAAATCGCGGCAACGAAGCCGCGGCCGAATTCCAAAAAATTGTCGACCATCGCGGGGTGGTGGTGAACGAAGCCATCGGCGCGCTGGCCCTTCTCGGCCTCGCCCGGGCCTATGGATTGCAGGGCGATACCTTAAGAGCCCGGACCGCCTATCGGGATTTCCTTGCGCGCTGGAAAGATGCCGATTCCAACATTCCCATCCTGCAGCAGGCCAAAACCGAGTCCGCAAAGTTGCAGTAATAGCGGTTACCGCACGGATTGGCAAGACTTTACTTCGCTGGACGACAGACCGATTCATTGCTCGATGCTTTGTCGGACCGGTCGGCACACCCCAAGGGATCAAGGGATAGAGAAAGGAGGACAGATTAATCCTCATGCTAAAAGCTCCGAGGCGCAACGTCGTAGAACGGGCTTTCAAGACGACACGACCTCATTCAACCACTCCGAATCCCATAACCACGGCTGTAAGAGTTGACAGTTGGCACGAGTCCGCACTCGTGGTGCACTGGCACACGAGCACATAGTACGCTTTCGCCTTCGTTACAGACCTGAGCAGAAACATCGAGAGGAAAACATTATGAAAAACACAGTACGACGTGTCTTGAGTACCACACTGTTGATGCTATTCGGCCTCTTGGCTGGAGCGGGATTCATTTGTCGCGCCAGCGCACAGGGCCCGGAACTGCAGCAGCGGGTTGCGGAGATCAAAGAAGCAATGGCGCGGAACAAGCAGGCACTCGCCTCCTATAGCTGGAACGAGCTGATAACGATCAGCTTGAAAGGCGAACAGAAAAAACAGGAGCACTTCCAGGTGCGCCTCGGACCAGACGGAAAGCCACAGAAGGTCTCCATGGACCCGCCGCCCGACCCCCCAAGCGGAGGGCGTCTGAAAAAGCACATAGTCGAGAAGAAGAAAGAAGAATACAAAGACTACGCGGACACGATGAAAGCATTGGCGCAGCAGTATGTGCCACCCGACGGTGAGCTTCTGCAGCGGGCCTTCGCGCAAGGGAACATCATGCTGGGATCGGTCGCGGGCGCGCCGAATGCTGTTCAACTCGTAATCCACAACTACTTGAAACCGCAGGATTCGATGACCCTGGTCTTCGACCGAACGCAGAAGGCGCTGCTTAGTCTCCAGATCGCTTCCTACATGGACGATCCCAAGGATGCAATGAACTTGACGGTGCGCTTCAGCCGACTGCCGGATGGGACAAACCACGTAGATGGCGTAGTTATGGATGGAGTCAGTAAGCAATTGAACATCGCTACTCAGAATTCGAACTACTCGCATGTATGAGATTTTCCGAACACGAACAGGGAAACCAGGGGTAAGGCGATCGCGATCATGAAGTGCCCTGCAACCCGGCTGGTCGGCGCAAAGCTCGCTTTCGTCAAACGAGGCTTCTTGGCACCGGCCGTTCTTTCCTATTACCCGTGCCACTGACCGCACCAGAGTAGATGCCATGAGAATTGCCCAGGCCGCTCTCGGCTTGTACGTTTCGACGCCTGGGGTTTGGACTGCCGACTGGGCATGGGGCCTGCCGTTGATCGTCCTCACGGTAGTCATCCACGTCATGGGCTTGGGGTTCATAAACCGGCGCGCTGTCGCGGTATATGGCCGCCGGATGAATGGCCGCTACCCAACGGCTTTGTTCGCGGCGGTCATGAGTTCGGTGATCTTGTCGGCCACGATCCTGCACGCCGCAGAGTCTGCCATCTGGGCTGTGTCCTACCAACTTCTCGGAGCTCAGCCCGACTACAAATCCGCCGTGCTCTTCTCGCTGGGCGCGATGACAACCTTCGGGAATGCTATGTCTCTGGAAGAGCGCTGGCAGCTCATGGGAGCGATAGAAGCGTTGAACGGGTGGCTGTTGTTTGGGCTCACCACCGCTTTCTTGTTCGGCACGATTCAGAAGTGTTATCAAATCGAGATGAGACAGGCTCCCTCGATCCGGGACCAGGAGGCCCAGTCGGATGCCTGAAGCAACATCGAACGTCGAGTTCACCCAGAAGATTCAAGAACACGACCGCCATCAATCCGCACCTGCCGGCCGCCGGGAGCAATGGATTGAAATCGTTGAGGCCTTGGTGCTTGCCGTGGTTGCGGTCGCCACCGCATGGAGCGGCTACCAGGCAGCGAAGTGGGAGGCTATTTCAGCCCAGGAGTACAACCTTGCGTCGCGCACCACAGTTATGTCACAGGAGAAAGCGACGCTAGCGGGCCAAGACCGGCTCTACGACATCACGACCTTCAACGCCTGGGTTGCCGCGACCGTGTCAGGCAAAGACAAACTGGCCGCATTCTACCAGCGCCGATTCCGCCCCGAATACGCGACCGCGTTCGTGGCATGGTGGAAACTTGACCCGATTCACAATTCCTCCGCGCCACCTGGCCCCATCTTCATGCCGGAGTACACGAGCGCGAACGCCCAACAGTCCTCGAAGCTTGCAGAGCAGGCCACAGACTACTTCGAAAATGGTATAAGTATGCGGGAGACTGGCGACAAATACGTGAGAGTTACCGTCTTCCTGGCCCTGGTGCTGCTTTTAACCGCTCTCAGCCAACGTTTCGAGATTTTGGGAGCCCGGGTCGCGGTATTAGCGGTTGCGTTCCTGCTACTCCTTATGAGTACATACTGGATATTGAGTTTCCCGCGAGTCTAACGACTACAACGGGAAGAAGGCGGGATTGATATACCACTAATAGAAGTCCCCTCACTCTTCTTCGTTTCGTCGTTCACGCCGACTTGTCAATCCAGGCTGCCCTGTCAGATGTGACAGTTGTGGCCACACTCCTGTCCCCATATTCTCCAAAATGAGGGGAAGTACTCTGAAGCTTTGCGCGAGTTTGCCACCGATCCGGACACAAAATCCAGCCTACCTTTCACATCTTGGCGAAGAGTAGGGGCAGGTGCAGGCTCGTCTGCAGACACTGATTTCTGCTCCGCGGCAGCGGCGGGAGGACCAAGCAGTGCCACGCTGCACGGGTATGGGGTAAGTAGCGTGCGCGAATGGATCGAATTGTCGTCGCAGGGAGTGCAGGATCTGGCGGTAGTCATCATCGTCGTCTCGATCATCTTTGGTTCCGTGCGGTTTCTTCTGCAATTGTTGAAACGAGTGCCAGACCCGTACCCCGGATATAAGAAACTGCTCGGGCGTGCACTCTTGCTGTCGCTCGAGTTCCTGATTGCAGCGGATGTCATTCGTACGATCTTGCTGGACGAAACAGCCAAGAGTGTCGCCATACTCGGCGGATTGGTCTTGGTCCGAACATTCCTGAGCTGGTCCGTAGTGGTCGAAATCGATGGCCATTGGCCGTGGCAGTTGGCGACCGCAGCGCAGAGTGAACGAGCAGGAGGCGATGCTCAAAAACGTGTTTAGGAGCTTTTGGAGGGACTTGATAAGCCCGCCCGTGATCAATGGCCCCACACCGCTTTGCGTCCGACGGCGACCGCTCTAAGGAGGAACCCGAGATGAATCTGCCAAGCTTTCCGAACGTCGACTTGTTCTCCGCCGGCGTCAACGCCTTGTATGGGGTGCTCGTCGCGCGCCAACCGTCGCACAACCGTGGCTACACCGCCGCGGGACTGCTGATCATGGCCTTTTTCGGCGGTATCGGCGGCGGCGTGACCCGCGACGTGCTGCTCAATGAGATCCCCTCGCCGCTCAAGGACGCGAAGTATTTTCTCGTGTGTCTTCTGATGGGTCTGCTGGGGCTAGCGATTTATCGCTACCTCGATTCCAGGGAGGAGCGGTTCCGAACAAGGACGCTGGCCTTTTTTAAGTCTTTCACGTTGCCCTGGTTTGCGATCTTGGGCGCACACAAGGCGCTCGATCACAACCTTGGGATCTTCGCCGCAATCCTCATTGGGGTGATCGCTACCACCGCGGGTGGGGTGCTGATCGACCTCTTCTCCGGGGTCACGCCAGAGATCGTGAGGCCCTCGGAGCAACTGGTCATGACGGCGGTGCTGGCGAGCACGGTCTATACGCTGCTCGCAGTGGAGTTGAAGGGAAGCCTGGCCTTCTTTCACATCACGCTGATCGCGGTGCTGGTTGGGTTCGTCTTCCGCGTGTTCGCTGTCCGCGAGCACTGGCCGTCGATCGTGCCGCTCGACGCGCCCGCCGAAGGCCCGAAAGTGGCGGCGATTGTTGCACCCGGCGGCGGCCCGCGCAAGCGTGCTTGAACCGCCTTCTGAAAAAGAACGGCGGTTGGGTGGACGTTGTGTCGTGTTCGGCTCGGTAGAAGGAAGGGGACATTATGGACAGCATGTTGATCCGCGTGGGAACACAATTGCTCGCCCGTGTCAGCGGGCCAATGAAGTTCAGATTAGTGCTCCAACCGTGCATGGCGGCGTTCTTCGCAATTCGAGCGGGCCTAGCCGACGCTAAGGCTGGCAGGCCGCCGTGGTTCTGGGAACTAGTCTCGAATCCCCCCCAACGGGTGGACATGGTCAAGGAGGCGTGGAAGCGCATCGGCAAGGTGTTCATTCTCGCGGTGGTGCTGGACGTGGTATACCAGCTCATCGTCCTACACTTTGTATATCCTGGGGAGGCGCTCATCGTCGCCTTCACCCTGGCGATCGTTCCATACGTGATTCTGCGTGGACCGGCCATGCGTGTGGCTCGAATGATTGAAGCGCGGCGTAAACAAGACCAGCAAACGCCCTCCCGTCTGCGGAAGGTTTCATGAGCCCGGTTGACGCAACGGCAAAAGATAGGGGAACGGTCCTTGCCGAAGAGCGAACCGATTTGGCCCTTCAGCGCACGATCATCGCCGCGGAAAGAACGCTGATGGCATGGATTCGAACCTCCATTTCGATGATCGGATTCGGCTTCAGCATTTACAAGTTCTTCCAGTACCAGGCCGAAGAAATTGCCAGCGGTAATATTCGGCGCCCGCAAGCGCCGCGCAATCTGGGAATGAGCCTGGTTGCCTTGGGTACCCTGGCGTTGCTGGCCGCAACTTGGCAGCACAGGAATTTTCTGAAGCAGATTGGGGCATCTGAGACCCGGCATAATTGGTCAGTCTCATTCGTGGTAGCGATTTGCGTCATCCTGATTGGACTCATCACGTTTTATGGGATTCTACTGCGCCATGGGCCGTTTTAGACGAGAGGGGACTTCGTCTGAAAGAGGGTGGAGCGGCATTCAAAAAGAACGACCAAACAGCCTTTTCGCGACGCAGAGCAGTCGGGAAATCAGGCGGCTCGAGAAATTCGCAAACTGGCCCCGGAATCTGTTTTCGCAAAGTAGCCCTGTGCCCCCAAGCTCAGCGCTTCATGCACCAAGTCAGCACAAGTTGCTGGCTCACCAAGATTATTTTGGATTCTGGGGCAAGTTTGCGAATTTCTCGAGCGGCCTGCAATCCATTCAGCGTTGGGAGTCCCATGGCGAGGAGAATCAGAGTCCGGTTGCACGCTAGAATCCGGTCGACTGTCAAACTTGCCAGTAGCTAAGACGTGCCCAGACTTCTAGCTTCGAGTGCACGTCTGAATCGTCTCGAAAGATCTCGCGGTGGAAAGAAGGCAATCTTGGACGGCGACCCCGAAAACTTGACAGAGCTTTCTGGCCGATTCCTGCCCGGGACAACCTCGGGCGAGCTGCGACCAGAACCTCCTTCTGCGATGAGCTGGAGGGAACAGGCGCAGCGACTCCACAAAGAGGCACACGTTTTCTATTTTGTGTTTAAACATCCTGGTACGCGCTGGTACGCAAGGCTGGTAGCAGTATGCGCCACGGGCTATCTGTTGAGTCCCATTCAGCTCATCCCGAACTACATCCCAGTGATCGGAGTTCTGGACGACGTGTTGGTTGTGTTCCTGGGGGCAAAGCTCCTGCAAAGGATCACCCCGGCGGACGTGCTCGCCGAATGTCGTGGGCTTGCCGATGCCGCCGAGGCGCGTAGGAAAGAAGAAATCAGATCAGCGGCCGCCGTGGTCGCTTCCCTCGTAATTGCAACGGTATGGATACTCGCGGCGATCATCGCAAGTGCGCTCATGGCGGCATACTTTCGCCACTGATGCAGGCACACTCAAGACAGGACGGGAAGCTCAAATACTGTTCGTCGGCATCGCCACGCCGCGGCAGTAAGGCCAGTGTAGCCGGCGGTCTGAGGTGGGCTGCAGGTTGCTGGTGATTGTCTCGCCCGGTGATTCCTTCAGCAGGGTAACTGTGAGTTTTGCCAGTTCACGGACGCCATCGGTGAATATAGCCTCGCTTCAGGCTTCGGGGCCGTGCACGGCTCACGGGAGCTCTTAAAAGGAGATCATGAAATGAACTGCACTGGCGTCGCTCTTTGCGGGGTACTGTTGCTGGGTGGAGTAATCGGAGTAGCGCAGACGACGGTGATTCGCATTGCGCCACCTCCGCCGGTCCGAGTAGGCGTGGTCGGAGTTGCCCCCGGACCAGCCTATGTCTGGGTTGGCGGATACCAGCGTTGGAATGGTAGCGGGTACGTGTGGGTGGCTGGACATTGGGTTCGTCCGCCACGTGCCGGTGTCGTCTGGGTCGCTCCCCGTTACACCCAAAGCGGCGGCACCTGGGTGTTTCATAAAGGATACTGGCGCTAACTAACGGGCAAAAGAAACGTACGAACTCGTCGAGACGTTTTCGATCCAGGGTCGCATCTCCCCTCGTGGCGGCAGGAGACCGGATCGTTCATCCAGCCGCGTTTTGCTTGTGTCCGGTGCGACCATCCGGCGACTGTAAGTTATGACAGTTACCGATAGGAACGCCCGCATCTATTCTGCTCCTTGAAGAACATCCCCCGGCAGCCAGATATGGTTGCTGTCACAAAGATGGTAACAAGAATGGCTTCCGTGACCGACGACACCCGGCCAGACAACGCACCACCGTGCTTCCATCTGCTGGCGAAGCCGAGCGGATCCACCTGCAACATCGATTGTACCTATTGCTTCTTCCTGTCCAAGGAAGCGCTGTATCCGAACGAAAAGAGCCGGATGTCCGAGGCGACGCTCGACGCCTACATTCGTCAATTGCTCGAGTCCCACCGCACGCCCGAAGTGACAGTGGCGTGGCAGGGAGGCGAGCCGACGCTGATGAAGGTCGACTTTTTCAGGCGCTCCGTCGAACTCGTCGAGAAGTACCGCCGTCCCGAGCAGGTCGTGCAGCACACCTTTCAGACAAACGGCATCCTTCTCGATGATGAGTGGTGCGCCTTCTTCAAGGAACACAATTTTCTGGTCGGCCTGAGCGTCGACGGCCCACGCGAGCTCCACGACACGTACCGACTCGACCGCACCAAAAAGGGCACGTTCGACAAGGTAATGAACGGCTGGAGGCACCTGCGCCAGCACGGAGTCGAATTCAACATACTGTGCACGGTCAACGCCGCCAACGAGAAACACGGCCGCACCGTCTATCGTTTCTTCCGCGACGAGATGGATGCGAAGTGGGTGCAGTTCATCCCGATCATCGAGCGCGCCACCGAACAAACGATCGACATCGCCAACCTGGGCTGGAGCGAGCAGCCCAACCGCAAGCGCCTGCTCTACACACAGGACGGTAACCTCGTAACGAAACGCTCAGTCGGCGGCAAGCAGTATGGCCAGTTCCTCGTGGATATCTTCGAGGAGTGGGTGCGCCACGACGTCGGCCAGGTTTACGTCCAGATCTTCGACGTGACGCTCGAGGCCTATTTTGGCCGCCATCTCCTCTGCATCCACGCTCCAACCTGCGGATATGGTCCGGCGCTGGAATACAACGGCGACGTTTATTCCTGCGATCATTTCGTCGAACCGCGCTACAAGCTCGGCAACATTCATCAGACACCCCTGGTGCAACTCGTGGCTTCTGCTCAGCAGCGCAAGTTCGGGGATGACAAACGCGATTCTCTTACCGCGCAGTGCCAACGTTGTGAGGTCAAGCACCTTTGTAATGGAGGTTGTCCGAAGGATCGATTTGCACTCTCTAGCGACGGCGATCCCGGTCAGAACTACCTCTGTGCGGGCCTATACCAGTTCTTCACGCATACCCGCCCGGCGATGCAGACGATGGCCCAACTGCTGCAGCGGGGGCACGCGCCCTCCGAAGTGATGGCATTGATCGCAGCCGAGGACGCGAAGGGCGGACCGTATCAGCTCTGCTCCTGCGGGAGCGGCAAGAAATTTCGATTCTGTCATGGCAACCGCGAGCCGCACTCGCCGTTCAGTGGGATCAACATCGCGACGATTGCGCCGCAAGATGGACGGGTCATCCCTATGTATGCCGAAGTCCCGTCCCGAGCATCGCCCGGCGGCGTGCATGGAGAGACCAAGTGACGCTTCGATGGCGTATTTCAGCTTCCGATGCGTTTTTCACCGGTGCAAGCCGGCAACCGCAACACGAAATTCAACTTAAAGGAAGGAAAAAATCATGGCTACAAAACAACCGAATATCCTGATCCTCTGGGGTGATGACATCGGCATCTGGAATGTCAGCCACTTCAGCCACGGCATGATGGGCTACCGCACCCCAAACATCGACCGCGTCGCCAACGAAGGCGTAAGCTTCACCGACTACTACGGTCAGCAGAGCTGCACCGCTGGACGTGCAGCCTTTATCACCGGCCAGAACCCGCTCCGCACCGGCTTGACTAAAGTTGGAATGCCCGGCGCCACCCTCGGACTTCAGGCGGAAGACCCGACCATCGCCGAAATGCTAAAACCGCTCGGCTATGCCACCGGTCAGTTCGGCAAAAACCATCTCGGTGATCGCAATGAATTCTTGCCGACCGCGCACGGATTCGACGAGTTCTTCGGCAATCTGTATCACCTGAACGCAGAAGAAGAACCGGAACTGCCCGACTATCCCAAGGATCCCAAGTTCAAGGCGGCCTTTGGACCCAGAGGCGTAATGCACAGCTTTGCGACTGACAAGGATGACCCAACGACGGATCCCCGCTGGGGACGCGTGGGCAAGCAGAGGATTGAAGACACAGGCGCCCTGACCAAGAAGCGCATGGAAACTATCGATGAGGAGGTCACCAACGAGGCTATGGGCTGGATGGAGAAACAGGTTAAAGTGAACAAGCCTTTCTTCCTCTGGTACAACTCGACGGCTATGCATTTCCGGACCCACCTCGCCGACAAGAACCGTGGCAAGAGCGGGCAGGACGATTACAGCGATCGGATGGTCACACACGACGAACAGATCGGTCAGATGCTTGACAAGCTCGATGCGCTGGGTGTTGCCGATAACACGATCGTCATGTATTCCACCGACAACGGCCCTGAGAACGACACTTGGCCGGATGGCGCCAATACGCCATTCCGCGGCCAAAAGGACAGCAACTGGGAGGGCGGCTGGCGTGTTCCGGCGTTCTTCCGTTGGCCTGGCAAAATCAAGGCTGGCTCGGTCCTGAACGGCATCGTTTGCCATCAGGACATGCTGCCGACGTTGGTGGCGGCAGCGGGTGATCCGAACGTAAACCAGAAGCTCTTGGACGGCTACAAAGTCGGAGACAAGACGTTCAGGGTGCACATCGACGGAGTCAACCAGTTGCCCTATCTAACCGGCCAAGTGAAGGAGAGCCCGAGGAACGCCTTCTTCTACGTCAGTGATGACGGCGGAATCATGGCGGTCCGTCACGGCGACTATAAGCTGGTGTTTGAAGAGCAACATGCGACCAGAATGCGGCAATGGCAGGAGCCTTTCACGAAGCTTCGTTTGCCGGACATATTCAACCTGCGACGCGACCCGTTCGAGCGGGCCATCGATAACTCGAATACCTACCTGGACTGGATGGTGAATCAGGTTCCGCAGCTATATCTTGTGCAGGCGCTGGTGGCGGCGCAGATTCAGAACTTCATCAAGTACCCGCCTCGGCAGAAAGCAGCTTCATTCAACCTGGACGCGGTATTGGCGCAATTGGGACCCGCGATCCAGGCGGAAAAGGCAAAAGAAGCAGCAGGCGAGAAGAGCGCTTCAGAGCACGGCGTTTTGATCGGCAAGGCGAGTTAGGGGCTTAGCGATAGGGAGGTCGAAAGACCTCCCGTTCGAAAAGGCTGACAGTCTAATTTCCCCGGCGGACCATGGTCTGCCGGGGAAACTTTTCAAAACTCCATTATTGTTAAGGGACGATGAGTTCGCAAACCTTCCACGTACTTGTGTCGCAGGGGCCGCGTCTTCATAGGTTCGGAAAGAGCTATCGCGGCTCTTGGTCAGCCGGCGGCGACTGAGTTATGAAGCGCTTTTTCGATCTCACTTTTCGGCCGTTTTTTGTTGTCACTGGGTTGGGAACGACATTGGCCGCGCTGGACGGTGGAGAAGATCGAACGAATCCCGTTCGTCACGGACTACACCATCATTGTGCAGCACTGGGGAATGACGGTGG
>Ga0209448_10000471_pt1 | contig 13500 bp, 12 predicted proteins | sample BogFormECP14_OM2_FD_188245 | JGI IMG/M metagenome (GOLD analysis project Ga0209448, IMG submission 188245) | Bog forest soil microbial communities from Calvert Island, British Columbia, Canada - ECP14_OM2 (SPAdes) (version 2) | ecosystem: Environmental > Aquatic > Freshwater > Wetlands > Bog ... | reverse complement strand
CTTCGAAGAAGAAACGGACGGTGAAAGCCCGGAGGCTATTCCCGGCGCTTTCAGGGTAGATCCCGCTCACCTGCGAAAGTCTCCACATATCACTGTTCCGGATGATATCGAGATTATTCTCTATTCTTCTTCTGGAGGCGACACGTTAAGCGCGCGGGTCGCCGTGGCATTGAAACGCATAGGCATTGACAAAGTATGGGTGCTGGAAGGTGGACTTAAGGCGTGGCGCGAACACGGGTTCCCGGTCTCTCAGTCCCTGGAAGCACCCGAAGTCGTTGCAGAGCGCTTTGGAGTTAGGTTGCCAAGTCCATAATTAACTCGGATGGGAACAATTAGAACGTTTAGTTTTGGCGGGCGTTTGGTCTAGGCGTCGAACAAATCCCCGTTCAAACTGATATCGGTTATCCGGTTCGGCGGTTCCACGACCAACCCAAGTACAGTACGAGTCGAGCGATACCTCACCGCCGCCCTAAACCCACGCCCTGAAGCTGACTTTCCAGTTCTTCAAGCGCATGTTGTTCCGGCAGGCCGACAGGCTGATCAATGCCCCGACGATGTGAAATTCGGATTCGGATCACTGCTTCCGACCGGAAATTCTCACGGGCCTCGGAGAAGACGGTTGAAGGGAACGGAATAACCTCGATGGCGCATTCGCGAGCATGCTGCGCTAGAGTATCTACGATTTTCTTTAACCCTGCGTAACCCAACGCGTAATCGCCGGGAGGCGGTAGCTCCTGCTCATCTTTGTTGCTTAAGGCGTGAACGTCAACGTCGAAGCCAGCCTGAATGATATGGCGAGTCGCGGCAGGCGAGCCGTGCGCTTCCTCGATGACTACGTGGTAAGGCAAGACTTCGTAGAAGACGCGATACTTTTTGACCAACAGCTCAAAAATCTCAGTCATGGGGCACTGCTCCTTGCTTGCCTACTGGCACGAACCGTCATCCACAAACTGATTCGATGACGCCATCGACTCTAGCGAGTGCCAACACGTCAATAGTCTCTGCTCCAGAGGGTCGCTGCTCAGGGAGTCGGGCGCAATATAGTCCCTACTCACGGTGATTTTCAGGTATCTATCGGTCAATGCGCCCATGTTATTGAACTCGTTGACCAGCAGAGGAAGCGCCTTCTGATCGATGTCCGTGCTCGCCGCCGCTTCGGCATGCTTCAGGCTTGATTGAACTTGCCTCCTGAAGTGTCCCAACCATTCATCCGACAATGGATAGTCCCGCTCGATGGCAGTCTTTAACGCAGCGTGCCATTCAAGGATTTCCCTCATCGTTTCGATTCCCGCGGCGAGGAACGGCCTAGAAAGACCGACCGGTGGCGTTGGCGCCGACTGGACCGCTTGCGATGACGCATCGCCGCTCCGTGGCAATGTCAGAATGATCTGATTCCCTACGAAGCGCAGCGATCCGCCCGTGATCCGGGCTAGTTCGTCCACTTCCACATAGTTTTTCCCCTGCACCTGAATCACTCTTGTCTGTCCCTGCGGCCCCTCGATTAGGAGCGAACTCGTCTCCTGAGCCACCAGGACCAGCAACGGCAACAGCAGGATCACCACCAGCATCACCGATGTTTGAATCGCGTTTCGACGCATATCTCATTTTCCTTTATGGCGGGCCGCGGTGTGCCGGGTCGCGCGCCTTTTCGTTGAACCGCCGGTACGGACTGCAACTAGAGTGCCAAGGGAAATAGATGAGAAACACGAGCTTTCGAGACGCTGCCGCGATTCCGGTGCCCGAATGCGGGCAGCGCTTGACTCGAAATCGACTATCGTGACCGGCTACATCCTGTGATCTATATTTCAAACCAATAATTTAGAAGCAGCCTTTCACGTCCAAGTTTGGCCATCTCGATGCAATATAGGAAATGTGAAGGGTCTAGTCCGTCACTCTCATTCGGCGTTTTTGTGATCGAGGTTCTGATCTTACTTCGCACTACTGGCGGAGCGGGACGTACGAGCGAGGGCCACGGGTAAGGAGTCCGAGCCGTGATGAGCGGATGCAACTCTGGTCGAACCACATCGGACCAAGGAGCTGTTGGCAGGGGGCTCGTGTCCAAATCCCGGTTCGTAATTCGGATCTCGCTTCGATTCTTTGCGGCCCTGGTGGGCCTTGGGCTACTAGGCTACTTGCTTTTTCGAACCGGCCCGGGGATCGTCTGGAAACAACTCCGGGCGGTCGGCTGGGGCCTAACTCTGATCATCATTCTGGGAGGGTTCTCTCAGTTGGTCAAGGCATGGGCCTGGCGAAAGGCGTTCAGGGGCGATATTAGTCGGCTGTCGTGGTCACGCAGTTTTGGAGCGCAGCTGGTCTCCGACGCGGCCGGGCAGCTCGGTGTTGCCGGGAAGCTGCTTGGGGAGGGGCTCCGCGTATCGCTATCGAGTTCTGTAGTGCCGCTGCCTGGTGCAATATCGGCCTGCGCCATTGATGGGGGACTGCATACCTTGACCGCCGCAGCCGTTACTGTATCGGGAATCGCGGCCACTTTGCTGATTGCCCCTCTTTCTGGTGTGTGGCGAGTCTATGCATCGGTGCTCAGTGGTGTGCTTGTAGCAGTGGTGATCCTGGCGTGGGTGGCCGTCGCAAACCGCTGGCGGTTGATGGGGAACACCGCCCGAGCGATTGGGCGATTGCCTCGCCTTCAGAACTGGGTCAGCGGCAAGCAGTCGATCATTGATTCAGCCGAACACAACCTCCTCACCTTTTATCACGAAGCGCCTGCCGCATTCTGGGCAAGCCTTAGCCTTAATCTCCTATGGCACGGGCTGGCAATCTTGGAGGTCTATCTCATCCTGGTGTTTATGGGAGCCAGGATCGCCGTGGTCGGCGCGTTTGTGTTCGAAGGCCTGACAAAGGTGATCAACCTCGTGGGCGCGCTTAATCCAGGCAACTTCGGGACCTACGAAGGTGGGAACATGCTTATTGCAAACATGTTCGGTGTGGCGGGCACTGCTGGATTGACGTTGGCATTGTGCCGACGTGTGCGCGCCGTCTTCTGGGCAGGAGTAGGGGCCATGTGCATGATCGTGATGAAGAGGGCCGAGTGGGCAAAGCAAAATAGGTGAAGGCCCATGAGAAGGATCTGTTTTTGCATCACGCTTCCAGCTGTATTGCTGCTGTTGGCTATTGTGATCAAGGCAGACACTCCGGACGAGCCATATAAGTTTTTCCGCGAGTCTGTTGGATTGAATGAGGAGCAGATAGCTGCGATCCGCTCGGGGAAGGCGGTTGCCAAGGTCATAGAGTCGCGTACCCCTGATGAAGTGTACGTCTTCGGATCGGTGTACGTAGAGGCGACTCCAGAGAGCTACCTCAAGCTTGCGTCTGATATCGACGCGCTACGCAAGCTCCCCAGCTATCTCGCAATCCAACGTTTCAGCGATTCGCCGCAGCTTTCCGACCTTGAGGGCTTCACCCTGGAAGAGCAAGACATTACGGAGCTGAAGAACTGCAAGACAGGCCATTGCCAGGTCCAACTGCCAACTGAGGCGATAGAAGAGTTTCAGCAGTCGATCAACTGGTCCGCGCCTGATGTTGCCGACAGGGTGAATCGCCTGGCCCAGCGACTGGCACTGCAGGCGCTCATGGAGTATATGCAAGGGGGCAACACCGCCCTGGGGGCCTATCGTGACAAGAAGCACCCGGCGGCGGTGGCGGAAACCTTCGCTTCGTTGGTAGGACGATTCGAGGCGCTTCCAGTGTACCTGCCGGAACTCAACGAGTATCTGCTCGAATATCCGAAGGCGAAATCGGACAACGTGCAGGCTGGTTTCTATTGGGAGAAGGTTAATTTCGGATTGAAGCCGACTTTCCGGATCGTACAGAAGATCGTCTATCGGGGAGCAATTGGAAAAGAGCCTGCCTACGCAGTGGCTGAGAAACAGATCTACGCAAGCCACTACTTCGAAACGGCGCTCGATCTAACCGTCTGCGTCAAAGATGCGCAACGCCCCGGCTTTTACATCATTACCGTCAAAGGGTCGAAACAGGCCGGGCTTACCGGATTGAAAGGGAGCATCGTGCGCAAGGTGGCCGTAGACAAGACCCGTTCTTCACTCGAGCGGGTCCTCGTCACGATAAAACACAAGCTGGAATCGCAGCAGTCGCCGGGTGAGTGACGGTATTCCCTGATTGCCGGAGCGCAGACGTTCTGTATAACGGAAGAACTCGAGCCGTAGTTGGCGCCTAACAATTCGCAGGCGGTCATGATAAGCAACGCGAGCATGCGCTTAATGGTTCTCATCTGACAATTCAGACCAAGCGGTTTCCGCCACATTGTTCGTGGCGCATCCTGTCCATAGCACGGAGTAGCCTGCAGCCCGGCGTCTCCTGGGCTGCCCGCCAATCGATGCCGTGCCTTGCTCGTAGTCCTTCATGTTGGCGGAACGGAGAGACGCTCTATTCCGCTCTGGCAAGAATCGGCTGCCTTGATGTGAGAATCGTAGCGTTCGTAAATCCAAAGTCCAATCTGGAAATTGCACGGCTAAGACGTGATCCACCCGACTTGAGGGTGGAAAGTTGGCCGTGACACGCCATTGCACATGCACGTGATGTGGTCTCGGAGAATGCCGTCATCGCGCGGGCGAGTTCAGCGCGCGCCCTTTCGAAAGCCTGCGAATGCATTTGGGCGTGATTGGGACAAGTTTCAGAGCTCGCTATGAGATTCGGATGGCTTCGCTGCTGTTGGGCTTTGCAGCCTTTCGCCTGATGAGATACTCGCCCGATGGGAAATCCCCCCCAGGGACTTTTCTTTGTGACGCCGTTTCTTGGCTTGGAGACCGGCCCACAGTGATTCGAGGTCACGGCGACAAACGTTGCTGAACTCGCGCAGTGGGTCGTCGCCCTTGCCCGCCTTGGAGCGGAATTCCTCGGGCGTAAGATTTGGCTCTAAATATGCGTTGAGGACGATGTTAACCAGCCGTTCTGCGCTTTCGACTACGGTTGGGGAGGAGCTCAAACGAATATGACCGAGCACTGCATACATTGGTATCAGCCTGCTCGGATCCTGAAATGTGTGTTGAGCAGCGTCGACTATTACCTTTGCACTCTCGCTGATGAACTCCGAGTACAACTGCTCGCGGTGAAAAATCTTCTTGGCGAGGAGATCTCGTCGGTCTTGATGCCTCTGGCCAATCCAAGTGGTAACAGCTGAACCAAATGCGCCGACAAGCGAGCCGAATATGGCCGCCAGCGCTGAAATCGAAGCCGGGTTCAAAGCGCCACTGACCAATTCCATGTTGTGCACCTCCAACCGGATGTACGTACAGTCGCCGGTTGTGCAGCGCCCATTAGCCAGCCAGAACATTTTCGTCAGCAGGCTACGGACGGGTTCTTTCGAATAATGGAGTTCCTGTCGATCGACTGATCGGTGCATTTGCATTGCCAAAGCCCTATTTCGGCAAACTCGTTAGTTCACATCACATCACAGCTTGCGCGACTACGCCTGCTGCCCTAATGAGGGCACTGCCGCTGAAACGGCACTGTGCTATTTGCGCCATCGCACAAAAACCAGCCAGAACCACACATTTACCGACGACCGGATTGGCAGGCGACTTGCACATCCATAGTGAGTGCGATTTCGTCATGTCGGTGCTCAGCGCTTCGCTGACGGAATGTACTCAGTGAGACAAGCGACCGAAATGAGCAGCGACCCAGGCAAAGGGAGTTCGAGATGAGCATTACGAGAAGTGAGTTCGCCAGGCTGTTTGAGAAGCTCACTTCCCAACGTCGCTCTGGTTTATATGGCATCGAACGGCGGAAGCGGCGCGCTGCCGAAACTCGACCGCGGGTTCGCATCATCAGCGACATCGGATCCGGCGGTCGCAAAGGCGTGTGCTGCAGGTGGGTTCTTAGGAACGAATCCAACCGACCACGGTTGGTCGCTGTCTGGAGTTGATTCGAACGATTGCGCGGCCAAAACAACGTTGGTAGCTTGGGGAAGATCCGAAACAGACATGTCGTTCGCAACGTCACGTGCGCGGTTTTCTCTGAAATCGGTGTTGGTAGCAACCGATTTTTCGGATGCATCCCGACAACCTTTGGGGCACGGACTTGCAGTTGCTCGACACTACGGAGCCAAGTTTTATCTGGCTCACGTCGTCTCGGGCTTTGGCTATACCCTTACGGGCCCGGAGGCCCTGGAAGCCGCGGCCGGAGCAGCCAAAAGGGATTTGCTTCAACTCGAGCAGCAATTGGTCGAGAGCGGCTCACTCGAGGGCATCGAACACGAATCGATTGTGAGCAAGGGTGTCGTGTGGGAAGAATTGCAATCGATCATCTCGCAGAATCACATTGATCTTGTAGTCCTCGGAACACATGGCCGGCGTGGCCTCGGAAAGATTGTCTTAGGATCGGTAGCGGAAGACGTTTTTCGGCACGCCAACTGCCTCGTGCTCACAGTTGGGCCGAACTCTTGTACGTTTGATTTCGGAAAGACAAATCTGAAATTTCTCTTCGCAACCGACTTCGGCGAAGGCTCTCTACGCGCTTTGCCCCATGCCATCTCATTCGCAAATCACTTGCGCGCAAAACTGGTTTTCTTGCACGTCGTTCCAGTCGCGCCCGTCCCAGAACATCCGTCGCACGATGTTCTTCTCATGCGGGATGCTGCTCGCATGGCCTGCTTGCGGCGACTCGAACAATTGCTCACAAACGAGGAGGAATTGGCGCTACCGCCTGAGTACCTTGTCCACTTCGGGCGACCGTCCGAGAGAATCTTGCAGTTAGCCTTGAAACTCAAGGCCGACCTCATCTTCATGGGCCTGCGTTGTTCGACGCACGTCGCCGCCACCCCTCGAACGCATTGGGCAACGGCCTATGAAATGGTGTGCGGCGCGAGCTGTCCCGTGCTGACTGTCAGGACCCAATGACCGCGACGTGGACGGAGACGGAAGCACCCGAAGTGATGTAAAACGCACTTCATTGGGACCCTACGAGAAGGCGAATACTTCAAGGTGGAACTTCAGGTGTGGCGGTGCTATGCTCACGGGCATCCCCGGAAAAATGGTGGGCGGCTGCGAGTGGCCGAACGCAGCGAGTAGGTATAGAGCCGCCGCCGAGCGGCGCGATCGCAACGATTGCGCTGGTCGTGACACTGATCACAGACGTACGTGTGGTAGTTTAATAATGTGTACATCAACTGAGCGAAGTAAGTACCCGCCTTATGAGGAGCACCGAAGATCGATATCGAACTTTGCTGGATGCGTCCACCACCCTGGCCGATCAGCCCACGGTCAAAGCCGTTCTGCACAGCCTGCGTGACGTTTTGTCCAGCACTTGTAAAATCCATGGAGCCCACCTTTACATCCTGGACGGTGGCGGAGAAAGTCTGCAAGTTTTGGCATTCGATCAAGAAGCGGACGCGCCCGCAATCAAGGTTGGTACGAAGATCTCGCGCATTGGCGCGGCGGCGCGAGTGCTTGAGGAACAGAAACCGGTTTTTCTCCCGGACGTATCACAGGAAATGTTGAAACATCCCGAGCTGGCTCCATTTGCACCGCAGTCTGTCGGCCGAAGCACCTATGTATTTCCCGTGTCTACCTCCCAGCAACGCTACGGAATTCTCGCAGTGACAAAGGAGCGGGGCGAGGAATTCACCCCCGAAGATGTCGAACTGCTCCGTTCTCTGGCGTCGCACGTTGCGGTTGCACTCGAGTGCGCTATGGCAAGGGACAGCGCAGAGCTGTACCAACGACAAGTGGTGAAAGAGCGGGATCGGCTCAGGCTGTTGCTGGAGATCAACAACCACATTGTTTCCAAGCTGGACATTAATGAGTTGTTTCGGTCGGCATCGGCTTCCATCCGGGCTTATTTTCGAAACGACTTCGCCGGATTTTGGTTGATCGATAAACAATCGAACCTGCTTGAATGCGTCCTATTGGATTTCCCCAGCGGTAAAGGTTCCTTGACCGCTGTCCTTAAGTCTGAACTTAACGACACCGATCACGAGAAGCTGCGCGCCCACGTCCCTGAACTGCTGTCGGTCGAAGAATTTGCGAGGCTTCCCGCAGCAATCGTTGAAAAGCTCAAAGCTGAGTCCATCGCCTCGATGGCGATCGCCCCAATGGTAACCGCAGGCCGCCCTTTGGGTTTGATAACGATGGGCAGCCGCCGTCAGAACAACTTCGGACAAGAGGACCTGGACCTCTTGTCACAAATCAGCAATCAGATTGCGCTCGCAGTTGACAACGCGATTGCGTATGGACGCGTCACGGAGGCCAGGGATCGCCTTGAGGAAGAGCGCTTGTACCTCGAATCGGAGATCCGCTCCGAATACAACTTCGCGGATATCGTCGGCAAAAGTGCCGCCCTTCGCAAAGTGCTGGATCAGGTTGCGATTGTCGCACCCACCCAATCAACCGTGCTCCTGCACGGCGAGACCGGGACTGGCAAGGAACTGTTCGCCCGGGCGATTCATAACATCAGCCCGCGTCGCGAGCGCACTTTCGTCCGACTTAACTGTGCCGCCATACCTTCCGGGCTGGTGGAAAGCGAATTGTTTGGGCATGAAAAGGGCGCTTTCACCGGCGCGCTCATGCAGAAACGAGGCCGCTTTGAGTTGGCTGATTGCGGCACTCTCTTTCTAGATGAAATTGGCGACATCAGTCTCGAGCTGCAACCAAAGCTGTTGCGCGCTCTGCAGGAGCGCGAATTTGAACGCTTGGGAAGTACGAAAACCATACACGTCGACGTTCGCCTGATTGCCGCAACCCATCGGGATCTGCAGGGCATGATATGTAACAACCAGTTCCGCGAAGACCTTTTTTACAGACTGAATGTTTGCCCGATTGAGATTCCTCCGCTTCGCGAAAGGCGCGAGGACATTCCGCTCTTGGTGCACTATTTTGTTTTGCGCCACTCCCGGCAAATGCAAAAGCGCGTCAAATCGGTTCCGAAGCAGGCCATGGAGGCGCTCGTGAACGCCGATTGGCCAGGCAATATTCGGCAGCTGGAGAACTTCATCGAGCGTTGCGTGATCTTCACGCAAGGGGATGAATTGAACGTCCTAGGTGCGGAGCTGAAGAAACCATCGGTCCGCTCCGTTGCTTCAGGCGCACCAAGTTTCGAACAGGCCGAGCGGCAAGCTATTATCGATGCTTTGATAGCCGCCTCCGGGAGAATCGCCGGCCAAGGCGGAGCCGCAGAGCGCCTGGGATTGAAGCGAACAACACTCCAAAACAAGATGAATAAGCTGAACATTGGTCGTGCTGAGTATTCCGGGTGACAATCCGGCCGCAATGCGCAGTTTAATTTCGAGAAGTGATGGGGCGGGTATCTGGCATGACATCTGTAAATTTGTCCAAAGCAGCTCAATGTTAAACGGAGGGCCTCGCAAATGAAAGCTGCGCTGGCGCTCATTACAATTGGCACTGTCAGTCTTCTGCTCGGGGCTGCCCCCGTTCTCGCGCTGGACCCATCGCCGGATGTCAGCCGGTACGGGCACACTGCGTGGACTGCCCGGGACGGGTTATCCGTCGGCGCCATCTTTGCGATGGCCCAAACGCCCGATGGCTATCTTTGGCTGGGCGCGGAATTCGGCTTGTTTCGCTTTGATGGCATTCACAGTATCCCCTGGCAACCACCTGCGGGTCAGGACCTCCCCGGCGCTCCTTACAGTCTGCTCGTCACCCGCGATGGCACTCTTTGGATTGGCACGTTTGCTGGCCTCGTGAGCTGGAGTGGCGGCAAGCTGACGCAGTACCCAGAGGTTGGCCAAGTCTTTGTGACATCGCTGCTCGAAGACCGCGAGGGAACGGTGTGGGCCGGCATACTGGGCAGCACAGCGGATACTCCGACAGGCCGGCTGTGTGCAATCCGAAGCGGCCACGCGCAATGCTACTTGAACGAAGGCGCCTTCGGATCGTTCGTTTGGAGTTTGGGTGAGGACAGCTCAGGCACTCTCTGGGCCGGTGCTGAATCTGGTCTTTGGCGATGGAATCCCGGTCCCGCACGGCACTATCCGACGCCGGGGATGCGGATCGATGACCTAAGTAGGGCGGACGACGGACAGGTGTTAATTGCCATTCGTGGTGCCGGACTTAAGCAGATCGTGGGCGACAAAATCGAAAGCTACGCGATTCGCGACGCAATCAATCCGAATGCGCTGCTCCCGGACCGCGATGTCGATTCGAATAAACTGCTCCGTGACCGCAATGGAGGTCTCTGGATCGGAACCCACGAGCGGGGGCTCATCCATATACATCACGGACGGACTGAGGTATTTACGAAAGCAGATGGCCTCTCAGGCGAGATCATCTGCAGTCTTTTCGAGGATCGTGAAGGCAATGTCTGGGTCGGCACCACTCGAGGGCTCGACCGGTTTCGAGAGCTCCCCGTCGCCACGATTTCTGCCCAACAAGGTTTGTCAAGCGACTTTGCTATGTCTGTACTCGCAGCCACAGATGGGAGCATTTGGGTCGCCACTCACGACGGGTTGACCAGCTGGAAAAATGGACGAACTACAATTCTCCGCAAAGCAAATGGACTGCCAGATGACGCGATACAATCTCTTTTCCAGGATGATCGCGGGCGCATCTGGGCGTTCACGGGTCACGGACTGGCCTATTCCAACAACGGCAGGTTTGTAGCCGTAAATGGCGTACCTAGCAAAGAAGTGTATTCCATCACCGGGGACAAGGCGGGCAACCTATGGCTTTCGGGGAATGGAGGCCTGTCGCACTTGCTGGAGGGACGTTTGGTCGAAAATTTCCCCTGGTCGGTCATGGGACGTCACCAACAAGCTAAGGTCGTAGTACCTGAACAAGGCGGAGTGTGGCTTGCCTTCTGGATCGATGGGGGCGTTTTGTATTTCAAGGATGGTCAGGTCCGCGCCTCGTACACGGCTGCGGATGGCCTGGGTAAGGGTCCGGTCGCCGGTCTTCGACTCGATCGCGACGGGGCGTTGTGGGCGGCAACGGAGGAGGGCGGCCTTAGCCGGATCAAAGATGGCCGCATTGCAACACTCACCAGCAGCAATGGTTTACCTTGCGACATTATTCACTGGACGATCGAGGATGAGGATCGTTCGTTATGGTTGTACGCGGGCTGCGGTCTGGTGCGCATCACGCGAAGCGAACTGGACGCCTGGATCGCCGACCCTAACCATAGCGTTCGAACGACGGTCTGGGACGCGGCAGACGGCGTCATAGTCCGCCGGACTTCGCCTGGTTACTTCGGTCCTCCTGTCACGAAGGCTACCGATGGCACGTTGTGGTTCCATACGGGAGAAGGTATCCAAGTCTTCGATCCGCGTCATGTTGCTTTCAACAAACTCCCGCCGCCGGTGCACATCGAGCAAATTGTCGCGGACAACAAGCTTCAATGGCAGAACTTACCTGGCGGGGCAGCTTCGAATTTGCGTTTGGCGCCGCGGACTCACGATGTGCAGATCGATTACACCGCTCTCAGCCTGGTCGCGCCGGAGAAGATGCAGTTCCGCGTCAAGCTGGAGGGGCAGGACAAAGACTGGAGAGTGCCGGTCAACCCGCGCCACTCGCACTACACGAACCTTCCTCCTGGCCCCTACCGGTTTCGCGTGATCGCGAGCAACAACAGCGGAGTGTGGAACGAGCAGGGTGATGTGCTCGATTTTTCCATCGCCTCGGCGTTCTACCAGACGAATTGGTTTCGCGGGCTCTGCGTAGCTGCTGTTCTGGCGCTGCTGTGGGCGGCCTATCAGCTGCGCGTCCGGCACTTGCATCATGAGTTCGACATGACCCAGGAGACGCGTGTCGGCGAGCGCACACGAATCGCAAGGGACCTGCACGACACACTTCTGCAGAGTTTCCACGGGCTGGTGTTCCGCTTCCAGGCGGCTCGCAACATGCTTCCGAATCGCCCCGAGGAAGCGACTCAGGCTCTAGATGCTGCATTAATTCGGGCCGAGCAGGCACTGGACGAAAGTCGGCACTCCATTCAGGGGTTACGTCCCAGCCTGTCCCCTGAAAACGACCTCGATCAAATGTTGATAACAACCGGTCAGGAACTAGCTTCCTCCAACCACGCCGAGGACGACTCACCCCGCTTCGAGGTGATCGTGGAAGGCGAGCGCCGAGGCCTGCTTCCGATGATCAAGGATGAAATCGGTCGAATCGCGCAAGAACTGCTCCGAAATGCATTCCGGCACGCACGCGCACATGAGATTGAGGTCGAAATACGTTATGAGAAAGACGTTTTCCGCCTAATTGTGCGCGATGATGGTAAGGGTATGGACCCACAGATATTAAAAGACGGTGGGCGTGCCGGGCACTGGGGGCTACCAGGTGTTCAGGAACGCGCACTTGGAATCGGAGGTCGATTGGAATTTTGGAGCGAAGCCGGAGCCGGTACAGAAATCCGATTGACGCTCCCCGCGGCTATCGTTTACGAAAGGCCGCGGAATCGCGATCGATTTAATCTGTTCGGCAAACGGAGGATTCATGAGCACAAGTCCTAGTTTGATTCGAGTCCTCACCGTTGATGATCATGCCCTCCTGCGCGAAGGGATCGCGGCCTTGGTCAATGCTGAGCCAGACATGGAGCTGGTGGCAGAGGCCTCCGACGGAGAGGAAGCCATCAAACAATTTCGACGGCATCGTCCGGACGTGACTCTGATGGATATTCAAATGCCGAATTTGAATGGTACCGAAGCAATCGGACGCATCAGGAACGAATTCCCGAACGCCAAGATCATAGTCCTATCGACTTATTCCGGGGATGTCCAGGTCCTGCGCGCCATCAAAGCGGGTGCTCGGGGATACATCCTGAAGGGACACGTGCGCAGAGAACTGTTGGACGCGATCCGGAGTGTCCATGCCGGACACAAGCGAATACCGCCCGAGATTGCCGCGGAGCTGGCTGAGCATGCTGCCGACGATGAGCTGACTTCGCGCGAAATTGATGTGCTTCGTTCGATTGCTGCTGGCAATGGCAACAAGCAGATCGCCGACAAGCTCTCCATCGAGGAAACGACCGTCAAGAGCCACATCAGCAGCATTCTCTCGAAGCTGGGCGCCAACGATCGGACCCATGCTGTGACCATTGGACTGCAGCGCGGGATCATCGAACTGGGCATCCCTCAAAAGTATGACTCGTAAGTCCTCCCTTATCCCGTTTCGACATCTTCCAGGTATCCACTAGCATGGGACCAGCAACGGAGGATACTTTGCAACGTTTGTTTTCCACATTCGCGGAGGGCTGGCCCGGCTTTGGTCTTTTGCTTCAACGCGTCCTGACGAGCGCGATTCTACTTTATTTCGCGGGCACCCATCTCCTGGAAAGCAGTAGCTTGGCGCCGAGCCTTCCACATCTGATGGCGGCTGTCGCTGGAGTGCTTCTGCTCTTTGGCCTGTGGACACCATTAGCAGGAAGCGCGATCGCCATTGTCGAGGTCTGGATATTCTTGGCGCGGTCAGGGAACCCCATGATCGCCATCATGCTAGTTAGCCTAGGTGCCACCGTCGCGATGATCGGACCCGGAGTTTGGTCGATCGATGCCCAACTTTACGGACGGAAGCACAT
>Ga0209448_10000469_pt1 | contig 13505 bp, 9 predicted proteins | sample BogFormECP14_OM2_FD_188245 | JGI IMG/M metagenome (GOLD analysis project Ga0209448, IMG submission 188245) | Bog forest soil microbial communities from Calvert Island, British Columbia, Canada - ECP14_OM2 (SPAdes) (version 2) | ecosystem: Environmental > Aquatic > Freshwater > Wetlands > Bog ... | reverse complement strand
AGGAAAAATAAAACATCGCGACGACCTTGGCCGGGCCGTGTGAAGTGCGCGGCTTTGGCTCGGGGATCATCCGCGGCGGCCGTCCGGTCAGCCCAACAGCGACGTCGCTTTCGGGCGGGTCGCTCATTGCAAGCCGACTGTTCGGGAGGTGAACATCGCAGGAAAGTCTAACCGGTTCGCGCGCCTAATCCGGACGACCCGCAGGCAATCTCACCAGCGAATACGGGTCGGCGACCACCAACAGCATGCGCAGCACCGCTGGGAGTCACACCCGTCTCACCAGCATCATCGACAAGCTCACGAATCGGCCGCACGGCTAGGCGGCTTTACGACGCCACTCAGGGTCGCTATGCCGCAGCCGCAAGCCGGATCCGCGGGTGATGCGGACGGCTGCCCGCCGCGGTTCAGGGATGCCGCCGCGGCGCCGTCCAGAGCCCGTCCATGTGCCGAACAATGGGTCGGCTCGTAGATGATCGAACGGGCGCGCATGTCTCCCCCGCATGCGCCAAGATTGGGTGACGTTCAGCGAGCCGAAGGGGGCTGCATGCGCGGTGCGGCGTGCGACAGCTTGCCTGCACTGGTAAGGCTGCCTCGCGCCGCCGTGGTACGGGTTGGGGGCCTGGGCGTCGAGCAGCTCATCGTCAACCTCGACCCATTGCCGCCGGGTGCTCCGGTCGTGATCCGTTGCGGTATCTTCGCCGCCCCTGCCGCCTCAGCCGTGGTCACCAACCTGCTGAGCCAGCTGGAAGCCGTCGCCCTACAGCTATTTCCCGCATGGCTTCCCGATGGTGACACGGTCCAGACGACGAGCGGCCTAGATCGGCGGGTTGTCCGAATGCTCGCTCGCCGGCACGCGGCGAACAGCGAACATTTCGGACCATTCCTGGCCGATGTCGCCGAGGCGGCACTGCTGGGGCGGTCTCGACTCGAGCGCTTTCCGCGGGAGATCCAGGCCCGCGGGTTGGCGCGCATTCTGGCCGACGCCTACCACAGGGAAGATGTAGTACTCCTGATCGACGGCTCGGCAGGGCTCGCCGAAGACGAGCAACAGACGGCCGGAGTCGCGTTAGGCTGGCTGGCCAATCACGGGATCGGAGTCTGGCTCACCGACGGCACGCTGGCCTGTGTCGACCGGTTCCCGACCATGGTCATCGGCGTTTCCTCCTATGTCGAGCCAACAGCCTCGCCGCCGCAACTGGCTGTCCGACTTCTCGACATTCCTGCCCCGTTGGGGCAGCCGCACCCCTTAAGCGAGGCGGAGAAGAAGCTCGCTCGTGTCCTGGCTAACTGCGACTGGGCGGCCGGACACCAGTGGAACCAGGAGCGTAACGGGGATTCCCTGATGCCGAGGATACGTGTCGACCTCATCTGGCCCACCGAACGCTGCATCGTCGAGATCGACGGCCCAGATCACCGCGGTGCACAGAAATATGCTGCCGACCGCCACCGCGACAACGCCTTGGCGCTAGAGGGTTTCCGGGTTTTGCGCTTTACCAACGATCAGCTCGCCGACGAGATGTCTTCGGTGCTCGACATCATCAAAGCCATGCTGTTCAAACTCCGACTCCAAGAAGGGAATTCGTCGTGACCGTATCCCCGGATGAACTCACCGGCACCGAACAGGCCGTGTTGCTGGTGTTGATGGCCGAGGCACGGCCGGTGCCAAACCCAAAGCTGAAGGAGCTTGGCCCCGAGCTGAAAAAGCTTGATCGGGAACGGCTCAACCGGTTGAAGCTCATTGAAACTACGCCCGGGACGCCGATGGTGCACGAACTTACGGACGAGGGTTGGACGACGTGCCGGAGCCTGGTAGGCACCGCGGTACCCGCCAGTGTGAGGGGCCAAGGCAAGGTTCTCTATACGGTGCTCACCGCTGTGGATCGCTACCTGCGCCAAAAAGATTTCCGGCTTGCGGATTTGTTCGAGCCGGAGGCCGAAGAAACCAACCTGGACAGCGACGTCGAGAGCCGGGTGCGCCAGGCGTACTCCCGATTGGTCGCCCGGCCGGGCGGCTGGCTGGGGCTGGTCAAACTGAGAGCTGAACTGTCCGACGTACCCCGGGCAGAGCTCGACGCCGCACTGGTGCGGCTATACCAGGCGCCCGGAGTCAGCCTGGTCCCGGAGGAGAATCAGAAGACTCTCACCACTGCAGACCGCGCAGCCGCGGTGGAGATCGGTTTGCAGAACAAGCACCTGATTGCGATCCAGTCGTGACGGCCTTGCAGCAACCAGAAACAATGGATCCGCAACAGAGAGAAGCGTTACGGTCGTTGCGCTTAAGCTGGGCACCCACCGCCGATGACATGTGGCATTCCCAGGGCGCCGTGCATGTCGGCGGGATTCACGACGAGGCGATGAGTGACGTCATGGACGCCTTCGCCGACGCCGCTCACTCGGCCGACTCCAACCCATTGGGCATGGTGATTCACGGTCCCGCTGGTTCGGGGAAGACGCACCTGCTGGGTCAGGTTCGTGAACGAGTGCAGGCGGACGGCGGATTCTTCTTCCTCGTGGAACTGCTTGACGCGACAAGTTTCTGGCAGTCGGCTCGCAGCGGAATCCTGGAAAGCCTCGGCAGGCCGGGGGGTACTCGTGATACCCAGCTCAAAGATTTGCTGTGGGAGCTCTCGTCGCTGGCGCATATCTCGCGGTCCGACCGCAGGGCGGTGATCGGCGACGAAGACCTGACGCCGGAGATCCTCACTGGTTTCGTTAAAGCGCTCCACAAACAACATCGGGAAACAGTCCGACAGTGCGGTCACACATTGCGCGCGCTGGTGCTCGTTGGCGCCGCGGACCTCGGCCTGCAGGATATTGGCGAGGCGTTCCTCACCGGAACCGATGATCTCGACCGTGGCGATCAAAGAACTTGGGGGCTAGGGGACCCTCCGACGAGCGAACAGGGGTGCGTGCGGGAAATTTCCCGTCTCGTCGCGTTGGCTGGCCCTGCTGTTCTCGCGATCGACCAGATCGACACCTTGATCGCGCAGTCGTCGGAGAGGACAGAGAGCGGGGGCGAAACTGGCGACAATCGCGATCTCGATCACGTCGCACACGGGCTGATGTCAATTCGGCAGACCATGCGGCGTACTGCGCCGGTCGTGGCTTGTCTTCCATCAGTGTGGGAGGCCATACAAATAAGGGCTACTGCAACGGTGGGCGACCGATTCCGGACGTCGCAGGTTTTACGCGGGCTTAATAACCCGGCGGTTGGGCGGGCCATTTTGGAGCGCCGCTTCACGGCTAGCTATCGCGCGGTGGAGTTTGTTCCGCCGTATCCGAGTTGGCCGATTCTGCCGGAGGCTTTCAGCCACGACATCAATATCACGCCGCGGAAGTTGCTCCAGCTGGCCGATACACATGTCCGAAGCTGCCTGGCGCGCAACACCATCGATGAATTAGCTCGACTCGCCGACGTCAGCAGCAAACGTGAACAACCTCTCAATACACGCGCCGTCACCGACGAACTAGATCGACAGTTCGCCGACTATCGCCAACGAGCGGTCACCGCCGCTGCGTTAGACCCCGACGGCGAGGACACCACCGTGCCCGGCCTCCTTTCGGCAGCCCTCGAAGCGTGGATCACCGAGCACCAAAACGGGGATCAGACGTTCCACCCGGACCCCCCACCTGGCCGGGTTGTCGCATTGCATGCCCGCTTGCGCCAAACCGTTGACGCCGCCACCGAAGACGAGCAGCACTGGGCATTTCGAGCTGTCGCCACGACCAATGCGCTTGCGGCACAGACCCGTATCAAAAAGGCGTGCGCTGCAGCTGGATTCAACCGAGACTCTCCCAAAAGACGGTTATTTTTGCTGCGGAACACACCGTGGCCCAGCGGAGCCAAAACCGCCGCGTTGGTGGCTGACTTCGAGGCCGCTGGCGGACATACACTGCCGTTGCCTGACGACGACCTACGTACCCTAACCGCGCTGCGTGATTTGCTCCACGACAACCGATCTGACCTTGCCGACTGGCTTCGGGCGCGCAGACCTGCGCACGGGATCGCGATACTTCGACGGGCGCTGAGTGATCTGGCCTCGGAATCGCCTCTTGTGGAACCGCATTCGGAAGATTCCTCCGAGCCGGAACCTTGGCCGGAAGCGACGGTGGCGGCGTGCTCCGAGCCGGATGAGCCAGAGTCTGCCACCGCCGTCCCGATCGGCGTGACGGTCGATGGTGGACAACGAGTTTCAGTCGACCTGGCCGCCCTGCGCAAGCACACCGCGATCTTCGCCGGCTCAGGCTCGGGCAAGACCGTCCTCATCCGACGACTGGTAGAAGAGTGCGCGCTGCGGGGTGTGTCGTCGATTGTTCTAGACCCCAACAACGACCTGTCTCGTCTCGGCAGCGCTTGGCCCGAGCGCCCCGTCGGTTGGCTACCAGCAGACGACGCGCGGTCCGCCGAGTATCTGGCCAACACCGAGGTGGTCGTCTGGACGCCGGGACGCTCTGGTGGCCGGCCCCTGGCGTTTCAGCCATTGCCCGACTTCACGAGCGTCGTCGACAACGACGACGAGTTCTCCGATGCCGTGGAATCAGCTTTCGCCGCGCTGGAACCTCGCGCACTCATCTCTGGTAATTCGGCGAAGGCCAACCTCTTACGTGCCGTGCTCAAGGAGGCTCTTCGATGGTACGGGCGCCAGTCGGCACCGACGCTGGGTGGTTTCATCGACATGTTGAGCGACCTGCCCAACGACGTCAGCGGGCTGAACGGCGCTCGGGATATGGCCGCTGCGCTCGGGCAGAATCTCCGAGCCGCAAGGGTCAACGACCCGATGTTCGGTGGCATGGGCACCCCTGCTGATCCCAGTGTCCTTTTCGCCCCTTCGGCGGGTTATCGCGCCCGAATCTCCGTCGTCAGCATGGTCGGGCTACCCAACGATCGGGAGAAGCAGGGATTCGTCAACCAGTTGCAGATGGCCCTTTTTTCATGGATCAAACGCCATCCTGCCGGGGAACGGCCGCTCGGCGGGATATTGGTTATGGACGAGGCACAGAACTTCGCGCCGTCGATGGGCAGCACACCGTGTACCCAAAGCACACTGGCATTGTCCTCCCAAGCCCGCAAGTACGGGCTGGGCCTGGTATTTGCGACCCAGTCGCCGCGTGGGCTCCACAACAACATTCCTGCCAACGCAGCAACGCAGTTCTATGGGCTGCTGAACTCACCGAACCAGATCACGGTCGCCAAGGAAATGGCGCGGGCCAAGGGCGGCCACGTGCCCGATATCAGCAGGCTCAGCGCTGGTTACTTCTATGCGGCGCTGGAAGGCGAAGCCTTTCAGAAGATCCGAGCGCCGTGGTGTCTTTCGCATCACCCTGCTAGTCCGCCCACCACCGAAGAGGTTGTCGAGCTGTCCCGGCGGGATCTCAGGCCGCGCTAGGTCTCGACGCTGGGATAGCCGTCGTCGTTCATGATGTTTGCCGAAGCACGAGGCCGCGGCCGCTCGCGGCTCGGTTCGGTGCGGGTTCGGCTGGGACGTCTATCGTGGCCTCTATGGACATCAAGCGACGGATGCCTCTGCTGCGGTGGTCGTTCTGGCGGATGGCGACCGGATCTCACAACATCACCACGACGGGCCAGATCGGTGATGGACGGGAAGCGGCCGCGGTCAACTACGTCTTGGAAAACGCCCGGGCCGGCGACGTCGACGACGTGCTGGCCACGATCGACAAGTTCGCCTACGAAAAGTCGGTCCTGATCAACGTCGGCGACGAGAAGGGGCTACTCCTCGACGCCGCCGTGCGGCGCGCCGATCCCGCACTGGCGCTGGAGCTGGGCACCTACTGCGGCTACGGCGCTCTGCGGATCGCCAGGGCCGCTCCGAGCGCCAAGGTGTACTCCGTCGAACTCGCCGAAGCCAACGCCGCCAACGCCCGGCAGATCTGGGCGCATGCCGGGGTCGCCGACCGCGTGACGTGTGTCGTCGGCACCATTGGCGACGGCGGGCGCACACTGGACGAGCTCGCCAATCAGCACGGATTCACTTCCGGTGCACTTGACTTCGTGTTTCTCGACCACGACAAGAACGCCTACCTCAACGATCTGAAGAGCATCCTCGACCGGAGCTGGCTGCACCCCGGCTCGATCGTGGTGGCCGACAACGTCAGGGTGCCGGGCGCACCTAGATACCGCGAGTACATGCGCCAGCAACAGGGCAAGCTGTGGAACACCGTCGAGCACAAGGCGCACTTGGAGTACCAATCACTGGTGTCCGATCTCGTGCTGGAATCTGAGTACGCAGGCTGACGCCGAACGTCGACAGGTTGTTGGTTGGGCGTGATCGGCCCGACGACTTGACTTTCGGCGCGCAGTCACTGGGCCCGGGGGTGGGCTCCTGCCCACACTTCGCGCAGCGCATGCACGGTGACCAGCGTGTAGATCTGCGTCGTCGTCACCGAGGCATGTCCGAGTAACTCCTGTACGACCCGCACGTCGGCGCCGCCCTCGAGCAGGTGCGTGGCAAAGGAATGCCGCAACATGTGCGGCGACACACCTGAGCTGATAGCGGCGCGCTCGGCAGCATCCTGCAGCACTTGCCATGCGCTTTGCCGCGACAACCGGCCGCCACGCACATTGAGAAAGATGGCGGGCGTCCCGCGGCCGCGACGAGCCAGCTCCGGGCGACCCCGTACCAGGTAGGCGTCCAGCGCCTGCACGGCGGGGCGTCCCACCGGCACCAGCCGCTGCTTGCCGCCCTTGCCGGACAACAGCACCGTCCTGGCCTGGGTATCGATGTCGTCGACGTCGAGGCCCACCGCCTCGGAGATCCGCGAACCGGTCGAGTACAGCATTTCCAACAGCGCCCGATTGCGCAGCGTTAGCGGTCCGTCGGCGGGGCTGTCGCCGCCCGCGCCTTCCAGCAGGGCCAGCACCTGGTCGATCGTCAGGCTTTTGGGCAGCCGACGGCCGGGCGTTGGCGGCCGTACGGCTCGCGCCACGTCAAGCTCGGCCAGCCCTTCGGCGGCGGCGAACCGATGCAGGCCGCGCACCGCGATCAGCGCGCGCGCCGCCGACACGGCGGACAGCGCCGGCGCCCCCGAATCAGGATCTCCGCGCCGCAGCGCCACCAGGAATTCGCTGACATCGTCCTCGCCGACCTTGGCCAGATCGTGAATGCCACGGTCGGACAGGTGTTTCGAGTAGCGGCGCAGGTCGCGGCGATAGGAGCTCAACGTGTTGGCCGCCACGCCCCGCTCGATCGTCAGGTGGTCGAGGTAGCCCTGCATTTGTGTCTCCAGGGCCAGCGCCGTCATTGCGCGGCCTTTCGTGCGTCTAACGCCCTGGGCTTGTCGATCCAGGGACTGTCGAGCGGACGCGGCTGCGCCAACCCGTTTGTCACCGCGTTTGCGCTCAAAATCCCGGCAACGGTGATGGCATTGACGATCTCGCCGCTAAACACCCAGCGGACCGCCTCCTCCATGGGAAACCAGCGCATCTTCATGTCGGCTTCCTCGTGATGCGCCTCGGGTCGGGCCACCTCACTCAGTCCGGTGGCCAGGTACACCCGCACCGATTCGTCACTGAACCCCGGTGCGGAGTCGAGATCGACCAGCACCTGCCAGGTGCTGGCTTGCAGGCCGACCTCCTCCCCGAGTTCCCGAACGGCCGCGAGGTTCGGTGGCTCCCCCGCGACGTCGATCAACCCGGCCGGCAGCTCCCATAGCCGTCGACCGAACGCATGACGGTACTGATAAACCATCGGGATATTGCCATCGCCGTCCATCGCCACGATGGCGACCGCCCCATAGTGCTCGACGATTTCACGCACCGCGATGGTGCCGCCCGGCATCAACACGTGGTCGCGGCGCAGAGCAAAGATGTTGCCGGTGTGCAGCGTTTCCGACGACGTTGTCTCGAAAACGTGCTCAGCCACGGGCAACAGGTTCAGGTAGCGGCCGCTGGACGCTTTCTCGATGCTGGTTACCGTTGGGCAAATGCTCGGGGATTTCCACCGGCAGCAACTCGCCCTGTTTATAGTCGATCGCTGCCCCGACAAACGCGACGAACAGTGGGTGCGGCCGGGTGGGTCGGCTCTTCAGTTCGGGGTGGGCTTGGGTGCCGACGATGAAGGGATGCACGTCTGGCGGGTACTCGACGAACTCGACCAGGTGGCCGTCCGGTGAGGTCCCGGAGACTCGCAGGCCACTTTCGGCGATCCGGTCGCGGTAGGCGTTGTTGACCTCGTAGCGGTGCCGGTGTCTCTCGGACACCTGCGTTGTCCCATACGCCTGGGCCACAATCGAATCCGGCTCGAGTACCGCGGGATAGGCACCCAGCCGCATGGTGCCGCCGAGGTCGGCTTGGCCGGCCACGATTTGTTCTTGATCGGCCATCGTGGAAATGACGGGATCCGGTGTCGTCGGTTCGAATTCGGCCGAATTGGCCTCAGTGAGACCGACCGAGCGTGCGGCTTCGATCACGATGCACTGCAAACCGAGGCACAGCCCCAGCACCGGCAATCCCCGGGAACGCGCATACCGGATAGCCCCGATCTTGCCCTCGATCCCCCGGATGCCGAATCCGCCGGGGATCAGCACACCGTGCACATCGCCCAGCGCCGCCGTGGCACCAGCGCCGGTCTCGCAGTCGTCGGAAGCCACCCAGCACATCTCGACTTTCGCGTGGTGCTTGAATCCGCCGGCACGCAGCGCTTCGGCGACAGACAGGTAGGCGTCGGACAGCTCAACATACTTGCCTACCAACGCGATTCGCACCGTCTCATGTGGTTCGTGAACCCGGCGCAGCAAGTCGTCCCATTCGGTCCAATCGACGTCGCGGAACGGAAGGTTGAGCCGGCGCACCACATAAGCGTCGAGTTCCTCGCGGTGTAACACCTTGGGGATGTCATAGATCGACGGTGCGTCCGGGGTGGAGATGACGCCGTCGATATCGACGTCGCACATCAGCGCGATCTTGTCCTTGAGCGCTTCGGGGACGTCTCGGTCGCAGCGCAGGATCAGTGCATCTGGGCTGATACCGATACTGCGTAGCGCGACCACCGAGTGCTGGGTCGGCTTCGTCTTGAGTTCGCCCGACGGGGCAAGGTAAGGCACCAGCGACACGTGCAGAAAGAAGACGTTCTCCCAGCCGAGGTCGTGGCGGACCTGCCGTGCCGCCTCCAGAAAGGGCTGTGATTCGATGTCGCCCACGGTGCCGCCGATTTCGGTGATGACGACATCTGGGCGGTTGCCGTCGGCGTCGGGTTGGGCCATCGCCAGGATGCGCCGCTTGATCTCGTCGGTGATATGCGGAATCACCTGGACCGTGTCGCCCAGGTATTCGCCACGTCGCTCCTTGGCAATGACCGCCGAATACACTTGCCCGGTAGTAACATTCGCCGAGCCGGACAGATCCCGGTCGAGAAACCGCTCGTAGTGACCGACATCCAGATCGGTCTCGGCGCCGTCCTCGGTGACGAAGACCTCGCCGTGCTGAAACGGGTTCATCGTGCCCGGGTCGACGTTCAGGTAAGGGTCCAGCTTCTGCATCGTCACATGCAACCCGCGGGCTGTCAGTAGCTGACCGAGGCTGCTGGCGGTGAGCCCCTTACCGAGCGAGGAAGCGACCCCACCGGTGACGAAGAGGTGCTTGGTCGTGGTTTGCGGGTGCTTACGCACAGGCGGCCTCCGTGAAGACGGGCAGGGCTTCGTCTTTTCTAGGACGTTTCTGTCACTAGTCTGGCCTTTAACCAGCTTGGGCCTGCCGACCCACGGAAACCCACCCTAACATCCAGCCCGCTGTCGCGCGCCGAACACGCCCTACTGCGGCACGGTGATCGACGTCGCCCCGTGACCGGTGCCGTACTGGCCGATATGGCCACCGTTGATCAGGTCGTGCAGGCCGAGGATCGCGGTGATCCGCCCGGCCGCGGTATCGACGTCGTCGACGGTGCTGATCGCGGAGTTCATGCCGGCGTCAGCGCGGGTCACGGCGACCGCGGCACCTCCCGTGGCCGAACCGTCCCGGCCCGCGAGCAGGGTGCCAGAGCCGTGCGGCGCCAGCGCGGCAGAGAACCGGGCCACGCTGACACCTTGGTTGCCGGCATCTTGCGGTAACGAGCCGCCGGTAATGACCACGGCGGCGTTCGCCGCCCCCAGGTGATCGGTGGGCTGGTAGGTGATGAAACCGGTGTCGCGCAGCGCCGCGAGCACGATATCCCGCTGAGGGTCGTCAATGGCCGGCACGGCCGGGTTGGAATTGATCAGCAAGACGATGCCCAGTAGGTCGCCGGCTTGCGAACCCTGGTCGACGAGCTTGGTGCTCAACTGCTGGCCGGCGGGAAGGATGGACGAGTTCACCACGGTGCGCAATTTCTCTCCGGAGTTCGCGTCGACGAACTCCTGGGTCAGCGACACCGTTCCGGTGACCGTGCCGCTGGCCTGGCCGATGATCTTCGACACCGCCGCGACATCGTCGTCTTTTGCATCCGGAGTGCGGAAGACGACCACCGACTTACCGCCTAGCGCGTCGTGCACAATCCGGCCGATAAGTTGGGTATCGAAATTATTTGCCGCACTGAGCTTTTCGTTCAGCACGTTCTTCTGGTCATTGAGCCCGCTGATCTGTGTGTACAGGTCGCGCTTCTCGTCACGCAGGCTGGACAGCAGGGTGTCCGACAGAAAGCCAGAACCCAGCACAACTCCCACCGCCAACGCCAGGAAGACCGCTGCCAGCGAGAACGCATGTTGGCGTAACGAGATCATTTAACGCACCGTCCTCAATAAAACTAGGTCACCCACTTCTGCACCATGACGGAGAAGTGGTTCCAGTACTCGACGACCCAGTGCACGACCACGCCGTCGGTGCGCGACACCCACAACGCGACGATGACGGCGATCAGCATCGTCAGCGCTAACAGCGCGATGGCGCCCGCCGAAATGTGGTTACGGTACAGCGTGGCGACCGCTTTGGCATCCACCACCTTCTCTCCCACTCGCAGTCTGGTGAGAAATGTCGAGGGGTTGCTTTGCGTACGCGTGCGGTCAAAGAATGTCTCGATGTTGGCCCTGTGGCCGGCCGTTACCAGCAGCGACGCGCCGTGGTGGTCGGCCAGCAGCAGGGCCAGATCGGTCGCCGAGCCCGCGGCCGGAAATGTCATCGCGCCGACGCCAAGGTCCTGAATTCGTTCCAGGCCCGCTGCGTGGCCGTCAGCGTCGGCCGGCAACACCACGTGGGCGCCGCACTTGAGGGCTTCGGTGCTGATCTGGTCTGGGTCGCCGACGATGAGCTGCGGACGATAACCGGCTTTGCGCAACACATCCGCGCCACCGTCAACACCGATAAGCACCGGCTGGTACTCCTTGATGAACGGTTTGAGGGATCGCAGATCGTCTGCGGCGCTGGGCTCGTCGGCGACGATCACCACATGCCGTCGACGTAGGTCGATTTCGATATCCGGGATGCCGATACCATCTATCAACAGTGGGCTTTCACTTTTGATGAACTCGATCGTGTTGCCGGCGAATGCCTCCAGGTGAGCCGCCAGGCCACTCTTGGCCTCCCGCATCAGGTCGGCGATGTCGTGGTCGGTGCGCTCGGTACCGCGGATCAGCCGACGGTCGCCGGCATACACCCCGCCTTCGTGCAGGCGAATCTTGGAGCCGTCCTTGATCTTCTTGAAGATGTCGGGTCCCGTCTCGTCAATCAGGGTGACGCCGTTGTTGACCAGCACCTCCGGACCGAGATTGGGATAGCGGCCCGAGACGGACGGCGATGCGTTGACGACGGCGGCGATGTCGGCTTCCACCAGGGCGTCGGCCGTAATGCGGTCCAGATCCAAGACGTCGAGCACCACGATGTCGCCGGGACAGACCCTACGCAGCAATCGATCGATATTCCGATCGACGCGAGCGGTGCCGGTGAGGCCCGGCCGGGTGGCACTACGGGTTAGAAGCCCTGACATCTTCATGTGGCGATTCTGTCGGTGAAGCACGACTTCGGCGCGGAGGCGCGCCGTAACATCAGCCCCAGAAGTTACCTAGCGTCACATCTGTCACAAATATATAAAGAGTCCCCAACGGTTAGATCTCGTCGTTCTGGGCGGCGTCGAGCAGTTCGCGGGCATGCGCGCGGGCACTGTCGGACTCGCCCAGCCCGGCAAGCATCCTGGCCAGCTCGGCCACCCGGTCGTCGCCGGTCAACCGCCGCACTCCGCTGGCACCTCTGGGTCCGGCGGTGTGCACCACCAAGTGCACATCGGCATAGGCAGCGACCTGGGGCAAATGCGTGACCACAATGACTTGGTGAGTGCGGGCCAGCCGCGCCAACCGCCGCCCGATCTGCACCGCCGCCCGGCCCCCGACGCCGGCGTCGACCTCGTCGAACACCATCGTGGTACCGCTCGCCGAAGCCGCCAGCACCACTTCCAGAGCCAACATCACCCGAGATAGCTCCCCCCCGGACGCGCTCTTCGCCAGGGGCAGCACGGTCATACCGCGGTGGGCCGCGAACCCGAACTCGACCTGGTCGACGCCGTCAGCGCCGGCTCGGGCCAGCTCGCCGGAAGGCAAAGTCAGTGCGGCGGGATCATCCTGGGCGGTCGCAAGATCGGTGGTTACATCAACGGTGAATTCGGCATCGTCCATCGCCAAGCCGGACAGCTCCGCGGTCAGCTCTTTGGCCAGGCGCTTGGCTGCCTTCCGGCGAAGTTTACTGAGATCGACTGCAGCATCGGACAATTCGCGCGCCAGCTCGTCGACACGGCGTTCCAACGCGGTCTGGGCCTCTTCTGAGACGTCCAGTTGCGCCAGTCGTTCGCGTGACTCACGCGCCCATTGCAGCACCCCGTCGATGTCAGCCGCGTACTTGCGGGTCAGCGTGCGCAGTTGAGCCTGACGGGTCAGCTTGGACTCCAGCGCGCTGGCGTCGACGGGCAGCTCGCCCAGAAAGTTGCCGAGTTCACGGTCTGCATCGACGACCACCGTTAGCGCCTCGCTGATTTGTTCAGCCAAGACCCGCAGCGTGGCATCATCGGTGGATTCCAGTGCGGTCCTTGCCCGCCCGAGACTGTCGGAAGCGCCCGCGCCAGACGTGTCTGGGTCGTCGAGCGCCCCGGACAGCGCCGCCCGCGCACCAGCCGCGGCCTCACGCAGTGCATCCAGTTCGGAGAGCCGCAGGATGTCGGCGACCAGCGCATCGTCCTCGCTGGGTTGTGGGTCGACGGCGTCGATCTCGTTGAGCGCGAACTTCAGCCGATCCGCCTCTTGGGCGAGTTCCCTGGCCCGATTGCGACGGTCGATAAGGTCGCGCCGCGCCGACAGCCAGGCGTCACGCAGTTTGCGGTAGCGCTCGCATGTGGGGCCTGCGGCCGCGAAGCGGTCCAGCGCGCCGCGTTGTTCCTCGGGCCGCATCAGCCGCAGCTGGTCATTCTGGCCGTGCAGGGTGAGCAATTCGGTGGTGAAGCCGCTCAGCGACTTGGCCGGAACGCTGCGACCGCCGAGATAGGCGCGCGACGGCCCGTCGCGGCTGACCGAGCGCAGCGCGATCACGCTGCCGTCCT
>Ga0209448_10000468_pt1 | contig 13510 bp, 15 predicted proteins | sample BogFormECP14_OM2_FD_188245 | JGI IMG/M metagenome (GOLD analysis project Ga0209448, IMG submission 188245) | Bog forest soil microbial communities from Calvert Island, British Columbia, Canada - ECP14_OM2 (SPAdes) (version 2) | ecosystem: Environmental > Aquatic > Freshwater > Wetlands > Bog ... | reverse complement strand
CAGCCGATAGCGGCTCAAGCACAGCTTCGACGGTGAGACCAAGGGCGTGCGCCAGCGCGTCGGAGACACCGGGTGATGCCGAGTCGGCGTTGGTATGTGCGGTGAACAGTGAACGCCCGGTCCGGATCAAGCGGTGTATGAGCGCGCCCTTGGGCGTGTTGGCCGCGACCGTGTCGACCCCGCGCAACAGCAACGGATGATGGGCGAGCAGCAAACCGGCTGCGGGAACCTCGTCGACCACCGCCGGCGTCGCGTCCACCGCGATGGTTACCGAGTCCAGCGCGTCGTCGGGGTCACCGCATACCAGGCCGACCGAATCCCACGACTGGGCAAGCCGGGGCGGGTAGGCCTCATCCAGCACCTCAATGACTTCGGCCAGCCGCACACTCACCGGCGCACCTCGGCGATCGCATCTGCCAGCAGCGGCCACTCCGGGCGCACCGCCGCCCGTAGGTACCGCTCGTCCAGCCCGACAAACGTGTCGCATCGACGAATCGCAATTCCCTTTTCCTGCAGCTTGTTTCGTATGATCGTGGCACCGGGCACACTAAGCAGTACGAACGGCGCCCGGCCGTCGACCACACAGGCGCCCGCGGATGCCAGCCCGGCCGCCATCTCGGCACGTAGGGCCGCCAACCGCACCGCACCGGCCGCGGCTTCGGCGACGGCTTCGGCGGCACAGCATAATGTGATGGCCGCCAATTGCAGTGTGCCCATCGGCCAGTGCGCGCGCTGCGTGGTCAACCGCGCCACTACATCTGGCGAGCCGAGGGCATAGCCCACCCGCAATCCGGCTAGCGACCAGGTCTTGGTCAAACTACGCAGCACCAGCACGTCGGGCAGCGAGTCGCCGGCCAGCGACTCCGGCTCGCCGGGAACCGAATCGGCGAACGCCTCGTCGACCACCAGGATCCGCCCCGGCCTTCGCAACGCCAACAGCTGCTCGCGGGTGTGCAGCACTGAGGTGGGGTTGGTCGGATTGCCCACCACGACAAGGTCGGCGTCGTCGGGCACTGTGCCGTTATCCAAAGCGCGGTCCAAACCGAACGGCGGCTCGAGCACGACATGGTGCACCGGCACCCCGGCCGCGGTCAGCGCCACAGCCGGCTCGGTGAACGAGGGTGAGACGACCGCCGCCCGCGCCGGACGCAGGTTGGATAACAATGCGAACCCTTCTGCCGCGCCGGCTAGCGGCAGCACCTCTTCGCGGGCTCGGCGATGCCGTTCGGCGGCCGCGTCTTGCGCCCGGCGCAAGTCGTCGCCGCTCGGGTAGCGCGCCAGATCCGGCAGCCGCGCGGCCAGCCGTTGCACCAGCCATTGCGGCGGCTGCGCTTGACGGACATTGACAGCGAAGTCCAGCATCCCGGGCTGGACTGCCTGATCACCGTGATAGCGCGCCCATGCAAGCGCGCTCGTGTCCAGATTCGCCATCAGTGAAACACTAGTGCGCCGTCGCGGGGGCACATTATCGGGAGCACCGCGCAGTGACGAACCCGCCGCGCTCGACCGCTACACATCCGCAGCGGTGCCGCGGCGCTTCCCGACCGCCGACCGCGGGCCGACCAGCGCATCAGCCGTCGAAAATCAGACGAAACGCTCAACGAATCGCAGGGCTACGACGGCGACCTCTTTCCATCCGTTATCGATGACCAGCGAGTGCCCCCGACCGGCGATGTGCTCGATCTCAGTGACACCCGGGTTGTGCTTGGACTGGATCTTGAAAGTGGCCACGGTGATCGGGCGGTATCGTGTGGTCGCCGTCGCCGGCGATAACGAGCAGCGGACCGCGGTCGGGGTTCCTGGAGTCAACCCGGGTCTCGCTGAAGGGGTTGAAATTCGCGACGGCCCCCTGAAAAAGCGGCGCGCCGGCGCCCGGGACGTGGAATGTTTCGTAGAGTTCCTTCGCCTCGGTGTCATCGAGGTTGTTGGCCCAGCCGTACTTGTACTGTTCAACGGTCAGCGCGATCGACTTGCCGTAGTTGGCGGGATTGCCCAGGACCGGCAACGCGGACCTCAGTGATGAGATCGGAAGCGGTAGAACACCTCTGAATGGCGCGTTGTCGATCGTCACCGTCGCCGCCGACGCGCCGACGCCGGCTATTCCTTGAACCCTTTTGTGCGCGAACACTTCTGGATGTGCGCGAGCCTCCTCGACAGTAGCGGGGTCGTCGGGCCAGCCGGGAGCAACGGTGGTATAGCCGTTGGCTTCGAACAGGTCGCGCCAGCGTTGCCAGCTGCTGGAAAGTAACCAAAGACCATGTACGAATACGACCGGAGTCAGTCCTGTGGCGTTCGCTCGTGCGATCTCTGCCTGTTCCCATAGGGCGATAGTGCTAGCTGCGGTGTCAGTCAAGCTGTTTCCTTCTGGGATCGAGTTCAATTGCGCAATGCGGATTCTTGGGTTGCACCGCATAACAACTGGCTATATCCGGCATCCGCCGACGCCATGCATCCATCCAGTTTTTTGCTTCGTGGTAATCGCTGGTCGTACGTCCATAACCTTATGTCGCGAAACCTCTTGCCAGCCAGAGTAAGAATCCCTCGGAAGCGAACTGCGCTTATCCGTGAGTGTTGGAGAAATGCGGACCGTGAGACATCGCGCAGAGCCGCGCAAGCCCTCAAGGGCGACAGCCACGCCGTCTTTGAACCGCACGGAAGGCTCGAATACGTCAGCTCGAACTAGTCCATTCCGGATCTGGGCGTTGGCACGACTGCTCCATCAAGGACAATAGGAACGTGACAGGCACAGCCTCGGCCCAGACCCATTCGCAGCCGAGCCCGGGTACAGGGCCGCAGTTGGTGATCTTCGATCTCGACGGCACCCTCACCGACTCCGCAGACGGGATCGTCGCCAGCTTCCTGCATGCGCTCGAGCACGTCGGTGCCCCAGTCCCCGAGGGCGACCTGGCCGCCCAGATCGTCGGCCCGCCGATGGACGACACTTTCCGCGCGCTGGAACTCGGCGAGTACACCGACGAGGCGATCACGGCCTTCCGTGCCGAGTACGGCACCCGGGGCTGGGCGATGAATACCCTGTTCGACGGGATCGCTCCACTGCTGGCCGATCTGCGCGCCGCCGGTGTCCGGCTGGCGGTGGCCACCTCCAAGCTGGAACCGACGGCACAGCGCATCCTCATCCACTTCGGGCTCGATCAGCATTTCGAGGTCATCGCCGGGGCTTGTCCAGACGGCTCGCGCAAAACCAAGGTCGAGGTGCTGGCTCACGCGCTTACCGAGCTTCAGCCGCTCCCCGAACGCGTGCTAATGGTCGGTGACCGCAGCCACGACGTGGAGGGGGCGGCCGCACACGGTATCGACACCGTGGTGGTCGGCTGGGGCTACGGGCAGGCCGATTTCGCTGACGAGCTCACCGTCACCGGGGTGGCGTATGCCGCGACCATCGATGAGCTACGGAGGGCGTTGGGTGTCTGATCGGACTGACACGAATGCCGCACTCCTCAGCGGGCCGTTGGACGGCCCCCATCGTCGCCGGGGGGAGCTGCACGTCACCTTCGTCTGTAGCGGCAACATCTGCCGCTCGCCGATGGCGGAGAAGATGTTCGCCGACCAGCTGCGACGGCGCGGCCTGGCTGACGCGGTACGGGTGACCAGTGCGGGCACCGGCAATTGGCATGTCGGCTCGGGCGCCGACGCGCGGGCTGCCCGGGTGCTGCAGGCGCACGGTTACCCCACTGACCACCGCGCCGCGCAGATCAACGACGACCACTTGGCGGCCGATCTGGTGGTGGCCTTGGGCCGCAACCATGCTCGGCTGTTGCGACAGCTAGGGGTCGACCGCGACCGGGTACGGATGCTGCGGTCGTTCGACCCGCGCTCAGGGGCTCATGTCCCCGATGTCGAGGATCCCTACTACGGCGACCAAGATGACTTCGAAGAGGTTTTAGCCGTCATCGAGGCAGCCTTACCCGGTCTGCACGACTGGGTGGACAGGCAACTCGCCCAGAACGGACACCAGTGATGCATGGGCTGCGTCGCCTGGCGTTCCTGCTGCGGCCGGGCTGGATAGCGCTGGTTCTGGTGGTCATCGCCTTCACCTACCTGTGCTTTATGGTGCTCGCGCCGTGGCAGCTGGGAAAGAACACCAGGACATCACGCGAGAACCACCAGATCGAATCTTCTCTCAACACCGCGGCGGTGCCGCTGAAAACTCTTTTACCACAACAGGATTCGTCAGCACCGGATGCGCAGTGGCGCAAGGTGACGGCGACCGGGCATTACCTGCCCGATGTGCAAGTGCTGGCCCGTTTGCGGGTGGCGGAAGGAGACCAGGCGTTCGAGGTGCTGGCACCGTTTGTCGTCGACGACGGACCGACTGTTCTGGTCGACCGCGGCTACGTTCGTCCCGAGCCGGGCTCTCACGTGCCTGCGATTCCGCGCCCGCCGGAAGCGACCGTCAGCATCACAGCGCGGCTACGAGACTCCGAGCCGGTCCCACGCGACAAGGAGCCGTTCTCCAGAGACAATGTCGAGCAGGTGTATTCGATCAACACTCAACAGATTTCAGGGCTGACCAAAGTGCCGCTGGCCGAGTCCTACCTACAGTTGGTCGAAAATCAACCCGGCGGGCTCGGCCTGATCGGCGTGCCAAACCTGGACGCCGGGCCGTTTCTGTCCTACGGCATCCAGTGGCTTTCTTTTGGCATCCTCGCGCCGATCGGGCTGGGCTATTTCGCCTACTCCGAGCTCCGCGCCCGTCGCCAAGAAAAGCAACAGCCGTCACCAGCAGCTCCGATGACTGTCGAGGACAAGCTGGCCGACCGCTACGGCCGACGGCGGTAGCTGATTGCCTGGCTTCTCCTCGGCCCGCAAAGCGGGCCGCATCGTCGCCAGGCGAAACCAGCGAGCCCGGCCAATAGCACAGCCGCAGCCTGCACCACCTGCGACAGCACCACCGCCCGGCGCAGATCGGCCACGGTCGGCTGGGCGCCGTCGCCAAGGGTGGGCCGGATCTGCAGCCCGTGGTGGTACTGGGTGGGGCCGCCGAGCTGCACGCCGAGTGCCCCGGCGAAGGCCGCCTCGACGACGCCTGCGTTGGGACTGGGATGCCGGGCGGCGTCTCTCCGCCAGGCTCGCGCCGCGCCCGTTGATGATCCGCTGACAACCGGTGCGCACATCACCACCAGCGCGGCGGTCGCCCGCGCGGCGAGGTAATTGGCTGCGTCATCCAATCGTGCTGCGGCCCAACCGAATCGTAGATAATGCGGTGAACGGTGGCCGATCATCGAATCCAGGGTGTTGATGGCGCGGTACGTCAGCACCGCGGGCACCCCGTCCGCCGTCGCCCATAGCAGCGGCGCCACCTGCGCATCCGACGTGTTCTCCGCGACCGACTCCAAAGCCGCGCGGGTCAGGCCCGGGCCGTCCAGCCGGGCCGGGTCGCGCCCGCACAGCGACGGCAGCAGCTGTCGCGCGGCCTCGACGTCACCGCGGTCCAGCAGCTCCGACATCGTCAGGCCGGTGCGCGCCAACGAAGTTCCGCCGACCGATATCCAGGTGGCCGCCGCGGTGACCGCAATCGAACAGAGCCGACCCTGATGTCGAGCGCCGCGCTGCAAAGCCTCGCCCAGCAAGCCCACCGCACCGACCAGCAGGCCGACGTGCAGCACGCCGGCGGTCCTGTTGTCCCGGTAGGTGACCTGCTCCAACTTCGCTGCCGCTTGGCCGAACACCGCGACCGGATGACCCCGTTTCGGGTCGCCCAGCGCGAGGTCGGCCAGGTAGCCGCCCAGCACGCCGACGATCCGGGTGCGCGGTGTCGTCGCAAACATTCCGGCAGCGTCTCATACGTGGTCTACTCACTGCCATGGAGTCTTCTGGGGCAGAAGCCGCAATGGCTGCGAAATGAAGAAGCACGTCACCCGAGTCGCCGACCTGCTGAATCCGGCGGCGACGTTGTTGCCCGCCGCGAATGTAATCATGCAGCTGTCATTACCGGGCGTGGGCTATGGCGTGCTGGAAAGTCCGGTGGACAGCGGAAACGTGTACAAGCACCCGTTCAAGCGGGCCCGCACCACTGGTACTTACCTGGCGGTTGCGACCATCGGGACCGAATCCGACCGGGCCCTGATCCGCGACGCCGTCGACGTCGCACACCGGCAGGTTCGCTCGAGGCCGTCAAGCCCGTTCTCCTACAATGCATTCGATCCCCAGCTGCAGCTGTGGGTGGCCTCGTGTCTGTACCGCTACTACGTCGACCAACACGAATTCCTGTACGGCCCGCTTGATGACGCCACCGCCGAGGCGGTCTATCGCGACGCCAAACGATTGGGTACCACGCTGCAAGTACCCGAGCGCATGTGGCCGCCGGACCGGGACGCGTTCGACGAGTACTGGAAGCGCTCGCTCGACGACCTGCACATCGACCCGCCGGTCCGCGAGCATCTGCGTGGGGTCGCAACCGTGGCCTTTCTGCCGTGGCCACTACGGGCGCTGGCAGGGCCCATCAACCTGTTCGCAACGACGGGGTTCTTGGCCCCCGAGTTCCGGGCGATGATGCAGCTGGACTGGTCGGAGAGCCAGCAGCGCCGGTTCAAGTGGCTGCTGTCGGCCCTGCGGCTCGCCGACCGGCTGATTCCGCATCGCGCCTGGATCTTCGGCTATCAGCTCTATCTGTGGGACATGCGATCTCGGGCGAGACGCCGCCGGCGCATCATTTAGATTTCGTGATGCCGAGTGGGAGATCTCCGACGCGCCCCCGGCGTGTCGCGTCGTCAGATTCACTCTCGACGACGGTGGTGACAGGTGGGTCAGCGCACCGTCGCGAAGAACGCGCGCAGGTCATCGACGAACAGTTCGGGCTGTTCGAACGCGGCGAAGTGGCCGCCGCGCGGCATCGTTGTCCAGTGTGTGATGTTGTAGACCGGCTCGCACCACGTCCGCGGTGCAGCCAGAATCTCCCCCGGGAAAGCGGCGATACCAGTAGGCAATTCGACCCGGCTCATTTGCCCCCAGGCCTTGAAGCTCTCCCAGTACAAGCGGGCCGAGGACGCGGCGGTGCCGGTCACCCAATACACCATCACATTGTCGAGTAACTCGTCGCGGCTGAGCACGTTCTCCGGATGTCCGTCGCAATCCATCCAGGCCCAGAACTTTTCGACGATCCAGGCCAGCTGTCCCGCCGGTGAATCCACCAGCCCGTAGCCCAATGTTTGCGGCCGGGTGGACTGCTGCTTGGAATAGCCGGTGCCCGACTTGCGGTGTTCAGCCAGCGCCGCCAGCGCCCGTTGCTCTTCTGCGGTTGGATTGGCAAGCGCTTCCGCTGTGGGCCTGCCGATCGGCATATTGAGATGGATTGCCGCGCAGTGACCCTGGTTTCGGCCTATCTGCGTGGTCACTGCCGAGCCCCAGTCACCGCCCTGGGCGCCATAGCGGTCATAGCCAAGGCGCCCCATGAGCGTCTCCCATGCCGCGGCGATCTTTTCGACGCCCCACCCCGCGCGGGTGGGCTTCGCAGAAAATCCGTACCCCGGAAGCGAGGGACACACCACATGGAAGGCGTCTTCGGCGCGTCCGCCGTGGGCCGTGGGATTGGTAAGCGGCTCGATCACCTTGTGAAACTCCACGATGGAACCTGGCCAGCCATGGGTGATCACCAGCGGGAACGCGTCCTGATGCGGCGACTTTTGGTGGATGAAATGGATGTCCAGCCCGTCGATCTCGGTGATGAACTGATCAAAGCGGTTGAGCGCGGCCTCACGCGACCGCCAGTCGTATGCGTTGGCCCAGTAGTCGGCCAGGTCGCGGGTGTAATCCAGGGGAATGCCCTGGCTCCAGTCGTCCACGCATTCGGCTTCCGGCCACCGGGTTCGCGCCAAACGCGATTGCAGATCAGCAAGAACGTCGTCGGGAACCTCGATGCGAAACGGCTTCACCCGTTCATAGTGCCGCCGGGTGTGAAACCCGCGACACGCACCCCCATAACCATGAGGTGTCGCACCCCGCGCGTGTTGCTCATTTCTCCGAGACCGGCTCGGCAGGGATCGGCAGCTCGGGGCAGGCGGGGATGTAGTCGATATCCGGCGAGACCCACGCGCGCCACTGCTCTCTGCTCATGTTGGAGGTCAGCTTGGCGCACAGTGATTCGGGGTCGGTCGCGCCGGGCGGCCCGCCGCCGGCGGCGTCCCATAGCCGCGCCGTGGACCGCGCTCGTGTGCCCGATCAGGGTTTCGCTGATGCCCCCGTCCCAGATGCGCACCGTGCCGTCGTAGCTGGTGCTGGCCAGCCGCCGCCCGTCAGGGCTGAACGCCACGCCGTACACCACGCCGGTGTGCCCCGTGAGGGGCTCTCCGTTCGGCAGGCCGCTAACCACGTCCCATACCCGCACCGTCCTGTCGTCGCCGGCGCTGGCCAGCCGCTGCCCGTCGGGACTGAACGCCACGTCGTACACCACGCCGGTGTGCCCCGTGAGGGGCTTGCCGATCGGCTGACCGGTGTCCGCATCCCACATCCGCACCGTCTTGTCGCCGCCGGCGCTGGCCAGTCGCTGCCCATCCGGGCTGAACGCCACACAGTGGACCCTGCTGGTATGTCCGACGAGGGGCTGGCCGGCGGGCTGGCCGGTCAGCGCGTCCCAGACCCGTACCGTCTTGTCGTCGCCTGCGGCGGCAAGACGCCGCCCGTCGGGCCGAAACGCTACACCGAGCAACGGTTGGCCGGCGTCCATGATTTTGAGCGTCCGAGCCCGCAATGCCAGCGCATCCGAAACAGGACCGTCATCCGGCTCGGACGCGACGGCTCGGGCCGCGAGCAGCTGCTGGAAGGCCCGAACATCCCCGCCTGGGATCGTCTGGGCCATAATCGCTTCCGACTCGACCACCAGCCGACGCGCTACTGCGTCGCGATGGCGGCGCCGTTCGGCTTCGAGCTTGCCGTCTTCGCGTCGCCGGGACGCGGCGAGGTAGTCGGCAGCGACGGCGAGCCGTTGGCCGAACCCTGGCTTGGCAGCGACGGTTTCGGCCGTTGCCAGGCGCGATCCTTCTAGCGGCCACGACTCGTCGCGACTGTGCTTCACACCGAACACACATCCCACACCGTCGGCCCCATTCTTGCGGCATGGACTCTTCTCTGCACGAGTACAAGCTGCGACAGCGCTAGAGTTCACTGGCCTTCAACCCGGCCAGCCCGGTGAGCGGTTCGTGCAGGTCGGCGAGTACACGCGCACCGTTGGAGCCCTTCGCTGACTCAGAGATCGGAACCACGTGGATTCGCCCAGCCAGGTCGGTGACGTACGCGACGCCGGCCTCGCCGTCCAAGGCCAAGCCGATGTCTTCGTGAAACCCGCCAGCGAGGATCTCCGGCGGGCGACCACTGACCCCTGCAGCGGGGAGAGGCGCGCGGTTCAGCGTGTTGCCAGTCGGTGGGTCGCCGCGGTCGGTCCAATACAGCCACTCGCCCTTGATTTGTAGGTCGATCGGCTCGGGCAGGCTATTCCACAGCACCTCGATGTCGGTGCGGTTGGCGGCCGTCTGCCCGGCGGGAATCTCCAGGCCGGCGCGGAAGATCCTGCCCTTCCCGCCGTTCGCCGGGCCCTTCTGCGTCCAGTACAGGTAGCCGCGCGCGGGGTCAACCGCGACACCGACGCACTCCTGAAGTTTGGTGTCGTCAGGGGCGTTTACGACCAGGTCCATCAGGCCTGTCCCGTCGATCCGGACCCGGCTCACGCGGGAGCCCTCCCGGTCGCCCCAGTACAGCGTGCCGGCACCGTCGGATGCCAATTGCTTACCGGTAGTGATCGCCCCGGTCGGGATCACGTCGCGGGCACCGGAGCCGTCGAGCCACACCGAGTGCAGGCCGCCGTTGCGGGCGGAGAAGTCGACGCCGTCGTCGGCGCTGGGGTCAGGCGTGGGTGTTCCCATGGTGGTCCAGTAGACGATGCCGTTCTCCACGACGACGCCGTCCGGTTCGGGTCCCGCCTTGTTGTACAACGTATCCACGCGGCCGTGCGGGATGTCGACCCGGTAGATCGTTCCTGACGTGAGACCTAGCACTATCAGTTGCTTGAACATTTTCATTTTCCTACCTGCTGTCTCATGTTGGCCCTTTACCCCCCAAAGCACCGGGGCTTGAATCGGCTCGACCGTCATATTCGGATGTCTGGCTGTTTTCTCGCTCAATTTCGAGCACAAAGCCCCCAAGCGCGGACACGAAATCCTTACGGCTTTCGATTGGGGCTGCGTGCGCCCCGCTAAGCCTTAAAATCGCCGCGCGGGGTAGCGCGCCCATGAACCAGTCGGCCGCCAGTTGGAAGGGTTGTGTGTCTTGGTCGCCGACGACAACCAGCGACTTGATGAGAGAACCGTAGACTCCTGCGCGTGTGTCCGCCGTAGACAGGATTTCGCATGCGGCGGCATATCCTGCTGACGAGGTGTTGCCCAGCGTCTCACGGACCCGGATGACCGCGAGGGCCCCTTCTCGAGAGCACCTGTAGTCCGGCGTAAACCACTGCTGGACAGTCGGTTCGATGTACTGCACAGGACCAAGGGGGCCCAGATGGCTCACTCGATCTCTCCACATCTGGCACATCTGCTCTGGATAAACCGGCACGGTACCTATCAGAACCAGGCCAACAACGTTGAGCTCCTTGGATATCAGCATCTGTTGAGCCACCAAGCCGCCCAGCGAGATCCCGACGACGACGACTGGAACGTCGCCACCGAATATCTCGGACTGCACCCGTTCCACAACGCATTTTGTGTACGCAGCAAGACTAGTAGGCGGGGTACCCTTCGCAGCACCATGTCCGGGCAAGTCAAGCGCGTGATAGCCCGAAGGCAGGGCGCCGCCAAACACCAAGTCCCAGAAGGAGGCATCGCCACCCAGCGGGTGCAGCAGGATCACGTGCACGGCGAGTTCCTTGGCTCCGAGCTTGGGCCCGGGCTCAGCGCTCGATACACCGCGGCAGTCCCTCTGCATCTGAGCATCTCGTCGGTTGCGGCTCGCTCTGCCGCAACACTGGGCAGTGCCCAGAAAAAGACGTCGGCAACGGGCGCCAGCTCGGCGACACCGGCAACAGGAGTTCCGCCCATATCTGCGAATGCGTGCACGCGGCGAGGGTCTTGGTGCCAGCCCGCAACCTCATATCCGGCGCGGAGGAGGCGCTGTGAGAGCGCCATCCCGACGGTGCCCAAGCCAACGATAGAGACCCTCATCAGGATCCTCCGATCGAACTAGCCCGCGGATTGTCTGCCCGCAGAACGACCGCCAACAAGGAGTAGTACCCAACGCAGGAGACCATTTCGACTACCTGTTTGGGTGACCACCTGTTCAGGAAATCGCGGTAGGCGATATCGGAGAGCCCGCCTTCAGTCAGGAGCTGCGTCACCATTGACCAAGCCAGCCGGAGATCCGGATCGCTTGGCGCCTCTCCCACACTGATGCGCTCGATGTCGTCGCGAGCCACTCCTTGAGCAAGGGCAAGCGGCCGGTGATGCTGCCATTCAAATCGCGATGCCCAATAGTGCGCCGTGACAAGGATCAATGTCTCCCGAACCCTCGCCTCGAGATCCCACGAGTATCGGAAGTATTCGCCCAGCCGGGAGATTGGCGCCACTACCTCAGGTGACTCGACAAGAACCGCAAAGGGTCCATAAACGCCGCGCCGAGGACCGTTGACCAACATGGCGGCGGCATCGTCCTGCTCGGCGCTCAGTGGGCGCGGCCACGGATATCGTTGTGTCATGCCGACTCCAGGATCGGCATGACTTCCTTCGCCATGAGCTCCATGGATCGGCGCGCCAACATCGGATCAACCCATTCGAGGCCGGCATAGACGATCTCGCCAAAGGGCCCGACCTGTTCCCGCAACGTCTGGATCTTCGCCGCGACCTGTTCGGGTGTGCCGTAGATAACGAGATCGTCCATGACCTGATCCAACGTCACGTCATCATCTGGAATCTCTTGGTCTCTTTTGAATAGATTGAGCCGACCAAGCCGTTTCATCTTCGTGCACATCTGCTCGTAGTAGAAGCGGTAGGGACTGTTTTCGTCCGTTATCGCATAGTTCTTTGCCACCACTGGGTCATCGGCGACGAAGATCGTCCGAGCAATCCGCCAGTCATTCGAATCAGCAACTTCGCCGACCGATTCCCTGCCTTCGACGTACTTTGGCCAGTGCGTGGCCACCCACTGGGGCAGCAGGAAGTTCGCCGAAAGCGGATGAAAGTTCCGCTTCCCCATCTCGACGACACCCTTGGAGAAGGGTGCAACCACGGTGCCGACGATCTCAGGTCGCGGTAACTGCCGAGGTTTGGGAAGGATGCCGAGGCCAAGGAGTTCGTCATATGTCTGTGCCGTCGAGATGTGAAATCGACCAGCGCTGATGTCGTACGGAGGTTTTCTGTCCCAGATCGCAAGAATCGCCTCGATGGAGTCAGCGAACAGCGTGTTCCGATCATCATTGAGGATTCCTAGTACCTCGGCGTCGCTGGCCAGGGCACCGGGGCTCACACCGAGGATGAAGCGACCATCCAGAAGATGATCCAGCATGGCACCGTTGGCGGCAACCAATACCGGGTGCTGCTGAGAAAGGTTCGTGGTGCCAGTCCCCAATTTGATCTGCCTGGTCTCAAAAGCCAAGCTCGCCAAGAAGATCATGCTGTTCGTGATCGACTCGTGGCGATCTGTTAGGTGTTCACCGACAAACGCATCGTGGAAGCCGAGGTCGTCGGCCAGAAGAAAGCACTCACGATCCTCAAGTAGTGTCGACCGCCAGTCCTGGCTGGCAGTGTGTATCGGCATAGTGAAATAGCCCAGTTTCATGGAAGTTTCCCTTTTCGGTTTAGGTTTGGCCCCGTTGGGTAACGGGTCAGAACGCATGGCTATGCGTGGAGTCGATTTCCCGAACTCGATCTTTGGCCATGTTCGTATACTCACGGAGGTAGGTCCAGGCATCTCGCGGCAAGCGATGTTTGATTGCGTCCAACATCGACCTGTTTATCGTTATATTGTTCTCGGACGTGTTACTGGTAAGTCCGAAGCTCCGTTCCATGATTCCGGCAATGTTGAGGCTGTCAAATGCACGTACAGCGGCGGCATTATTCATACCGCCGATGAGTGTTCGGTAGAATTGACAGTTGGCTGTGACGTAACGCGAGAAATCGAGGAACGTATTCTCCCGGATTTCTTGGGCCATGTGTTCGAGCGCCTTCTCCAACTCACGGGTGAGACTCGAAGGCGGTTCCGCGGTGATCACCCGGATGGCCTCCCGCGCGAGCACCTCACGAAGTTCAAAGGCTTCGCACGCCATCTCCGCAGTAAACGGTCGCACCCGATACTCGCCAGAATCCGCCCGGACCACTAAATCGTCTCCGATCAGGCGACCGAACGCCTTCTCTAGGGCATTGAGGTCACTATTCGTCTCGGCGGAAACCGCTTCAAGGTCGATTGCCGCACCTAACTCCAGCTCACCGCGGAGGAGTCGTTGCTTCAGAGTGCAATACAGTTGCTCGTCCTGCGCCGCGGTGAAGTGCCCGAAACCTCCTCGAAAGTAGGC
>Ga0209448_10000467_pt1 | contig 13512 bp, 11 predicted proteins | sample BogFormECP14_OM2_FD_188245 | JGI IMG/M metagenome (GOLD analysis project Ga0209448, IMG submission 188245) | Bog forest soil microbial communities from Calvert Island, British Columbia, Canada - ECP14_OM2 (SPAdes) (version 2) | ecosystem: Environmental > Aquatic > Freshwater > Wetlands > Bog ... | reverse complement strand
TTTGTCGTCGGGCGTTCCAATACGTTGGCGCATGCGGCCGCCAAGCAGGTTGCGACCAGCAAGCGCGGCGAGCAATTGATGTTCAATCCGCTCTACGTGCACGCCGCGGTCGGGCTCGGCAAAACGCACCTGTTGCAGGCGATCACCTGGGCCGGCAACAGCGCCGGCGACCGCAAGATGCTCTACCTGACCGCCGAGCGCTTCATGTACGGTTTCGTGTCGGCGCTACGCACGCAGACCACCTTGGCCTTCAAGGAGGCGGTCCGCGCCATCGATGTGCTGGTGATCGACGACTTGCAGTTCCTGCAAGGCCGCTCGACGCAGGCCGAGTTCTGCCACACGCTCAACGCCCTGATCGATGCTGGGCGTCAGGTCGTGATCGCGAGCGACCGGCCGCCGGCTGACCTCGAAAGTCTCGATGATCGGGTCCGCTCGCGACTAGCCGGCGGGCTTGTGGTCGAAATCGGCTCGCTCGGCGAAGAGCTGCGGCTCGAAATCCTCAAGAGCCGCATCTGCGCGGCGCGCACGCACCATCCCGGCTTCGAAGTGCCGCCGCAGGTCCTGGTCTATATCGCGAAGTCCGTGACCCATAACGGCCGCGACCTCGAAGGCGCCGTCAATCGGCTGCTCGCGCACAGCAAATTGACCGGCCAGCCGGTCACGCTGGAAATGGCCGAGCGCGAAATGCGCGACCTGATCCGGCCTGCCGAGCCGAAAAGGGTGCGGATCGAGGACATCCAGCGTGTCGTGGCGCGCCAATACAATGTCAGCCGCGCTGACCTTTTATCGTCGCGGCGCACCGCCAATGTCGTGCGCCCACGTCAGGTGGCGATGTATCTGGCGAAGGTTCTGACGCTCCGTTCGCTACCGGAAATCGGCCGCCGTTTCGGCGGGCGTGATCACACCACTGTCCTGCACGCCGTGCGCAAAATCGAAAATCTGGTCGGCAATGACAGTACGCTCGCTGAGGAAATCGAGGGGCTCAAACGGCAGCTTCAAGATTGACTGACGACGAGACCGGGATCAGTGCAAGACGACGGATTCTCATTTCGGATGGCTGCGGCCGACCCTCACGGCCGATGGCAATTCCCCAAAAGCCTGTGATAAAGACAGGGAAAAAGCGGCAAAAAGGCCAGGCGGGTTGCACCCCGGCCTTGCCGAAACCGCTGCACCGCGCCACCTTTGTCGTCCGCCAGGGTTCTGGTCCGGCGTTGAACGGATTTCCCAATGAAGGTCACGGTAGAGCGTTCCGAATTGTTGAAGTCGCTGGGCCATGTCCACCGCGTGGTGGAACGCCGCAATACCATTCCGATCCTGGCCAATGTGCTGTTGCACGCCGACAAATCGAAGCTGTCGCTGAAAGCCACCGATCTCGATGTCGAAGTGACCGATGCCATCGCGGCCGAAGTCGGTCCCGGCGGATCGACGACGGTACCGGCACATATGTTCTTCGACATCGTGCGCAAACTGCCTGAAGGCGCGCAGATCATTTTAGAATCGTCCGGCGACCGCGCCGCCCTTGCGATCCGCGCCGGCCGCTCGCGCTTCACGCTGCAGACGCTGCCGGAAATCGATTTCCCGGATCTCGCGGCGGGTGAAATGACGCACAAATTCACGCTGAAAGCCGCCGACCTCAAGCGGCTGATCGATAAGACACAGTTCGCCATCTCGACCGAAGAGACCCGCTACTACCTCAACGGCATCTATCTGCATGCCGCGGGCTCCGGCAAAGCGCAGACGCTGCGCGCCGTCGCGACCGACGGCCATCGGCTGGCGCAGATGGAACTGGAGCTGCCGAATGGCGCCAGCGGCATGCCGGGCATTATCGTACCGCGAAAGACCGTCAGCGAAGTGCAACGCCTCATGGACGACGGCGAAGCCGAAGTTTTAGTCGAGCTGTCGCCCGGAAAGATCCGTTTCACGATCGGTCAGACGATTTTGACCTCGAAATTGATCGACGGCACGTTCCCCGACTATGGCCGCGTCATTCCGGCGAACAACGACAAGGAACTGGTCGTCGACAAGAAGGAATTCGAGGAAGCGGTCGATCGCGTGTCGACGGTGTCGAGCGAGCGCGGCCGCGCCGTCAAATTGTCGATCACCGGCGGACGCCTGCTGTTGTCGGTCACCAACCCGGACTCCGGCAGCGCCAACGAGGAGCTCGAGGTCACCTACGAATCCGATCCGATCGATATCGGCTTCAACTCGCGCTACCTCCTCGACATCGCGGCGCAGATCGAAAGCGAGGCGGCGGTGCTCAAGCTTGCCGATCCGGGTTCCCCCACCCTGATCCAGGACAAGGATCCCCGCGGCGCACTCTATGTGCTGATGCCGATGCGGGTATAGGCGAAGAACCGCTGGCCTGACATCCCGTCATGCCCGGCCTTGTGCCGGGCATGCATGTCTTGAGGCGCGGCAAATTTAGGCCCCGCAGACGTCTGGCGCGGATGGCCGCGACAAGCCCGGCTATGGCGACTAGAAACGATCTTCCATGACTCCCGCTCGTCTTCGCCAGATAAGGCTTACGAACTTCCGCAACTACCACACAGCGTCGCTCGAAACCGATGCGACGACGATCGTGCTCGTCGGACCGAACGGCGCCGGCAAGACCAATTTGATCGAGGCGATTTCCTTCCTGGCGCCGGGCCGCGGCTTACACCGCGCCACCCTTGACGAAGTCGCGTTCAGCGAAGGCGACGGCTCGTGGGCGGTGTCCGCCGAGATCGAGGGGGCGCTCGGGCTGGCGACGCTCGGGACCGGCATCGAGCGGCCGCCCGACGAGGGCATAGTCCAGCGCAAATACCGGGTCGATCGCGAGCCGGTCGCCTCGGCTTCAGCTTTCGCCGATCATCTGCGCCTGCTTTGGCTGGTGCCGGCCATGGACGGTCTTTTTGCCGGCCCGCCGTCCGAGCGCCGCCGTTTCCTCGACCGCCTGGTGCTAGCGGTCGACGCCGAGCATGGCGCCCGCGTCAACGCGCTCGACCGCTCCCTGCGTTCGCGCAACCGGCTCTTGGAAGAGCCGCGGCCCGACCCGCATTGGCTCGATGCGGTCGAGCACGAGACCGCCGAACTCGCCGTCGCGGTCGCGAGCTTGCGCGCCGAGACCGTGCACCGCCTCGAAGCCGTGCTGGCGAGCCGCAGGGACTCGGCCTTTCCCGCGGCCGAGGTTGCGCTTGAAGGTAGGATGGAGCGATTGTTCCCGGCGCATCCCGCGAGCGAAATCGAGGAGCGCTACCGCGCGGTGCTGCGCGACAATCGCGCCCGCGACGCGGCGGCAGGACGAACGCTCGACGGCCCGCATCTGACCGATCTGAACGTCATCTATGCGCCAAAGGGCGTCGCCGCCGCCGACGCTTCGACCGGCGAGCAGAAAGCGCTTTTGATCGGGCTTGTGCTGGCGCATGCGAGATTGATCTCGGATATGACCCGGCATGCGCCGATCTTGCTGCTCGACGAGGTCGTCGCGCATCTCGACCCGGCGCGGCGCAGCGCCTTGCACGGGGAACTTCGGCAACTCGGTACGCAGGTATGGATGACCGGCGCCGACCCCGCGCTGTTTGTCGAGGTCGAGCCTGACGCCGCGGTCGTGGAAGTCAGATCCGACCGTCTGGAGCCGAAATCGGGTACCCACTGAAAGCGGGGAACAAGAGGGCGTCGAGCCTCTTTAATAGTTGGGGAGGAGAAAGAAATGCCCGATACGGGACAGAGCCTGCACGATAGAGGCCGCAATGCCCGAACCCACGGAAGATTTGATCGTCCGCAATCTGATCGAAGCGATCGCGCGGTTGCGCTCCGATATTGATCGCGTGGAACTCTGGACCGCCGCATTAGGCTCGTTCCAGCATCCGATTCCCGATTATCAGCCGAGCGACCAGCATCTCCTGAAATCGTCGGCCGAGAAGCAATCGCGACGCGCCTGATCTTGATCCGCGCTTGCCGGCAGAGCTGATGATTGATGCTTTAAGATCGTTACCGGATGGGGCTCTTTCGGGGCCGAATCGGGGCTCGATTTGGCAGTGGCCAGAACCTTGAAAAATGGCGATTTGGCAATATCTTACGCCTAATCACTTTGACCTGTACGCGGCGCCGTTTTCGTGTACAAGAATTAACGTTTCACAAGCGTTTTTTTGCAAGCGATTCGCGAGCTCTCCCGCATGGCTGAACCTATCCGCAAACCGACCCCCGAAGCGTCCTCCGATTACGATGCGGAATCGATCAAGGTGCTCAAGGGGCTCGATGCCGTGCGCAAGCGGCCGGGCATGTATATCGGCGACACCGATGACGGCTCGGGCCTGCATCACATGGTCTACGAGGTCGTCGACAACGCCATCGACGAGGCGCTCGCGGGCTTTGCCAAGGAAGTCACCGTCACGCTCAATCCCGACGGTTCCTGCACCGTGCGCGACGACGGCCGCGGCATTCCGGTCGACATCCACAAGGGCGAAGGCGTATCGGCGGCCGAGGTCATCATGACCCAGCTCCATGCCGGCGGAAAATTCGACCAGAACTCCTACAAGGTCTCCGGCGGCTTGCACGGCGTCGGCGTCTCGGTGGTCAATGCGCTGTCGACTTGGCTCAAGCTCACCATCTGGCGCGACGGTGAGGAACACGCCATGGAATTCCGCGACGGCGACGCGGTCGCGCCGCTGGCCATGGTCGGCGCCGCGCGCGACAAGCGCGGCACCGAGGTGACGTTCCTGCCGTCGAAACAGACTTTCACCATGACGGAGTTCGATTTCGCGACGCTGGAGCACCGGCTGCGCGAACTCGCCTTCCTCAATTCCGGCGTCAAGATCGTGCTCTCCGACATGCGTCATGCCGTCGAGCATCGCGAGGAATTGCGCTACGAGGGCGGCATCGAAGAGTTCGTCAAATATCTCGACCGCAACAAGACCCCGCTGGTACTGCAGCCGATCGTGATGAAGGCCGAACGCGACGGCATGACCGTCGAATGCGCGCTGTGGTGGAACGACGGCTACCATGAGAGCGTGCTCTGCTTCACCAACAATATTCCGCAGCGCGACGGCGGCACGCATCTGGCCGGCTTCCGCGGCGCGCTGACGCGCCAAATCACCGGCTATGCCGATTCAAGCGGCGTGGCGCGCAAGGAGAAAGTGGCGCTCACCGGCGACGATTGCCGCGAGGGCCTCACCGCCGTGCTGTCGATCAAGGTGCCCGATCCGAAATTCTCGTCACAGACCAAGGACAAGCTCGTCTCCTCCGAGGTGCGCCCCGTGGTCGAGGGCGTCATCAACGACATGCTCAAGTCATGGCTCGAGGAGCACCCCAGCGAGGCCAAGATTGTCGTCGGCAAGGTCATCCAGGCGGCCGCCGCGCGTGAAGCGGCCCGCAAAGCGCGCGAAATGACTCGCAAAAGCGCGCTCGGCATCACCTCGCTGCCCGGCAAGCTCGCCGATTGCCAGGAGCGGGATCCTGCCAAATCGGAACTGTTCATCGTCGAGGGCGACTCGGCGGGCGGCAGCGCCAAGCAGGGCCGCGACCGGGCCTTTCAGGCCGTCCTGCCGCTGCGCGGCAAGATCCTCAATGTCGAACGCGCCCGCATGGACAAGATGCTGTCGTCCGAGCAGATCGGCACCTTGATCACCGCGCTCGGCACCGGCATCGGCGCCGACGAATTCGCCATCGACAAGCTGCGCTACCACAAGATCATCATCATGACCGACGCCGATGTCGACGGCGCGCACATCCGCACGCTGCTCTTGACCTTCTTCTACCGGCAGATGCGCGACATCATCGACCGCGGCTACCTCTACATCGCCCAGCCGCCGCTCTACAAAATCGCCCGCGGCAAGTCCGAGCAATATCTCAAGGACGAGCACGCGCTGGAAGATTTTCTGATCGACACCGGGCTTGAAGAGTCATCGCTGCGGCTATCGTCCGGCGAAGTGCGCGCCGGCAACGACCTGCGCAAACTCGTCGAGGAAGCGCGCTCGATCCGCAATCTCCTGCGCGGGTTGCACAGCCGCTATAACCGCCAGGTCATCGAGCAGGCCGCGATCGCCGGTGTGCTGCATCCGCGCGTCACCAGCGATCCCGCCACCGCCGCAGCCGCCGCCACTTATATCGCCCGCCGCCTCGCCGCGCTTGCCGATGAGACCGAGCGTGGTTGGCAGGGTCAATTCACCGAGGGGGTCGGCTTCCAGTTCGAGCGCACGGTGCGCGGCGTCAAGGAAGTCGCCGTCATCGATCAGGCGCTCCTCGGCTCCGCAGATGCCCGCAAGCTCGATGAATTCGCGCCGTCCTTGCAGCAGATCTATCCGCGGCCGACGCCGCCGGCGATGCTGCGGCGCAAGGACGAGGAGACGGCCATCTTCGGACCCGTCGGCCTGTTTGAGGCGGTGACGGCAGCCGGCCGCAAGGGCGTATCGCTGCAGCGCTATAAAGGCCTCGGCGAGATGAACCCCAACCAGCTCTGGGAAACCACGCTCGACACCAATGCGCGCTCGCTTCTGTGCGTGAGCGTCAAGGAGATCGACGAGGCCAACACGATCTTCGACGAGCTGATGGGCGACAAGGTCGAGCCACGCCGCGTCTTCATCGAGGCGCACGCGCTGACGGCGAGCGTGGATGTTTGATCGCCCGAACTAATGCCCCGGCAGCACCAGAACCTCAGGGCTCTTCGGCAGCGTCGTCTTCGAGATGACCGTCGAGGGGATTTCGGCGGTCTCAACATCCCAGACCTTGCGGGCGCGATCGAGGAAGCGGTCGAGGATGTAGGGGCTGAAGTAGTGCATCGGGATGATCAGCGGCGCTTTGAGCGCGGTGAGCACATCCATCATGCCGTCGAGATCGAGCGTGTAGGAGCCGTCGACCGGCGCCATGACGACGTCGACCCGGCCGATCTCATTAAGCTGCTGCTGCGTCAACGTGTGATGCAGGTGACTGAGATGGGCGATGCACATATTGGCGATTTCAAAGACAAAAATTGAATTGCCGTAGCGCTCGGTGCCGCCTTCGAAGCTGCGGATATTCGTCGGCACATTGCGCACCCGGACGTCGCGATATTTCAAATCCCAGATCGCCGGCTGATCCGGGCTGTCGCCCCAGCCGCGCAACACGTATTTGATCGCCGGATCGGGATGATCGGTGTAATGCGTGTCGTGGGCATGATTCATGGTGATGATGTCGGGCAGGATCGGTGGCCGCACATAATCGTTGTAATCGGTCGCGACGCGCACGAGTTGCGGGCTCTCGATCAGGAACGTGGCGTGGCCGACAAAGGTGATGCGCACCTGGTCGGCGTTAGGCGCCGCCACGTTGAATGACGTAGGAATAGCGCGCGGTTGGTTCGCGGCGACGAGACCCGGACAGTTTTCCGCCGCTTGCGGGGTTGGCGGTTCGGATTTCGGCGCCGGCGCGTCCACGGTCTGCGCGGATGAAGACCGCCCGGACGCCGCCATTAGAAGCGCGATCGCCGCCGCTATCGCGGAGTTCCGCAGAAGCCGTGAGACGCCGCTCATGAAAAACCCTGTCACTCGCAGGCACAAGCATAGATGCGCATAGCCATAGAAGAGCGAAGTTGGCCCAGAATGTGACGGCTATGTCAAAGACGCGAACGGCCGGAGAGATACCGCTCAGCGGCCCGAGGTGATCGTGCCGCGCGCAGTGAGCACCAGCCACTGGCCGTCCTGGCGCTTGATCGAGTCGACCCGGCCGACGCCGGGCAGGACACTGCCGGCGCCGACGTCGAACATGCCGCCGTAACGGCTCTCGACCAGGGCGCGGCCGTTCTGCACCCCCTGCACCACCCAGTCCTGCAAAATCCGATCGTTGATTTTCGGCTGGTCCGGCGAGGGCGCGGTGCTCGCTGCGATCGAACCCGTGGTGTCGGCCGAGGCAAAATGCTGATCGAGCCGATCGAGCCGATCCGCGATCTTTGAGTATTGGCCATTGGTGCCGCGCATCGTGGAATCGACTTCGGCTTTGAGCGCGGCGAGCTCGGCGTTCATTTGCTGCAGCGTCGTGGTGTCGGCGGACACCTGCGAGCTGGAGCTGGAAGAAGCCGCCGGGTAGAAAATATGGGCGAAGCCCGAGCCCGTGACCGATCCGACGAACGAACCGAACGCGGCCGTGAAGGCGACGGTCGCGGCGAGCATGAGAAAGCGCGTCGAGTTTGCCGGCGCAGCAGCCGCCGCTACGGTCTCTTCCGCGGGTTTCTGAGCGGTTTCTTCGACGGTTTCGTCTTCGTCGGCACCGAGCTTTGGCGACAGGACCATCGGCAAATTCTTGTGGAGCTCGCTGCCCGTGGCAGCGTCGGCGCTGTCCTCCGCCACCGGCGGGGTTTCGCTGCCAGAAGCGTCGTTTGCGCCTGCTTTGATCGGGTCGACCTTTTCGCCGTCGGCGTGGTCCTGACTCTCGGCCATATGCGGATCTCCGGAATTGCGGGTGACCAAGTCGTTAACCGTGTTCGGTTAGCAATTGGTTACCGGAGAGGCCGGGCTAGGCCACTGGCCGAGGCTTTAATCCAACAGGCCGTTCTCGCGCGCGAGGTCCTTGAGCGAGGCCTCCGGGCGCGCGCCGAGATGCTGGATCACTTCGCCGGCGGCGAGCGCGCCGAGCCGGCCGCAAGTCCGGTCGTCGGCGCCGCGCGCCAGGCCGGACAGAAAGCCCGCCGCGAACAGGTCGCCCGCGCCGGTCGTATCGACGACGCGCTCGACCGGAAACGCCGGCACCGCCTCTTCGCCGTCGGGACTCAGCACCAGGCAGCCTTTTTCGCTGCGCGTGATCACCGCGATCTCGATATCCTTACGTAGAGCCAAAATAGCGGTGTCGAAATCCGCCGTCTGATAGAGGCTGCGCAATTCCGCCTCGTTGGCGAAGATGAGATCGACCGTCCGCGAGCGCATCAGCTGCAAAAACTCGTCGCGCCAGCGATCGACACAGAACGCATCCGACAACGAGAGCGCAACTCTGCGATCGGCCTCATGCGCGATCTTCGCAGCCTTGAGGAACGCATCCTTGGCGTTTTTCGGATCCCACAGATAGCCTTCGAGATAAGTGACCGCGCTCGCTGCGATCGTGTCGGCGTCGATATCGGCCGGATGCAGATCCTGGGCCGCGCCCAAATAGGTATTCATGGTGCGCTCGCCGTCCGGCGTGACGAGAACATAGCAGCGCCCCGTCGAGGGACCGTCGGAGGCCGGCGCCGTGTTGAACGCGACGCCCGCGGCGCGGATATCGTGGGTGAAGGCGCGGCCGAGCAAGTCGTCCTTGACCTTACCGACGAAGGCCGCGCGGGCGCCGAGCGAGGCGAGCCCGACGATCGTGTTCGCCGCCGATCCGCCTGAGGTTTCCACCGCCGGCCCCATGGCGTCATAGATCGCTTCGGCGCGCGGCTCGTCGATCAGCGCCATCGCGCCTTTGGTCATTTTTTGCTCGATCAAAAAATCTTCCTCGGCGCGGGCGATCACGTCGACAATCGCATTGCCGATGCCGAGAACGTCATAACGGGCTGATTTCATGAAAAATACTCGTGCGGGACGGCGCGCACTATAGCGGCGGGGACTTGCAGGGCAAGATTTGCAGCGCAAGACTTGCAGAGCAAGCCATGGCCATGGCACAGGACCCGCATGGACGCGCACGCGGCGCGGAGGCCCTGCATGGCATTCAAGGAACTGGTCTTTTCCGGCGTGCAGCCGACCGGCAATCTGCATCTCGGCAATTATCTTGGCGCCATCAAGCGGTTTGTCGAGCTGCAAGACCGCTACGACTGCATCTATTGCGTGGTCGATCTGCACGCCATCACGGTGTGGCAGGATCCCACCGATCTGCCCAAGGCGATCCGCGAAGTGACCGCGGCCTTTATCGCCTGCGGCATCGATCCGAAGAAACACATCGTGTTCAACCAGAGCCAGGTGGCCGAGCACGCCGAGCTGGCTTGGGTGTTCAATTGCGTGGCCCGGCTCGGCTGGCTCAACCGCATGACCCAGTTCAAGGAAAAGGCCGGCAAGGATCGCGAGAATGCGTCGGTCGGCCTCTACGCTTATCCGACGCTGATGGCCGCCGACATTTTGGTCTACCGCGCGACCCATGTGCCGGTCGGCGAGGACCAGAAGCAGCACCTCGAACTGTCGCGCGACATCGCGCAGAAATTCAACAACGACTTCGGCCAGTCGATCAGGGACAAGGGTTTCGGCGAAGTCTTCTTCCCGTTGCCCGAGCCGCTGATCACCGGCGAAGCAACCCGCGTCATGTCGCTGCGCGACGGCTCGAAGAAAATGTCGAAGTCGGATCCGTCCGACTATTCGCGCATCAATCTCACCGATGACGCCGACGCCATCGCGCAAAAAATTCGTAAGGCGAAAACCGATCCCGAACCGCTGCCTAGCGAAGAGAAGGGTCTCGAGACCCGTCCCGAGGCCGACAATCTGGTCGGCATCTATGCGGCGCTCGCGGCTACAACACGGGCCGTTGTACTGAGGGAATTCGGCAACGCGCAGTTCTCGACCTTCAAGACCGCGCTGGTCGACCTGTCCGTCGCCTCCCTCGGCCCGATCGGCGCCGAGATGAAGCGGCTAATGCACGATACCGCGGCGATCGATGCAATCCTTGCCGACGGCGCCGGACGGGCGCAAAAGCTCGCCCGGCAAACCATGAATGCGGTCAAGGATATCATCGGTTTGGTGCGGGCTTAGCCGCAATCCGGCCTCGAACTTAGCCCTGAGCCTAACTCTCGAACTTGCACTTGAACTTTCTTGGCAATTCGCCACGTATTAGAGTGACATCGCGCTTATGCTGCGCCGGATGCCGGAGGCTGCCATGTTCATCCAGACCGAAGCGACGCCAAACCCGGCGACGTTGAAATTCCTGCCCGGACGGCCGGTGCTCGAAAACGGCACGCTCGACATTCGCGACGCCGACCAGGCGGCGCAGTCGCCGCTGGCCGAGCGGCTGTTCGGCATTCTCGGCGTCAGCGGCGTGTTCTTCGGGTCCGATTTCATCACCGTGACCAAGAGCGCCGGCGAATGGCAGCAGCTCAAGCCGATGATCCTTGGCGCCGTCATGGAGCATTTCATTTCCGGCGCGCCGCTCCTCGCCAATGCCGTGACGGGAGAGAGTAACGATGGCGAAGAGTTCTTTGATGCCAGTGACGCTGAGACCGTCGCCACGATCAAGGAGTTGATCGAAACGCGGGTGCGGCCGGCGGTCGCCAATGACGGCGGCGATATCACCTTCCGGGGTTTCCGGGATGGCGTGGTCTATCTCAACATGAAGGGGTCGTGCGCGGGCTGCCCGTCATCGACGGCGACGCTGCAGCACGGCATCCAAAATTTGCTGCGTCACTTCATCCCCGACGTCACCGAAGTCCGGCCCATGTAATGTAATCCGGCTGTAGCCGGCCTAATGTAGCACGGCTGTTACGCCGGCTTCTGCAGAGTCCCACTCTTCATGCGCGTGCTCGCCATCGATACGGCTTTGGCGGCTTGTTCCGCCGCCGTGCTCGACACGGCCAATGGCGGACTCATTGCCAGCGAAAGCCTCCCGATGCTGCGCGGCCATGCCGAAGCGCTGATGCCGCTTGTGGCGCGCGTGATGAAGACATCGGGACTGGCATTTGGCGATCTCGAACGCGTCGTGGTGACGACGGGGCCCGGCAGCTTTACCGGGCTGCGCGTCGGCATTTCGGCCGGGCGCGGCCTTGGCGTCGCCATCAACGTCCCGGTCGTCGGCGTGACGACGCTTGCAGCCTATGCGGCGCCCTATCTCGCTGAAGACGATCAAATTCCGGTCGTGGCTGCCATCGACGCGCGGCACGACCACGTCTACCTGCAAGTCTTCGGTGCGGGCGGCCGCACACTGATCACGCCACGGGTCGCACCGTTGAATGAAGCGGTGCGCGCGGCGGCCGAAACCCCTGCCCGCATCGTCGGCTCGGCGGCGAATACCGTCGCCCTTGGTCTTGCAGAGACCGCGGTTGTGCCCGTCATCGTCGACGCGCGCGAAGCGCCCGATATCGGCTGGGTCGCGCAAATCGGCGCTGTCGTCGCCGAAGTGCAAGCGCCGCCGAAGCCGCAATATCTGCGCGCGCCGGACGCGCAGCCGCAAAACGCGGCCTCCTTGCCGCGGCGATGATCGGCTTTCTGTCACGCTTCTTCGCGCGCGGCGCGCCCGCCTTCACCGAAGCTCGGCCGGGCGATGCCGTGGCCATAGCTGCGATCCACGGCGCATCGTTCCAGCGCGGCTGGGGCGAGGACGAAATCTACAATCTCCTCATCGACAAGAACGTCGTTGCCCATCGCGCCATGAGCGGCCGGAAGCTGATCGGCTTCATTCTGTCGCGGCTCGCGGCCGGCGAAGTGGAAATCCTGTCGGTTGCGATCGCACCCTCTTGGCGTGGGCAAAGACTTGCACGGCCATTGCTCGATCTGCACTTGCGGCGGCTGGCGGGGCTAGGCGCGCGCACGGTGTTTCTCGAAGTGAGCGAGCATAATGCGCCGGCGACGCGGCTCTATCGGCGCGCCGGCTTTCGTGAAGCCGGCAAGCGCCTGGGCTATTACGACCGTGGCGACGTGGCGCTCGTCCTGCGACGCGATCTCGGCTGACGTGGCCGCCTAAAAATCTCTAGAATGATGATGGACTCGAAAAATCGGGCCATACGGGAGGAGACTGCCATGGCGGCAATATTGCGCGTCAAGGAGGCCAATGTCCAAGCGCTGGACTAAAAGCGAGATCGACCGAATGCGAAACGCGATGCAGCGGCCGGCATTCCTTTTTGGCGGGAATCCCGGTAAGACAATCGGGCGGCATGGCCGCCTGCCTCCGCCAGGAGCGGAGCCTGGACGCTGGAGCGGAATTAACGAGCTAAAGCAATAACTTAAGCTCGAACCACCGGCATGAACGAACCGCGCAAACTCTACGTCAAATCCTTTGGCTGCCAGATGAACGTCTACGACTCGCGTCGTATGGCGGACACCTTGGCGCCGGAAGGATATGTCGAGACGGCCGAGGCCCAGGACGCCGATCTCGTCATCCTCAACACCTGCCATATCCGCGAGAAGGCCGCCGAGAAGGTCTATTCGGAGCTCGGCCGTGTGCGCCTTATGAAGGACGCGGCTGCCGCGCTGGGCCGGAACGTTGTGGTGGCGGTCGCCGGTTGTGTCGCGCAGGCCGAGGGCGAGGAGATCATCCGCCGCGCGCCGGCGGTCGATCTGGTCTTCGGCCCGCAAAGCTATCACCGGCTGCCAGAATTATTGGCCCGCGCCCGACGCGGCGATAAAGCCGTCGACACCGAATTTCCAATCGACGACAAGTTCGATCGGCTCGCCGCACCAAGTCCTGCCGCGATCCGCGCCCGCGGCGTTTCAGCTTTCGTTACCGTGCAGGAAGGTTGCGACAAGTTCTGCACGTTCTGCGTCGTGCCGTATACGCGTGGCGCCGAAGTGTCGCGGCCGGTGCAGAAAATCCTCGCCGAAATCGAGCATTTGGCGGCGGCGGGCGTCCGCGAGATCACGCTGATCGGGCAGAACGTCAACGCTTACCATGGGCTCGGAC
>Ga0209448_10000464_pt1 | contig 13527 bp, 10 predicted proteins | sample BogFormECP14_OM2_FD_188245 | JGI IMG/M metagenome (GOLD analysis project Ga0209448, IMG submission 188245) | Bog forest soil microbial communities from Calvert Island, British Columbia, Canada - ECP14_OM2 (SPAdes) (version 2) | ecosystem: Environmental > Aquatic > Freshwater > Wetlands > Bog ... | reverse complement strand
CGCGGCAGCTCGGCGTCGCGCTGCGGTTTCAGACCGAGGTCGCCGATGGGGGCGAACTCGCCGACCATTACGATGTGGTCGTCGCCGCGGACGGGCTGAATTCGAAGACGCGCGCCCAATTCGCGCAATATTTCAAGCCTGCCATCGACACCCGCAGGAACAAATTCGTCTGGCTCGGCACCAAGCAAAAATTCGACGACGCCTTTACCTTCATCTTTGAGGAAACCGAGCACGGCTGGATCTGGGCGCACGCCTACCAGTTCGATGCCGAGACCGCGACATTCATTATCGAATGCACGGAAGCGACCTGGCAGAGCTTCGGCTTCGGTGCGATGAGCCAAGACGACAACTGCCGCGCTTGCGAACGCATCTTTGCCAAATATCTCGGCGGCCATCGTTTGATGTCCAATGCCTCGCACATCCGCGGCTCGGCGTGGCTGAGTTTTCCGCGCGTCCTCTGCGAGAAGTGGTCGCATCGCAATATCGTGCTGATGGGGGATGCCGCGGCCACCGCGCATTTCTCCATCGGCTCCGGCACCAAGCTCGCCATGGAGAGCGCCGTGGCCATGGCGAATTATCTTCACAGCGAACCGAACATGGCGGCGGCTTTCGCCAAATACGAGGATGCCCGCCGCACCGAGGTGCTGCGCCTGCAGTCGGCGGCGCGCAATTCGCTGGAATGGTTCGAGGACGTCGAGCGCTATCTGCACCTCGACCCGGTGCAGTTTAACTATTCGCTGCTGACGCGTTCGCAGCGCATCAGCCACGAGAATTTGCGGCTGCGGGACAAGACCTGGCTCGAAGGCGCGGAAGCCTGGTTCCAAAGGCTTGCCGGCGCCAGCCACAATACGGTGCGGCGGCCGATGTTCGCGCCGTTCACGCTACGCGACATGAAGCTGAAGAACCGCGTCGTCGTTTCGCCGATGGCGCAATACAAGGCGGTCGACGGTTGCCCGACCGACTGGCATCTGGTGCATTACGGCGAACGCGCCAAGGGCGGCGCCGGTCTCGTCTGCATCGAAATGACCTGCGTCAGTCCGGAGGGCCGCATTACGCCCGGGTGCACCGGCCTCTATGCGCCGGCGCACGAAGCCGCATGGAAGCGCATTGTTGATTTCGTCCACGCCGAAACCGACGCCAAGATCTGCTGCCAGCTCGGCCATTCCGGCGCCAAGGGCTCGACCCAGCTCGGCTGGGAGGAAATGGATGCACCGCTGCGCGACGGCAACTGGCCGCTGCTGTCGGCGTCGGCGACCGCATGGTCAAAGCGCAATCAGCGCGCCCGCGCCATGGAGCGCGCCGATATGGACCGCGTGCGCGACCAATTCGTCGCCGCGGCCAAGATGGCGGCGCGCTCAGGCTTTGACATGCTCGAACTGCATTGCGCGCACGGCTACTTGTTGTCTTCCTTCATCACGCCGCTGACCAATCTGCGCACCGACGATTATGGCGGCTCGCTGGAAAACCGGATGCGCTATCCGCTGGAAATCTTTCATGCGGTGCGCGCGGTATGGCCTGCGGAAAAACCGATCTCGGTGCGTATCTCCGCCAATGACTGGGTCGGCCCGGGCGGCATCGAGCCGCACGACGCTGTGGAAATCGGCCGCATGCTGCAAGACGCCGGCGTCGATATTTGCGACGTATCGGCGGGCCAGACGTCGATCGACGCGCACCCGGTCTATGGCCGCATGTTCCAGACGCCGTTCTCCGACCGCATCCGTAACGAGACCGGCATGGCCACTATGGCGGTCGGCAACATATTCGAACCAGATCACGTCAACTCGATCCTCATGGCCGGCCGGGCCGATCTGGTGTGTCTGGCACGGCCGCATCTCGCCGATCCGTATTGGACGCTGCATGCTGCGGCAAAGTTCGGGGACCGCGGCGAACTATGGCCCCTGCCCTATCATCCCGGACGCGATCAGCTCTATCGGATCTCCGCAAGCGCCGAGCCGACGGCCAACAAGGTGTGACGATGACCAACCTGACCGGCAAGCACGCATTGGTGACCGGTGGCGGCTCTGGCATCGGCGCCGCGACCGCATTTGCGCTGGCGAATGCCGGCGCGCGCGTCACGATCTGCGGACGCCGTCTGCCGGACCTCGAATTCACCGCCGAGCGTCACCCCAGCATTCATCCGCTGGTGGCAGACGTGACCGATGAGGCCTCGATCAAGAAGCTTTATCAGCAAGCGCAAAAGGCACGCGGGAAATTCAACATTGTGATCGCCAGTGCCGGAACGGCGGAGAGCGCACCCGCCGAGGGCATATCGCAAAAACTCTGGCACAAGATTCTCGAAGTCAATCTTACCGGAGCGTTTTTCTCGGTAAAGCCGGCTCTCGCCGGAATGCGCGAGCAGAAATGGGGACGCATCGTCTTCGTTGCCTCTACCGCGGGGTTAAAGGGCTATCCCTATGTCGCACCTTATGTCGCCGCGAAACACGGCGTCGTTGGATTGGCGCGCGCTTTGGCGCTCGAAACCGCAAAGGCCGGCATCACCGTGAATGCCGTGTGCCCCGGATTCACCGAAACCTCGCTCCTCGACCAGGCCGTCAATCATGTCGCTTCGACGACGAAGCGCGGCGCGGCAGAGGTGCGAAAGCTGCTTGAGGCCCACAGCCCGCAAGGACGCTTTTTCCAGCCGCAAGAAACCGCCGATGCCGTGCTGTGGCTCTGCGACGATGGCAGCGCCGGCATCACCGGCCAGGCGATCTCGATCTCCGGAGGCGAGACGTGGTAAGCGCGCCGTTACCGGTTCGCCGGCCCGAAGCCGACAGCAAGGCGCGGCTTCGGCTGTGGATCAGGCTGCTGCGCGCCAGCCGACTGATCGAAGGCGCGGCGCGCGAGCGCCTCAAGTCGCAATTCAACGCCACGCTGCCGCGTTTCGACGTGATGGCGGCGCTCTATCGGCAACCCGACGGCATGCTGATGAGCGAAATCTCGCGCTTCCTCATGGTGTCGAAGGGCAATGTCACCGGCATCGTCGACCGGCTGGTGTCCGACGGTTTCGTGGTTCGGTCGCAGCGCAACGGCGATCGCCGCACCTCGTTCATAAGCCTCACCCGCAAAGGCCGCGCCATTTTCGCCGAGATGGCGTCCGCGCACGAAAAATGGGTCGACGAACTTCTCAATAGCGTCTCGGCGCGCGACGCCGATCAATTATCGCTCAAGTTGAAATCGTTTCGCAGCGATTGGGAGGGCGAGGCATGACAGCGATGGCCGCCTTGAAGCCTAAGCATTTTCTCTGGCGCATGGACAGCGCCGTCGCCGTCATTCAGTTGAACCGGCCCGACCGCAAAAATCCGCTGACCTTCGAATCCTACGCTGAGTTGCGCGACACTTTCCGCGACCTTGCTTATGCCGACGACGTCCATGCTGTGGTCTTCCTGCCCAATGGTGGCAATTTTTGTTCCGGCGGCGATGTTCACGACATTATCGGCCCGCTCGTCGCCATGGACATGAAGGATCTCCTCGCCTTCACGCGCATGACCGGCGATCTCGTCAAGACGATGCTTCATTGCGGCAAGCCGATCATCGCGGCAATCGACGGCATCGCGGCCGGCGCCGGCGCGATAATCGCCATGGCGTCGGACATCCGCATCGCGACGCCGCACGCGAAGACCGCGTTTCTGTTCAACCGCGTCGGGCTTGCCGGCTGCGATATGGGCGCCTGCGCCATGCTGCCGCGCCTTATCGGCCAGGGGCGCGCCGCCGAACTCCTCTATACAGGGCGCGCGATGACGGCGCAGGAAGGCGAGCTCTGGGGCTTCTTCAACAAGCTCGCCTCAGCCGATGCACTAGAGCAGGAAGCGCTGGCGCTGGCGCGCGCGATCGCCGCGGGCCCGACTTTCGCCAACGGCATCACCAAGACGCAGCTCAATCAGGAATGGTCGATGAGCCTTGATCAGGCCATCGAGGCCGAGGCGCAGGCGCAGGCGATCTGCATGCACACGGAGGACTTCGAGCGCGCCTATCGGGCGTTCGTTGCCAAACAGAAACCGGTATTCGAGGGCAATTAGTGGCCGACACGACTTTCCTTAACTGGCCGTTTTTCACCGACCGCCATCGCGCGCTGGCGGCGGCGATCGAGCGTTGGAGCGCGGCCAATTTGCCGGTCGGCCATAGTGACGTCGATGCGGCGTGCCGGAATCTTGTCGCTCATCTTGGCGCTGACGGCTGGCTCGCGCATACCGCACCCGACCCGCAAGCGCCCAATCCGCAAGCGCCTACTCCGCTCGATGTCCGCACGCTCTGCCTGATGCGCGAAACGCTCGCCCGCCACGACGGGCTCGCCGACTTCGCCTTCGCCATGCAGGGGCTCGGCGCCGGCCCGATCAGTCTTTTCGGCAGCACCGAGCAGCGGGCCTGGCTTAAACGCACACGATCCGGTGCGGCGATTGCCGCCTTCGCGCTCACCGAGCAGAAATCGGGCTCCGACGTCGCCAACCTCGCGATGACCGCCGAACGCGACGGCGGCGGCTATAGGCTCGACGGCGAGAAAACCTGGATTTCCAACGGCGGCATCGCCGACCTCTACGTGGTGTTCGCGCGGACGGGCGAAGGTCCGGGCGCAAAAGGTCTCTCCGCGTTTCTAGTGCCCGGCGACATATCCGGACTGAGTGTCGCCGAGCGGCTCGACGTGATTGCGCCGCATCCGCTGGCGCGCCTGAAATTCGACCGCGTGCGCGTGCCGGCGTCGGCGATGATCGGCGCGCCGGGGGACGGGTTCAAAATAGCCATGGCGACGTTGGATGTTTTCCGTTCGACCGTCGGCGCCGCGGGGCTCGGCTTCGCGCGCCGGGCGCTCGACGAGACCATTGCGCGATCGCGCTCCCGCGAGCTATTCGGCGGGCCGCTCGCAGATTTGCAAATGGTGCAAGCGCACATCGCCGACATGGCGGTCGATGTCGATGCGGCGGCGCTTTTGGTTTATCGCGCCGCGTGGACCAAGGACAGCGGTGCTCAGCGCGTCACGCGTGAGGCATCTATGGCGAAACTCTTTGCCACCGATCGCGCCCAGCACGTCATCGACAGGGCCGTGCAGATTCATGGCGGTGACGGCGTACGTCGCGGCCACATCGTTGAAAGGCTCTATCGCGAAATCCGGGCGTTGCGCATCTATGAGGGCGCATCAGAAGTGCAGAAAGTCGTCATCGCACGGCAAACGCTTGCAGGAGCATGATCATGGTTGGTCACTCGCTTGGCCGCACGGCACACACCGACACTTTCACGCGCGACAATCTTCCGCCGTCGCAACAATGGCCGCACATTCCGCTCAATGGCTTTGATTATCCTGAGGAGCTCAATGCCGCGGTCGAATTGACCGACCGCGTGGTGGCGCGCGGCTTCGGCGACCATGTCGCGCTCATCGGCAACGGCCGCCGCCGTACCTACAAGGAGCTGTCGGACTGGACCAACCGCATCGCCCACGCGCTGGTCGAGGATTTCGGCGTAAAACCCGGCAACCGCATTCTCATCCGCGCCGCGAACAATCCGGCGCTGGTGGCGTGCTGGCTCGCGGCGACCAAGGCGGGCGCGGTCGTCATCAATACGATGCCGATGTTGCGCGCCGGCGAGTTGGGCCAGATCGTCGACAAAGCCGAGGTGACGTTGGCGCTCTGCGACACGCGGCTGATGGACGAACTCGTCACCTGCGCCAAGACCAGCAGGTTCCTCAAGCAGGTGATCGGCTTCGACGGCACCGCCAGTCACGACGCCGAGCTTGACCGCATCGCGCTGAGCAAGGCCGTGACTTTCGATCCCGTGAAGACCGGGCGCGATGACGTCGCGCTCTTGGGCTTCACCTCCGGCACCACCGGCGAACCCAAGGCGACCATGCATTTTCACCGCGATCTCCTGATCATCGCCGACGGCTACGCCAAGGAGATTCTCGGGGTCACGCCTGATGATATATTCGTCGGCTCGCCGCCATTGGCATTCACCTTCGGCTTAGGCGGACTGGCGATATTTCCGCTGCGTTTCGGCGCGACCGCAACGCTTCTGGAAAGCGCCTCGCCCGCCAACATGATCGAAATCATCCAGACCTATAAGGCAACCATCTCGTTCACCGCGCCGACCGCCTATCGCGCCATGCTGGCGGCGATGGATCAGGGCGCCGACCTCACGTCGTTGCGCGCCGCGGTTTCGGCCGGCGAAACCTTGCCGGCGCCGGTGTTCAGGGATTGGGTAGCAAAAACCGGAAAGCCGATCCTTGACGGCATCGGCTCGACCGAAATGCTGCACATTTTCATTTCCAATCGCTTCGGCGACGCGGCGCCGGCCACGACCGGCAAGCCGGTCATCGGCTACGAGGCCAAGATCGTCGATGACGACATGAAAGAGAAACCGCACGGCGAAGTCGGCAAGCTCGCCGTGCGCGGCCCGACCGGCTGCCGCTATCTCGCCGACAAACGCCAAGCCGCCTATGTGCGGGAAGGCTGGAACCTGACCGGCGACGCGTTCACGCAAGACCCAAACGGGTATTTTCATTTCGCTGCAAGAAACGACGACATGATCGTCTCGTCCGGCTACAACATCGCCGGGCCCGAGGTCGAGGCGGCGCTGCTGTCGCACCCTGACGTTAAAGAATGCGCCGTGATCGGCGTTCCGGACGAAGATCGCGGCCAGATCGTCCAGGCGCATGTCGTGCTCAAGGATGGCACGTTGCCGAGCCCGGAAACTGCAAAAAAGCTACAGGATCACGTCAAGGCGACAATCGCGCCGTTCAAATATCCGCGATCCGTCAAATTCACCGACGCGCTGCCGAAAACCCAGACCGGCAAGATTCAGCGTTTCCGCTTGAGGCCAAAAACATCATGAGCGAGACAGTGGACATGACAGAACCGCACTCACTGCTGCATCCGCGCGGCTGGAAGCAGGCCAAGGGCTTTGCCAACGGCGTGGTCGCCGAAGGGCGCATGGTGTTCCTCGCCGGTCAAATCGGCTGGAACGCCCAGCAGAAATTCGAAACCAGCGATTTTGTTCTGCAAGCGCGCCAGGCACTGGAAAATATCGTCACGCTCGTCGAGGAGGCGGGCGGCAAGGCCGCGCACATCACCCGGCTGACCTGGTTCGTCACCGACAAGAAAGAATACATGTCGCGACTGAGCGATCTCGGACAGGCCTATCGCGCGATTATGGGAACGAACTTTCCGGCCATGACCCTCGTGCAGGTGGTGGCGCTCGTGGAAGATGAAGCCAAAGTCGAAATCGAGGCTACCGCGGTGCTGCCGGTGTGACCGTCCCTACTCTTCCTTATAGCCGTAGGCCTGCGCGTTGCCGGTTGCGCCGTAATATTTGTACGGCAGGAATTTTCCCGACATCGCGAGCCTGACCCGATCGCCTTTGGGATCGGGCTGGCGCTCCATGGTCATATCGAAGTCGATCGCCGACATGATGCCGTCGCCGAACTCCTCCTCGAGTAGGACTTTCAGGGCCGGGCCGTTGACCATCACCAGTTCATAGAACCGATAGATCAGCGGATCGGTCGGCGGCATCGGCGATCCGCGGTTCGGCACTTCGTTGAGGAGTGCCTCCTCGCTCTTGCCCAGCCCGAACAGTTCGGCGGCCTTTGCCGCCTGCGGCTTGGTCATCTTCATCTGGCCGAGCACGGCACCGGTGACCAGTACCGGCGACATGCCGCCGATCTCGCCGCAGATATATTTCCAGGTCCAGCCCTTCCCCCGCTTGATGTCGAGTAGCTTTTCCGTGAGGTCGGATCGTTTCATGTGTGGTCTCCCTTTGTCGCTGTAATCGTGACGCTCTCTTGAACGATCAGCGCGATGCCGGCGATGGCACGCCGATTTGGCACAGCGGTCGGCCAAGCTACCGATTCATGATTCATGCCAACCCGGACTTGCCCGCTTGGTCTGCTTCTTCACGCCGCACCTTGCCGCGGGAGGCGGTCGCCGCTTGTTTCCTCGGCGATCCGCCGCCGCGCCAGCATATGGGCGCGCGGCTCGTTGATGGCATCGACTGCGATCAGCCGGCCGTCGCGGCGGTATTCGACCGAGAAATGCCCGGTTGCGGCGTCGCCCATTTCTGCGGCGGCGTCGTGGTCGTCGAACAGGCCCGCGATCTGCAGCTTGAACTCATATTGATCGGACCAGAACCACGGCACCGGATCGTAGCGTTCAGGCGAGCCGAGGATCGCGGCGGCGGCGGCCTTGGCCTGATCGATGGCGTTCTGCACGCATTCGAGGCGCAAGCGGCGGCCATAGCGGCGGCTCGGGAACCGCGCGCAATCGCCGATGGCATAGACGTTCTCGATACCGGTGCGGCCGACGTCGTCGGTCAGGATGCCGTCGCGGCAGTCAAGACCCGCGGCCAGCGCCAGTTCGTCATTGGCTTTCGCGCCGGCGGCGAGGAGGATCGCATCGGCCTCGACCGCGGTGCCGTCAGCCAGGCGCAGCGCCGATGCGCGGCCTTCGCCGGCGATGGCCGCAACCCGCATGCCGAGACGAATATCGACGCCGCGTTCGCGATGAGTCCGGTCGAAGAATTTCGCAACCGAGGGCGCAGTGACGCGCTTGAGCACACGATCCTCGGCCTCGACCACGGTGACGTCGCGCTTCTCGCTGCGCATAACGGCTGCGGTCTCAAGCCCGATATAGCCGCCGCCGAGAATGGCAATGCGGCGCGCCTCGTCGAGTGCCGGACGTAAGCGCTGCACATCGCCGATCGCTCGCAGCGAGAACATGCCGGGAAGATCGATGCCGGGCAGCGGCAGGCGCCGCGCGCATGTGCCGGTGGCAAAGACCAGGATGCGAAAAGCGATTTCCCGGCCGTCGGCCAGCGTAACCGTGCGACCGCGCAGGTCGACTTTGCGCGCTGCGACGCCAAGCATGAATTCGACGTTGCGCTCGGACCAGAACGGCGCCGGCCGCAAATAGAGCGAGTCCGGCGGCGGCCGTTCGGCGAGGAATTTTTTCGACAGCGGCGGGCGTTGATAGGGCAGAAACGGCTCGTCACCGATCACGGCGATTGGCCCGGCAAAGCCGCCGCCACGCAAGCTCATCGCGAGTTGCGCCGCGGCTTGGCCGGCACCGATGACGACGACACGTTCGCCCGCCGCCGTATTAATGGTCATTCGCGAACTCCTGATGCGCAAAGCCGGCCGGCGCCGACAGCGCGCACATTAATGTGCCGCGACTGCCCCCGGAAGCCTCGGGGGCCGTCTCGGCTGATTGCCCGGCAATGGCTTGACAGTTTCGCGGCGGCAGGCCAACCTCATTTGTATACAAACGATTATCGTGGCGCACCGCGTTTTGTCTGATCGTCGCCGCGATTGGCGCTGGCGACCCTCCGTGAGGATAGTGGCGATGGCTGAACAGCAAGGAGCGGCGGCCGGAAGCGACGACAAGCTGGTCGTCAAGAATATCGGACTAATGCTGAGCGGCGATCTCAATCGCCCGATCCTGGAAGCCGATACCGTCGTCGCCGTCGGCGGCAGGATTGCTGCCGTGGGCCGATTTAACGCGCTCGATACCGGCGGCGCCAAAACAATCATCGACGCCCAAGGCACGGTATTGGCACCCGGCCTGATCGACAGCCATGTTCATCCGGTCGCCGGCGATTGGACGCCGCGCCAGAACCAGATCGGCTGGATCGACTCGACCATGCATGGCGGCGTCACCACCATGATTTCTGCCGGCGAAGTGCACACACCGGGACGGCCGCGCGATATCGTCGGCCTCAAGGCCATGGCGATCACCGCGCAACGTGCGTTCGATGCGTTTCGCCCCGGCGGCGTAAAAATCCATGCCGGCGCGCCGGTCCTCGAACCCGGCATGACCGAACAGGATTTCAAGGAGCTTGCCGCATCCGGCGTAAAGCTTCTCGGCGAAGTCGGCCTCGGCGGCGTCAAAGACGGCGTCACGGCAAAACAGATGGTCGCCTGGGCGCGGAAATTCGGCATTCAGTCGACCATCCATACCGGCGGCCCCTCGATTCCAGGTTCCGGATTGATCGGGGCCGATGTCGTCTTGGAAGCCGATACCGACGTGGTCGGTCATATCAACGGCGGGCACACCGCTTTGCCCGACCAGGAGATTCGCTGCATCTGCGAAGGCTGCCGCCGCGGCCTTGAGCTTGTCCACAACGGCAATGAGCGGGCCGCACTTTATACATTGCGGCTCGCCAAGGAGATGGGCCAGTTGGAGCGGGTCATTCTCGGCACCGACGGGCCGGCGGGTTCCGGCGTTCAGCCGCTCGGCATCGTGCGTATGATATCGATGTTGTCGTCGTTGAACGGCGTGCCGGCGGAAATCGCTTTCTGTTTCGCCACCGGCAATACTGCCCGCATGCGCAACCTCGATTGCGGCCTGATCGAGCCCGGACGCAGCGCGGATTTCGTTTTCATGGACAAGGCGCAACATTCGGCGGGAACAAGTTTCCTCAAAAGCATCGAGCTTGGCGACTTGCCGGGAATCGGCATGGTCGTCATCGACGGCCTTGTCCGAACGGGGCGCAGCCGAAACACGCCGCCGGCAGAAAAGATCCCCGTCGTCGTGACATGATACGCCGGGGCAGAGGCTGATGAGACAGGCGACTGCTTACACGCTGCGCGTCAACGGCAAGCAGCAGACCGTCACCGGCGAAGGCGATACCCCGCTCATCTATTTTCTCCGGAACGATCTCGAACTCAACAGCCCGAAATTCGGCTGCGGGCTCGGCGAATGCGGTGCTTGCACGATTATTCTCGACGGCGAAGCGGCGCGAAGCTGCGCGCTGCCGCTCCGGCTCGCCGCCCGACGAGATATTCTCACTCTTGAAGGGCTGGGCGATCAGGACGCGCCCCACCCGATCCAGCAAGCTTTCATCGACGCGCAAGCGGCCCAATGCGGCTATTGCCTCAACGGCATGATCATGACCGCCAAGGCGTTTCTTGATGCCAATCCGGCGCCCGACGAAACGGCGATCCGCGACGCGCTGCGCTTTAATCTCTGCCGCTGCGGCGCCCATCTCGAAATCATCAAGGCCGTTCAATTGGCCGCGGCGCGCGGCTGGCGGAAAGACGCAGACAGGGGCGGCGGGTGACATTCAAGAATCCTCTTGCGCCATCCCGTCGCGATCTCCTCAAGCGAAGTGGGGTGCTTGCCGTCGTTTCGCCGCGAACAGGCGTGGCGCAAAGCGACGCGCCGGCTGAAGACGCTTTAGATATTCATGTCTGTCTGACAGAAGAGGGCCGTGTGGTCGCCTTTTGCGGTCATGTCGATCTTGGCACCGGCATCCGCACGGCTCTCGCACAAATCATCGCCGAGGAGCTCGACTTTCCGCTCGAGTCGATCGATCTCGTGCTTGGCGACACCGCCGAAACCCCCGATCAGGGACCGACCATTGCCAGCGAGACCATCCAGGTTACGGCATGGCCGCTGCGTATAGCGGCGGCACAAACGCGACAGCATCTGATTGCGCTCGCTGCCGATGCGCTGCAGTGCTCGGCCGACGAGATCAGCATCGTCGAAGGCAATGTGCGCCGGCAGAGCGGCGACACGCCGGCAATTTCTCTCGAGACGCTTTTGGGCAATCGCCGCATCTTGCTGCCGCTGCGCGAGGATACGCCGCTCAAGCCGGTCGTACTTCATAGCGTGGTCGGTCAGCCGATCGGACGCGTCGACATCCCGGCAAAGGTCGGCGGTCAATTCGTTTATGTGCACGATGTCCGCTTGCCCGGAATGTTGCATGGGCGTGTCGTCCGTCCGCCTTATTCCGGGTTCGACTGCGGCGAATTTATCGGCCGCAGCCTCGAAGCCGTCGACCGCGCGTCGCTCGACGGCATTCCCGGCATTCGCGCGGTGGTGGTTGAGGGCGACTTTGTCGGCGTCGTCGCCGAGCGCGAGGAGCATGCTGTCGAAGCGGCGCTCAAGCTGAAAGTGCGATGGCAGGCGTGGCGCGCCACGTCTGACCCCGGCGACATCGGCACTGCGCTTCGCACGTCTGCCGCCCGGGCGCGGCGCCTCATCGATCAAGGCGACGTGGCGACGGCGCTTCGAACAGCGCAGACGCGGCTCGATTGCAGCTATGTCTGGCCCTATCAGATGCACGGCTCGATCGGCCCCTCCTGCGCCGTCGCCGATGTGACAGCCGATCGCATCACTGTCTGGTCGGGCACGCAAAATCCTCATGCCCTGCAGGCCGACATCTCGCTCCTCGCCGGGGTGCCGACAAATAAAGTCGACATCATCCGCCTTGAAGCCGCCGGCAGCTATGGACGAAATTGCGCCGACGACGTCTCGGCCGATGCCGTCCTGCTGTCGCGCGCGGTGGGCGCGCCGGTGCGCGTGCAGCTCTCCCGCGAACAGGAACATCTTTGGGAACCGAAGGGCGCGGCGCAGGTCGTCGATGTGTCCGGGGGCCTTGGACCGAACGGCGCGCTCGCGGCTTATGACTTCCATACCCGTTATCCGTCCAATGCCGCACCGACCTTGGCGTTGCTGCTGACGGGCCGGCTGCCACCGCAACCGGACACGCTCGAAATGGGGGACCGGACGGCGACCCCATCCTACGCTTACGAAAATATGCGCATCACGGCGTACGACATGCCGCCGCTTGTCCGCGCGGCCTGGCTGCGCGGCGTCTCGGCGCTGCCCAATGTCTTTGCCCATGAAAGCTTCATCGATGAGCTCGCGCATAACGCGGGCGAAGATCCGGTGGCGTTCCGGCTCCGCCACATGAATGACGCGCGCGCGGCCGAGCTCACCAAGGCAACGGCTGAGCGGGCCGGCTGGGAGCCTCGGGTCGGGCCGAAAGTAGAAGATTCAGAATCGACCGAGATCGTGCGCGGCCGCGGCTTCGCGCAGGCGCGTTACGTGCACGGCCCATGGCCGGGCGTCGGCGCCGCCTGGTCGGCCTGGGTCGCCGATGTCGCGGTCAACCGCGCGACCGGCGAAGTCGCCGTCACCCGTGTCGTCGTCGGCCAGGATACCGGCATGATGATCAATCCAGCCGGCGTCGAGCACCAAATCCACGGCAATGTCGTGCAATCGACCAGCCGTGTTCTTAAAGAGCAAGTCAGCTTTTCGGAGACCAAAGCGGTCGCCAACCGCGAGTGGGGCGCCTATCCGATCATCACCTTCCCGGAACTGCCTGCAGTCGACGTGTTGTTGATGGATCGGCAATATGAGCCGCCGCTCGGCGCTGGTGAATCGGCGTCGGTGCCGAGCGCCGCCGCTATCGTCAATGCTGTCTACGATGCGACCGGCGTGCGTTTTCGCGAATTGCCGCTGACGCCGGAGCGGGTCTTGGCGGGTCTCGGCCGGCCGCTTCCGTCGCCTCAACAACCGCCGCCGAAAAGCCACCAAGCGTTTTGGGCCGGGTTGGCCGGTCTGTTCGTCGGGCTCACCACATTTGCTGCCGTCACGCTGCCGATCAAAACGGCGATTGCGCCGATCGCGCGGCCCGACCCCGCGACCTATTCTGCGGCGACAATCGAAATCGGCAGGCGCCTTGCCGCGCTCGGCGGCTGTGCGGTTTGTCATACGGCGAAAGACGGCCTTCCCTATGCCGGCGGTTTGGCCCTGCAAACGC
>Ga0209448_10000461_pt1 | contig 13553 bp, 9 predicted proteins | sample BogFormECP14_OM2_FD_188245 | JGI IMG/M metagenome (GOLD analysis project Ga0209448, IMG submission 188245) | Bog forest soil microbial communities from Calvert Island, British Columbia, Canada - ECP14_OM2 (SPAdes) (version 2) | ecosystem: Environmental > Aquatic > Freshwater > Wetlands > Bog ... | reverse complement strand
CGGACGGGCGCAAAATTCCCTATGATTCGGGATGAACCAAGGGACGACGCAATAGCAGTGAGGCGAATCTCTACGATAATCTACATTGCGTGGCCGCCAGTTGTCCAAAATGGATTTGTGAAGGCGATGAGTTATGACGGCACAATAGGATGGCTCGAGGAGAACGCCGTTCGTCCGTTGCGGAGAGCGGATGGAACGACTGGAGGCTGTACTCTTCAGCGGCGCTCGAATGGTTTGATCATGTTTAATCTCGATCCCGGCGTTGGCATCAATCACTGAACGAAAACACAACCGCAGCATTCTGACAATTTGCTGGCAAATGGCAGGTTCATTGATGCCAGTGCGGGCGCGGAGCGGGCGGTTGGGTTCGCGATGGGCGGGGAGGCTTGGCGGTTCGACGTTCGGGAAGAGGCGGAGGCTCTCTTTTTCGGAGCGGCGCGCCGTTAGGCGCCGCCGTCTTTGACGAGGCGGAGTCGCCGCATACCTTCTGTGGGCCTGTCTGGGGGCGGGGCAGGAAAGTCGAGGTCGACGAAGTAGGCGCCGCAGCGTGGGGTTCCGGGGTGGCGGGTATCCCAGACGGCGCAGTCGCCGGCGAGATGGGCGAGGAGCTCCATCATCGGGATTTCCGCGCCGTATTTGGCGGCGAGCCGGGCGAGGCGATAGGAGCCCTTTCGCGTGCAGCGTCGACAGGCGATCCGGACGACGACGTAGGGGTAGGAGGAGAGGACATCCGCGCCAGGCATGAAAAGAACATAACAAGAACACATGGAAGTGAGAAGGTCGTAAGAGCCTGGGCTCCTGCGTTCGCGATCGAAGCCGAAGGCGGAGACGCGAGAGCGGCTCCGTTCACGAGAGCGCGGTCCGCGCTTGCGCGGAAACGCCGGCTCGCGCGCTCAATCCCGGCGAAGAGCTGATCTTCCGCGTCAGCATGTTGCCGACGCGACGGCGCGGGCGCATACGCCGGTTCCTGCGCCAGGGCTGGACGAAGGGAAGCGAAGGTGGCGGCGCCGGCGCGATCGACTTTGCGGCTTTGAAGCAAGAGGCGCGTAGCCGGGTCCGATCTGGGGCTAGCGCGCGCGAGGATTTTGTCGACCTCTGGCTTTAGATCGCTGTGTAGAATCGCCGGCGCGCCGCCGTCGGCGGTGAAGCCCCGACAGCGGCGCACGGTCCCTCTTGCTAGACGCGGGCGTCGTAAGCCGCGTCAGCCCGATCGATGGTGTCGACTGGCGGCGGGGCGATGTCGTCGAGGTCGCTGCCGTCCCCTCCGACGTTCGCGTCCTCAGCACTCGCGAGCCTGTCAGCCGTCTCGTCCTCCTCCTCATGATCGACGTCCGCGTCGTCCGGAGCAACGGAGGGGTCCGCAGTCTCACCACTGTCGCCGCCGGCATCGTTCTCGCCGGCGGGATCCTCGTCGCTGGTGTCTCCATAAGCGCAGCGGGAGCCCTTCTTGGCGAAGTCTGAGCTTTCCTGTTCGGTGAGCGCGAATTGGGCGGCCGGCAGGACGAGGCGGGTTTCGCGAACCTGCTCGATCAGCGCCGCCCGGGTGTCCTTGACGCGGCCGCGCGGAAGGACGCGGTGTCGGCTGGCCTCGGCCTCGAGCGCGCCTCGCGAGAGGCACGCAAGGAACTCCTCGGTTCCCATGTGCGGAAGGTCGGCGTCTGCGCCAATCGCCTCGCCGGCGATGCGGGCGGCAAGCCCGCTGCCGACGCCATAGGCGAGGCGGCAGCTCAGCATGGTCTGAAGAACCTTGATCGCCGTGGTGTGGATGAGCGCCGTGTCAGAGGTCAGCTTGCCGCCCTCGGCGATCACGCTGACGATCGACTGGATCGGAGCGTATTCGTGGGTGCGGATGGAGACGTTGTCCGCCGCCAAAGCGAGCACGAGAAGCCCGATGAGCGCCTCGCTGGTCAGCCCCTCGCGTCCGAGCGCCTTGACGAGCGCCTCGGTGCGCATCTCGCCGATCATCTCGCGGCCCTTCTGGGTGATGTCGGGACGGGTCCTGGGTTCAGCGGCCGGAGCATCGTCGCCAGCCCCGGCGCCGCTCTTCGATGCCTTCGCAGCCGGGGCAGGCGGCGTGAAATAGACCTCGCTGACGGCCCCGCTTCGCGGGTCGACCGTGAGGGCGATGCGATCCTTTTTGCCGGGCTTGCCGCCCCAGACCCGGGTCGCGCCCTTCGGGAGCTTGGCAGCGCCGTAATCGTCGACCTGAACGATTTCCCCGTTCTTCGGAACGTTGGCTTCGAGCCAGGCGAGCTGAGCGCCAAGAAAGGCGTCGACGTCGGTCGTGTAGCGGCTGTCCTCGTCGGCCGGGGCGAAGAGGTCTTCGGTCCAGACGATGCCGAAGGCGGCCTCTTCCTTCTCGCCGAACTTCGCGTCGCGGGCGAACATCTGACGCTTGGCGAGAGAATTGGCGATCGCGTACCATTGAGCCGTCTGGCCCTTCTTCGGCTTCTGCTTCGTCCACACGGCGGCCTGTTCGGAGAGAGGCGCCCCGGCGATCGTGCGGAGGTATCGCTCCTCGGGCATGTCGCCGCGGCCCATGTGCTCGAGCATCGCGGGATGGATGCTGCCAAGGAGCCGGAGCTTGCGGACCTGTCGGAGCGGCACCGCGAAGGCTGTCGCGATCGCTTCCTCCGTCCAGTTCTTCGCGGCGAGATCTTCAATTGCTCGCCAGAGATCGATGGGCGACATCGGCGCGCGCACGACGTTTTCGGCGACGGCGCGCATGTCGTCGAGCGGATCGGCCGGTTTGACGAGGATCGCCATTTCCTTGAGCTTGTTGGCGATGGCGCTGCGGATGCGCCGGCGACCCGCGATGATGGTGAGGGTCCCGTCCCCCTCTTCGGAGAAGAGCGGAGGCTGAACGAATCCGATCGCATTGCTGTTGGCTTTGAGGGCCGCGTCGGACAGGCGATCGGCGGGGACCTGCCGCGGGTCTCGCTTGTCGGAATAATTCAGGGTCTTGGGATCGACGATGCGCAGTTCGATTGTCTTTTCCACTGTCTCTGCTCCTGTTGTTTCCGGTTCGGCAGGTTTTCCCGAAACCACGATCCCTGAAGCGCGGGCGCGGGACCGGGGCAAAGGCGGCGCAACGCGCCGGGATTCGGTCCGGACCAGCGAAGCGGCCGGCCGAGCCCACCCTTTGCGGCGGGCGCGCGGCCGTGGTCGTTGGTCCTTCTCATTTCTGATTTCTGATTCCCGTTCGGCGCAGCCCCCGGTCTTCGTGGCCGACGCGGAAGATCAGCCGATCAGGTCCGGGATCGCGGCGGTAGCCGGCGCCGCGGCGATCGGCTCGTAGCGAGCCTTGAGCTCAGACATGAAGCGCGAGCTCCCGTCGCCTGCGCTCGACCGCGATTTGCGAACTGAGGATCGCGACGATCTGGCTTTGCGTGAGACGCGCGGCGACGGCGCGCTCGACGTCCGAATAGGTGGTGGTCGGATCGCCGTGGCAGGGCCATGTTGCGCACTGGTCGAGGAAGACGAGCTTGCCCTCGGCGGTCAGGAAGAAGTGTTCGCAGAACCCGACAAGATCGTAGTGCGCGATGTGGACGAACGTGTTCGAGAGGCGCTGATAGAAGGCTTCGTGGAATTTTGATCGCGGAAAATCGTCCACGATGAACCTCATCAGTGTGTTCGCGAATTTCGCCTTCTGTTCGGCGGTGTCGCACTGCGTCGGAACGAAATCGGCGGCGACGAAGGCAGGCGTGGTCAAGGCGCGCGTGAGCGCTGCGGAGAGCATGGGATTTCCTTTGGAAGTGGTGGAGGAAGAGATCAGGCCGCTTCGGCGACCGGGTCGGCGTCCGCGGTCGTCGCCGCGAGAGACGCGTTGATCGCCGCAAGTTCGGCGAGCTTGTCGTCGAGCTCGTTCTGATGCGCGAACGGGACGCCGAGGCGCGACTTGAGCGAGGGCGCCCATGTCTCCGCCTGAGCGATGACGCCTCTCATCTCGCGGCGGTTTGCTTCGAAGCGGGTCAGCGCGTGCTCGAGCCGGGCGATGAGCCCGAGCGGGGTCAAGTCGCTCTCGCATTTGATCGCCTCGTCGCGCCCGGTTCGCACGATGAGGAGCGCCGGCCAGCCGAACATGTCCCGGCCGAGGCGGAGGTCGAACCCGCCGACGGCGCCGATCATACGCGGCCTGAACGGCTTCTCGGTCTCGGCCTTGCGGACATGCATGAGGAGCAGCGCGCCGACGTCTTTCCGCTCTCGGAACGACTTGCCGTCGACCGTCATGTCAAACGCGTCGCCTCGGGTGAGTTTTCGCTTCGCGATGTCGGACTCGATCTGAGCAATACGGATCAGTGCCTCTTCCGCGTCGCGGCCAAGGCGGTCGATCTTGCGGCGGATCGCGATCTGCTCATCGAAATGATTGTCCCGCTGGCGCTCGAGGCGGGCGATCTCGGCCTCGAGGCCCGCCTTCTGGATCAGGCGCTGGTCGCCGGATGCAATCGCCTTGGCGAGACCGAACTGATTGGCTTGCGCTCCAACGTCCTCGATCCTCCGGATCGACGGATCGCCGGACATAGCCATGTCGATAAAGCGCGCCTTGCGTTCGAGCGTCTGCCAGCCGGCGGCGTCGACGCTGCCCTTGGTCGCGTAGGCGAAGAGCGCGATCTCGTCGTTCTGGTTGCCCTGGCGCTCGATTCGGCCCTCGCGCTGGGCGACCTGGGACGGGAGCCAGGGCACATCGAGATGGTGGAGCGCGACGAGCCGTCTGTGGGCGTTGACGCCGGTCCCCATGGTCTCGGACGAACCGATCAGGATTCGCTTCTTGCCGGCATTCATGTCGTTGAAGAGGCGCTGCTTGGCGGCGGAGCGCTTGTGGTCCTGCATGAAGGCGATCTCGGACGCCGGGACCCCAAGCGCGATCAGCTTCTCCCTCGCCCAGAGATAGGCGGAAAAGCCGCGAGCCTCCGCGACGGACGGCGTTCCGAGGTCGGAGAAGACCATTTGGGTCGCGCCAGGGATCGGGTCCGGCGCGCCGTCCGGGCGGAAGTAGCGGCGATCGGACGTCTTGCGCCAGATCTCGAAGACCTTGGCGATCATCGTATTCAGCTTGTTTTCGGGCTCGTCCGGTTGCTCGGCGTTGACGAACCGGAGGTCGATCGCAGCATGGCGGCCGTCGGTGATGACCGAAAGCAGGATGTCGTCGCCCTTCTGCGGTTTGCGCTGGCGCTGTTCGATCGTCCTGATCCGTTGAGCCAGAACCCTCTGGTAGGCCTTGAAAGCGGGGCTTGCGGGGACGGCGACGACCTGGCGCTGGCCGCCGGCGATCTTCGGGAGCCTGAGACTCTGTCGAAGCTCCGATTGCAGGACGACGTCGGCGAAGTCGCGGAACATGGCGATGAGTTCAGGGATGTTGACGAACTCGGCGAACCGGGTGACCGGTTTGTAGAGCCCCGAGGGTTGCAATTCGAGATCCGTGGTCGTCTCGCCGAAAGCGGCGGCCCAGGCGTCGAATTCCTGAATGCCGCGCTCGGCGAGCATTTCCGGCTGGAAGAACCGCTGGATCGTGAACATCTCGCCGAGCGTATTGGTGATCGGCGTACCGGAGGCGGCGATCAGCGCCCGCGCGGGAGCACGCTTCGAGCCGAGGAAGCGCGCCTTGACATAGAGGTCCCAGGCGCGTTGGGACCCGTCCGGATCGACTCCTTTCAGCGTACTCTGGTTGGTGGTGAAGGTGAGCTTGCGGAACTCCTGCATCTCATCGACGATGACCTGGTCGACGCCGATCTCGGCGATGGTCAGCATGTCGTCCTTGCGGGCTTTCAGCGCCTCGAGCCTCGCTTCCATCCCTTCCTTCATCCGCTCGATGCGCTTCCGCGAGACGCGGTCCTCGGCGTCGACCCGGTCGAGAAGATCGACGTAGGAGCCGATCACGTCCGCGATCAGGCCGAGCCTTTTCTGCTCCATGACTGCAGCGGCCAGGGTGAAGGTTTTCCCGGCGCCGACCGCGTGAGCGACATAGGTAGAGCCCGCCGAAAGAATTCGCCAGATGGCGCGCTTCTGGTGCTCGTAGAATTTTATGACGCTGGACGCGCCGGGAATCGTCAGATGCGATCCGTCGAAGCGCCGCGGCACGAGGTTGTTGAACCGCCCATTATAGATCTCTGCGAGGCGATCGGACCGCTCCGTATCGGTCCAGATCCAGGTTTCGAAGGCCTGCTTGATCTTCGCGAGCTTGTCCTTGGCCGCCTCAGTGTCGGGCGCGTTGAGGACACGCTTCTCGACGCCGTCCTCGACAAAAGTGTCGTAGATCTGCGGCAGCATGGAATTGAGGGCGTCCGAGACGAGTTCGCCGGCGTGGCGGCGGAGCGTGCCCCAGTCCGTGGTCGATGCGGGGTTCCTGAGGAAGGCGTTGACCTCGATGGTCCATGAGGCGATCTCGACCGTGTGATAGACGCGGGTCGTGACGCCGAGGATCTCCTCGCAGAATCCGGCTATTGCCTCGGCCGGAATCCACGGCGCGCCGAGCCGGGCCGTGATCTCGGAAGGTTTCAGGTCCTCAGGGAGAGCCTCCTTGAGCGCCTCGACGTTGCGCTCAAATCGTGGATCCTCGAACGCGGCGTCGATGGCGATCTGGAGCTTCCTGCGGACCGGGCCGGAGAGATAGGCGTCTGCCGTCCGCCAGGCCTCGAAGCCCGAGCGGCCCGCCTGCGGGTCGAGGAATATGCGGTTCTCGAGCTCCGCGATCGCCGACTCGCGCGTGACGCCGACAAGCTCGGCGACGCGGTCGAGATCGACCACGCCGGTCTCGTGCAGCGCAACCGCGAGCGCATCGGCGGCGCCCGTGACCTCGGGCGTCACGGGTGGATGGAGCACCCGCTCGGTGAAGATCGGGCCCGATCTCGCGACGCCGGTCTCGACGTCGTAGTCTTCGATCGAGGCGACGAGCCAGACGTCGGGATCGTCGAGGAAGGGCTGAAGGTTCGGGCGACGGACGGTCTCGCGGACCTCGCCGTCTGCGCTCGTGGTCTCGCTGATCGTCGTCAGGTTGATCGGGCCGAACTCCCGCTTGAAATGCGCGTGAAATCCGCGCAGCCGGACCTGCGCTCCGCCCCAGGGAAGGTCGGCTTCCTGGGCGCGCAGGACGGCACGAACGGCGTCGCGAATCTGGACGAGGCCCCGGATGATGCGCGCATGCCTCGCCGGTATGCCGTCCGAGCCCTTGCCGTTGCGGATCGGAACGGCGACGGCCATGCCGTCGACGACCTGAGCGAGCCTGTCCTTGACGACGAGGTAGCTGCCCTCCTTGATCGTCGCGCCTTCGGCCGCGGTGCCGACGCGGATGGTCTCGTCGAACAGGGTTTCGTGGTCGGGCTTCGCCGGCGGCGGGGTCACATAGATGTCGGCGGGAAGCGTGGGGAGCGCCGCGAGCAGGTCCTGAATCAGGGACTCCTGTCCGCCGGAAAGGGGCTCGCAGGTGTAGGTCGGACCATAGGCGCTCGAGGTCCGCGCGTGCGATCCGAGGACCCTGTCCGGATGTTCGACGAAGTGGCGATTGATCGAGATCGCTTCGTCCCCGTCTTGCGCGGCCATGACTTCGGCGAGGTCGATCCACCCTGCGAGCTTCGTGGGCTCATCCGGTCCGCGCTTCTGGAAGAACAGGATGTCGACGACGACGTCGGTTCCGGCCGCCGCGCGCATGGCGCCTTCCGGCAGGCGGACGGCGCCGACGAGATCGGCCATGGAGGCGAGAAACGTGCGGGCCGTCGGATCGGCCTTGTCCATGGTCCAGCGGCTTGTAACGAAGGCCGCGAGGCCGCCAGGACGCAGCCGCTCGATCGAGCGCGCGATGAAGTAATCGTGGAGCGACAGGCTGAGCTGGCCGGCCGGATCGTCGGCGCGGACGGTGCGGCTGCTGAATGGCGGGTTGCCGATGACGAGGTCGTAAGTCTCGGCGATGCGCGCCTTGGTGAAGTCCTCGGCGCGGATGCGCGCGTTCGGATGGAGGAGCTTCGCGATCCGAGCCGTGACCGGGTCCATTTCGACGCCGGTGAGCGTCGTCTTGTCCTCGAGGGCTTCCGGCATAAGGGCGAAGAAGAGGCCGGTCCCGCAACCAGGCTCGAGCACGCGACCGCCGAAGAAGCCCATGCGGCTCAATGCGCGCCAGATGAAGCGGACAATGAATTCAGGCGTGAAATGCGCATATTGAGTGACGCGGGCGAGGCTTGTGAGTTCGGCCGGCGAGACGAGCTCTTCGAGCTCCCCCCCAAGGGTTTCCCAGCCCTTCGGGAAGACCTCGTCGGGCGACCGGCGGAAGAGATTGTTGGCGAGGTCACCCGCGCCGAAGGACGTGAAGAGCGCAAGGCGCTCCTGCTCGTCCGGTGTGGCGTTCCGCGCCTCTTCCTCGATCTCGAGCATCAATCGGATGGCGGCGATGTTGTCCGCCGCGCGCGCCTTCCACTCCGGGGCGAGGCGGCGAGCGCTGGTGAGACGGAAGTTCCGGGCTTGAATGACGACCGGCGCGGGGGTGTCTTCTTCGGTCTCGATCAAGTCGTCGGCCAGCTCTCCGAAGGAGAGGCCGGCATACAGGCCCATCGAGGACGTCAGGGCGGTGGTGTCGAAGAGCGATAGGCTCAGCTGGTCGGGGGTGGTCTTCATTGTGGCGGGAACCTTTCGGGCGCGCGCGATCGACCGGCGGGCGCGGGAAGGCGCCGCCGGGATCGGGCTCATGGGGATTGAAGGGAGGGGCGGCCGCGGCTCAGGCGGGCCGGAGCGTCAGGCGGCTAAGGCCTCAGTCGGAGCCTGCGACGGCTGCTCATCGTCCGCCGTGTCGGGTTCGCCGTCGCCGAGGCCATGCGCCGGATGATGGGAGAGGATCCATTCGGCGATCCGGTTGGCGTCGGCCGAGGCGCGAAAGATCTCGCGCTTGTCGTTCTTCAGCACGTCGATCCAGGAGTGGATGTAGCTCGCATGGTTCGGAACGTCTGACGGCAGCCCCAGCGCGCTGCCAACAAACAGGCTCGCGAGCTCGGCCCTGAGCTCTTCGCGCGCGTAAGCCGTGTTGCCGAACCGGCCTGTAAGGTCGCGGTTCAAACGGTGCTTGGCGCCACTCGCGTGGGCGAGCTCGTGCAGAATGGTCGCGGCCCAATCGGGTGGGCCTGCGAAGGCTCCGTCAGGCGGCATCTGAATGTGGTCGGTCGATGGGGCATAGAAGGCCCGGTCGCCACCGATTGCGACGCGGACGCCGCTCCCTTTGACGATCAGATCGGCGTCCACGATGCGCTCAGCGACCGGCTTTGGAGCCTCGGGCTCGCCAAGCTCAGGGATTCCGTCGAGCTGTGAGGCGTGGAAGACGACATAGGCGCGGAGCAGCGGGATCGTTCGCCTGTCTTCTTCGTCGCTCCGGATTTCGAGCTTCTTGTAGAAGAAGACGATCGCGCCCTTCTCGCCTTTGCGGACCTGCCAGCCACGCGCGGCCGCCTGCCTGTAGCTCATCCAGCGCGGATCGCCTCCGAATGCGCGGGGCGACATGGCGAGCGCAAGCGCGTTGATTCCGCGATAGGTGCGACCCGTGACGGGGTTCATCGGACTCTCGCCTGCGGAGCATTTCCTGGGGTCCCAGGGCCTCCTCCAGGGGAGCACTCCATCCTCGAGCTTCGCGATGATGGTGTTCGTCAGCTCTTCGTAGTGGTCGCGCCGAGCGACGTCGTGATTCAGTTTCTTCATTGGACTGTCCTCTCTCCATTTCTGGACCTGAACAGCCCCTCGCGCGTCGCATCCCGGGGCCCGGTGCAAGGGCGCGAAGCGAGGACGACGAGCCCAGCGAAGCGGCTCGGCGGCCGCACCCTTGCGGCGGGCGACGGCGATGCGATAGTGGCTCCTTCTCTCTTTCTCCTCTTGCTTTTTCCTATTGTCGGTCAGCCGGCCTAGGTCCGATGCCTCACCCGGTTCGGAGCGTCAGTCGATGATGTCCGTCTGCGAAAAGTCCTCACCCTTGAAAAGCAAGGGGACGCGATAGGCCTTCGCGCAGGCGTAGACGAAGCAGTCTCCGAGATTGAGGTTTGCGGGATGCCCGACGACCCGCCCAAAGCGGGCGGCGGCGTCGAGCGCGCGCCGGCCGACGTCGGCGCCGACCAGCATTTCCTTGACATTGTTGGCTGCGAGGAACGCCATGACGACGGAATGCGCGGCGACGATCTCTTCGCGTGTCCAGATCAGCTATTGCGACGCCGCTTCTCGGAAGGGGGTCGGAATTCTGGGAGCTTCTGCACAAGATGAACGACCCCCGCCAGTATGCCCCTGCAACACTGCGCAATCGCGATTTCATTGTCGGTGTCCTGCGTGATGTCCTGCCGACAAAGGGCGTCATCCTTGAAATCGCAAGCGGCTCAGGCGAGCACGTTGTCCATTTTGCAAGAAATTTCCCAAGTCTCGTCTTCCAGCCCTCGGATCGCGAACCCGACGCGTTGCAGAGTATCGCGGCGTGGGTGAAGGCCTCACGGGTCACCAATGCGCGTGCGCCAATGGTTCTGGAGGTCTCGCAGTCACCTTGGCCGATCGCTTCGGCTGACGGGATTATCTGCATCAACATGGTCCACATTTCACCTTGGGAGAGTGCGCTCGGATTGGTCAGGGGCGCGGCGGCGATCCTTCCTCCGACGGCGCCGCTATATCTCTATGGCCCCTACAAACGCGAAGGATTCGCAACCGCCTCGAGCAACCAGGCGTTCGACAGAAGCCTTCGCGATCGCGACCCGACCTGGGGTCTGCGAGACCTCGAAGCGGTCGCAGCGGCCGCGCAGTCCGTCGGATTCTCGATTCCGACGATCATCGAGATGCCCGCAAACAATCTGAGTGTGGTGTTCCGTCGAATCTGACCGAGACGGAGCCCTGACGATCCGTTCGTCACGCGAAAAGGTTTCTCAAGTGATCGTTCAGGAAGCGGCCTGACGGTCCATTTTGCGGCGGATCGCCTGGAAGTCAGGTAAGCGCGGATTGAACGACGGCATGTCTTCGCAGGATTGAAATGCAGCTTGCCCCAATGCGGTCGGGCTCCGTATTGCCTGAGGATCGCCTCGACGAGTAGATAGCTCCAATAGTCGATTCCCGGGCCGCCGGAGCCGGAGACCGTCACGCTGCTCGGGTTTAACCATTCGTCTTCGTAACTTATTGAAATAGTTCCATAATCACTATTATGCGAATCTCGTTTGTGAGACAAAAATGCTCTGAGATCGATGACGCCGCGAGCATCCTTCGTTGCTCCGCAAGGTCGCGCTCTTTAGACAGGTTCCATTGCGCGTTAGCGTGAAGTTTCCGCACTGTCCGCAGGACTCGCCCTTATAGCCCTGAAGGCGAGCGTCCTCGCGTCGACGCGAGGAGTGATCCTTCACTCACTCATGACCGGGAGAGGCGAATGGCGCGAATCCCCCTGAACACCGCATTCACAGACATCGAGGCCACAGCATGAAATCTGGACTGGGCCCCGGATCAACCACCGGTACCCTTGCGGGCCATAATTTCTGACGCTATATTGCGTCATAATGTATGTGCCTGCCGAGGAAACACCCATGGCCCTCTCCCGTTACGCCGAGAATGGGGTTTTCGCTCCCGCCAAGATCGCCGGCGTTCTCCGCACGACCCGCGATGAAATCGCCCAAACCGCCGGGCTAGGCCGCGACGCAATGCTGCGCAAGGACCGTATCGCCTCCCAGAAGACGCAAAAGCGCCTGCGCGAGATGGTCGAGATCCTCAACAAGATCGAGTCGCGGTTCGGATCTGAGCTGATCGCCTACGCTTGGTATCGTTCCGAGCCCTTGCCCGGCTTTTCGGGACAGACCGCAATGCAACTCGTCCGCGCCGGCCGCGCCGCAGACGTCCTCGAGTACATCGACGCGGTGGACGCCGGGATCTTTGCTTGACCCCAATCGACCGTTTCGCCGGCTTCCTCTATCGCGCCCTCAACCCCGTCTATGCCCGAGACCCACTATCCGGCCGCGGCGCCCAGTTGTACGGGGGCCGTTTCAATCCAAAGGGAACGCCCGCACTCTACGCGTCTCTGTCGCCAATGACCGCCCTGCGTGAAGCTAATCAGGTCGGCACGCTTCAGCCGACCACGCTCGTCGCCTACGACGCCGACGTTCGCCCCGTCTTCGACACCCGCGACCCAGGGTCTCTCGCCGGGTTTGGCATGAGTCCTAGAGATCTCGCCTCCGTCGCCTGGCGCGATGAAATGATGACCAACGGCGAATCCGAGACGCAGAAGTTTGCGCGACGCCTCATCGCCGCAGGCTACGCCGCACTCCTCGTCCCGTCCTTCGCCCGGGGAGCCTCGTCCACCGACCTCAATCTCGTGCTCTGGCGCTGGCGCGACGCCGCGCCGACCAGCCTCGTTCTTATAGACGACGAGAAACGTCTCTCTTGAACCTCCCGGCATCCCCGACACGTCTTGGGCAAATCATAATCTCCCGCCGGTCCTGGGGCGCCTTGAGCCAATAGCCCACTGGTCGCCTTCCTGACCCGACAAACGACAAGCCTGGGCCCCGACGACCAAGGAACGCTTGCCGCAGCTTGGATCGCCGCATCGAGGTCATCGGCGTCCAAGCGGATCCGATCACCGCCTTGGCGCCCGTCGCGACTGTCAGATTGGCGTCGCAGGATGGCTTGCCGTGCGCCCGGAGCCGGGCATTCGGGATGGCGCTATGCCGGTCGCATCGAGCATGGTCATGGCCTCGCTCCTCTCGTTTCGGATCTGACGCGCAGGACGTCGTTCCAGTCGCCCCCCTCGATTGGAGGGCGAAGCCGCGCGAATGGGATCCTGAATCTTTCGGCAAGCGATCGGTGGCGGCTTGCGAAGCGGTCGCCCGGTCCATTGGCGTCCGCAGCGCTGCAGAGAAGCGCGCCGGGGAGCATTGCGATACTGGCGAGCAGCGTCTCGAGCGCGGCGATCGTGCCCGGGCCCATGCCTCCGCCCGTCGCGATATAGAGCGTGTCCTTGCGCAGGGTCTCGATGGCCGCAACGCTCAGCGCGTCGATCGCCGCCTCGGCGAGAACCAGCCTCGAAAGAGGTGGACCCTTCGGGGGCAGGCGGAAGAGCGATTTGGCTCCCCCTGTCAGCGAACCTTTGTAGGTCGGTCCGCGCACATCGACATGGGAGACAACGGCGTGACCGTCGAGATGGGCGAACCAGGCGCTGCCGGCCGGCCCCTCCCGCAGAACGCCGGCCGCCGAGGCAGCCTCGATGATCGCGTAGGGGAGCCACCTCTTTCGCACGAGATACCGCCAGGTCGGAGAATTGGGCCAAACAGCCTTTCGCTCGGCCCAGCGTTCGGCGACGGGCCTGTCCGGGTTATTTCGGCCCCCTGCCCTGTCGACGGGTGGGAAGCGCGGCGACAATCCCGCGAATTCGCGCAGGCGCTTGCGGACGTGGCCGAAGCTCATGCCTGGCTCGAGCCTCTGCACCAGTCCGAAGACGTCGCCTTTGGCGTCGCTGGTCGGATCCCACCACCCGCGTCCGGCATGGCTGACGATCAGGATTTCGCCTTTGCCTCGCCGGTACTTCAGGCTGAGTCTCGTGCTCTCCTTCCGATCCAGTTTCCACGGCGGCGGGGTTC
>Ga0209448_10000459_pt1 | contig 13576 bp, 9 predicted proteins | sample BogFormECP14_OM2_FD_188245 | JGI IMG/M metagenome (GOLD analysis project Ga0209448, IMG submission 188245) | Bog forest soil microbial communities from Calvert Island, British Columbia, Canada - ECP14_OM2 (SPAdes) (version 2) | ecosystem: Environmental > Aquatic > Freshwater > Wetlands > Bog ... | reverse complement strand
TGGATTTTCCTTAGGCTGACGGTTCGCGCAAAAATTCTCGGCGGCCGGCGCCAGCCGCAAAACGGTATGGTCATTTACTATAGGTGTCAACCGCGCCGCCCGGCAGGCGAAGCCTTGAGCCCAGGCGGATTCTCCGTTGCCGACGCCGCGTCCCCTGGCCAGGAAGAATTTTTCGCCGCCGCGTGAAATTTTTGCATAACGATTTTTAACGGCGGCGCTTCCGTCCTCAATACAGCGTACCTAGATTAACCTGGGCTCTCGACTAAACCGTCGCGACAAGGAATTTCAGCATGGCTTCCTCCCGCCAACTTCATCTCGGCGCGTTTATGCGCCCGGCCAGCATCCATACCGGCGCGTGGCGCTATCCTGGCGCCTGGCCGGACATGAACTTCAACTACCCGCACTTGAAGCAATCCATTCAAGCGCTGGAGCGGGCGAAGTTCGATGCGTTTTTTATGGCCGACCATATGGCCGTGCTCAATATGCCGATGGATGCGCTCAAGCGCAGCCACACCGCCACTTCGTTCGAGCCGTTCACGTTGTTGTCGGCGCTGTCGCAGGTGACTGAGCGCATTGGCCTCGTCGCCACCGGCTCGACCACGTTCGATGCGCCATATCACATCGCCCGCCGCTTCGCGTCGCTCGATCATCTGTCCGAAGGCCGCGCCGGCTGGAATATCGTCACGACGTCCAATCCAGACGCCGCACTTAATTTCGGCCTTGATGAACACATGGAACACGGCGAGCGCTATGAGCGCGCGCGCGAGTTCTACGACGTGGTAACCGGGCTCTGGGACAGTTGGGCCGACGACGCTTTTGTCCGCGATGTCGACAGCGGCATTTTCTTCGACCCGTCGAAAATGCATGTGCTCGGTCACAAGGGCGAATTCCTGTCGGTGCGCGGCCCGCTCAATATCGCGCGGCCGGTGCAGGGCTGGCCGGTGATCGTACAGGCCGGCGCATCGGAGTCAGGGCGGAAGCTCGCCGCCGAGACGGCGGAGGCGGTGTTCACCGCGCAAAGCGATATTGCTGCCGGCCGGAAGTTTTATGCGGACGTGAAGGGCCGCATGGAAAAGCTCGGCCGCGCGCGCGAGCACATGAAAATCCTCCCGGCCTGTTTCGTCGTGGTCGGCGATACGGTGGAGGAGGCGCAGGCAAAACGGCAAAAGCTCGATAGCCTCGTCAATTACGCCAATGCAATTGCCTCGCTGTCGATCGGGCTTGGGCATGACGCATCGAAATTCGATCCGGACGGGCCGCTGCCAGAGATCCCGGAAAGCAATGCTTCGAAGAGCGGGCGGGAGCGCGCCGTAGCGCTTGCCAAGCGCGATAACCTCACCGTACGTCAGCTGGCGCAGCGGCTCGGCGGCTATTCCGGTCTCGCCATGGTCGGCACGCCGAAGACCATCGCTGACGAAATGCAGGAATGGCTCGAAACCGAAGCCTCCGACGGCTTCACCGTCATGTTCCCCTATCTGCCGGGCGGGCTCGATGATTTCGTGACGCGAGTCGTTCCCGAACTGCAGGGGCGAGGCCTGTTCCGCCGCGACTACGAAGGCACCACATTGCGCGAGCATCTCGGCCTACCGCGGCCGAAGAATCGGTTTTTCGAGAATTGAGCTCACGCTCGATCGAATTGCGGGCGATTCCGACACGCCATAGACTGAGACCGACGGCTGGTCCAACAGCCGGGAGGAATCGCCATGGTTGAACAGGACCTGGGTGGTGAACAGGACCTGCACATGCGGGCGCCGGGCCGGCCGGACCCGATAGAAAATGCTGGTCTTGACGAATTGCGCGCGTTGCAGCTTGCGCGATTCAAGCAATCGCTGTCGCGCGCCGCACGAGTGCCGCACTACCAGAAGAAATTTGCGGCGGCAGGAATCCAGGTCGGCGACGTCAACAGCCTGGACGATCTCGCCAAGCTCCCTTTCACCACCAAGGAAGATCTGCGCCAGAATTATCCATTCGGCATGTTCGCCGTGCCGACGAGCGAGATTCTGCGCGTCCACGCCTCGAGCGGCACCACGGGCAAGCCGACTGTGGTCGGTTACACCCGCGGCGATCTCGAAATGTGGTCAATGCTGATGGCGCGCTCGATGCGTGCCGCCGGCGCCAAGCCGGGCGACAAGATGCACGTCGCTTACGGCTACGGCCTGTTCACCGGCGGGCTCGGCTTTCACTACGGTGCCGAATATCTCGGCTGCACGGTGATCCCGGTCAGCGGCGGCTTCACCGAGCGCCAGGTGCAGCTCATCAGCGATTTCGAGCCGGACATCATCGCGGTGACGCCGTCCTATCTGCTCGCCATCGCCGACGAATTCGATCGCCAAGGAATCGATGCGCGCAAATCGTCACTGCGTATCGCGATGTTGGGCGCAGAGCCGTGGACCGAGACGATGCGCACTGAGATCGAGCGCCGCATGGGTCTCGACGCAGTGAACTCTTATGGACTTTCAGAAGTGATCGGTCCCGGCGTCGCTCAGGAACATGCCACAGCCAAAAACGGGCTGACGATCTGGGAAGATCACTTTTATCCCGAGATCATCGATCCCGAGACCGGCAAGGTGCTCGCGGACGGCGAAGAGGGCGAGCTGGTATTCACCTCGCTGACCAAGGAAGCGATGCCGGTGATCCGCTATCGTTCGCGCGATCTCACCAGGCTGCTGCCGGGCGACGGTCGCGCTATGCGCCGGATCGAGCGCATCAAGGGCCGCAGCGACGACATGCTGATCATTCGCGGCGTGAACGTCTTCCCGACGCAAATCGAGGCCGCGCTTGCCGGCGAGCAATTGTTCGCGCCGCATTACATCCTCGAAGTGACGCGGCCCGAGCGGCTCGATGAACTCGAGGTGATCGTCGAAACTCGTGAAAAGCTGCCGGCCGATGCCGCAATGATTCTTGCGGCCCGCGGTGCGCATATGATCAAGGCGCAGGTCGGCGTGACGGTGTCCGTGCGCGCGGTGGCGCCGGGCGCGATCGAGCGGTCGCAAGGTAAGGCCAAGCGCGTCATCGATAAGCGGCCGCGGAACTAGATCAGGGAATTAGCTATGGCGGCTGTCGAAGATACGTCTCGCATGAACGCTTTCGAGCGTGCCGGCCTGCCGCACGATAATGTCGCTTCCTGGAGCGACAGCGGCGACGCGATCACAGGCGATTTCCGCCGTGATGCGGAGACGTTTTCTCGTCGATGGCGGATTGGTGCCGATTTGCTTGCGCGCTTGCCGCAGAAACCGGCGCGTTCGCAAGCGGAATTGGCTGCTGCTGCGGCGATCTTGGAACGGGACCGCGCCGCCAGGGAAAAATTTCTGGCCGCACATGTTGAAACGGTCTATCGCCGCCTGACCGACGATTTTGCAAAATTCAAGCGTGTCGAGCATCTGGTGCGCGAAGCCGCCGCGGTGGTGCCGGGCTTGGTGCCGAGTTCAGCGCAGCTCGGGCGCGAAAATGAATTGCAGCAGCAACACAAGGATGGCTTTGAAATCGACCAGGGCCTGTTTTTGTCGCGCGTCCTGGGACACACTGCCTGCGGCATGCATCTTTGCCAGGCCATGCTGCTGCCGCGGCCGGAAGCATTCGAACAGGCGCGCCGTTTTGCCGAGCGCGGCAAGCTCGAATTCGAGGGAGCGGCGCTCGAACGGCGCGGCAACGCGGCTTTCGTCACCATGCGCCATCCGCGCTTTCTCAATTCCGAGGACGAGAGCACGGTCGACGGTCTCGAGACCGCGATCGACGTCGCAACGCTCGATCCCGCGACCGACATCGCCGTGCTGCGCGGCGATACGGTCGAGCACCCGAAATATCGCGGCCGGCGTCTGTTCTCGGCCGGCATCAATCTGACGCACCTCTATCACGGCAAGATTTCCTATGTCTGGTACCTCAAGCGCGACATGGGGCTCGTCAACAAACTGTTCCGCGGCGTCGCGCGGGCGGATGCAAGCCCCGACGAACTTATCGGCGGCTCGATCGAGAAGCCGTGGGTCGGCGTGGTGGACGGCTTTGCCATCGGCGGCGGCTGTCAGCTTCTCCTCGTGCTCGACTATGTGCTGGCGGCGAGCGATGCCTATATGACGCTGCCGGCGCGCAAGGAAGGCATTATCCCCGGCGCCGCCAATCTGCGGCTCTGGCGTTTCACCGGGGACCGCATCGCGCGCCAAGCGATCCTCTACGGCCGCCGCCTCGATTGCGACACGCCGGAGGGAAGGCTCATTTGCGATGAGATTGCGCCTTCGACTTCGCTTGATGCCGCGCTCGATACGATTATCGACGGCTTCACCAGTTCAGGCGTCGTCAGCACCGCCGGCAATCGTCGCGCTATCCGGGTGAGCCAGGAGCCGCTCGATAGCTTTCGCCGCTACATGGCGGTCTATGCGCGCGAGCAGGCTTATTGCCATTTCAGCCCGGCGCTGATTGCCAATTTGGAGCGGAATTGGGGCGCGCAGAACCGCGCGCCCTAAGGGTTAGCGCGACGCAAAATTCATCGCGTCAAAGCGGCCCTTTTGCTGGTCGCTCAATTTGGTTTCGAAATTGGCAAGCGTGACCTGCATCGACAGCACCGCGCGCCAGGCCGCGTCGAGGCGCGCCTCGATGGATTCCAGCCGGCCGAGTGCGGTCGCCGACGCCGAGGTCGGGCAATGCGCGTCAAGATCGTTCGCCGCTTCATTGAACGATTGTTTGACACTCGCCAAGTCATCGCGCTGCGCGTCGGTCGGCCGCACTGATCGGTCGATTTGCTCGATCGACCAGTCGATCGCCGTCGATGAGCTGCCGCAAGGCCGCGCGATACTACCCGCCTGGTTCTGTTCCTTGATCGTGGACTGCGGCGGCGGCGCTCCGTCAAAGCGCGACTGTTGATCCGGCGTGAGCGATTGCTCGAAGTCCTGCAGCGGCTGGTGAATGATGTCGACTGACATTGCCATGGCCTGGATCTGCGATTGCATCATCTGCAACCGGGCCACCGGCTGGGCGGGAATTTCCTTCGGGCAGGCCCTGGCGAGATAACCGGAGGCCATGCCAAGCGCACCGCCGAGCTTTTGCAACAGCGCCATTTGATCCGCGGTCGGGGATACTTCGCTCGCGATGCGTCCGACCATCGCATTGGGGTCGAGCGGCTGCTGACACAGGCGCTGGTCCTGGCTCACGGGTATCTTGGCAAAGGCCGTCGTGAAAATGTTTTGATAGCCAAACGGCCACGGCGACGAACTCGGCCAAAAGACGTTTTGGAAAATCACCGGCAGCGCCAGGCTTGGATAGACCAGCGCGGGCGACACCACGCCTTGCGGTACGCTTTCGGACGTCACCGAGCGCGCCGTCTCCGAGCGTGCCGTCTCGGTCCGTGCCATGTCGCTTGGATTGGCGTGCATATAGAGCGGATGATGCCGGTGATGCCAGCCGAATGGTATGCCGATATGGAAAGGGCCTATGCGCAGACCGAAAGCCGCCGCCGGTAGCGGCGCAGAAATAGCGGCGGCAAAACCACCGATTGCAATAAGCGCACCGATCTTTCGCATGATCGAGCACCAACATCCATGACAGTCCCGAAATGGGCCCTCGGGACTCGATTTTAGGGCTATTCGGTTTCGGAGAGACGCCTTACTTGACCGCCCCCATCAACGCACAGCCGGCCCGGCCGGTTCCATCGGGGCCGTCGCTCCCGCCGGTTCGCCTTGGCGTTTGTCGCCAAGTCGCAGCAGCGGCACGAGAACAAAGGCGAACGCAGTACAGGCCGCCGAAATGAGAATAAGCGGCGGCAGGGTCTTTTGAAAGACGTTGGTATAAAGATACGAACCGACATTGTCGCCGACCGTGTTGGCGAGATTGATGATCGACATCAGCACCGCGAAGGAAAATCCCTCTGCGCGCGGCGGGCAATAATCTGCCGCCAGCGTCAGCGTCGCGACGGTCGCCAACATGGCCGAGAAGCCGGCGCAAAAATTGATGATCGCCGCGGATGCTTCATTGGAGAGCAGGAGATACGCCGCCGTCGTCACTGTGCCAAGCGCGATACTGAGATTGAGGAGCCTGCGCAAGCTCAAATTCTCGAACAGGTGGCGGTAGAGCAGCGCGCCGACCACCCAACCGGCGGCGGCGATCGACGACAAGATGCCGATATAGGCTTGCGAGAATTTCAGATCGTCGGTCATGTGATAGTAGAGCGGCGTGCTCAGGCCGGGGCTGAAATAGTAGAGAAAGATGAAGGCGGCGACGATCAAGAGTTCCCGCCGTTTGAAGGCAGAAACCAAACCGTTGAGCGTCGCCTTCAGGCCCTGCACGTTGACCGGCGTTTTCTTCTCGTCGATCAGAGACAGCGTTCCGAAAATCACCATGAAGGGCGCCACGGCGACGATGCCGGCGGCCACGTGCAGCGCCGTAGCCGGCGCCAGATGTTGCACAAGCTCACCGCCGAATATGGCGGCGGCCATGGCGGCGATGTTGAACCAAAGCCATTGTTGATTGACGAAGGTGCCGCTCTCGTGCAGCCGCTGGCCGTTCTCGACGAGGATCGCGCCGCATAAAGTGCTTGATATGGCCATCGCATAGGCCGTGAGCATCAAGGCGATGAGAAGAGTGTTCGGCGCGGTCAATCTGGTGACCCAGAAAAAGCCACCGATCCCTACGATATTGGCAAGGATCAGATAGCTTTTGCGCCGGTAGCCGAGGAGCGGCACGAAGTCGGAGATCAGGCCGTAGAGCGGCTTGATCACCCAGGGCAGATTGAAAATGGTGACAAAGGCGGTGACCTGGATCGGCGTCCAGCCCTGCGCCTCCTTCAGATAATAGTTGAGCGGCTGCGAGATCAGGCCGCCGATCTGCCCCATGCCCTCGACGACATAGACCAGAGCAAAGAACACCAGGAGGCGGCGGATCGTTCGCTTCCCGTCGGCGGCCACGCCGGCTTGCGGCGAGAACGACTGCTCATTCATCGGGCGATGGTTCTCGCTACAAATGGCTCTCGCTGCAAGCGCGCCGGCTATCGCATCGCGCGACTAGCTTCGGCATCCACAGCTTCATCGATATTCAGTTTTGCAACGATTGTCTCAACAATTTCGCGCGGATGGGGGACGACGGATACGGTGAGCGGCCGCTCGTCGGCTTTTGGCTCCTCTAGCGCCGCGAATTGGCTGTCGAGCAGTTTGGGCGGCATGAAATGATCGGCGCGGGCCGCAATACGTTGTGCGATCAGATCCTGATCGCCTTTGAGATAGACAAGCCGAACATCCGTCCGCTGACCGATGAGAATGTCGCGATAAGCGCGCTTGAGCGCCGAGCAGGCGATGATGCCGCGATTGCCGGACTTCCGGGTCGCATCGATCCAGTCGGCGATAGCGTAGAGCCACGGCCAGCGATCCGCGTCGGTAAGAGGCTCGCCGTGGTGCATCTTTTCGACGTTCTTCTTTGGATGAAACCAATCGCCGTCTTCGTAGAGCCAATGCAGCCGATGCGCCAGCATGGCGGCAATCGTGCTTTTGCCGGACCCAGAAACTCCCATCACGACGAGTACGGCAATGGGGTCGGACGGTGCATCGCCTTTCATGCGGTTTTCTCCGGTGACGCGGCGCGGTCGATCAGCCAGACGAGTTCGCCGTTGGAATAAGCGCGGTGAGCCGGAAGATCCTCGCCGGCAAGAACGCGGCCCAAAATGGCGCGCTTATCGGCGCCATCGACGAGGAAGAGCAATTCGCGGGTGGAAGCAAGCGCCGGAAACGTCAATGTGACGCGCGGGACAAAGGGCTCCATGCCGGCCTTGGCGACGCCGACCGCCCAACGCTCCTGTTCCTCGAGCGAGAGGGAGTGCGGAAACAGCGAGGCGGTGTGGCCGTCGCTGCCCAAACCCATCAGGACGAGATCGAACAGCGGCCGCGCCGGATTGAGCCGCTCAGCGCCGTAAAATTTCCTGAGATCGTCTTCATAAAACCGCGCCGCCTGATCGGGATCGGCTGCGTCTGTCGCAATCGGATGGATGTTTTGCCGCGGCACAGGAACGCGATCAAGAAACGCGCCGCGCGCCGCGCCCATATTGCTCCGCGGATCGGTTTCCGCAACGAAACGGTCGTCGCCCATGAACCAGTGCACGCGGTCCCAAGGGACTTTGCTCCGCCACGGCTCTTGTGCGAGCAAGCGATAAAGTCCTTGTGGGCTCGATCCGCCGGTGAGGCACACGGCGGCGCTGCCCCCGCGCGTTACGCGGTCGATAAGACGCCGGGCTGCCGTCTCGGCCAGCGCCGCTGCGTCGGCGACGACTTCGGGATGTGGCTTTGTCGCCATGCAACGTCTCACGCTATCGGACGCCAGCGCCGGCCGTCTCTGGCGAGAAGCTGATCGGCCTCGGCGGGCCCGTCGCTACCGGCGCGATAAGTCGCGAGCCCTGCCGCGCCCGCCTCGTGCCAGGCGTCCAGGAAGGGCTGCACGACGCGCCATCCGGCCTCGATGCCGTCGGCGCGCGGATAAAGGATCGCGTCGCCGATCATGCAGTCGTAGATCAGCGTTTCGTAGCCAGTAGAAGGCGAGGTTTCGAAATAGTCGCCATATTTGAAGGTCATGCCGACGCCGCCGATGGCGACCGAAGGGCCTGGAATCTTGGCGTTGAATTCGAGACCGATACACTCGTCCGGCTGAATCCGGATCACCAAAAAGTTGTCGGCCAGACGATCGACCGGGGTTTCACGGAACATCGCGACCGGCGCCTGCCGGAATTTGATTGCGACCTCGGTCTGCTTGGCGCGCATCGCCTTGCCGGTGCGCAAATAGAACGGCACGCCGGCCCAGCGCCAATTGTCGATCAGGAGTTTGAGCGCGACGTAGGTTTCCGTGGAGCTGTCGGGCTTGACATCCTTGGTCTTGCGATAGGCCTCGACGGCGCGGTTCTCGACATAGCCGTCGCCATATTGCGCACGCACTGAATTGCGCAAAGCCTCGCCGTTCGTCTGCAATTGCACGGCGTCAAGCACCTGCGCCTTTTCGGCGCGTACCGCGTCGGCGGCAAAGCGCGACGGCGGCTCCATGGCGATAAGGGACAAAAGCTGGATCAGATGGTTGGGCACCATGTCGCGCAAGGCGCCAGTTGCATCGTAGTAACCGCCGCGCCGCCCGACGCTGAGCGATTCTGCAACGGTGATTTGCACATGCTCGATGTGGTGGCGGTTCCAGATCGGCTCGAAAAGACCGTTGGCAAAACGCAGCACCATGATGTTTTGCACGGTTTCTTTGCCGAGATAATGATCGATGCGGAAAATCTGGTTCTCTTTGAGGACGCCGAGGAGTTTGTGATTAAGGTCGCCCGCCGATGCGAGGTCGGTGCCGAACGGCTTTTCGACGACGACACGCCGCCACGCGCCATTCTCCTCGCGCGCCAGACCAGATTGACCGAGGTGGCATCCGATCGGCGTGAAAGCGGCCGGCGGCGTGGCGAGATAGAACAACCGGTTGCCCTTGGTGTCGCGCTCGCGCTCAATGCGGGCAAGCTTTTGGCCGACTTTCTTGTAAGTCGCTGCGTGGTCGGGTTCGCCCTGCACATAGGCGACGCACGACAGGAGTTTCTTCACGACGCGCTCGTCGATGTCGCGCGTTGCGAATTTTGGCAGGCTTTTGGCGAGATCAGCGCAAAAAACTGCGCTTGAGGATTCGGTTCGGGCCACGCCGATCAAGGCGAAAGCCTCGGGCAGTAAGCCTGAGGCGGCGAGGTTGTAGAGCGCAGGTATTAGCAGCCGATGGGTGAGGTCGCCCGACGCGCCGAAGATGACGAGACAGCAGGGATCGGCTGGGCGGGCCGAAGTCGCCGCGGTTTTTCCCGTCATGACGACTTGGCCTTGTGCGCCGCATTAGGTTCGACAGGTTTGAGTTCGACATGTTTGGGTTCAACATGCGCGCCAAAGCCGCTGCGCATCGCCGACAAAACCTTCTCCGCAAATGTATGGTCGCGCCGTGAGCGAAAGCGGGTGTAAAGCGCCGCGGAAAGCACATCCGCCGGCACGGCTTCTTCGATCGCCGCCATCACGGTCCAGCGGCCCTCGCCGGAATCGTCGACGACGCCTTCGAAACCGTCGAGCCGTGGGTCCTTCGTCAGCGCGCTTGCGGTCAGATCGAGCAGCCAGGAACTGATGACGCTGCCGCGCCGCCACACTTCGGCAATGTCGGTCAGATCGAGATCGAAGCGATTGTCCGCGGACAAGGCGTCGCTCGAGGCGTTCTTCAAGATATCAAAACCTTCGGCGAAGGCCTGCATGAGGCCGTATTCGATGCCGTTATGGATCATCTTGACAAAATGCCCGGCGCCGTGCGGGCCGGCGTGGATATAGCCCTGTTCGGCGCGCGGATTGCGACCGTCGCGGCCCGGCGTGCGCGGCGTATTGCCAAGCCCGGGCGCCAGCGCCTTGAAGATCGGATCGAGATGGTCGACGATTTCCTTGGCGCCGCCGATCATCATGCAATAGCCGCGTTCGAGTCCCCATACGCCGCCGCTCGTGCCGACGTCGACGTGGTGGATCTTGCGTTCTTGCAGCATTTTGGCCCGGCGGATGTCGTCCTTCCAAAACGTATTACCGCCATCAAGCACGATATCGCCCGCGTCGAGCATTCTGCCGAGGTGGCTGATTGTGTCTTCGGTGATCTTGCCGGCCGGCAACATCACCCAGACCGGGCGTGGCGGACGCAATTGCCCAACGAGCTTGTCGAGGCCATCGGCGCCCTTGGCGCCGTCGCGGCTGACGGCGGCGATCGCGTTCGCGTCATGATCGTAGACGACGACGTCGTGACCGTTCTGAATGAGGCGGCGCGAAATATTGCCGCCCATGCGCCCGAGACCAATCACGCCGATCTGCATGCGCAAAGACTCCGTTCACACCATCATGCGTTCAGGTTATGGCGCGTTCAAATGCGGCCGTGAGTTCGGAGAGGCCCGCTTTCAAATCGCCGTCGAGGTGCACGCGCAATGCGCGTCGGCCGCGTTCAGCCAGGACGCCAAAATCACCACGCGCCTGCGCCGCCTTCACCACGCCGAAACTGGCGCGATGGCCGGGAATAGCGATATCGACGGCGTCGTCGGAGGTAATCTGCAGGAACACGCCGCTGTTCGGCCCGCCTTTGTAGGCCTGGCCGGTCGAATGCAAAAAGCGCGGCCCGAATTCAAGACAAGTGGCGACATGCCGCTTGTCGCGCATCGCGACACGCAGGTTCTGTAAACTGTCCGTGTTGGTTTTGTCCTGGGCGAGGTAGGCCAGCATAGCAACATAGTCGCCGCTGCCGATCCGCGCAAAATGCGCCTTCAGCCAGCTCGCAACGCCGCCGTCGGCGCCGGCTTTGCGTAGCGCCGAGGCATTCTTTTCGTCGGTGTAGAGCTTGATTGATTTCTCCGAGCAGACCGGAGCCTCAAAGGGGAGCGCGCCCGACTTCTCAAACGCGGACGTCAATTCCCGCGTCTTCATTTTGCTCGCCTCGACATCCGGCTGATCGAACGGGTTGATGCCGATCACCGCGCCCGCAGTCGCGGTTGCGATCTCAAACCTGAAAAATTCTTGGCCGATATTCTCGGCCGACTTCTGCACAATGCGAATGACCGGATGGCCGGCCTTCTGCAGCGCCGCAAGCTTGCGCTCGTGGTCGGCGTCAGCGCTGTCGGCAGCAAGCCGCAAGTCGATAAAGATGCGGTCGCTGCCATATATGTCCGGCGTGCCGATCGGCTCGCCATCAATCGGAATGAGACCCTTGCCGTTCTTTCCGGTTGATTCGGCAAGCAACTGCTCGGCCCAGGCGCCGACGCTTCCGAGGCTGGGCGAGGCGGTAATGGTGACCTTATCGCGGCCGGCCAACGCGGCGGCGCCAAGCGCGATGCCGAACGCGATGCCGGGATTTTCCGATGGCGGAACGTCCGGGCCGCACGAGCGCATCATCAAACGTGCGAGCCGCACCAGTTCCACGACATCGATCCCGGCGATGGCTGCGGGCACCAGGCCGAATGGCGAAAGCACCGAATAGCGGCCGCCGATGCTGGGAACGCCGTGGAAAGCGTGACGGAAGCTTTGTTCTTTCGCCCGCTTCTCCAGCGACGATCCGGGATCGGTGACGGCAATAAAATGTTGTCCGGCTTTATCCGCGCCAACCTTGTCCGCAACCCGCCCGAAAAAATAATCAGTGAGAACATTGGGCTCGGTCGTGCTGCCTGATTTGCTCGACACGATAAACAGCGTCTTGTCGAGATCGAGCTGGTCTTCGATCGACTTGATCTGCGCCGGAACGGTGGAATCGAGAACGCGCAGCCGCGGCCAGCCGCCACGATGGCCGAAAGTCGCCGCTAGCACTTCGGGGCCGAGGCTCGACCCGCCCATGCCGAGGAGGACGGCATCGGCAAACCCGTCGCGCTTTATTTGCTCGGCAAAGGTCGTGTAGCTCGCAATCTGCTTGTCGTCGGCGCTATCTAGCCAGCCGAGCCAGCGGTCTTCGTCGGCGCCGGTCCACAGCGACTTGTCGCGCAGCCACAGTTTTCGGATATTGCCGTGGACGCGCCAGTCTTCGGCGACGGCTTCCGTTTTCTTCTTCAATTCGTCGCCAAGCGCGAGGTCTTGTTGATCGATTTGCTTGCCCAGCACCTCGATCCGCTTCTTGGCGACGGCAGCGAGAAGCTTGTCGGCCGCGTCCGCAAACAAGCGCACACCCTCATCGAGCAACTTGTCGGTCACGCCGTTAAGCGAAATGCCGGCGCGCTCGAGCGCGCCCAACTGACGCTGCGCCTCCGCGGGGTCTTGCAAGAGACTGTCGCGCAACTTGCCGTGGTCGCGAAACGCGTCGATCGTCGCGATCGGCATGGTGTTGACGGTGCTCGGTCCGATCAGCTCTTCGACATAGAGCACGTCGCTATAGGCTTTGTTCTTGGTGCCGGTCGAGGCCCACAGTATCCGCTGCGGCTTGGCGCCATGGGACGCGAGCGCCTCCCAACGCGAGCCCGCGAACAGGCGCAGATAGCGCTGATAGGCAAGCTTGGCGTTGGCGACAGCGATCGTGCCCTTGAGAGTCTCGAGGCGTTTTTTCTCGTCGGGGTCGTTGGCGCGTGCGATCGCCTCGTCGAGCAGTTTGTCGACTGCGGTGTCGATGCGGCTGACAAAGAAGCTCGCGACGCTCGCGATCCGCGAAATGTCGCCGCCTCCGGATGCGAGCGATTCGAGACCGGACAAATAGGATTCGACGACCTGCTCATAGACCTGCTGCCCGAACAGCAGAGTGATGTTGACGTTGATGCCGCCGGCGATCAGGTCATGGATGGCCGGCAAGCCTTCGGGCGTCGCCGGCACCTTGATCATCAGATTCCGACGATCAATGGCGTGCCACAGCCGCTTGGCTTCGGCGATGGTGCCTTCGGTGTCTTTCGCGAGATACGGCGAGACTTCGATGCTGACAAAACCGTCGGCGCCGTGCGTGGCGTCGAATACCGGGCGCAGCACGTCGGTCGCGTGCTGGATATCCTCGACCGCGAGCTGTTCGAAAATCTCGCCAGCGGCACGATCTTGCACTCTCAAGATTTGCCCGACCGCATCGTCATATTCGTCGGTATGGCCGATGGCATGCTCGAAGATCGAGGGGTTTGATG
>Ga0209448_10000458_pt1 | contig 13589 bp, 6 predicted proteins | sample BogFormECP14_OM2_FD_188245 | JGI IMG/M metagenome (GOLD analysis project Ga0209448, IMG submission 188245) | Bog forest soil microbial communities from Calvert Island, British Columbia, Canada - ECP14_OM2 (SPAdes) (version 2) | ecosystem: Environmental > Aquatic > Freshwater > Wetlands > Bog ... | reverse complement strand
GAATTCGGCACGGTCGATATCGATCCGGCCGTCGGACTCGTCGGAGTCGCTGATGAAGCCCGCATCGGCGACGATCCGGCCGGCAAGCGATTGCGGCACGCCGTCGGGGCCGATCTCGCCGTGCAGACTCGCCGACACCGGCAGATTTGTCTGTAACGTTCCGTCATCTATCCTGGTCGCCAATAACAGGTCACTGACGGCGACCTGGCGGGCTTCGAACGCAATGCTGCGATAGCCGTCCCGGGTCGGCTTCATCGACGCCGTCATGGCCCATGGATGGTCGTCGTTCTCCGAACCGACGGTCACCACCATGCCGCCGCTGCGCGGCCGCTCGACGCTGAGACTAATATTGTGGAAGGTCCGTTTCCTGCCGGTTCGCCGATCGTCGACGGTTAGGCTGCCATCCTTCAATCCCAGTTCGCGAAGGTCGTGTCCGTCCAAACCGGATTCGCCGATGCCGTCGATCCAGTTCAAAAGCGCGGCGATGCTGTCGCTAGCGGGACGTGGCGGAACGGCCTGGGCTTGCGGGACGGATACGCCCGGCCCGGGCGCCGCACCGGGCAAGCGATCCTGCCGCGCGCCTTGGGTGACACCGAGCGTGCCGGCGACCATAGGCACCGTCCCGGTCGCAATCGGATGTTTGTCGGCACCGGAGGCAAATATCGTAACCTCGCCGTTCTGCTCGATATGCACGGCAAGTTCCGCGCCGACGAGATTGAGGCTCTCGGCCCGCATATGGCCGCTGAGCAGGCTCAAGCCGGAAACCCGGATTTCCGCTTTGGGCGCGCTCGCCACCACGGTGCCATCAGGGTCGCGCACGACAATATCGCGCACGCGCACCGCGGCGCCGCCGTTTTCGGTGCGCTCGATCTGAGTGCCGCCGACCTCGATCCGTTCGCGACTGCCGAAATTGTCGGCGATGGCGGCCGCGAGCCAGGGCGTAAAGGCATCCAGCTGGATCGGGCCGCTCGATAAGCGCCACCACAATCCGCCGAGGCCGATGATCAAGACGCTGGCCAGGATGCCTGACCCAATTCCGATGCGCCGTATTAGCCGGCGGTGCCGCGCCAGAACGCGCCGATAAGCAGCCAGATACCGGCCGTCGCCCGAGCGATCACCGCGGTGGGCTGCCGTGAGGCTGCCGCGGCGTCGCGGATGGACGAGCGGCTCCCATCTGGGGGCGGCCGCGCTTTGCCTATCTTGATTCGCCATGCCCGCTCGGGCGTCCCCTCGTCCGTGCCGTCGTCACAAATGTCTAGCAGAGAGCAGTGAACGACTTTTCGGCCTGCAAGCGGTCGACACCCCGGCTCGCTGGCGTATTCTGGCCAATTACAATGCCCCTTGGAAAGCGTCGAAAGGAAGGCATATGGCTGATACCACGGCCGAAACCCCGCAGCTCGGTGACAAAGCGCCGGCTTTCACCCTGCCCCGCGACGGCGGTGGAACGGTGTCGCTGAAGGACTTCGCCGGGCAAAAGCTCGTGCTTTATTTCTACCCGCGTGCCGACACGCCCGGCTGCACCAAAGAGGCGATCGCGTTCTCGCAGCTAAAGGCGGCGTTCGGCCGTGCCGGCACGGAAATCCTCGGCGTCTCCGCCGATCCTATTCCCGCGCAGGACAAGTTCAAAACCAAACACAAGCTCACGATCGCGCTCGCCTCCGACGAGAAGCACAAGATGCTCGACGCTTACGGCGTGTGCCAGGAAAAATCGATGTACGGTCGGAAGTTCTTGGGCGTCGTCCGCGCGACCTTCCTGATCGGCCCCGACCAGCGTATCGCTCAAGTCTGGCCTAAGGTTTCGGTGCCCGGGCACGCCGAAGAGGTCTTGGCCGCGGCCAAAGACCTTTGAGCATGATCCGGAAAAAGCCTGCCCTCGGACTTGATCCGAGGGTGGAAACCGGTTTCCCGCCTTCGCGAAGCTCGCTTCGGCGGGCGAAGGAAGGTCCGAAAGACCATGCTCCAACGAAAAACCCAGCCAGCGTTCCCTACGCCGCTGCCATTATTGCGGTCCGGCGTTAGTCGTTACCGAAGTGTTGACTCAAGTCAGCAAAATCACTTCCGAAATTTCCAGAATATTAACCATAAGCGGCTGAAATCCGCTCCCGACTTGGGTGGGAGCGTCAATGTCGCAGTGGACCGCGTCTCGGCCGCAACTGGCCGCAAGGGCAAAGCACCTTTCGCAACATCATCCTCCGCAATACGCCGTGCATCATCCGGTGCAGCATGCCGCGCCCCACCACCACCCGTCGCAACATCCGGCGCCACCTCATAAGCAGCAGCCGCGCGACAGCGCTCGGCGGATCGATCAAACGACCACGGCGCGTTCGGGCTACACCTTCGCCCATGCCGGGCGCCAGTTTCGGCTCGGTCCGGTCGCGTTCTGGATCGGCGTCGGCACGCTCGTGATCATGGGCGGCTGGTCGGTCACGGCCGCGACCTATCTGGCCTTCCGCGACGACGTGCTGCGCACGCTGATTGCGCACCAAGCCGAACAGCAATTCGCCTACGAAGACCGCATCGCGGAATTGCGCGCCCAGATCGACCGCACCACCAGCCGCCAATTGCTCGACCAGGAGCAATTCCAGCAGAAGCTCGACGATTTGACGCACCGCCAGGCGACGCTCGAACTGCACGCTACCGCGATGAGCGCCGTGGCCGACCCAGTGACAACCGGCTCGATCAAGACGCCGGCCCCGTTACCGCGCGGCAACCGGCAATCCAGTATCAGCGACAGCCTCGGACGGGTTGAAGCGGCCCTCGATCGGGTGGAGCAGCGGCAAACGCTAGCGCTCAACCAGATGGAGAATCGCTACGAGGGCAAGGCCCATGTCATGCGCGGTGTGCTGAGCCAGCTCGGCCTCAAGCTCGATACGCCGGCGGCGATCGGCGGCCCGTTCGTGCCGGTGAAGCTTTCTACGAATGAAAGTTTCGACCGCTCGCTGATGCGGGTGAATCTCGCGCGCGCGGATGCCGACCGCTTGAGCAACACGCTTGTCACGGTACCGGTGCGCAAGCCGGTGACCGGCGAGATCGACCTCTCCTCGCCGTTCGGCGTGCGCATGGATCCGTTCGTCCACGAGGCCGCGATGCATACCGGTCTCGATTTCCGCGGCGACATCGGCGAGCCGATCCATGCCACCGCCGCCGGAACCGTCACCGTTGCCGGTTGGACCGGCGGCTACGGCAAAATGGTCGAGATCGATCACGGCAACGGGCTCGCGACCCGCTTCGGTCATCTGTCCGAGATCGACGTCAGCGTGGGCCAGAGGATTCGCGTCGGCCAGGTGGTCGGGAAGCTCGGCTCGACCGGCCGCTCAACCGGCCCGCATCTGCATTACGAAACCCGCATCAACGGCGAGCCGGTCAATCCGCAGAAATTCCTGGATGCCGGCGACAAGCTGTTCGGCGGGTAGCACCGACGTCTAGCCACTACTCTACGTCCTCGACCTGCGCCGGGCCGGTGCCGAAGGCGCGTTGCGCCAGCGCCGCTTGGGTGAATTGATCGATGTCGCCGTCGAGCACCCCGCCGGTGTCGGAAGTCGAGACGCCGGTGCGCAAGTCCTTCACCATTTGATACGGCTGCAGAACGTAAGAACGGATCTGATGGCCCCAGCCGATATCGGTCTTGGCGGCTTGGTCGGCGGCAGCCTTCTCTTCGCGCTTCTTCAATTCGGCTTCGTAGAGTTTTGCCCGCAGCATCTGCCACGCCTGGGCGCGATTGCGGTGCTGCGAGCGGTCGTTCTGGCACACCACCACGATATTGGTCGGGATATGCGTGAGACGGATCGCCGATTCCGTCTTGTTGACGTGCTGGCCGCCGGCGCCGCCGGCGCGCATGGTGTCGACGCGTACATCGGCTTCATTGATGTCGATTTTGATGGCATCGTCGACCACCGGATAAACGTTCACGCTGGCGAACGACGTGTGCCGGCGCGCATTGGAATCGAACGGCGAGATGCGCACCAGGCGATGCACGCCGTTCTCGGTCTTGAGCCAGCCATAGGCATTGCGGCCCTTGATCTCGATCGTGGCCGATTTGATGCCGGCCTCTTCACCCTGGGTCTCTTCGATGAAGTCGACCTTGAAGCCGCGCTGCTCGGCCCAGCGCGTATACATGCGCAACAGCATCGAGGCCCAGTCCTGGCTCTCGGTGCCGCCGGCGCCGGCATGCACTTCGAGATAGGTATTGTTGTTATCGGCTTCGCCGGACAGCAGCGCCTCGAGTTCGCGCCGGGACACCTCCGCTTTGAGCGCGCGCAGCGCGGCTTCGGCTTCGCCGATGACGGCCTGGTCGCCTTCGGCCTCGCCGAGTTCGATGAATGTCAACTGGTCGTCGAGCTCCCGTTCCATGCGCGCGAGCGCCGTGAGCTGATCGTCGAGCGAGGTGCGCTCCCGCATCAAGCGGCTGGCGCGTTGCGAATCGTTCCAGAGATTGGGGTCTTCGGCCTGCTTGTTCAGCTCGGCGAGCCGGGCACAGGCTTTGTCGACGTCAAAGATGCCTCCTCAGCAGCCCAAGGGACTGCTTGATGTCGTCAACGATGGCCGTGATTTCCGCGCGCATGATGTTGTTCCGGCTGGCGATGTAAGGGCTTATGCGGCGCGCCGCAAGCTTTCGCCCGCGGCCCGCAAAGGCGCCTCAATATTTATCAGTAAAGGCCGCCGGTCCCGGTGCGGACCACGTTGCCGGCGTCGGGGGCGGTCTGCTGCGACACCGGGGCGCCATTGGCCGTCTCGGCGCCGATCACAGAGTAACTGTCGGGCGGCGCGGTGCCGGGCTTGAAGGCTTCGAGAATGACTTTTGGATCGCCCGGACCCGCGCGCATGCCGTTATGGGCATCGACGCGGATGAGCTTGATGCCCGGTGGCACCGTGAACGGAATCGGCGGCTTATCCGCCAGCGCAATTTTCAGGAAATCCCGCACCACCGGCGCGGCGAGATGGCCGCCGGTCGCCAGCCGTCCGATATGGCGCGGCTTGTCGAAGCCCATATAGACGCCGCAAACGATGTCGGGCGAATAGCCGACGAACCACACGTCTTTCTCGTCATTGGTGGTGCCGGTCTTGCCGGCGATCGGCTTGCCGACGTCACGAACGACGGTCGCGGTGCCGCGCTGGACTACGCCTTCCATCAACGAGGTGATCTGATAAGCGGTCATCGGATCGATCACCTGCTCGCGGCGGTCGACCAGCGTCGGCTCGGTGTCCCAAGCCTTGGCGTCCCCGGTCTTGGCGTCACAGCCCTGACAGTCGCGCTGGTCGTGCTTGTAGATGGTGTGACCGTAGCGGTCCTGAATGCGGTCGATCAAAGTGGGGATCACGCGTCGGCCGCCGTTATCGAACATCGAATAGGCGGTGACCATGCGCATCACGGTGGTTTCGCCGGCGCCAAGCGCGTAGGACAGATAGGGCGGCAATTCGTCATAGATGCCGAAGCGCTTGGCGTATTCGGCGATCAGCGGCATGCCGATGTCTTGCGCGAGCCGCACGGTCATCACGTTGCGCGACTGTTCAAGACCGAAGCGCAATGTCGAGGGGCCGAAGAATTTGCCGCCGTAATTTTCCGGCCGCCAGATGCCGCCGCCCTGCCCCATGTCGATTTCGATCGGCGCATCCATGACGATGGTCGAGGGCGTGTAGCCATTGTCGAGCGCCGCGGCATAGACGATGGGCTTGAATGACGAGCCTGGCTGCCGCAGCGCCTGCGTCGCGCGATTGAACTGGCTCTGATCGAACGAGAAGCCGCCGACCATCGCCAGGACGCGCCCGGTATGCGGATCCATCACCACCATGGCGCCGGAGATTTCCGGTACCTGGCGCAGCCGGTATTGGCCCTGCTGCTCCATCGGATCGACATAGATCACGTCGCCGGCCGTGAGCACCTGGCTCACTTTCTGGATCGGCTTGCCGGCGCCCGGACCGGTCGCCGGCTTTGCCCATTTGACGCCGTCGAGCGGGACGAGACCGACGTCGCGGTCTTTGCCGACGGCGCCCGACGGATCGCGCGCCGGCTGCAGGCCGACGCGCGCGGATTGGTCGTCGACCTGGAGCACCACCGCCAGCCGCCACGGCGCGATATCGTCAAGCGATTTCACGTCGGCGAGTTTCACGCCCCAGTCGCCGCCGACATCGATCGTGGTGATGGCGCCGCGATAGCCGGTGCTTTCGTCAAAATTGACGAGGCCGTTCACCATGGTCTTCCGCGCCGAAATCTGCAGTTTCGGATCGAGCGTGGTGCGCACCGACAACCCGCCCTCGTAGAGCTTCTTCTCACCGTAATTGTCGTAAAGATAGCGTCGCACTTCTTCGGCGAAATATTCGGCCGCAAAAATGTGCGCGCCGGTCGGGCGCACGGTGACGTCAAGCGGCGCCTTCTTGGCCTGATCGGCGGCGTCCTGGGTGATATAGCCGTCCTCGGCCATGCGATCGATCACGTAGTTGCGGCGCTCGATCGCCGCATCATGGCGGCGGAACGGATTGTAATTGTTCGGTCCTTTGGGCAGCGCCGCGAGATATGCGGCTTGCGCGATCGTCAGCTCGTGCACCGACTTGTCGAAATACAGAAGCGATGCTGCAGCGACGCCGTAGGCGCCGAAGCCGAGATAGATTTCGTTGAGATAGAGTTCGAGGATCTTCTGCTTCGAATAGGTGCGCTCGATGCGGAGCGCCAACAGCCCTTCCTTGATCTTGCGCTCGAACGACACCTCGTTGGTCAGGAGGAAGTTCTTGGCCACCTGCTGGGTGATCGTCGAGGCGCCCTGCGGATGGCCGCCACGGCCGTAATTTTCGACATAGAGGATGCCGGCCCGCATGATGCCTTGAATGTCGACGCCGGGGTGCTGGTAGAAGTTCTTGTCTTCGGCGGCGACAAAAGCATTGGTGACTAGCTTCGGGATCGCCTGGATCGGCAGATAGAGCCGGCGCTCTTTGGCGTATTCGGCGAGCAGCGAGCCGTCGGTCGCATGCACCCGCGTCATGACCGGCGGCTCATAATCCTGAAGCTGCGAATAGTCAGGCATGTCTTTGGAGTAATGCCACAATAGGCCAGCGGCACCAGCGACCCCGGCGATGAACAGGATCGTCCCGGCCGCGAACAGAAAACCCAAAAAGCGCAGCAGTAATTTCACCGCGACACCAATTTTCCAAAGACCAGCCGGTTCCCAGAGACCAGTTTCATTAAGCCAGAGACAAGTTTCATCAAGAATGCCCTGCCAGGCTTATACCGGCGCAGCGCCCGCAACCAATTGGACCGGAACGACTCGACGCTCGGCAGCGTGATAGCCCAATGTGCCAGCAATGGCCGTAACCCGCTAGAGTCCCCCCGCATCATTGCGTTCGTCGCTTGGTTTTTTGTTCAAACTGAGGCCGTTGGGGCACATCGGCCTGCATCGAGCCTGAATCGGATTACCACGCGGAACCGCCTCAGTTGGCCCCGGCGCGCGCGCCCGCCACATGGGTCGAAAAATAGCCCTCGATCGCGCGCGCCATGCAGTCAGCCGTGTGATCGCGCCATGCGTCCGAGAGCAATGATTGCAAATCCTGCTTATTCGACACATATCCGAGCTCGACCAGCACCGAGGGGATATCCGGCGCGCGCAAGACACGAAAGCCCGCAGACTTGATCGGTTCCTTGTGCAGCCGTGCGGTGTCCCGCATTTCGCCGACGAGTTTATGCGCGAACTGCACCGAATAGGTCTTGGTCTCACGCTGCGCAAGATCGATCAGGATGCCGGCCACGTCATCGGGCTCGGATTTGAGATCGACGCCGGCAATGACGTCGGCCCGGTTTTCCTCTTCGGCAAGGCGCGCGGCCGCAGGATCGGTTGCAGTCTCCGACAGCGTATAGACCGTCGCCCCCTGGGCATCGCCCTCCTTGCGCGGCAATGAATCGGCGTGGATCGACACGAACAGAGCTCCCCCCGCATTGCGCGCGATACGCACCCGATCGGCGAGCGGAATGAATGTGTCGTCGTCGCGCGTCATGAGCACGCGGTATTTGCCGGTCTTTTCGATTCGATCGCGCAGACGCCGCGCGACCTCGAGGACGATATCCTTCTCGGCCTCGCCGCTCGACGCCTTGGTACCGGTGTCGATACCGCCGTGGCCGGGATCGAGCACCACCAAGGGGCGCGGATCGTTGGAATCCGATTGCGGCCCGCCGGAAGGCACGCTCACGGGCGGGTTATTCGCGCGGACGAGCTTGTCGTCGAGCGCCATTTTGCGCAGGAAACTGTCGCGATCGGTGGCGGCAAGGTCCAGCACCAGCCGCGCCGGAGCGCCGTCGGCGGCGTCGACAACGAAAGCCTTGTCGACCCGCACCGGTTTGGTGACATCGAGCACGACCCGGGAGCCGCCCGCCATTACCAAGCCGTAGCGGAACGTCTTGATAAGGCCTCGTCCACTTTCTCCGGTATTGGGCGGAAGTTGAAACCGGACTTGGGGAATATCGACCACGACGCGGTATGGGTCGGCGAGGGTAAAGACGTGCAAATCGATCTTGCGATCGAGATCCATGACGAAACGGGTTTGCGACGCGTCGCCGCCGAGCCGCGCGTCGGTAGCGACCGGAAAGCTGTCTGCCACTGGAAGCGAGTCGGATGCCGACAGCGCCGCCGGCGCGTCGGCCGCGACCGCAACCCCGGCGAAAAGCGCACCGAGAAGCGCCCAGCCCGCAGCTCGGACAGCCATCGGTTTCCACCCCATCCTGCCCCTTTACTCCATTAGGCGCGCGTGATTAACCGAAACTTAAGCGCCGGCCGGGAACCGGCTCCAAATTCCATCGTAATTCACCACTATCCCGCCAAAGCCCACAGATGACTTGCCAATTCCCCTCAGGCGGCCTTAGAAAGGGAATGCTGACGGTGAAAGGTTCCGGTTGTGTCGCGTTAGGGCATCCGGTTACGTCCGCCAAGATTGGCTCCCGGAGGAAGATGACCGGAGCAAGGCGGACGCGGGTTTGGAACCGCTCCGGCGTCGTTGCTGCAACGACTTAAGGTTGCAACCAGCGATGGCGCCACGAAGGCGGAACGAACTGGCGACGCCGATGCCCTCGAATATTGAGGACAACCGGAATTTTGAGCGTTGCGCAGGTCCCGGAGCCAAGATGGCTCATGGCACAGCGTAACGCCGTTAGCGTCGAGCGGAATTGCGGTAGCGCAAAACGCTGCCGCCTCATCGCGGTTTGGAGTTCATGTCCGAGGCGCAAGTCCAGGTCCAGTCAATGTGGCGCGGTAGCTTTCAAACGCTCGCCTGCATGCGGACCTTTCACATTTCGTCTTCGGATTTCCGATCCGTCCCATTCACTGACAATCGGGCTTTTGCCCTCCTCCCACGCCTATTCCCACGACAACTCCCGTGGCGTGGCGACACGGAGCGAGCAGGCATGCCGGCCCTCATGAGAATTACCAATGGCCAACAAAATGCTTATCGACGCGACCCATCCCGAGGAGACCCGGGTGGTCGTCCTGCGCGGCAATCGCGTCGAAGAATTCGACTTTGAATCGGCGCACCGCAAGCAACTCCGTGGCAATATCTATCTGGCGAAAGTGACGCGGGTCGAGCCGTCGCTGCAGGCTGCCTTCGTTGATTACGGCGGCAACCGCCACGGATTTCTGGCATTCAGCGAAATCCATCCCGATTACTATCAAATTCCGGTCGCCGACCGGGAAGCCTTGATCGCCGAGGAAGAGCGTGCGCAGCGCGCCGCCGACGACGAGGTCGATCGGCGGTCGCGGCGGCACCGGCGCCAGCCGGCGCATCAAGCGACACGTCGCGACGCAACGACGCACGGCGATGTCGCCGAGGCACATTCCGAAGATTCGGCAGGCGAACATTTCGACCCGGCGCCCGGCGAAAACGGCGATGCCGCGGAAGTCGAAACTGTTGGCGGTGGCGCGGACGCCAGTTCGGCCGATCACGACAGCCGGGAGCCGGTATCCGGTACCGCTCAGACGATCTCGCCGGATGCGCTAAATGCCGGCGGGCACGACGACGAGGATGACGAGGCGAGCGAGCCGCTGGAAACGCTGGCCGACACCGCAACCGGTGCAACGACGGCGAACGAAATATCCGACGCCGAACATAGCGAGGCCGAACTTGGCGAGGCTGAACTTGGTGAGGCCGAGGACGACCACGCTGCAGAGCAAATCGACGATCACGGCGACGAGATCGCGAGTGCCGGCTCAGCCGAGAACGGCGAGCCGACGGCCGTCACTGAAGTTCACGAGCACGACGACAACGGCGAGGACGGCGAAGCCGCCGAGGAGATCGTTGAATCGGTCGGCGGCTCGGACGCCATGGAGGAAGTTCCCGACCGTTCGCCGCGCTATCGCCGCCAATACAAAATCCAGGAGGTGATCAAGCGCCGGCAGGTCATGCTGGTGCAAGTGGTCAAGGAAGAACGCGGCACCAAGGGCGCGGCGCTGACGACCTATTTGTCGCTCGCCGGACGCTATTCGGTGCTGATGCCCAATACCGCCCGCGGCGGCGGCATCAGCCGCAAGATCACCAGTTCCGAGGATCGCGCCCGGCTTAAGGAAGCGGCCTCCGAGCTCGAAGTGCCGGAGGGCATGGGCGTTATCTTGCGCACCGCCGGCGCCAGCCGCACCAAGATCGAGATCAAGCGCGACTTCGAATATTTGCTGCGGATGTGGGAGACGGTTCGCGACCTGACGCTGAAATCGACGGCGCCGAAGCTCGTGTATGAGGAAGGATCGCTGGTCAAACGCTCGATCCGCGACCTCTACACCAAGGACATCGACGACGTGATCGTCGCCGGACCTGAGGCCTATAACGAGGCCAAGGATTTCATGCGCATGCTCATGCCGAGCCATGCCAAGAACGTGAAACCCTATGCCGATACGCAGCCGCTGTTGTCGCGCTATGGGGTCGAAAACCAGCTCGACGCCATGTTCTCGCCGGTCGTGCAACTGCGCTCGGGCGGCTATATCGTGCTTAATCAGGCCGAGGCGCTGGTCGCCATCGACGTGAATTCCGGCCGCGCCACGCGCGAGCATCACATCGAGGACACTGCGCTCAAGACCAATCTCGAGGCTGCCGATGAAATCTCGCGGCAGCTGCGGCTGCGCGACCTCGCCGGCCTGATCGTCATCGACTTCATCGACATGGACGAGAAGCGCAACAACCGTTCGGTCGAGCGGCGTTTGAAGGAATGCCTCAAGCACGATCGCGCGCGCATCCAGGTCGGCCGCATCTCGCATTTCGGCCTGCTCGAAATGTCGCGGCAGCGCATCCGCTCAAGCGTCTTGGAAAGCTCGACCGAAAAGTGCCCCTATTGCGGCGGCAGCGGCCATGTCCGTTCAGTATCGTCGCTGGCGTTGCAAGTGCTGCGCGCGCTCGAAGAGCAACTGATGAAGGGCGCCACGCATAATCTCATCGCCCGCACGCGGCCCGATGTCGCGCTCTACGTTCTCAACCAAAAACGCGCGCATCTGCGCGGGCTGGAAGAGCGCTTTGCGATCACCCTTACGATCTCGGGCGATGAATCGGTGATGGCGCCGCAGGCTTTTGTCATCGATCGCGGCGAGCAGGTCCACACGCCCGAGGCCGCCAAGGCGCTTGCCGAACGCACGCAGGCCAATGCCGCGCCGCTCGAAGACGAGGACGATCTCGAAGATTTTGTCGCGGCGGAAGACGAGAGCGCCGACGAAGCGGCATCTCCCGCCACCGTGCCCGAGCAAGGCGAAGGCGGTCCGCGCCGGCGCCGGCGACGCCGGCGCCGCGGCGGCCGCAACGGCGGCGAGACGCACGAGCAAGGCCACGAGCAAGAGCACGATCATGCTCAAGATCTTGGCCACGAGCACGAGCATGTCCCCATCAGCGGGCCGGCAGATGATTTCGCCGCGGACGGCGAGCGCCAAGCGAGCGCGGACGATGAGTCCGGCGAGCCGCACGGCGAGTTTGCGCCGCAAGATCGCGGCGAGAACGGCGATCCCAGCCGTGACGGCGGCGAACGGCGGCGGCGGCGCGGCCGCCGCGGCGGCCGGCGCAACCGGCAGCGCAACGGCGACGGTGGTTACGATCGTAACCGGCCAGATAACCAGCACGATAGCCAGCCGGATAACCAGGAAGCACCGGAGCCGAGTTTTGCCCCGGCTGAAGAATTGATCGCACCGCCTTCGACCGAGCCGGAACTCAGGCACACCGTCGCCGATCTCGACTCCGCGCCGCCGGCACGGCGCGAAGCGCCAGTCGGCGCCGGCGCACCCCCCGCGACACAGGCCTCCCCGCCGATCGCCGAACCCGAGCCGCCGCGGCGGCGTTCGACCGTGCGGGAGCGTGCGCCCGTCGGCAACAGCGACGATGTGGCCGCGGCTCCGCCGCCGCTCCCCACGCCGGTGCCGACCGTCACCGAAACAAGCGATGCCGCGGAGGGCGATCAGCCGCGCCGTACCGGCTGGTGGTCGCGCCGCTTTGCCGGCGGTTAGAGCCTTGGTCGGGCTCGATCGAAACGCGCCATGAAGAGCGGCTGGATCGACGGTGACGCGCAAGCCATTGTCGCGCACGGCGCGAAATCGGGTATCGACCGCGATCTGGCGCTGCGCGTCTATACGACGCGGCTGCTGGGCCGCGATCCAAAGCTCGTGCTGCATGGCGGCGGCAATACCTCGGTGAAGCTGCGGATGCGCGACCTTTTCGGCGACGAGGTCGAGGTGTTGCGCGTCAAATCCTCCGGCTCCGACATGGCGGCGATCGAACCCGAAGGCATGGTCGCGGTGCGCCTTGATCCGATGCGCGAGCTGCGCGCGCTGGAAGCAATCGACGACGACGAACTGGTCGGCCTCGAACGCGCCAATCTGATCGATCCGGCGGCGCCTAATCCGTCCGTCGAGATGATGCTGCACGCGTTCCTGCCGCACAAATTCATCGACCATACCCACGCGACCGCCGTCCTCAGCTTGATCGACCAGCCTGACGGCGAGAAAAAATGCGCCGAGATTTTCGCTGGCCGGCTGGCTTTCGTCCCCTACCTCATGCCTGGCTTCGGCCTGGCGAAGAAATCGATTGAAACTTTCGAGGCTTCGAAGCCGAACGACGGCTTGATCCTGAGCAAGCACGGCATCGTGACTTTCGGCGAAACGGCGCGCGAAGCTTACGAGCGCATGATCGAGATGGTGTCGCTGGCCGAAGATTTCATTGCGCGTAATCGTAAATCGGTCGCGGCAGCAACTCCAAAAAAGGTTGCCGCGGTTGTGCCGATCGCGCCAGTTGTGCGCGGGGCGTGCAGTGAAAAGGACGCCAAGGTCGATGGCGCATGGCGGCGGCTTATTCTCGAATTTCGCTCAAGCGACGCCATTTTGAATTTCGTTGACGCCAAGGACCTGGAGGGCGCCAGCCAGCGCGGCGTCATCGGCGTAGCGCGTCTTGAGAAAGCGGGCCAGTTCCGTGCGCGTGACGCAGGATTCGGTGTTGCACAGCATGCCGACGGCCGGCAGGTCGGAGGAGGATCCCCAGTTGGGCTCGTTCATCAGGAAGTAGCCGATCAGGGCGGGGTCGGTGGCGGTGTCCTGGAGGCCCGCGGCGGCGGCGCGCATCTCGGCGGCGAAATCGGGATGGAAGACGTCGGGGAAGTC
>Ga0209448_10000457_pt1 | contig 13590 bp, 12 predicted proteins | sample BogFormECP14_OM2_FD_188245 | JGI IMG/M metagenome (GOLD analysis project Ga0209448, IMG submission 188245) | Bog forest soil microbial communities from Calvert Island, British Columbia, Canada - ECP14_OM2 (SPAdes) (version 2) | ecosystem: Environmental > Aquatic > Freshwater > Wetlands > Bog ... | reverse complement strand
AGAACATCCTTTCCGTCCGGTCCGAGGATGCTCAAGGCAGATTGATCGTCCTGTGCCCGCATTGCAGCAAACAAAGCGCGGCTGGCATCTTGGACAGAGGAAAAGGTCCTCTGTCCCGGCTCCTGGGCAAACGTTGGTGCTGATGAGCACCCCAAGGCAAGTACGAACAGAACAGACACTGCAATTTGAACAAAGCTTTTGCAGCCAAGTGGAACAAAAATCGAAATCCTGTGCAGCATGGTATTCCTCTTCAATCTTAGACTTGCCACGAAACCACTCGGTGCGTCGTGTGACACGACTAAGAAGGCAAGCCGGTTGCCAAACATATTGATTGCGTAAGTGACTGAAAGCAGAGACCCACGCAAGCAATAGCGCGGGATGCGATGCCAGCCCGCTATACACGGCGTCCGTCACGCCGACGGGCTCAGTGAGATCATTTATGTGTTGAGTTTCAAACAGCTTCAGATCTTGGTCGACTGGGGAGGGAAGTGCTAATGCGTTGTGCCTGCTGCATGGAAAGAGTCAATCGATTGGCGGACTGATCCCCGTCCTGGACGATAGCGACTCCGCTAGGAGGAAAGGGCATTCCTGTTGGTACGTGAGATGCCGAGCTTTTGCATCCGGAAGTAAAGGGTGGACCTCTTGATTCCCAAACGGGAGGCCGCCCCGTTGGGACCGGAGACCACCCACCGAGTTTGCTCGAGAATCTTGAGAATGTGGCCGCGCTCCGCGTCCTCCAAGGTGATTGCACCGATCGATTCCGCCGCTGCGGCGGTCTTCAAACTCATGAGAGGGGGGTGCAGGACATTACCTGAAGTAACGATCACACTCCGCTCGATAAAATTCTGAAGCTCGCGAATGTTTCCCGGCCACAGATACGAGATGAGCGCGGACATCGTGTCTGGAGAAACATGTTCGATGTGCTTACCCATTCGGCGGCCATAAAGCTCCACAAAATGCGTGACCAGCGCGGGAATGTCTGCGCGGCGCTCGCGCAGCGGCGGCAGCGAGATCGGAAACACATTCAATCGGTAATAGAGGTCGCTGCGAAATTCGTTGCGCTTCACCATGTGCTCCAAATTCCGGTTGGTCGCAGCCACCAGTCGCACGTCCACCTGGTGAGTCCGCGTGCTGCCCAACCGTTCGAACTCCTGTTCTTGCAGAACACGAAGCAATTTCGGCTGCAGGCCCGGCGGAATATCTCCTACTTCGTCCAGGAAGAGTGTCCCTTTGTCGGCCAACTCGAAACGGCCAATCTTTTGCGCTATGGCTCCAGTGAACGCGCCTCGCTCGTGGCCAAACAGCTCGCTTTCCAGTAGATCGAACGGGATAGCAGCGCAATTCAGCTTGATGAAAGGACGACCAAACCGTGAACTTGCGTCGTGGACGGCGCGCGCGATCAGCTCCTTGCCCGTGCCTGTTTCTCCCTGGATAAGAACCGTGGAATCCGTAGGCGCAACCTGCTCGACTTGTTCGAGCACCGACTCCAGAGCAGGACTCCTGCCTATGATCTGCTCGAATCTGCGCTGCTTGGCGTCTTGGTCGGCGGATCCAAACCTTACAACAGCTGCCACGCGAGACCTCCTGTGCGCACTGATGCGCACCTCTACCTGGGGCTTAGCTTTCCAGAGCGGCTCGAACACCATCGAGCAAGACTTCGTTGTCGAACGGTTTTGACAGAAACTCTACCGCGCCTTCTCTCCGCGCCTGCAACCGCATTTTTTCGTCGCCATGTGCGGTAATGAAGATGATCGGAATCCTGCAACGTTCGGCGTTCAACCGCGCCTGCAGTTCGAGACCGGACATTCCCGGCATGCGGATATCCGTGATCAGGCAAGCAGTCTCGTGCTGTTTGCCGGAGCTGAGAAATTCCTCGGCGGACGCAAAGCCTCTTGCCGGCAACCCAACTGCTTCCAGCAAGTCCTGCACAGCGCTACGCATCGAATCATCGTCGTCGACGACCACGACCAACTTGGCTTTGTTCTGATTGACCATGTCAGAAAGCTACCAGCTTCGCGGAAAGTGGCGCAATCACACGTTGGTATTATGCTATTTCGCGCCAGGCGGAACCCCCAATAGCCCCGCCATCTTCACCAATTCCGCCAGAGATCCAGCTTTCATCTTCTTCATCACCCGGCCGCGTTGGATCTTCACCGTAACTTCGCTGTTCCCGAGTTCACCGGCGATTTGCTTATTGAGCATGCCCGAAACCACCAGGCCCATGACCTCGCGCTCGCGCGCGGTCAACGTCTCGTAGCATTCTCGCAGTCCGGCAAGATCGTTCTGCTGCTGGCGCGTCGCCCGGTCGCGCTCCAATGCCTGGCGGATCGCAGCTAGCAAGTCGTGGTCTAGGAACGGCTTGGTCAGGAATTCCACCGCACCGGATTTCATGGCCTTCACGGTCATCGGAATGTCTCCGTGGCCGGTAATGAAGATGATGGGAATTTGGAAACCTGCGTCGGCCAACCGGCGCTGAAAGTCCAGGCCGCTGATTCCGGGAAGGCTCACGTCCAGAACTAGACAGCGTGGCTCCCCCTTCAGTTCGCTGCGCAGGAACTCTTCCGCTGTCCCGAAGGACACGGAACGCAACCCGCACGACTCCAGCAGATCTTGGATGGACGCTCGCACCGCCGCATCGTCATCAATGATGAACACCGTGGGAGTACCCGCTGACGTCATTCACGTGTCTCGACTTTGGTGGGCAGGCTGACGTAGAAGCTCGCGCCGCGGGAAGAGTTGTCGCCAGCCCACAAGCGGCCGCCATGCGACTCGACGATGGAACGGCTGATCCGCAGTCCCATGCCAGTGCCGTGAGGCTTTGTGGTGAAAAACGCATTAAATATCTGGTCCGCCTGCTGTGGGGGCAGCCCCACGCCGGTATCGCTGACGGACACCAGAAGTTGGTCGTTCTCCGCCCGCTGCGACGTGATAGTGAGCTCGCGGGTCCCGTCCAGGCCCTTCATTGCATCGATGCTGTTCGTCATGAGGTTCATCACTACCTGCTGCAATTGCACGCGGTCCCCCATGACATTGGGAAGATCTGCCGCCAGTTCAGTCCGGACCGAAATTGTGTATCGCATCGCCTCGCCGCGTAACAGAGCGATCATCTCTTCAACGACTTCGTTTACGTCGACCAATTCCAATTGCTGTGTACCCTTTTGGAAGAGGAGGCGAATTCGGCTAATGATTTCCGCCGCCCGCGTCCCGTCTTTCACTATTCTCGTGGCGGCCGCGCGCGCCTTGTCGAGATTTGGAACGTCGGCCGCCAACCAGTGGAGACAACTATTGGCGCTGGTGACGGCAGCGGCAATCGGTTGATTCACTTCGTGTGCCACGGAAGCCGTCAACTCTCCCATGGTGGTCACACGGTTGACGTGTGCGAGATCCGCTTGTGCCTGGCGCAATCTCTCGCGCTCTTCCTCCGCCCGCTTGCGCTCGGTTATGTCAGTCGAGCTACCCATAAATTGCACCACATCCCCGGATGCGTTCAAAACAGGATGGCCGACGGAGTGGATGTATTTAACCGTGCCGTTCGGAAGAAGGATTCGGAATTCCACTTCGAAATCCGACTTTTCACTGAGTGCTCGATCGGTTGTCTGTCGCCACTTGGCTCGATCCTCCGGATGCATGCGCAGCAGCCCTTCTTCAAAAGCCGGCGGGCCCTTTTGCGGATCGTAGCCATTTAGGCGATACCATTCCTCGGACAGATGCACCGCCTTTCTTTCTGCTACCTGCCAGGCCCAACTCCCTGTATGCGTTAGCCTCTGCGCATCGGCCAAATACGCCTCGCTCCTACGCAGTGCCTCCTCTGCCCGCTTGCGTTCCGTCACGTCAACGTGGGTTCCCACCACTTCAATCAGCTCACCGCTCGCATTGAAAACCAGATGGCCGATGGCATGAATGTGTTTAACTGTTCCGTCAGATAGCACGATTCTGAACTCGTCGTACCAGTCCGTTTTCGTCCGCATTGCGTTCTCGCCGCGTTCGCGCACCGTTTTGCGATCCTCTGGATGGATGCGTTGCAGCACCGTTTCGCGATCCGGAGTGCCTTGCTGCGGATCAAAGCCCCAGATTCGGAAAGTTTCTTCAGACCAGTAGAGAGGAGATCCTCCAGCTTCATAGACCCAACTGCCCGTTTGGGTCAATCTTTGCGCCTCTGATAGATAGGTCTCACTTTGGCGTAGCTTTTCTTCCGCCTCTTTCCGGTCATGGATATCCGTATCGCTGCCATACCATCCGAGGATGTGTCCCGAGCGGTCAACCAGCGGACAGACACGACTGAGGAACCAACGGTACGTTCCATCGGATCTTCTCAGACGTGACTCGATCTCGCGGGGCTTTCCCTCCGATATGAGTGTTCGCCACTTGCTCAATACGCGCCCGATATCATCTGGATGCACCATTCGATTCCAGCCCGATCCAACTGCTTGATCGAGCGTCATCCCGGTGTAATCCATCCAGCGGCGATTCACAAAATCAACGACGCCCTCAGGCGTCTCTGTCCAGAGTTGCGCCGGCACGGTGTCGATAATCAAGCGAGTCCGGTCTTCCGCCCGCTTGCGCTCGGTTATGTCCATCACGGTGCCGACGAATTCAACGAAATCACCGGACGGGCTGAGAACGGGATGGCCTATGACGTGGATGTCTCTGATCTCGCCGTCGGGATGAACGATTCGGTAATCCAGTTCGAAATTCGATTTTTCACGCTCGGCTGTCTCAACCGCTTCCCTAACTCTGGCTTGATCATCCGGATGGAAGCGCTTAAGGACCGTTTCGAATCCCGGTTGTCCACCGTGTGGATCAAAACCCATCAAGCGGTAGCATTCTTCGGACCAGTACGTGTTCTCGCCGCTGGCAGGTTTCGATGCCCAACTGCCCGTGTGGCTGAGCCTTTGCGCCTCCGCCAGATAACCCTCGCTTCGCCGCAACGTTTCTTCCCCCCGCTTTCGTTCGGTGACGTCCATCACCGCTCCAACGAACTCTACCTTGCCCGATTCATCGTTTAAGGCACGAGCCACAACGTGGACATGTTTGACCGCACCGTCCGGCACCACTAAACGATATTCATGCTCAAAATCTTTGCCATCCTCCATCGCGCGCTTGACTGTCTTTTGCACGGATGTTATGTCGTCCGGATGAACCCGCTGAAGAATAAGTTCCACGGTGGGTTTCGTCGTCCGGTCGTATTGAAAGATTCGAAAGGTTTCCTCTGACCAGATGATCTCGCCGGTGGACGGCTTCCAGCCGAAGCTGCCCGTGTGGCTGAGCTGCTGCGCCTCCGCTAGATATGCCTCACTACGCCGCAAGGCATCTTCAGCTCGGTGGCGTTGCTCGATGTCGATAGCCGTGCCGTACCAGTTAACAATGTCTCCCAGCTCATCGCGCAGCGGCACGTTGCGGATCAGGAGCCAGCGATAGTCCCCGTCCATTCGCCGCACCCGTGCTTCGCTCTCCATCGGTTCCCCAGTCGCCACAGCTTCCTGCCAGTCGCCGGTGTACCTCGCGAGATCATCGGGATGAACTGAGGAACCCCAACCCCAGCCCAGCATGTCCTCCATTGATCGACCTGTAAATTCCAGGAAACGCTGATTGATGAAATCGACGGAGCCGTCGGGCCGAGCGCTCCAGGCGTACGCAGGAATCGTATCGATGACAAGACGAAGGCGATATTCGCTCTGCTGCAGGGTCGCGTAGAGATCTTGGAGACGTCTGGCGGTGTCGTTGAATACCCGCCCAAGGCCAGCGAGCTCGTCTCTTCCGGTAACAGGGACTTCATGCTGAAAGTCGCCCCGTGCTAATGCCTTGGAGCCTTCGACTAACCGCGCCAGCGGCTGCGTGATGCTGCGGGTAATAGCCAGACCAAAGGTACCGGCGATCAGCAAGGTGAAGACAGCGGTCAGCGGCACCACCAGGAAGACCAGACGTTGCACGCGAGTAATTTTGCGCACGGTTTGGGCCTGCTCCTCGCCGACCTCGTGGTCGACCCTTTCGACCAGCGCCAGCGTCACTGATTCCATTGCCGTCACTTGGTGCGCCAGACGCTGGTGCACGGCCCGCCAGTCGCCAGCGTCGGCCAGTGTGGTGATCGCTTCAAGCTGCGCAGGAATCGCACTTTGAACTGCGTGTAACATAGGCAGGATAGTCGGATCTCGCTGAAAATCGAAAGGCGCGACGCTAAAGGCGCTCATTGCACTGTGGCTGTCCTCCAGGACCGCGCTACGAAGGCGTTCGCCTTCTGTCACGAGTCGACCAATATCTTGGGAGTCGGCTAGATCTTCCAGGCGGTCGTGAAACGTCGTGAGACTCGTATGAAGACGCAAGACGGCGACTAACTTCTCATCGATGCCGTTCAGGCGCTCCGCCTGAGTCCGGACCAAGTGGAATTGCCAAAGGATAAGGGCATCCGCGGCTAACATCGAAAGGATGATGAATACGAAGCCGAGTACCAGGCGTGGGCCGATGTTAAGCCTACCGGCCCGAAAAGTTATCGCTTTAGCGCTCTTGGCCCAGCGGCTCAATCCTGTTGTGGTGTGAAGTCTCATCGGTTGTTCCAATCGAGCCATAACCGGCTTCGAACTCACGCCACGCCTCTCACCGTTTGTGGGCGAAGCTCGAGCCGGTCATGGGATACCGGTCAGGGAGATATTTGGACCGGTCCAAAATTCTATTCAGGCTGTGCCGATTCCCCTAGGGGAGGTCCCTTCTTGAAACCGGTGATGCGAACCAATTCGTTCTCCAGGGCTGCCGCTGCTTGTGACGCACTCTTCTCGCCCGCCAGCACGGAGTGCACTGCCCGGAAGTAAGCCTCGCTCACATCTTGGTATTTCTTGCCGCTGACGTTCGAAGGACGCAAAACGATGCCGGTCCGGAACGCCTGACTCAAAAGGTGAAAACGAGGATTGGGTTCAAGTACCTCGGGTAGGTTGTAGAGTTCCGGTAGGGTGGGTGGCGCCGAAAGCACGCGCGCACGCTTCACCTGCAAGTCTCTACTGCTGAGATACCGGACCAGCTCCAAGGCTTCACGGGGATGAGACGAGAACCGCGAAACTGCTAAGCCCCACCCTCCGAGGGTACCCACGCTGCCTGACTTGCCACCCGGCAGCAGGGCCACATCAAACTTATTCCGGATTTGTGACCCTGCCACCTGGCTGTCGACGTAGGCTGACGTCCAGTGCCGCATGAATGCCGCGTCGCCTGCGATCCAAACATTTAGAGAATCCCACTGCCTATATCCGACGACGCCTGGGGGTGAGATGGAACCAACCCATTGCGCCGCCCGTTGCCAGGCCCTAATGGCCTGCGGATTATTGACGCTGATCGTCTGGTCTTCCTCGATGATCCGCCCGCCGCCTTCCGCTGCCTGCCATTCGAGCGCACTGCAGGTCAACCCTTCGTCAGCTGCCCCTTGCCACACAAAGCCCCAAAACTCTTTCTTCCTCTTGGCTCGCTCGCCCGCTTGAATTCGAGCTGCCATAATCTCCAGCTCATCCCATGTCCTGGGTGGCTCATGATATCCATACTGTCGCAGAAGGTCGGTGCGATAGTAGAGAAGCCCGATGTCGGCGCGATACGCCATGGCCACCAGCTTGTGATCCACCGTATAGCCGGCCGCTGTCGCCGGAAATTGCGCGGAGATTTCGTTGCCGAAATATGGTTTTAAATCCAGGAAATATTCAGCCAGTGTCCCGGGCCAGATCACATCCACGTCGTAAACGTCAGGACCTTGCGCGCCTGTCTCGAGTAACTCTCGCCACAAACGTACCCTTTGCCACGAGGACTCTGGACCGGGAATAAGACTGACGCGGATTCCTGTCTCGCGGGTGAATTGCTGCAACTCCTGCTGGCGTGTCTCGGTGAACGTCTTGCTCGACCACTCCCCAAGAAGAGTTAACGTAACCGGTTCATGAGCAACTGGCCGAGCACAACCTCCCAAGAGCAAAGAAAACAACACAATGCGAATCGGGCGTGCCATCTTGCCACCGAGCGTATAGAGCACGGATTTCCTGTGCGAGACTCTTGGGGAAGAAACATCGACAGATAAGTCTAGCTTCCCGTTGGAGCAAAGCCTAGCACAGACTACCGTTTCTGGACGAGTGGTCGGCTAACCGGAAGCAAGCCGGCTTCCATGGCAGGATTGGTCTTGGTAAGTTCGGCTTGTAGAAAGTGATCTCCGCGCTTGGCATTGACTCTGGAAGGATTACGGTGCATTCGGAACAACGCTTTGCCATAGAGGCCGTTCTTTCTCAAGCTGACCCGGTACCCACCATTTGTCTCTGTGCAAATTAAGCCGGCCCCTAGAAAGGGGCCTCGTCGATAAGTGGCAGCCCGTGGCTCATCCAGTCCAATGGACGGAATGCCAACACTCCGACAGCTTTGCGCATCGACTAACAGCACCAAGACGCACTGAATCGGCGTATCTCCCACTCTGCCAAACACTTCCAAGCTGTTTTCGGCGCGCACACTCACTGGTACACAGATTGCTTACTACAGTTGCGGCTAGCATTTTTGCAGTGAACGGATTTCGCAACGAGGAGCAAGCGTCCACGTCGCAGCGACGCCACAGTGTAAGACGTGGACGCAGACAGGAGTGCAATCGTGAAATTGCCATCCATTCTTGACTGGTATCGCGTTCTGCGAGCGCAGCATCAGTGGACGATATTCCAGGCAATTCGATATGCGCTGTGGCTAACGCGGTAGTTAGTTTCTCTTACTTTGTGCCGCTATGGCGGTGGAGGATCGGACTCATGAAAACTTTCCAGACAGTAGGTGCGGACAAAGGCTCGGACGAGGCGTTGGTAGTCGCAGCAAAGCGCGGAGATACGCAGGCGTTCGAGACATTGGTTCTGCGTCACGAGCAGACGGTGCTCGCCGTGGCGCAACGGATAACCAAGAACCGCGAAGATGCAGAAGACGTGGCGCAGGAGAGTCTACACAAGGCCTTCGTTCATCTTGGTGATTTTCAAGAAAAGTCGCGATTTTCTACATGGTTGACGCGGATCGCTATGAATGAAGCGTTCATGTTGCTCCGCCGAAGGCGAGGAGTTATCGAAGTGTTGCCAGAGAGCCCTGAAGATGGGACGAAGTCCAACACGGAGGCATTCGTCGACCAGAACCCCAATCCCGAAGAGTCCTGTTGGCGGCGCGAGCGCACGCAACTCTTGACTGCGGCGATCAATCGCCTTAGGCCGAGGGTTCGAACTGCGATCTTGCTTCGCGACATGGAAGAAAGATCAGCCGCGGAAACGGCTCAGATTCTGGGTACCTCCATTGGCGCTGTGAAAGCACGCGTCTTCCATGGACGCCGCAAGCTACGCCGAACCATAAGCCTTCGGCTCCTTCCTGGCGGCTACACATACCGCCGAGCGGAAGCTTAACGCCGCTGACTTCTGCAGCCAGACATTCCCCGAGGCGATGGTCGAACAACTTCTTCCGTTCTTAGGTCCGATAAGAACGTAGCCACCCACAGTTGCGTCCGTAACGCACTGCCATGGTACGGAGTCGCACCGGCGGGCGAAGATCAACTTAGCGGAGCGGATGACGGATTCCAATGATTGAGGCTAAGAATTCTTCCACCGCACGCCTCAGGTACGATTCGTCCCTCTGTTCAATGGCGATTATCAGAGTTAAGCAGGATCAGCGAACTGACCTTAAAGCACTGGCGTCCGGCTCTTACACCAGAACTCGTTATTTGATTTTTCTCGCTGGAGAAATGCAAAGGGGCCTAAAGAAGGCCCCTTTCACATTTTCAGGTTCGACTCGTATTCAGATTTTCGGAATCGTCAGTTTGAGCCGCTGGGATTTGCACCCTGGGTGGCGTTTGCATTCGACGCTAGGCCGATTTCCAGGTCATATTTTTCGCCCGTGAAGAAAACCTCGGCGAGAGATTGGCTGCCGTCCGCTCCTGGCTGGACCGCGTAGCCATCTTGGGTATTCGAAGCACTCTCTGGCACGATTCGTGCGGGCACGGTGGCCACGGTTTCCTTACCTTTGAGAATGTTTACCTTCACGTCCGGACCAGAGCCACTCCATTCGACCTTGTAATCACCGGGCATCAACTTCGTTCCCTCGACGGTAACACTCTCATACAAATGAAGCGACTTCTTGATCGTGTTTCCTGCGAAGACGCTGGCAGCAAACAACAAAGAACTTCCAAGCAACAGCGATGAAACCCTCGACACTTTCATATACAACTCCCTTTTGTCATCTCCAGGAACTGAGACGCAAAAAATGCGTTCCCATCCTCAGAGACTTATTATTTGACCACATATCATTGGATGGACTGCGAGCCCATGCGGTTACATCGGCGTGCAAAAATAGGTCATTCTTTTTAGCGATATTTTTGATACAAACCGATTTTCGAATCATCGGTGCAGTTCGCCGCAAATTGTCGCTACTGCTTTTATCCGAAATTTCAAATTTGGACATCTGCCTCGCACATCGCGCATTCCCCCTGAACCTCGCATTCGGGCGGTATATCGACACGACTATTTGTGCGCTCACACGCTCACGTCGAGTCAATGAGGCTTGCGTGCAGCGGAGTTTGTGGACCCGTTATTGAAATTCGCTAATCGCGATGAGAGGTCAACGGGTCATACTTCCATTGAGAGAACATTTGGCAAACATGTAAGAAAGTGACAAATCCCTTCACCGCGATGCGGCCAGCGCGGATACTCCAGAAAGCTTTCGGTAGTCCTCGTCAGTTAAGCGCAGGGAAGCCGCCGCAACGTTCTGCTCGAGATGTTCGATCGAGGAAGTCCCGGGGATGGGCAGCATAATGGGAGACCGATGCAAGAGCCAAGCCAGCGCTACTTGGGTGGAGCTCGAACTGTGTGCTCGGGCGATTCTCTCAAGCACTTCGCCCGCAACTTTACCTGCTCCGAGTGGATACCAGGGAATGAAAGCAATTCTGTTGCGCTCACAGTAATCCACTACGTAATCCCACTCGCGGTCAGCAAAGCTATAGCGGTTCTGAACAGAGACGATGGGGACAATCTTGCGTGCTCGCTCGATGTGCTCCTGCGTGACGTTGGACAACGCGACCTGGCGAATCTTGCCTTCGTTTTGCAGGTGAGCCAGCGTTTCCACAGACGCCTCAAACGATATGGCAGGATCCGGAATATGCAATTGATAGACGTCGATGCAATCCAGGCGCAGCCTCTTCAGACTTCCCTCAACCGCCTTACGAAGATGCGCGGGAGATGCATCGTGGGTCCACTGATTCGGGCCGGGACGATTCCAGCCTCCCTTGGTGGCAATTACAAGGCCAGCCGGGTAAGGAAACAGGGCTTCGGCGATGAGTTCCTCGCTTACGTTTGGGCCGTAGGAATCCGCGGTGTCGATGAAGTTGATATCAAGCTCCACGGCGCGGCGAAGAACCGCGAGCGCCGCTTTGTGATCTTTTGGCGGCCCCCAGATGCCTTCGCCAGTAAGGCGCATTGCACCGAAGCCGAGACGGCGCACGGAAATTTCAACGCCAAGCAAAAGATCTCCGGCCATACTTGCAGAGAGTTCTTTCTTATTCATAATTGACTTCCAATATTTTTCTCTTAACCAAATCCCGTGTTATCTCTTACATCTTCAGGCGTTAAGCCGCCAGCGACGACAACCTCGATTGCCTATAGTTACTATCTTCTTCTCTCGCCACTCGGTCCCTCTCATATTCATGCCAGGGACCTGAGCACGCGCTGATTGTGGCCGATTCCTCGGGCTGGCTCGTTGAGTGGGGTGGACCAAGAAATGTCCTTGGAATCGGTGAAAGTCAAAACTCCAGTCGCTCGGAAGAATTCGTCCCGAGAGTTGCATTTCACCGAAACCAACAATTTCCCCCTGACGACTCGTTTGTCACACCAATCATGGGGAACTCCCATTTCGGCAAGCGCTTTATGCAACGCACCCTCAAAAGGCCCCAAGGGCGAGGGATCCAAAAGCCAATGTAAGAAGCCCTCATGGTGTCCTTCCGGGCCCCTACACCAGATGCTTCCGTCTAGTGGCAGGTCCGCCGTTGGACCTTCTCCCGTTCCGCGAGGCACATGCGTGTGTTTCTTTTTCGCAAATTCAACTGTGTCTTTGTTTCTTGGATGGAGAATAAATATCGATTCACCCGCAAAACCAATCGCCAGTAACTCGTTTACTGCTTCCCCGGCGGCAGACGCCGTCCTGTAAATGCCGAATACCATCACCTGGTTGGCCATCACTATGTCCCTCCTACCACAATTTCTTTCCCACCATAGAACGATCGTCTCTCATCACTCGCTCTCATAATCGCTGTCCTTCTAGCCGAGCCACTGCGGGTTCGCATAAGTTCCATCGAAGTGGTGACTGGTTTTATAGAGCTCAAACTGGCCGGTTTCCGCTGCTCTTGCAGTTTTTGCAAGCAACACGCCAACTTGGGAAGAATCCAGCGGCTGAAAACTGCGGGCCGCGTCGAGCGCTTGCTGAAGAATCGGCAGAGAATCACAACCGGTGATGACCACGCTGGTAGGAAGATTCATCGCGTAGTGCAAGCACTCCACCGCGGTCGCTGTCTTGCTATCCAGGATAAAGTGGTCGCCAAAGGGCTTCATCCCCAGCACGCCAATATCGCTCTTGAGCAGAACGGGCAACACTTTTTTCTCGAAACTGTTGAAGTGCGCGTCCATTACATTCAGGGGCATTTGAACAGTATCGAAAGTGAAGCCGTGTTTGGCGGCGGTGGCCAGCATTTGCAAATGAATGTCCGGACTCTTGTGGCCGGTGAACCCGATGTAGCGGATCTTGCCTGCCTTTTGCGCCTCCAATACAGCCTCTAACGCTCCTCCGGCGGCAAAAATGCGGGCGGGGTCGGTGTCGCGAATCACTTCGTGGAACTGGAGCAGATCGATGCGATCCGTCTGCAAGCGCCGCAACGACTCATTAATTTGGGCGGTCGCGGCGACCTTACTGCGGCCATCGATCTTTGACATGAGAAACGCTTTTTGGCGATAGCCGTCGCGAAGTGCGTTGCCCATCCGGATTTCGCTTTCACCGCCATTGTAGTCCCAACAGTTGTCGAGGAAATTGATTCCGGAATCAAGGCCTGTGCGAATGATACGGATACTATCCTGAGCATCTGCCTGTTTGCCAAGATGATAGCCACCGAGCCCGATCAGCGAGACTTTCTCGCCAGTGCGGCCCAGCGTTCGATAAGGAATACCGTTCCTGGACTCCAATCGCGCGGACTGCTGGTCAGCGTGCGCCACGAGAATAGTAGCGGCCGCGAGCCCGAGAAATCCACGCCGAGAAATCCCCGCGTCCGAGGCGTCGTCAGTTCGCGGGGCTAACGCGAGATACGGTCGTGGCAAATCTTCCTGCCTCTGATGTTTCTCTTTGTTTTTCATGGCGTACCTCCTCGTCATCAAGTAGATCGATCCCTCGAATCAGACTCGATTGCCCGCACAGTGATGCAGTGTGTGGCTTACAATTTATTTTTTCGGGCGCAGCGAGCGAACGTAAGCTACGAGCGAATGAACCTGATCCTCGCTGAGCGAACCCTTGAACGAAGGCATTCCGCCCTTACCGTCGGAAATGATTTGGGCGAGTTGTGCATCGGGCACCTTCTGGACTTCCGGGGAG
>Ga0209448_10000456_pt1 | contig 13603 bp, 9 predicted proteins | sample BogFormECP14_OM2_FD_188245 | JGI IMG/M metagenome (GOLD analysis project Ga0209448, IMG submission 188245) | Bog forest soil microbial communities from Calvert Island, British Columbia, Canada - ECP14_OM2 (SPAdes) (version 2) | ecosystem: Environmental > Aquatic > Freshwater > Wetlands > Bog ... | reverse complement strand
TCGAGGGCGAAAGCCTGCGGACGGTGCTCGACCGCGGAGCGCTGCCGCAGCGCAAGACGATCGAGTATGGAGTTCAGATCGCGCACGGACTGGCTGCGGCGCACGAAAAGGGGATCATCCACCGCGATCTGAAACCCGAGAATGTTTTCGTCACCAAAGACGGGCGCATCAAAATCCTGGATTTTGGCCTGGCGAAGCTCGCCCAAAATCCAAACCCGGAACCAGACGGCGTCACCCTCACCACCTCGCACACGGCAGCGGGCGTGGTCATGGGCACGGCCAGCTACATGGCGCCCGAGCAGGTGCGCGGCGAGGCAGCCGATGCTCGCACCGACATCTTCGCGTTCGGCGCCGTGCTCTACGAAATGCTTTCCGGCGCGCGCGCCTTTCGCCGCGACACCGCTGCCGAAACCATGACCGCGGTTTTGAAGGACGACCCGCCGGAGTTGTCCGATCCCGGCCGCCTCGTGTCCTCCGCGCTCGAGCGCATTGTGCGCCGCTGCCTGGAGAAGAGCCCGGAACAGCGCTTCCAGTCGGCACGAGATCTATCCTTCGCTCTAAGCGCGCTCTCCGGAACCGAGACCGGCGCGATAGCGCGCGCCGCCGCAGCGCCGCGCCGAATTCCGCTCCTGCTCTGGTTCTCCGTAGCGCTGGCGCTGGTGGCCGTCGCCGCCGTGACGTGGTTGGTTGCGCGTCGTCCGCTGCCGATGACTCGTATGCAGTTCGCTCTGGCGGTTCCGGATGAAATGAGCATCAGCCACATGGCGCTCTCGCGCGACGGCTCCATGCTGGCATTTGTTTCGCCGGAAGAAAACTCCGCCCTGCCTATGCTTTACATACAGCGGGTTGGCTCTTCGAGCGTAACGCTCTTGCCGGGCACCCAGGGCGCGAGTTATCCCTTCTGGTCGCCCGACGGCGCCTATGTCGGGTTCTTCGCCAACGGCAAGCTGCAGAAAATCGCTGTTTCAGGTGGCACGCCGCAAGCGCTGGTCAGCGTTCTGGCCGCCCGCGGCGGCAGTTGGGGAAGCCGCGACGTCATCATCTACGAACCCGACGCGGGCAGCCCCATCTGGCGCGTCAACGCCGATGGCAGCGCAGCGGCTGAGGTCACCCAGGCTTTTCTTGCCGGCAACCAACAACTCAACACGCACCGCTGGCCCGTCTTTCTTCCCGACGGCAATCATTTCTTGATCTATGCGGGCAACTTTAACAACTCCAAAGACGACCAGACCAGCGGCATCTACGTGAGCTCTCTCGATGGCAAGGACAAGAGACTCGTTCTCCTTTGTCATTCAAGTTTTGGCTACGATTCTCAGCATCTGTATTACGCGGACGATCAGCGCCAGTTGGTGAGCATCGCCTTTGACCCCTCCGCCGCCAAGGTTTCGGGCCACGCCACGGCTATCGCCAATGTCGTCGGCTTTCAACCCTCCACTTACTGGGCCGCCCTTGCCGTCGGCGGAAACGGTACGGTCATCTACAACACCGGCGTCGGGGCAGCTCTGTCCGCTCTTACTTGGATGGACAGGTCGGGCAAGGAACTGGGCCGGATCGGCGATCCCGCGGTCATGGCGAATCCCACGCTTTCGCCCGATGGCAGCCGGGTTGCCGTGGACATCGCCGACCTGAAGGCGAATAACGTGGACATCTGGCTGCAGAGCACCACCGGCGCCGGCAATGCCCGCTTCACCTTCGATCCTTCAGAGGAAGTTGCCGGCGTTTGGTCGCGCGACGGAAGCACGCTCGCCTACCGTTCGGCTGCGGGTGGGATAACGATATTCGCAAAGCCGGCCAATGGCCTGGAGCGGGAAAAGGTAGTCCTTCGCAGCAAGGAGAGCGATGATGTAATTCCCAATTCCTGGTCCGCTGACGACCAACAGGTTCTTTTCACCTGCCAAACTCGATCGCGCTCGTACCTGATGGTGGTCCCGGCCGGCGGAGGGCCGCCCGTTCCATTGCTGACCGGCAAAGCCAACGAGACCAACGGACAATTCTCTCTCGATGGAAAATGGGTAGCCTACGCCTCCGACGAATCCGGCAACTCGGAGATCTACGTCACCTCTTTTCCCAGCACCGCTGGAAAGTGGCAGGTATCGCGTGGTGGCGGCGCCGAGCCGCGCTGGCGTGGGGACGGCAAAGAGATTTTCTACATCGCGCCCAATGGCATGTTGATGGCGGTGCCGGTCAACGGCGAAAGTGTCTTCGCGACCGGAACACCCGCGCCTCTGTTCCAGATTCAGGGCCGCGCCCCGATCTCGAGCACCGACGTTTTCACCTATGACGTGGCCAAAGACGGCAAGCGCTTCCTGGTGAATCGTTACGTGAAACCGGAACACGTCGCGCCCTTGACCATCCTGCTGAACACTCCGGCGGGCAGCTCATCGTTCTAGGACAACCATTCAATCGCCATTCACTCCACTCACTTCCCTGCAAGAATTTTGTCCACCACGCCCCGCCCGATCGATCCCCCGAATGCGCCCGCGATTCCCGGCATGAACGCAAGAAAGGATTCATAGATCTGCGCCCGTTGCGGCTTCTCCGACAGGAAGTAGTAGGCCAGCCACTCCACAATGGGCACGAACACTCCGACTAGCACCACCCAGCGCCAAGGCTTGCGCGGGCTCAAGAATCCGAGCAGCATGTTCGCCGCCAGCACCACCATCGCCGTCAGCAGCAAATCCCCTACTTTAATGTCCAACCACCCTGCCAGCGCTCCCGAAAGCACCGCTATCAAGTAATAAAAAGCGTCGCCGCCCGATTGTTTCTCAGGAAGAATTTGACCCCAAGCTGTAGTCATATCCCTATCTCAATCTCACTACTTCCAATCCTATTTCCCATCTATTTTCTATCCGGCGAGTACGTGTAAAATCCGCGCCCGCTTTTGCGTCCCAGCCAACCCGCATCCACCATCTTGATCAGCAGCGGACAAGGCCGATACTTCGGATCCCCCAGCCCATCCTGCAGCACCCGCATAATGTCCAGACACACGTCGAGCCCAATAAAATCCGCCAGCGTCAGCGGCCCCATCGGATGGGCCATCCCCAGTTTGAACACTTCATCCACCGCCGCCGCCGTGGCCACGCCCTCCATCACCGCATACATTGCTTCATTCAGCAGCGGCATCAGCACCCGATTCGAAACAAATCCCGGAGCGTCATTCACCTCCACCGGCGTCTTCTCCAGTTTCACCGCCAGTTCACGCACCGTCTCAAATGTGGCCTGCGAAGTCGCCAGTCCTCGAATCACTTCGACGAGTTTCATCACCGGCACCGGATTAAAGAAGTGCATCCCGATAACCTTGTCGGCGCGCCCGGTTAGCGCCCCAATCTTGGTGATCGAAATCGAAGACGTATTCGAAGCCAGAATCACCTCCGGCTTCATGATGCGATCGAGTTCGCGGAAAATCTCCGCCTTGATCTCAAACTTTTCCGTCGCCGCCTCGATCGCCAGATCGCAATCCGCCAGCCGCGCCCGGTCCACCACCGCCGTAATCCGCCCCAATGTGGAAGCCTTGTCGCCCGCCGTAATCTTGTTCTTGGCAACTTCGCGATCCAGGTTCTTGGCAATCGTGTCGAGGCCTCGATCGAGAAACCGCTCCTCCACATCGCACAGCACGACGCTGAACCCGCACCGCGCAAACACGTGAGCGATTCCATTGCCCATCGTGCCCGCCCCGATAACTCCCACCCGCTTTATCGCCATGAGGGCCTCGCCCATTTACTCAGCCAAAGATTGCCGAGTCAAAGAAGGAAACTGAAAAGTTTAGCAGAATGGAATGATCACGAATAAAGCGCGACTTCAGCAGCGGCCAGCGGCCGCGTGAACGGTTTTCTTGCGCGGCTCGCGAGCCGCGACGCCAAGTTCTTTTTCGATCGAAGAGAAGCGCTGAAAAACCTCGTGCAGCCGCAGCGCCATGTTGCGGATGGCGTCGGCCTGCGCCAGCACCGTGGCCGACAGTCCGGGCTCGAGCGTCAGAAGTTCGGCGTTGCCGAGCACGGTGGTGAGAACGTTATTAACATTCGTCCGCATCTCGACCATGTAGCGTCCAAGAGTGGCCTCGGTTTGGGCGGCGGCGCACAGTTTCTCAGCCTCGCGGGCGCGAGATTCGGCGTGGCGGCGGCGAAGAATTTCGCGTCCGAGCAGACCCGCCAGCGCCGGCCACACTCCGGGTTCGCACCGCATCTCAAGAACGGCGCCGTGGAGGTTATAGAAACCGAGCGCAGGATCGGAGTGGGAGCGAATGATAATGGCAGGCTTCCCGGCGGCGGCGAGCGACTCCTTCAGGGCCTTGGTCCGGTCACTGTTATTGTTATCGTTATTGCTGTCGTTCTTGTTGCCGGAAGATTTTTTTTCAACCGAAGAGGCGTCGGCGATGGCCAGATCGTAGTGGCTGCCCTGCAGATCGCGCGAGAAGCCTTCGTCGAGCAGGATGAATTCCGGACCAGCCGAATGATGATCTGCATCCTGAGGCCAACCCGCCGTAATCTCGCGCGAGAAGGCGGGATCGCTGGCAAGGATCAAAACGGTCTGGCGATTGTTACTCATCGTCCATTTCCCGAAATTACTTTTTCGGTCCGCCGCCAGATTTTGTGGAAGCGGCCACAGCGCCCTTGGCCAGCGGGTTCTTACGCGCCCCGTTCTGCAGCGCGTCGTCGACTGCCGCTCTTAGATCCACCAGCATGCGCAGCGGCTGGCCAGAGGAGTATTCAGCGTGGAACATTACTTTCCATGACTGGCAGATCATGCGCAGACGCCCGGTCGGTTCCTCGGCGGAGAATTGGGCGCGGCGGCAATCGATGGTTTTAATGCCCCGCCGCTCCAGTTCACGTAAACCGTCCTGGATGGCGTTGAGGTCGTCGTGCATCAGACGGAAAAATATTCGCCGGATCATGAAGCTGAATCGCGCAAACGCCACCATGGCCGAGGGTTCGAAATAGCGGGCCGCATTCTGCGCCTTGAGCTTGCGCCCTTGCTCCAGCGTTCCGCTGTGCAGCAGTTCGCTGAGGCGTTTGGAACGCGACGCCATCTGCAGAATGGTCTCCAGCGGACTCAACCACTCCGGCAGCTTCGGCTCTTGTGGCCCGAGCACTGGTTCCAGCACCTGGGCAACGTAATCGAGGTCCAAGTCTCCGTCTTCCAGGCCCGAGGGCGCGCACAGCGAAAAATACTGCACCAGCAGGAAATCTGTCTTGTCCCGGTCGCTGGTGGATTTCGCCGCCTTGTGCATGTGGTGCACCAGAAGCTGGCGGAGCACGGCTTCATTGGCCAGCGGCGTAGTCTGCAGAAACTGGCGCAACTGGTGCACTTGGATCTGCGCGTCCACCTGTTGAAACCAGGCTTCGGCCTGCTTGACGGACTCGACCGAAGGCGTGAAGCCCTCCTCAACATTAACCGGGCAGGTGGGAACCTCAATCACAAATTCGCGCACCAGCGCAGCGTAAATGGGCAGCAGCGCACTGAGCGTGGCTCCCTGTTCTTCCAGTGATGGCGGGGTGGATGTAGTCATGATTTCACAATCCAGTTGGGAACATGTTTTAGGAAGCGGACGGCGATCGCTGTCCGCTCCGGGTGATATTGAACCGCCACCACCGAGCCTTCGGCGTGCAGCGAGCCGTCGTGGCTTTCAATCAGGACGCGGTCGGCGAATTCCAGAGGCCGGTTCACCGTGAACAGGACTTCTTGCGGCGTGCCGTACTCGATCACCGTGTCTTGAAGAAAAACGTTCCCGTTTTCATGGCCCTTGACATCGCCGTTGCCATTGCCATTAGCATTACCCATGGCGCGGCTGAGTTTGACGGGAATCCGCACCGGTGTAGCTTCAGGAAAAAACTTCGCCAAGCGGCTTACGATGCCTGGTTCGAGCGCACGAGCAGTTGCCTGATGGTGCACAGTTGACCCTCGATCCCGGAGTTTGAACAGGCGAGTCTCCCTCTCTTCCTGGTTTGAAAGAGCTGCCAGGGGACTCGCTCTGTTTTATCGGTATTCCACAGTGCACGGGTTACGCCAAAAACTTGAAGGTCATGCACCTAAGAACAAGTGAAAGAAAGGATTAGCAGTTAGCGGAGTGGCGCGGGAGCCGCCGCAGCCGAATCCTTCCGGCTCAGGAAAAGTGCGTCTCAGAATGACACAACCGTCTCATTTCGCGTAAGCGAGGCAGGAAAAATGGAGAGACGGGCGTCCTCGCCCGTCCACCGCGCGGCCGACGCAACTCTATTGCAACGTCGTCGATTGCGGTGGCTCCTCGTGACTGCCGATGTTGTACCGCTTCAGCTTGCGATAGAGGGTCGCGCGGCTGATGCCAAGCATTTTTCCCGCTAGGGCTTTGTCTCCCTTGACCTGCGAAAAAACCCGCTCAATAGTGGCGCGCTCGATATCTTCCAGGTCCGTAGCGTGGAGGTCAGCGGCTCGAAACTCAGCACCGCGGCCGGAAAACTCTTGCGCATCGAGCGCTTCGGCTTGGACTTCCGCACGCACGATCGCTGGCGGCAGATCGTTGACCTCGATAACGCGCTGATCGCCCAGCGCCACCGCACGCTCCAGGCAATTTTCCAGTTCGCGGACATTGCCCGGCCAGTCGTACACCAGGAGCGCCTTCATGGCCTCGCCCGAAAGCTGCACGCCGCGTCCCGGAGCCAGCCGTTCCAGGAAAAACGCCGCTAGGATGGGTATATCGGAACGGCGCTCGCGCAGCGGCGGCAGAGAAATGGTGACCACGTTGAGGCGGAAATAGAGATCCTTGCGGAAGGTCCCCTTCTTGTATTCGGTATCAAGATCGCGGTTGGTCGCGGCCATGATGCGCACGTCCACCTTGACTTTTTGATTGCTGCCCACCGGCCGAACTTCCTTTTCCTGCAGAAAGCGCAATATCTTGGCTTGCATTTCCAGAGGAAGTTCGCCCACCTCGTCGAGAAAAATGGTTCCCGTATCGGCCGATTGCAACAACCCCTGCTTGGAGCGAAGCGCGCCGGTAAATGCGCCTTTCTCATAGCCGAACAATTCGCTCTCAATAAGCGTGGGGACCAGCGATCCGCAGTCGACGGCGACAAAGGGACGACTGGCCATGGTGCCGCGAAAGTGCAGGGCCCGAGCCACCAGTTCCTTGCCGGTTCCACTTTCGCCGGAAATCAACACCGGCGTACGCGTGTCCTTAAGCCGGGAAATGAGCCGCAGAACGTTCTGAATTCCGGTGGAATTGCCGATGATGCCGTGGAGCGAGGTCTCGGTTTCGGAGCGTTCGCGGAGGTAGAGATTCTCCTCGACCAGGCGGACCTTGTCGGCCATGCGCCGCAGGAATAGGCGCAGATCGTCGAGCGGAGCAAAAGGCTTCGCAATGTAATCGTAAGCGCCCAGCTTCATGGCCTGCACCGCGGTTTCAACCGATCCATGGCCGGTCATGACCGCCACTTCGATGCGCGGGTGGGCGCGCTTGGCCTGCTCCAGGAATTCGATCCCCGACATGCTCGGCATCACCATGTCGGTGAGCACCATGTGCACGGGCTGCTCGTCGAGCAGGGTAAGAGCCGCGTCACCGCTCTCGGCTTCGAGGCAGTGGAAGCCGAGCGACTCGCCCACTGTCATGCACAGGCGGCGGATGGTCTGCTCGTCGTCGACGATCAACAATCGAATGCGGAAGTCGTTTTTCGTCAAATTCTGTGTTGCCGAAGTCTGCGTCATGGCGCCGCCCTGCCCATGGTCTGCTCGACCACGGTGATAAAGTCATGGACGCGAAACGGCTTTTCGACGCACGGCGCCCCGGTGCGGCGCAGCGTGGCAGCCGTTTCCTCGTTGGCGATGTCGCCGGTGATAAAAACCAGCCGGCGGGCCAGTTCCGGCCGGTGGGTGGCGATCCAGGCATACACCTGGGCGCCATCGACGCCTCCCGGCGTGCGCATGTCGGAAATGACGCCGTGAAAATTGCCCTTGGCCAGCAGTCGCAGGGCCTCGGCGCCGGATTCGATCGCAACCACGGCATAGCCGTGCCCCTCCAGAACCGCGCGTACCAAAGCCATCACTGCCGGTTCGTCTTCTATCAGAAGTACGGGCGCACAAGCGGGTTTCGTTCCAGTTTGCGTCATTTGGGATGCACTCCTGCAACAGCTCCAAAGGATGCCGCCTCGGCTGCCACCGGGAGGCGCACGATAAAGGTCGCTCCTTCAGAGTCCTGGTTGTTGTGGCAGACAATTTCGCCGCCGTGTTCGTGGACAATGCCATAGCAAATACTCAAGCCCAAACCGGTACCCTTGCCCACGTCTTTGGTGGTAAAGAAAGGGTCAAAAATACGGTCGGGATCGGCGATCCCGACACCGTTATCGGAAAAGGAAATCTCGACGAATGCGCTGCTGTGGGCGCTCCTGATCTCGATGCGAGCGGGGTGAGAGGGGCTGGCGCTTTCGCGAACCGCGTCGTAAGCGTTGTTCAGGATGTTGAGAAATACCTGCTGCAGCTGGTGCGAATCTCCCACGACCGGAGGCAGCGACTCGTCCAGGTGTTCGACCACGTCAATGCCGTGACTGATGAAGTCGTAAGAACGCAAGTGCACGGTGCGTTGCAGGATCGAATTCAGCTGAACCGCCTGCCGCTGCGGCGGCACTTGGCGCGCAAAGCTGAGCAGGTTTTGCACGATCTGCTTGGTGCGCTGCGCTTCCTGCAGAATCACTCGCAGATCGCGGCGCGCGCTTTCCGGCAGCTCGGGATTCTCCATCAGCAGGTCAGTGAATCCGAGGATGGCGGTAAGGGGATTATTGACTTCGTGAGCGACGCCGGCGACCAACTTTCCCACCGCCGCCATCTTCTCCGCATGCATGAGCTTGGAGCGCAGCATGGCGGAGTCGGTCACGTCGGTCATCACCACCACGATGCTGCTCACCCGGCCGTCTTCGCCGCTGATGGGGCTCAGATTCACTGAGAACTGGGCGCTGACGCCGTCGCCCCGAACCAGGGGCAGATCAAAGTTATCCACTTGCTGGCCGCGAGCCACATCTGCCAGCGCTTCGCGGAGCGCCGCACGGCGCGGTGGGGCACACAGGTCGGGCAAAGGCCGCGCCAGAATCTGCGACTGCTGAAAGCCCAGACCGCTCCAGCGCCGGTTAGCATAACTGATCACGCCTTCGGTATCGGTCACCAGAATCAGGCTCTGGGTATGACTGAGGATTTTGCTCGAAAAATCACGCTCTTTCTGCAGCTCGGTTTGCGATTGATGCAGCCCGCTGACATCGAGCATAAGTCCACGGTGCTGCAGCACGTTGCCGCCCGAATCGCGCAGCGCAAAACAGTTCATGAAGACGTGCACCGGCGAGCCATCCTTGCGCCGCAGAACCTCTTCGTGATTGTGCATCTCCCCCCCGCGTTTGAGGACTTCCGCGAGTTCCTGCCGCCGCTCCTCAGAGAAATAGACCTGGGTGGGAATGTCGAGTTGCAGCACTTCGTCGCGGCTGCTGTAGCCAAGGATCCGCACCAGCGAGTCGTTGACCTCGACAAACCGGCCCTGCGGCGTGGAGACGTAAATTCCTTCCTGGATATTGTCGAATAGTTCCCGGTAGCGGCGCTCGGCATCACGCCTGTCGGTGATGTCTTTGAGCACGTGTACGGTCTGCAACTGGGTGCTGCTGGCGGCATGGATGCGCGAAGTTGAGATCAGGTAAGTGCGGTCGAGAACCGGGTGCACATATTCGTCCAGACCCTCGCCGCTGCGGCAGAAGGGACAGGTGTGCGGCGAAGTCCCGGTCGAAAGCGCTTCGAGCGCCCGCATGTTGATGCCAATCAACTGGTCTGACTCGATGCCAACGAAATCGGCCAGCGAGCGATTCACGCGGAGAATATTCTGCTGCTCGTCGTGCACCACGATAAAGTCGCTGATGGCATCGAACACCTCCAGCCAATGGCGGTTGGCCTGCTGCATGCGTGTAAACAGGCAGGCATTCTCGAGCGCGATGCTGGCATGGCCGGCAATGGCGCGCAGCAAGAGGCGATCGTCCGCCGAGGGTGCAGCGCCACGGTCCGCCAGACAAAGCACGCCCACCAGTTCTCCCGAGGATCCGGCCAGCCGCACGAGCGTGCAATCGGTCCATCCCAGACCGGAGGCGAGTGCGCTTCCCAGCATGTCGCTGGCGGGTGCATAGGCCACATCGGTGGAGTATTTCGGCAACGCCGCACTGAGCGCCCGACTGAAGCGGCGAAGCAGCGCCTTATCGTTAATCTCAGAAACGTTCACTTCGGAAACGTTAGCCTCCGAAACGCCACCTTCTTTAACCCTAGTCTCGGAAAGGCCGCCTTCGCCGGCCCCGCAAATCAGCACCGTATCCAGTTCCGCGGTCTCGAAAAGGCTGAGGGCAACCGAGCGGCCTCCCAGCAGGGCAGCCGCGCGAAGCGCGAATTTGCGCGCGAACTCGGGCAGGTTCAGGACGGTATTGAGTTCGAGCGCGATCGCCACCAGGGCCTCGGCGCGGCGGCGGTGCTCCTCGGATTGATGCAGGTTACGGGTAAGTTCAAGCGCGATGGCAACCTGCGCGGCCAGAGCACGGGCGCGACGGACATCTTCTTCGTTGATCGGACCGGGCTCGATCCGGTCAAGCACGCTGAACATTCCGAGCACATCGCCGTTCGAACCGAGCAAGGGCACAGCGAGCAACTGGCGGATGTGAAAAGCAGCCACGAAATCCAAATCGCCGTCCGCGCTGACCGAAGCATTTTCGGTGACGAACACATTTTTCTGCTTCAGCGTATGGCTCGCGACGCCATCGTAGAGCGGGATATCCACCGGACGAGCCTTCCCGTTCTCGACTCCCCAGCGAATGCGAAATGCGCTCTCTTCGAAAAGCCCGATGAAGCAGCGCTTGAACCCGAGAAAACTGGCGGCCCGAGCCGCCGAGGTCTGCATGAACTCGTCAAGTTTCCCGGCGGAACCAAGTTCGAATGAAATCTCCAGGATTTCGTGCAGTTCGTGGGCCTTGGCCCGGGCCATGCCGCACAATTCGGCATTGGCGACGGCCACCGCGCCAAAGCCGACCAGGGCTGAGACCAGGGTTTTGTCTTCCTCGGTGAACGGCTGCGCGAAACGGGGATAGACCAGAATCGCACCGTGCAAGCGCGAGGTGCGAAACGGCGCCGCGATCAGAACTCCCGGTGGAGAGTCTTCCCCGAAATGAGACGCGCCGTCGATGCTTACCGTTATGCGCTCGCCCGCCGCCACGGCGCGCGTGGCAATCTCCATCGCAGAGCGCAGGTTGTTCTGCTCGAAACGGGACCGAATGGACTGGGCGAGTTTGGGAGCCTCCGTGGAGACAGCCTGCAACTGGAACCGCCTCTCCGGTTGGGTATGCTCCTGTTGAACTTTCTCCTGCTGAATCAGCACCAGCACGGCCGGCGAATGCAGCAGCACGCACAGGCGGTCGGCGATGCTCTCCATCACCGCAGCCGTGTCGGGCAACCCATGCAGCGCGCCCGCAGCCTCTACCAGGACGGTGGCGCGGCGGTGCTCTTCGCGGGAAAGCTGGTTCAGCCGCAGGGCTTCGAGCCCGGTGCCAAGCTGTGCCGCCAGGATCGTGACCTTGGCTACGGCGTCATCGTCAAAGCCGGCATGGGGCGCAGCCAGCACGAACGCGATGGCCCCGACCACTTCCCCGGAAACCAGCAGAGGCGCGGCCATGGCGGCGTGCGCTCGGCATTTGGCCAGCCAAGGGTAACGGGCGACGTTGACGTGGTTGAGGAAGAACGCGCGACGTTTCTGCACCGCTTCAATGGCGATCGAGGGCGCGATGGATGGATCACCGGGCCGCAGCCGCGTGCCACGAAACGACTCGGCATGTTCGCCGTCGGCTTCGGTTCCGGTGAGTTCACCATCGGAGGAGCAACTCCAAAAGTAGACGTCGCTGGCATGGAAAAAGGCGCGCGTGTGCACGCAGAACGACCGGATGAGATGGCTGGGATCGCTGCTCTGAAAAGCGGCCCGGGAAAGCTCCTGAAGAAGTTTCTGGAAAGCCTCCTCAGACTGAGACGCGTGCCCGGTCCCCGAATTTCCGCCGTTAATTGTCAGTCAGCACCATTCGCTTAGCTAAGCGGTTGAAAACAATTGAATTACATCAAACCTACGCCCGATTCTCAAATTGAGTCAAGGGAATAGGAGGTGCCAGTGCCAACTTTAGAAACGTGCCAAAAGTGACACCAGAGTCTCATTGTGCAACCGACTGAACCCGCCATAAGGGCCCGAGCTGCGAGCCGCGAGCAATCTACCCCTGCTTTTGCCTGCTCGTAGCTCGCAGCTCGGGGCTCGGGGCCTGACGATAGCCCGATCACCCGATCTCTTCATCACCAAAGTAATGAACAAGCGGAACTTTTAATATCCGCTGGGGTCTCCCTTGCTCGAATATGGGATGAATGCTCATTGACAAGGAATGTGACGTGAATCTTCGATCACTGCAACGTGTGTTTGCCGTGGCCCTGCTGCTGGTTGGCGGATGGGCTGCGACCGGTACTCCCAAGGCGTGGGGACAGGAAACCGAACGGAAAACAAAAACCAGGGTGGCGCCGGTGTATCCGGAACTGGCGCGGCGCATGAACATCACCGGCACGGTGAAGGTCCGGGTGATTGTTTCCGCCAACGGGTCGGTGAAGAGCGCCTCTCTGGTTGGCGGGCATCCGGTGTTGGCGAACGCCGCCCTGGACGCGGTCAAGAAGTGGCATTTCGAGGTGGCTCCACAAGAGTCGACGGAGGTTGTGGAATTCCGTTTTGATCCGGGTCAATAAGCAGGCGGCACTGGGTCCGAAGCGCTGGCTGAGGAAGGTTTGAACATGAACATCAAGAAAAAACTTTATGTGAGTTTCGGCGTCATTCTGGGGACGGTTCTAGTGCTCCTGGCGATCAACCTGTACGGGGTGCATCGCGAGCACGAGACTAAGGCCGCGGCGCAGAGTTCGATCGACATGACCGAGGCAACCTCGTCGGTGCGCTTCCAGATGATGCAGAACCGGCTTCACCTCCAGAACTACCTGCTCAGCGGCGACACGCGCGACGTGGAGAAGATGAATGACGGCGAGCACCAGTTGAGTGACGCGCTGCACCGCGCCCAGGAACTCGCCAATTCCGCGCAGCAGCGCGGCAATCTGGAAAAAGTGCAGATGCTCGAACAGGCCTGGGGCTCCGATTTCGCCAACCCTCTGGTGGACAAACGCCGGGCGGTCGACGGCGGCAATGCAACCGTCGCCGAACTACAGATTTTCTATTTACAAAAGGATCCAAACTCCTGGGTCACCCGTTCAAGCGATGTTCTGGACGAGGTCGACCGGGAGAACCACAAGCTGCTGGACGAGCGACGACACTCCGATGATTCGGCAGCAAACTTGACCATTCTGTTTTCGATCTTCAGTTCCCTGATCGCCGTGGGCCTGGGCATGGTGATTGCCTACCGCACTGCCGGCGGGATCACCGGCCCCCTGACCCGGCTGATTCACGTCGCCGACCAGATCGGCCAGTCCGGAGATCTCGAGCACAATATCGACATTCACGGCAAGGATGAGATTGGACAACTGGCCCGTACTTTCGACTCCATGGTCACGTACCTCAAAGAGATGGCGGCGGTTTCCGAAGCCATCGCCGGGGGCAATCTGG
>Ga0209448_10000455_pt1 | contig 13628 bp, 16 predicted proteins | sample BogFormECP14_OM2_FD_188245 | JGI IMG/M metagenome (GOLD analysis project Ga0209448, IMG submission 188245) | Bog forest soil microbial communities from Calvert Island, British Columbia, Canada - ECP14_OM2 (SPAdes) (version 2) | ecosystem: Environmental > Aquatic > Freshwater > Wetlands > Bog ... | reverse complement strand
CGGCCATGTCGAGCGTTGCGAAGACTGCGCGCATGTGCGCGTCGCGTACAACTCCTGCCGCAACCGGCACTGCCCGAAGTGCCAGGCCGTTGCCGCCAAGGAATGGCTTGCCGAGCGGGAAGCGGAGCTGCTGCCGGTGCCGTACTACCACGTCGTGTTCACGCTGCCGGCGCCGATCGCCGACATCGCCTGGCAGAACAAGGCCGCCGTCTACGACATGCTGTTCAAGGCGGCGGCGGAAACGCTCGTCACCATCGCCGCCGACCCGAAGCATCTCGGTGCCCGGATCGGACTGACCGCCGTGCTCCATACCTGGGGCTCGGCGCTGACCCATCATCCGCATGTCCACGTCATCGTTCCCGGCGGCGGCCTGTCGCCGGACGGGTCGCGCTGGATCGCCTGCAAGCCGGCCTTCTTCCTGCCCGTGCGCGTCCTGTCGCGCCTGTTCCGCCGCCTCTTCCTCGAAGGCCTTGCGGCCCTGCATGAGACCGGCCGCCTCGCCTTCTTCGGCGATCTCGCCCCGCTCTCCGACCAGCGCGCCTTCGACGCCGCGCTTGCGCCTCTGCGTCGCTCCGAATGGGTCGTCTTCGCCAAGAGACCCTTCGCCGGACCGCAAGCCGTGCTCGCCTATCTCTCCCGCTACACCCACCGCGTCGCCATCTCGAACTCCCGGCTGATCGCGCTCGACGAGGCCGGCGTCACCTTCAACTCGAAGGACTACCGGATCAAAGGCCGCGACCGGTTCAGGACCATGACGCTCGACGCGGCCGAGTTCATCCGCCGCTTTCTCCTGCACGTGCTGCCCAGCGGTTTCCATCGCATCCGCCACTACGGCCTGTTCGCTGGAACGGTTCGAGCGCGCAACATCACGCGCGCCCGCCAATTGCTCGCCGTCGCCCAAGGTCTCGCCTCAAAGCGCGATGCTAGGGCCGACAGCGAGACCGAAACGCCTTCGCCTGCGCGCCGATGCCCGTGTTGCGGCGGTCGGATGATCGTCATCGAGACGTTCGAAGGTCCGCGCTCCGCGCGTTCCCCGCCGCCAATCCGCATCAGGATCGACACCTCATGATCATCGCAGCGCTTCCCGCCTCGCAACTCCCGTTCTCTTCGCCTCCACCCGCGTCACGGGCCAGAAAGCCGATGTCCTCACAAAGCCTGCACACCCTCTTCGGGCGTCGCACTCACTCCCGCCCCTTGGAGCCTCGCTCGCGAAAACGCACCTCGCCTTCTTTCCCGCCGAGGTGGCTGAGGAGAAGCCGGATTACGAGCTGGGGATGCTGCTGCTCGAAAACGGCGTGTCGCGTGACATGCTGATCGATTACGGCGACTACACGATCAAGGCCAAGCTCGACAGCATCGAGGCGTTGCCCAAGCCGAACTGCTGAGACCGCGCCTTAATCGACGGCCCGGCCGAGGCGCACCGCATCCTGAGCGGCTTGCGGCAACACCTTGATAGGCATCCCGACCTGGAAGAAGCACGCCAGTTCGCTGAAGCTGTGCATGCGAAATATCCTGGCAAGCTACTGGCGTACAACTGCTCGCCGTCGTTCAACTGGCGTAAGCATCTCGACGACGGCACCATCGCGAAGTTCCAAAAGGAGCTTGCCGCAATGGGATTCAAGTTCCAGTTCATTACGCTGGCCGGGTTCCACGCGCTGAACTACTCGATGTTCGATCTCGCCTACGGTTACGCCCGCAATCAGATGAGCGCCTATGTCGAGTTGCAAGAGCGTGAGTTCGCCGCCGAGGAACGTGGCTACACCGCGACCAAGCACCAGCGCGAGGTCGGCGCCGGTTACTTCGACCGCATCGCTACCACGGTCGACCCGGACTCGTCGACCACCGCTCTGACGGGTTCCACCGAAGAGGGGCAGTTTCACTGAGCTGATCCTCTGCCGAGCAGTCGCGGAATCGCATAGTTGCGGCTGAGAGTATGCGAGTCTGCGTCTTCTCGCGCTGGAGACCAAGTTGACACAGTAGGCCCCGCCCGGCCAACCTGGGCGGGGCCTATCTGCGGTGCACGACAATACGACTGGAGAAAATCTTGAGTGACTCAGCGATCCAGCGGGTAGGGGTTGTCGGGGCCGGGCAGATGGGATCCGGAATCGCCGAGGTCTCCGTCCGCGCCGGCGTCGGCGTGACGGTGTTCGAGACCACCGAGGCCCTGATCACGGCGGGACGCAACCGCATCGTGAAGTCGTTGGAGCGCGGCGTCAGTGCGGGCAAGGTGACCGAGCGGGAGCGCGACCGCGCACTCAGCAAGCTCACCTTCACCACAAACTTGAATGACCTGGCCGACCGGCAGCTGGTCATCGAGGCGATTGTCGAAGATGAGACCATCAAGGCGGAGGTCTTCTCCGAACTCGATCGGGTCGTCGGCGATCCCGATGCGGTGTTGGCTTCGAACACCTCAAGTATCCCGATCATGAAGATCGCTGCGGCCACCAAGAACCCACAACGAGTGTTGGGCCTGCACTTTTTCAATCCGGTCCCGGTGTTACCACTGGTCGAGCTGGTCAGCACGCTGGTCACCGACGAGGCCGCCGCCGCACGCACCGAGGAGTTCGCCAGTGCGGTTCTGGGCAAACAGGTAGTGCGCTGCTCCGACCGGTCCGGCTTCGTGGTTAATGCGCTATTGGTGCCGTACCTGCTGTCGGCGATCCGGATGGTCGAGGGTGGGTTTGCCACCGTCGAAGATGTCGACAAGGCGGTTGTTGCGGGGCTGTCGCACCCGATGGGGCCGTTGCGGCTGTCTGATCTCGTTGGCCTGGACACCCTCAAGCTGATCGCCGACAAGATGTTCGAGGAATTCAAGGAGCCGCACTACGGTCCGCCGCCACTGCTGCTCCGCATGGTCGAGGCGGGTCTGCTGGGCAAGAAATCGGGTCAGGGCTTCTACACGTACTGACGCGGTGAGCCGCCACTGCCGCCCCCGGGCGGTGCCGTGATCGTGTCGAGATCTGTCGATTGAGCGTGTGCGACAGCTGTTTCGGCGGATCGGTATTATGCTCGAGATCAACAGATGAGAGGTATCCACCGAGCATGACGCAATTGCAGCCCTATTACGAAGAGTCGCAGTCTATCTATGACGTCTCTGATGAGTTTTTCTCGTTATTTTTAGACCCGACGATGGGTTACACCTGCGCATACTTCGAGCGCGACGATATGACCCTCGAAGAAGCCCAAAACGCGAAGTTCGACTTGGCGTTAGGGAAGCTGAACCTCGAGCCCGGGATGACTTTGCTCGACATTGGTTGCGGCTGGGGTGGGGCGCTGCAACGAGCGATCGAGAAATTCGATGTCAACGTGATCGGAATCACGCTGAGTCGCAATCAGTTCGAGTACAGCAAGGCCAAACTTTCCGCAATCCCGACACAGCGCAACGTCGAAGTGCGGCTTCAGGGATGGGAAGAGTTCGAGGACAAGGTCGACCGGATCGTCACCATCGGCGCCTTCGAAGCGTTCAAGATGGAGCGTTATGACGCATTCTTCGATCGCTCCTACAACGTCCTTCCCGACGACGGCAGGATGTTGCTGCATACGATTTTGACCTATTCCCAGAAAATGATGTTCGAGCGCGGCATCAAGCTGACGATGCGCGATATACGGTTCGCGCGATTCATCGGCGCAGAGATTTTCCCGGGCGGACAGTTGCCGTCGCAGGAAGATATTTTCAAATTCGCCCAGGCCGCAGGGTTCTCGGTCGAAAAGGTGCAATTGCTGCAGAAGCACTACGAGCGGACGCTGAACATCTGGGCAGCCAATCTGGAAGCCAATCGCGACCGCGCCGTCGCCATCCAGTCTCAAGAGGTCTACGACCGCTACATGCACTACCTGACCGGGTGTGAGGACTTCTTCCGCAAGGGCATCAGCAACGTCGGACAGTTCACGCTGGTGAAGTAGGCGGGCCGGCAGGAACCTGCCGACCCGCTGCGTGTGCTGTTCTGCTCTGGCTACTTTTCCAAAGTGAATTGGTCGACGTCGGTGTACCCCTGGCGGAACAGGTTCGCGCAGCCGGTCAGGTACTTCATGTAGCGGTCGTACACCTGCTCCGGTTGGATCGCGAGGGCCTTGTCCTTGTTGGCCTCGAGTGCGGCAGCCCAGGTCTCCAGGGTCCTGGCGTAGTGCAGCTGCAATGACTGGATCCGAGTCAATTTGAAGCCGGCCGCGCCAGCGTGCTCCTCGACCACCGGAACAGTTGGCAGCCAGCCGCCGGGGAAAATCTCGGCCAGAATGAACTGGGTGAAGTGGACGATTTCGCGAGTCAACGGCGTGCCCTGCGCCTTGGCTTGTTTGAAGGTGGGACGCACGATGGTGTGCAGCATCATCACGCCGTCGGGCGGCAGCACGTCGTAGGCCATCTTGAAGAAGCGGGGATAGCGCTGGCGGCCGAAGTGCTCGAACGCACCGATCGAAACAATGCGGTCGACGGGCTCGTGGAACTTCTCCCAGCCCTCCAGCAGCACCCGCCTGGTGCGGGGGGTATCCATCTCGTCGAACATCTTCTGGACGTGGTTGGCCTGGTTTTCGGACAGCGTCAGTCCCACCACGTTGACGTCATATTTCTCAATGGCGCGCCTCAGGGTGGCGCCCCAGCCGCAACCGATGTCGAGCAGCGTCATCCCTGGCTCCAGGCGCAACTTGGACAGCGACAGGTCGACCTTGGCGATCTGCGCCTCCTCGAGCGTCATGTCGTCCCGCTCGAAGTAGGCGCAGCTGTAGGTCTGGGTGGGGTCCAGGAACAGCCGGAAGAAGTCGTCGGACAAATCGTAATGGGCCTGCACGTTTCCAAAATGCGGCGTTAGCTGCACTGACATAAAAATGTGGGCCTTTCTGTGTCCCGGAGGCGATCACAGCATCGCAAACACACACCCAGCGAACCCCGGATGCCTCCTAGGCATCGTAACGGCTCAGACGGCTCCAGTCGCAACTCTGGCTGCCGCGTTGGTCACACCGAATCGGTGACAGCCACGATATAGGCCCGGGGACGGCTTCAATTCGATCGGGGCGGGACGATCGGCGAAGGATGCGGCTGCCCGCGGAACTTCTCCAGCGATCCGGCCGCCTCCACGATCCCGCACAGCGCGCTCCAGCTCAGCATGGTCAGGTAGTCGATCAGCTCGTCGCGGCTCATCCGCGGGTCCGACATCCACGAGTGGGTGGCCAGCTGCACGCCGCCGACGATCAGGTAGCTCCACGGTTCCACGCCACCAGTGTCGATTCCCGCTTGGGCCATCCGGCGGCGCAGCATCACCGCGAGCATGCGGGCAATGATCCGCTCGGAGTCGGCGATCACTTTGCTTTTGCTGGCCGAACTGTTAGCCATGACGAACCGATACGGCTCGGGTTCGTTCGCCACGGTGTCCACGTACACCCGGATGATCTCCCGGGCCAGGTCGAAGCCGTCGAGATTGGATGACAGCGCCGCAGCCATGTTGGGAATCAACAGGGTCTGCGCGATCCGTAGCATCACCGCGGTCGTCAGGTCGTTCTTGTCGACGAAGTAGCGGTAGAGCACCGTCTTGGAGACCCCGATCTCCGCCGCTATTTCGTCCATGCTCAGGAAGCGGCCGTGTCGGCGAATCGCCACAATCGTGCCGTCAACCAGCTCATTGCGCCGCTCCACCTTGTGTTGGTGCCAGCGCCGCTTGCGACCGTCGGTCTTCACGGTCCGAGCCGGGATGTGGTCTGCCACTGTCGAGGATTCCAATTCACTAGACGCTTGCATACTACGGGCCGTCCGGCGTATCGGCCGCATGCACTGGGAGGACCTAAACAGTGTCGTCACATTAACTGGTCCCGGCGATAGCGGATGATGGTGTGGTGGCACATAGAGCCTCACAAGCAGATAGAGCCTCACAAACAGGGGACGCATCGGACTCGCTGACGCCTGGGCTGGACTCGATCACGCCGCCGACCGTGGCGCGCCGGGTCCGGACATCTTTCGCTGAATCGTTTGCCGGGGCAGATCCTCAGGCGGACGCGGAGCGAAAGGTTGCGCTGCGCCGGATGAAAGTGGTGGCACTGAGCTTTCTGATCGGTGCCATCGGCGTGTTTCTCGCCTGTCGATGGGCGCAGGCTCACGGCACTACGGCCACCTGGGTCGGTTATGTCGCCGCGGCCGCGGAGGCTGGCATGGTGGGCGCGCTGGCGGACTGGTTCGCCGTTACCGCGTTGTTCAAACATCCACTGGGCCTGCCGATTCCGCACACCGCGATCATCAAGCGAAAGAAAGATCAGCTCGGCGAGGGCCTGGGAACCTTCGTGCGGGAGAACTTCTTGTCGCCACAAGTCGTGGAGACCAAGCTGCGCGACGCGCAGGTGCCCAGCCGGCTGGGTAAGTGGCTGTCGGAGACCACGCACGCCGAGCGGGTGGCCGGCGAGACCGCAACGGTGTTACGGGTATTGGTGGAGTTGCTGAGAGACGAGGACGTCCAGCAGGTGATCGATCGGATGATCGTGCGGCGTATCGGCGAACCGCAGTGGGGCCCACCGGTGGGCCGGGTGCTCGGGACCTTGCTGGCCGAGAACCGGCAAGAGGCCCTGATTCAGTTGCTGGCCGACCGAGCGTTTCAGTGGTCGCTGAACGCCGGCGAGATCATCCAGCGGGTGGTTGAGCGCGACTCGCCAAGCTGGTCGCCTCGATTCATCGACCACCTGGTCGGCGACCGCATCCACCGCGAGTTGATGGACTTCACCGACAAGGTGCGTCGCAACCCTGACCACGAATTGCGCCGGTCGGCGACCCGCTTTTTGTTCGAATTCGCCGACGATCTGCAGCACGACCCGGACACCATCGCGCGCGCCGATGCGATCAAAGAGCAGCTGATGGCGCGCGATGAGATCGCCAGTGCCGCCGCGACGGCTTGGAAGACGCTGAAACGGCTGGTGCTCGAAGGCGTTGACGACCCGTCGAGCACATTGCGCAGCCGCATCGCCGATACGGTGGTGCGCATTGGGGAATCACTGCGCGACGACGCCGACCTGCGCGACAAGGTCGATGACTGGATGGGGCGCGCGGCCAAGCATCTGGTCTCGCAATATGGGTTTGAGATCACCGCGATTATCACCGAGACGATCGAGCGCTGGGACGCCGAGGAAGCCAGCCGACGGATCGAGCTGCACGTCGGTCGTGACCTGCAGTTTATTCGGATCAACGGCACCGTGGTGGGCGCACTGGCGGGGCTGGTGATCTACGCCGTCGCGCAGCTACTGTTCTGAGTAGTGCTAACAAGCGCTTGCAAAAGCAAGCACTCGTTTGTAATCTAGTGCCATAGCGACCGATCCGAACCAGGAGAATGCAATGGCACCCGAGGAGAAGCTCTCCGCCAAGGTGTCCACCGCGGCTTCTGAGGTGGCGTCCGACATCGGCAGCTTCATCAGAAGCCAGCGCGAGACGGCACAGGTCTCGGTACGCCAGCTTGCCGAACGGGCTGGTGTCAGCAATCCATACCTGAGCCAGGTGGAACGTGGGTTGCGTAAGCCCTCCGCCGACGTTCTGAGCCAGATCGCGAAGGCGCTGCGCGTTTCCGCCGAGGTTCTTTACGTGCGGGCCGGGATTCTCGAGCCAAGCGAGGCCAGCGAAGTGCGTGACGCCATCATCACCGATGCGGCGATCACCGAGCGCCAGAAGCAGATTCTGCTCGACATCTACGCGTCTTTTGTCCAGCAAAATGAAACAATCCGTGAGGAGTGTCCGAGCAAATCCGATAGCGACGAGTGACCCGCCGCTGACTGGCCGGCACCGTTACGCCCAATATCGGCGAATGACGCGGGTGACGCATAGAAGATCGGCTGCCTGGTTACCCAGCAACAGGGGAAATCGTCCGTTTCAGGTCATCTGCTGGTCGAGCGAGCCGATATTCGCACCGGCTGATCAACAATCCCAATCGAAGACTTGCAGGCAAGGAGACATTTGATGACCCCACGTTCCCCTCCCGGAGGAGCCGCGCTTGCCCCAACTTTCAGATCAGACACCTATTGCCGACAAACGAAAACAAACCAGGAAAGGAAACACCATGGCTGAAAACCCGAACATCGAGGACCTGAGGGCTCCGCTGCTTGCCGCGCTGGGCGCGGCCGACTTGGCCCTGGCCACTGTCAACGAGTTGATCACCAACCTGCGTGACCGTGCCGAAGAGACCCGCACAGACACCCGTAGCCGCGTCGAGGAGAGCCGTGCTCGCACCCGTAGCCGCGTCGAGGAGAGCCGTGCTCGCCTGTCCAAGCTGCAAGAGGAACTGCCCGAGCAGCTCGGCGAGCTGCGTGAGCGGTTCACGAGCGACGAGCTGCGTAAGGCCGCCGAGGGCTACCTTGAGGCCGCGACGAGCCGGTACAACGAGCTGGTCGAGCGCGGCGAGGCCGCGTTGGAGCGGCTGCGCAGCCAGTCGGGCTTGGACGACGTTTCCGAGCGCGCCGAGGGCTACGTGGACCAGGCCGTCGAGTTGACCCAGGAGGCGCTGGGCACCGTTGCTTCGCAGACCCGCGCGGTCGGTGAGCGTGCGGCCAAGCTGGTTGGCATCGAGCTGCCCAAGAAGGCTGAGGCAGGGGCCAAGAAGGCTCAGAGCGCCGTCGCCAAGAAGGCTGCGGCCAAGAAGGCTCCCGCTAAGAAGGCTCCCGCCAAGAAGGCTCCCGCCAAGAAGGTCACCCAGAAGTAGTCCGACGAACTAGTCGGACCAAAGCAAGACAATCGACTCCGAGCCGCCATGAGGCGGCTCGGAGTCGACGTTTGGGACGGTGCCCGCATACGCTTATGACGTGAGCCAAGTCGTGAATACCGTCATGTTGGTCTTGCAGGTCGCCGTCTTGGTGACTGCGGTGTACGCGTTTGTGCATGCTGCGCTGCAGCGAGCCGACGCCTATGCCGCTGCTGACAAGCTGACCAAGCCGGTGTGGCTAGTGATCCTCGGCGTGGCGGTCGCGCTGACCTCCGTCCTGGGTTTCGTTTTCGGTGTGCTCGGGATGGCGATCGCCGCCTGTGCGGCTGGTGTGTATCTGGTCGACGTGCGGCCCAAACTTCTCGAGATTCAGGGCAAGTCGCGCTAGCGCGATGAAAGCCCTGCTGGCCGCGCCGGCGGCGGTGCTTGGCGTCCTGCTGGGCTCGCTGACGGGGACGGCTCCTGCGTGGGCTGATCCCGGCACCGGCGGGTCGGGCCCGTCCTATTCCCCGCACTTCGTTGACCACACCGAATGGGTGCACTGGGGAAGCCAAAACCTGACCAGTCTGCGGGTCTATCCGACATCATCGGGGCGCGTTGCCGCCCGACAGCCGGGGGCGGCCGACGAGGCCTGGGCCGAAGTGCTCGCCCTGTCGCCGGATGCCGACGCTGCCGGCATGCGCGCTCAGTTCATCTGCCACTGGCAGTTCGCCGAAATCGCACAACCCGGTAAGACCAGCTGGAACCTCGAGCCGTGGCGGCCGGTCGTCGACGACGCCGAGATGTTGGCTTCCGGCTGCAATCCCGGCGGCTCAGAAGAGCCTTTTTAGTGGTAAGTCAACTTACGCGGGGACAGCTTGCGGCACTCGTCGACCACACCTTGCTCAAACCCGAGGCGACCCATGCTGATGTCACCGCGCTGGTTGCCGAAGCCGCTGAGCTTGGCGTCTATGCGGTCTGTGTCTCGCCGTCGATGGTGCCGGTTGCGATCGAAGCCGGTGCCGGACGTATGCGGGTCGCAGCGGTGGCGGGTTTCCCGTCGGGCAAGCACGTCTCCGAGGTCAAGTCGCAAGAGGCGGCTGCGGCCGTCGCATCCGGTGCAACTGAGATCGACATGGTCATCGACGTCGGTGCTGCGCTGGCCGGAGACCTCGACGCGGTCCGGTCCGATGTCGAGGCGGTGCGTGCCGCGGTAGCCGGTACCGTGCTCAAGGTCATCGTGGAGTCGGCAGTGCTTTTAGATCGGGCGGACGGGCGCACGCTGGCAGATGTGTGTCGTGCCGCCGAGGCCGCCGGGGCGGACTTCGTCAAGACCTCGACCGGGTTTCATCCCGCGGGCGGCGCGTCGGTGCGTGCGGTCGCGCTGATGACCGAGACTGTCGGCGGGCGACTGGGGGTCAAGGCCAGCGGCGGGATCCGCACTACCGCCGACGCACTGGCAATGCTGGATGCCGGAGCCACCAGGCTGGGCCTGTCGAGCACCCGAGCGGTGCTCGACGGCCTCAGCTAGAAACGCCGGAAACCTCAGGCATCACAGTGGTGTCAGATAGGCGTCAGATGTTTGAGAAGCAGGGATCTTGGCCGTTGTCGCCGGTCGGGATGCTGGCGTTCTGGGTCGAGAAGTGGCTCACCACGCCGGTAGTGGTCACCTGCACGCTGTCCGCGTGAATGCCCAACGGGTAGTTCTTGGTCAGGTTGTCGGTGAATTCATCCAGTGTCGACTGCACGGTCTCTTTCGGCAGCATGAAGCCGAGCGCGTTGAAACTGACGATCTGGAGCTCCAGCCCGTTGCCGGAAACCATCGGCTTGGTCGTGATGTTGTCCAGCATTCCCTTCAATTCGATGGTGCCGTCGCTCGGGTGGGTGGTCACGGAGTTGGTGACAAAGGGACCAAGAACCGGGATCCCGGTCTGCACCGAGTCCTTGATGCCGTCAGCGGTCCACGTGATGGTCGCATCCAGTGAACCGATGGTGCCCTTGGACGTGGGGGTCGACTCGAGCTGGACATTCTTGATATTGATGTCGATCTTCATGCCCTTGGCATCGCGGATCTGATTGCCGGCCGTCGACACCGAGATGTTGGTGAAGTGTTGCGTGGCGAGTTGCCACAGCAGCAGCGGCGCTACGCCGAACGATGCGGTGGCCTGATCCCTGACCTCGCATGCCACCGCTTGGGCGACCTTGTTGTTCGCCACGTGCCGGGCATAGAGCTCGGCGCCGATCAGCCCAGCGACGACGAGCGCAAAAACGATGATGCAAACCAGCAGGATGGATAACGGGTCGCGAAGAAAACGTCGCCTTTTTTTCACCGCTGCTGGCCCTTCGTCTGGCGCAGCCGGCTGCTGTGCCGTTCGGCCTGCGGACGGGGTGCGCGGAGGCCGCTGGCCGGGTCGCTGGGTGCCCGCATGGGGCGCGCTGCGCTGCCCAGTCCGGTCCGCCCCCTGACCAGGCGTGGTGGGCGGCGCCTGGAAAGGATCGCCGGTGCTTATCTGCTCTGTAGGTTGCTCAGTTGGAGGTTGGCCAAAAGGACCTTGGTTGCCGGGACGGGCCCACGTCGACGGGCCCTCGTTCGGTGGTCCTTGTGGATTCGTCACCCGACCGATTCTGCCTCATCGACCCGGGCAAAGCTCGAGTGGTTGCGCAGCACAGCGATGTTGTCACGCGCCGCGGCAACTTTATCGACATCGATGTCCGTGACCACCAGTTGCGGCTGAGCCGCCGCCGACGCCACCACCTCGCCGAGCGGCGAGACCACCAGGCTGCCACCCACTCCGGTCGGCGCGCTGGAGCCGGACCCCGGGCTGGTCGGGGTGTCGCCTGGGTCAGCCTGACCGGCCGCCGCGACGTAGCTCATCGAGTCCAGTGCCCGGGCTCGGGCCAGTAATGTCCACTGGTCGAGTTTGCCGGGACCGGAACCCCAGGATGCACAGGCGGCGATCAGCTGGGCGCCACGCCGGGCCAGCTCGGTGTAAAGCGCTGGAAAGCGAATGTCGTAGCAAATGGTCAACCCCACCCGGACGCCGTCGACCGTGATCACCACGGGTTGGTGCCCGGGTGCGACGGTGCGTGACTCGGTAAAGCCGAACGCGTCATAGAGGTGGATTTTGTCGTAATGGGTGTCTGGCTCATTGGGCGTGCCCGGCCCGACCGCGATCAGAGTGTTTGTCACTCGTCCGTCACTGGCGGGGGTGAACATACCGGCAATCACGGTGATGCTGGCATTAGCCGCGATCCGTCGGACACCGTCTGCCCAGGGCCCGTCGACGGGCTCGGCGACGGGGCCGAGCGGGACGCCGAACCGGCACATGGTCGCCTCGGGGAAAACCACCAGCTTCGCACCAGCGTCGGCGGCCCGGTCGGCATAGACCCGCACCAGCTTCAGATTCGCCGTCGGGTCGGTGCCGCTGAGGATTTGCGCCAACGCGATTCTCATGGGCGCCAGCTTAGGAGCCGATCCCATAAGCGCCCAAAGGCGCCGAAAGGCCCAAGCGCGACCTCGGACGGTTAGGCGCTAGTCGTGATCCACTTCGTGGTGAAGCTCTGTTCTCTTGCCACCAGGTCGGCCAGGTGGGTGGCGATGAGCTTCTCGACCTTGCCGCCGACAAGCGGGGCCCGCACCTGGATGGTGACTTGGAAGGTCTGTCTTGCGCCGCCGGTGATCGGCGACAGCACGGCAGTGCCCCAAAGTTTCACCGGAGCGCCCAGAATCGATCCCGAAATGGACGCCGTCGCGACACCATCGGTGACTGGGCCCCAAATCTCCTCGCGCCTAACGCAGAGATCGCCCCGGTGCAGCTGGGTGACCAGGCCCGGCAGGTTGTGACTACGCACCGTCTGCAGGGTGACCACCTCGATGGTGCCGTCGTTTCCGGACTCGCCGCCGACCCGCAGCGACTCCAGCGTGGCGACGTCAACAGGCGTATCGGCCAGCCTGCCGCGCCAGTACTCCGCCTCCGCGAAAGCCCGATGAACCTCTTCGACGTTGCCCTCGTAGTCGGCGGACATGTCGAATGAACGCGGCATAGCAGGTCAGGCTACCGTTACGGGCCGTGGTCGGTTCGCTCATTGCGGGTGCACAGGTCGCCGAGGCGGTGCCCTTGGCGCCGTTGACCACTTTGCGGGTGGGACCGGTCGCACGACGCCTTGTTAGGTGCACCAGCGCCGAACAGGTGGTCGGCGTTTTGGGACAGCTGGACGCGGAAGCCCGCAGCGCCGACGGTGACCCGCCACTGCTGCTTGCTGGCGGCTCCAACCTGGTGATCGCCGACACACTGACCGACCTGACCGTGGTGCAGTTGGCCAATAACGGCATCGCCGTCGACGGCAATCTGGTGCGCGCGGAGGCGGGCGCGGTGTGGGACGACGTCGTGGTCACTGCGATCGAGCACGGTCTGGGTGGGCTGGAATGCCTAAGCGGTATCCCCGGATCGGCCGGTGCCACCCCGGTGCAGAACGTCGGGGCGTACGGCGCAGAAGTGTCCGATACCCTCACGCGGGTCCGGGTCTTGGATCGCAGCAGTGGTGCGGTGCGCTGGCTACCAGCTGAGGACCTGGGCTTCGGATACCGCACCAGCGTATTCAAGCAAGCCGACGGGCTTGAGATTCCTTCCGTGGTGCTGGAGGTGGAGTTTGCACTGGATGTATCCGGCCGCAGCGCGCCGTTGCGCTACGGCGAGCTGACGGCGGCGCTGAATGCCACCAGCGGCGAGCGCGCCGACCCGCAGGCGATCCGGGACGCGGTGCTGGCCCTGCGCGCCCGTAAGGGCATGGTGCTCGACGCGGCCGACCACGACACTTGGAGCGTGGGTTCGTTCTTCACAAACCCGGTGGTCACACCTGACGTCTACGAGCGGCTGGTCTTGAAGATGGCGGGGGCGATCGATGGTCCAGTGCCGCACTATCCGGCGCCGGACGGGGTCAAGCTGGCCGCCGGCTGGCTGGTGGAGCGGGCGGGCTTCGTCATCGGCCGGA
>Ga0209448_10000454_pt1 | contig 13652 bp, 13 predicted proteins | sample BogFormECP14_OM2_FD_188245 | JGI IMG/M metagenome (GOLD analysis project Ga0209448, IMG submission 188245) | Bog forest soil microbial communities from Calvert Island, British Columbia, Canada - ECP14_OM2 (SPAdes) (version 2) | ecosystem: Environmental > Aquatic > Freshwater > Wetlands > Bog ... | reverse complement strand
CGAGCGCGGCTACATTTCCGCGGAATTCAGGCCGGAAAGCCGTCGTCGATCAATTGCGAAGCTCTCGCTCCGACGCCAGCGCAACCGCCAAAGCAACGACTTTCTTGCGGGCCTCGGCGTCGGCGATACGCGAGAAAGCCCAGAACAATTCCAGATTTTCGGCGGACGACACGGCGTTCGGCGTCTCGTCCCATTCTGTCCAGGCGCGGTTCGCCGTCGCACGCATTGGATCGGTCTCGAAATCCTCGAAGAACGCCGCCGGCGACTCGTGGAGAAATTCCGATATCTCTCGCAGCCTCTCTGCCCCGACCCTGCTCGAGCCGCTCTCCCATTTCGTCAGTTGTCCGACACTAACGCCGAGCGCCTCGCTGAGTAGTTCGGCGCTGTACCCCAGCATGATCCGCCTGATCCGGATTCGGGAACCGACCAGAGTGTCTATCGGGTTTTCGCGCTCATCTCCCTTGTTCCAATATTCCGTGTCTTTCTCGAGATCTTCTCTCGGTTTTCGGTCAGCCACGATGAAGCTCCTCAACAAAACACTTGCGGAATACAGAAAACCTCGAAATTTGCGTTCAAAATGTATTCTGAACCAAACTTTCGAAACTTTCGAGACGCGTCACGGCGTCTTGTGAAACCGACGTTTTGTTTACTGTCGAACTACCCCCGATCGCCCTTCATTTTTCGTTCACAGATTGTTATCGTTGTTGTCGGTCGACTCGTTCAATACGCCGACTCACCGTATCCGAGTTTCAGCAAAAAAGCAACGCTGCCTCTATATCATAACTGTAGCCGTGAATGCGATGGAATGAATTGTGAGATGCTGGGGTAGCCTAGATCATACGCTTAAGTGTACGTCGCCGTACCATATGACGTTATGAAATGTCCGCCAGCGTACATTCTGATCATATCCGAAAATATTCATTGAAATTGATTTCGGAACGTGTGAGAAACGCTTCATTGGTTGCCGTTTTCTTGGGCGCAAACAATTGAGAGAGGCTTCGCGCTCTCGCCCCCTGCGGGCCAGAGCTATGAATCCTCCGGAACACTCCTCAATTCACAACCGTCTTCTGGCGCTTTTGTCGGGCAACGACTATGGGCTCTTGGAGCCACATCTCGAGTTCAGGGATTTACCGCGCAACACGATCCTGCTCGATCCGAATCAGGCCCAGGAGTATGTCTATTTCATCGAATCCGGCCTCGCGTCACAAATCGCGAACGGTGACGGAAGAAGAAAATTGGAAGTCGGCATTTACGGCCGGGAAGGCGTGGGTCCCACGGCGGCGGTCCTCGGCGTCGATCGCTCTCCCGATCTCCACATCATGCAAGTGGGAGGCTCGGGCCGTCGCCTACTTGCGGTAAAACTCGGCGAGGCCATGGCGGAAAGCTCGTCACTGCGGGCGCTTCTGCTGCGATACGTTCAGGTCTTCATGATTCAGATGGGTCACACGGCGCTTTCAAACAACAGTTTGCTGATCGAGCAGCGGCTCGCGCGATGGCTCGCCATGTGCCACGACCGTCTCGACGGCAATGAGCTTCCGCTCACCCATGAGTTCCTGGGGATCATGATCGGCGTCCGCCGGGCGAGCGTGACGGAAGCAATCCAAATTCTCGAGGACAAGGAAATTATTTCCGCGCGACGCGGCGCGATAGAAGTTTTGGATCGCGCCAAGTTGGAGGCGACGGCGGCTGAAAGCTACGGTGTGCCGGAAGCCGAATATCGTCGAATCATCGGACCGCTCTAGACGGTCTGTCGCCTTGTGCGAGGTTCGCCCGAATTCAGAGGCGCGCCTTCTCTCGGCTGACGATATTGCTAGCCGCGTTCGCGCGGCGCCGATCCCTTTCGTCGATCCGACGCCGATCGCGCCGAGCCGACGTCGCCTCGCCCCCTTTTCACGCCGGCGGGTTCGGCATACATAGCGCGCCTCACCATTCCCCCTTCGCGCGAATGAAACGCGCCGGAGCGACCCATGGCCCAGCCGCGCACGATGTACGACAAAATCTGGGACGACCACGTCATCGAGACGTCGGGCGGGACCAGCCTGATCTATGTCGACAGACATCTCGTGCATGAGGTGACGAGCCCGCAGGCGTTCGAGGGTCTCCGCCTCAGCGGCCGCAAGGTGCGGGCGCCCGAAAAGACGCTCGCCGTCGTCGATCACAACATCCAGACGACCGACCGCAGCGGCGGCATCGCCGATCCCGAGAGCCGGGTGCAAGTCGAGCAACTCGCGGAGAACGCGCGCGAGTTCGGCATCGAATATTACGACGAGTTCGACCATCGCCAGGGCATCGTGCACATCATCGGGCCGGAGCAGGGCTTCACGCTGCCGGGCACGACAATCGTGTGCGGCGACAGCCACACCTCGACGCATGGCGCGTTCGGCGCGCTCGCCCATGGCATCGGCACCTCGGAAGTCGAGCATGTTCTGGCAACGCAGACCCTGATCCAGTCCAAGGCCAAGAACATGCGCGTCGTCGTCGACGGCGCGCTCGGCCCCGGGGTCACCGCCAAGGACATCATCCTTGCGATCATCGGCCAGATCGGCACGGCGGGCGGCACCGGCCATGTCATCGAATACGGCGGCTCGGCGATCGAGGCGCTGTCGATGGAAGGCCGCATGACGGTCTGCAACATGTCGATCGAGGGCGGGGCGCGCGCCGGCATGGTCGCGCCCGACGAGAAAACCTACGTCTACTTGAAGGATCGGCCGAAGTCGCCGAAGGGCGAGCTCTGGGATCGGGCACGCGCCTATTGGGATACGTTGCGGACGGACGAGGGCGCGTATTTCGACGACATCGTGCGCCTTGACGCCGGCAGCCTGCCTCCGATCGTCTCCTGGGGCACGAGCCCGCAGGACGTCGTCGCGGTCGGCGGCATCGTCCCGAAAGTGGAGGACGGGCTTACGGAGGCCAAGCGCGCATCGATCAAGCGCTCGCTCGAATACATGGGCCTCCGAGGTGGAGAAAAGATCGGGGACCTCGAGATCGATCGCGTGTTCATCGGCTCCTGCACCAACGGCCGCATCGAGGATTTGCGCGCGGCGGCGTCGGTCGTCGCCGGCCGCAAGGTCGCTGAACGCGTCAATGCGATGGTCGTGCCGGGATCCGGCCTCGTGAAGGCGCAGGCGGAGGCCGAGGGCTTGGACGCGATCTTCAAGGCGGCGGGCTTTGAATGGCGCGAGCCGGGTTGCTCGATGTGCCTTGCGATGAACCCGGACAAGCTCGCGCCAGGCGAACGCTGTGCATCGACCTCGAACCGCAACTTCGAGGGCCGCCAGGGCCACAAGGGCCGCACCCACCTCGTCTCGCCCACGATGGCGGCGGCGGCGGCGGTCGCGGGACGGTTCGTCGATGTGAGGACTTGGCGGTAAGTTCTGCGGCTCATCCTCGCCGTTTTGGCGAGGTCGTGTCCGAGCTGATCGCGCGTCTTGAAGGCTTATCCCAATTGTGGGATAAAGAATCATGGCCCGGCCCCTGCGACAAGGCGAAAGGCCGGTCGATTGGATCGGCTCTTCGAAGAGAGACTTTCTCGTATTTCCCGAACCCGTGAAAGACGAGATAGGCGCTGCGCTTGGGATCGCTCAGCTCGGCGGGAAACATCCCGCCGCGAAGCCATGGAAAGGGCAAGGCCCTGGGGTTTTCGAGATCGTCGCGGTCCATGACGGAAACGCCTATCGCGCTCTCTACACCATACGTTTCTGGGAGGTGATCTATGTTCTTCACGCCTTTCAAAAGAAATCGCCGAAAGGGATAAGGACAGCGCGGACTGACGTCGATCTCATCGAAAGGCGGTTGCGAATCGCTCAGCGAGACCATGAGGCAAGCTATGGCAAACCGAAATCCGACTAGTTCCGGCGACCTCGACGAGGCGGTGACCCGCGGAACCAGCAATGTATTCGCGGATCTCGGCTATGCCGATGCGGAGGAGCGGCAGACGAAGTTGCGGTTGGCCCATGCGGTAAATTCGATCATCTTATCGAAGCGCCTGACCCAAGCTGAGGCGGCGGCGCGCTTGGGCGTTGGCCAACCGAAGATTTCGGCCCTAGCTCATTATAAGCTCGATGGCTTTTCGGTCGAGCGATTGATGACTTTTTTGACGTCGCTCGACCGCGACGTGGAAATCACCATCAAGAAAAAACCGCGATCGCGTGGAGCGGCGCGCATCGTCGTCGTCGCCGCTTAGGTCAGACTCACATGAGAGTCGGCGATCTCCTTATCGACGAGAGCGAGCTCGTGGAGAGCTTCGTGCGCTCCTCGGGTCCCGGCGGGCAGAACGTCAACAAGGTGGCGTCGGCGGTCGAGTTGCGTTTCGACGCGCGGCGCTCGCCGAGCCTGCCCGACGAAGTTGCGACCAAGCTGATGAAGCTCGCCGGCTCGCGCCTCACTCAAGACGGCGTGATCGTCATTTTCGCGCAGCGCTTCGCGAGCCAGCCGCGCAATCGCGAAGACGCGCGCGAACGGCTGGTCGCGCTGATCGCCAAGGCGCAGCAGCGCGAAAAACCGCGTCGGCCGACGCGTCCGTCGCTGGCCTCGAAGGCGCGCCGGCTCGACGAGAAGGGTCGTCGGGGGGCGATCAAGGCGCTACGGGGAAAAGCGGGACCTGAATAGCGAAGCGCCGAACCGTTCGGCGCTGCTGTGGGCGCGGTCGCCCGACGCAGTCGCCGACAGCGTCTAGAAGAGCTCTCAGAGATAGCCAGCCAATTCCTTCGCCGAGGCTTCCGGCGTTCTGTCCAGGTTGAAGGCTTCGACGAACGCGCCGCGCGCGTCCATGAGATACACTATGGAGGAGTGATCCATCGAATAGTCGCCGTCCTTGGTCGGCGCCTTTCGCGCGTAGACCCGGTAAGCTTTCTCCACCTTGGCGACCTCGTCCGGGGTTCCGGAGAGGCCGACGATGCGGGAATCGAAACTGCTGACATAGTCCGCCATCAGCGCCGGCGTGTCGCGTTCGGGATCGACGGTCACGAACAGCGCGCGAATCGGCTTGTCCGGCAGGCGCTGCAAGACGTCGGAGATCTGCGCGAGCGTGGCAGGACAGACGTCCGGGCAGTGGGTGTAACCGAAATAGACCAGGAACGGGTGTCCCTTCAGGTCGGCGTCGGTGATCGTCTTGCCGTCGGCGGTCTGTAGCTGAAAAGGCCCGCCGATGAGCGCGGTCCCGGAGCGCGAGGGGGTCATGACGATCCAAAGGCCTGCGCCCGCTAGCACGAGGAAGGCCGCGACCGCGGCCAAGGCGCGCGACGTCAGGCGTGGCGCGGCGTTGGGTTTTGCTGGATTCACCTATCGCTCCGATCGCGCCCACGAGGGCGCTTCAGCCCCTATCTAGGGTCTACCACGCGGCTCTGCAAACCATGGAGCCGGACTATCGAAGGGGATGCGCGACCGAGCCGCCCGCGTTACCGTGCCTCATGGTGTTGCGGCAACTCGAATATCTCGTCGCGCTGGCGCGGGAAAAGCACTTCGGCCGGGCGGCGGAAGCCTGTCACGTCACGCAGCCGACGCTCTCGGCGGCGATCCGCCAGCTCGAGGAGGATCTCGGCGCGCCGATCATCGAGCGCGGCCATCGCTTCATCGGCCTGACGCCGCAGGGCCGGCTCGCGTTGGATCACGCCCATCGCATTCTCGCCGAAGCCGAGGATCTGCGCCGCAAGATCGAGGAACTCGACAAGGGCCTGAGCGGACGTCTGCGCCTGGGCGTGATACCGACGGCACTACCGATCGTCTCGCATCTCACGGCGCCGTTCTACTCGCGCTATCCGAACGTGTCCGTGACGGTGCTTTCGCATACTTCCGCGGATATCCAGCGCGGAATCGAGGATTTTGAGATCGACGCGGGGATAACCTACCTCGACAACGAGCCGTTGGAGCACGTCCGCGCGAAACCGATCTATCAAGAAGAATTCGTCTTCCTAACGCCGGCGAATGGTCCTTTCGCCGGTGAGAACACAATCTCATGGGCGGCGGCCGCTCGCGCGCCTCTGTGCCTGCTGACGCCCGATATGCAGAACCGCCGGATCATCGACGGCGTCTTCCGCTCGGTCGGCGCGACGCCGAAACCCTCCGTCGAAACCAACTCGATCTTCAATCTAGTATCCCACGCCAGCTCCGGCCAATGGTCTTCGATCGTGCCGCGCCAATTACTGCAATTTTTCGGCATTCCGCGCAACACGCGCGCGATCGAACTGGTCGAGCCGACAGCGCGGCGCACCGTGGGGTACATCGTGGCGGCTCGCGATCCGGTTTCGCCAATTGCGCGCAACTTAATCAATATGCAACTTCCCGATGACATCGTCGCTCTGATCACTCCGCCAGACAAGCACGACTTCGGTCGATAGGCGCTTTCTATCGCTTGTTATGAAGGTTCAATTGGATTTGCCCTTGTTTTTGAGGGACTAGCAGCCACCTGAGGGGCCGAGCACAGGCCGTGCGCCCTTATTGGGAGGCCTGAGGATGTTGGGCAAGACGCCCTGGAATGATGAACAGGCGCGCTCGCTGATCGATGCGCGGCGCGGTGAACACGGAGCCATGCTGCCGATCCTGCATGATTTGCAGGAGCGTTTCGGCTACATCGACAGCGCCGCGATCCCCCTCATCGCCGAGGCGCTAAACGTCTCCAAGGCCGAAACGATCGGCGTTGTGAGCTTCTATCATGATTTTCGACCCGAGCCAGCCGACGGCGCGGTTCTCAAACTCTGCCGCGCCGAATCCTGTCAGGCGCTCGGCTGCGAGGATCTGGTCGACCACCTCGCCCGCGCGCACGGCCTCGAGGTAGATGGGCGTGCGCACGGACCGCTCAGCGTCGAGACGGTCTATTGCCTCGGCCATTGCGCGCTGTCGCCGGCCGCCTTGCTGGACGGCGAGCCGATGGGCCGGCTCGATCGCGCCCGTCTGGACGAGATCGTCGCCGGCGCGAAGAGGCGACCGCAATGATCGCCAAGGTCTTCGTCCCCGGCGATTCCTCGGCGCTCGCCGTCGGCGCCGGGTTTACCGCGCGCGCGATCGCCGACGAAGCGCGCGCACGCGGCGCCGAAATTGAAATCGTGCGCACGGGGTCGCGCGGTCTCTTCTGGCTCGAACCGATGATCGAGGTCGAAACCGCCCGCGGGCGGGTCGCCTACGGGCCCGTTGCGGCGTCCGAGGCCGGCTCCCTGTTCGCGGCCGGCTTCCTGGCGGGCGGCGCGCACGCCAAATCGCTCGGCCTCGTCGACCAAATTCCGTATCTCGAGGGCCAGCAGCGGCTCGTTTTCACGCGTTGCGGCGTGACCGATCCGCTTTCCCTCGAGGATTATCGCCGTCACGGCGGCCTGCAAGGCTTGCAGCGCGCAATCTCGCTCGGCGCCAGGGCGACGATCGAGGAAGTGCTCGCCTCGGGCCTGCGCGGGCGCGGGGGAGCGGGATTTCCGACCGGCATCAAATGGCGCACCGTCGCCGGCGTCGAGGCCGATCAAAAGTACATCGTCTGCAACGCCGACGAGGGCGACAGCGGCACTTTCGCCGATCGCATGCTGATGGAGGGCGACCCCTTCCTGCTGATCGAAGGCATGGCGATCGCCGGGTTAGCCGTCGGCGCGACGCGCGGCTACGTCTATATCCGCTCCGAATATCCGCACGCCTTCCGCACTTTCGGCGCCGCGATCGTAAAGGCGCGCAACGGCGGCGTTTTGGGAGCGGATGTCCTCGGCTCGGGCCGCGCGTTCGATATCGAGGCCAGACTCGGCGCCGGCGCTTATATCTGCGGCGAGGAAACCTCGCTGCTGGAAAGTCTGGAGGGTAAGCGCGGTCAGGTGCGCGCCAAGCCGCCTTTGCCCGCGATCAAAGGCCTTTTCGGCAAGCCCACCGTCATCAACAACGTGCTCAGCTTCGCCTCGACGCCGTGGATTCTCGCGCAGGGCGGCAAGGCCTATGCGGAATATGGCTTGGGGCGTTCGCGCGGCACCCAGCCGTTTCAGCTCGCGGGCAACGTCAAACGCGGCGGTCTCGTGGAGCTCGCGTTCGGTGCGACGATCCGCCGGCTCGTCGAGGATTTCGGCGGCGGAACGCGCTCGGGCCGACCGATCCGCGCGGTTCAGGTCGGCGGCCCCTTGGGCGCGTATTTCCCCGACAGCCTGCTCGATACGCCGCTGGATTACGAGGCTATGCTCGCCGCCAGGGGCATGCTCGGCCACGGCGGGATCGTCGTGTTCGACGACAGCGTCGACATGGCGCGCCAGGCGCGATTCACCTTCGCCTTCTGCGCGAAAGAGAGCTGCGGCAAGTGCACGCCGTGCCGAATCGGTTCGACGCGCGGCGTCGAGACGGTCGACAAGATCATCGCCGGCCGCGATCGACCCGGCAATCTCGCTCTGCTGCGCGACCTCTGCGAGACCCTCACCGACGGTTCGCTCTGTGCGCTCGGCGGGCTCACGCCGCTGCCGGTGCTGAGCGCGCTCGACAATTTCGGCGAGGATTTCGCTCGCCCCGTCCCGCGCGTCGCGGCCGAATAGGAGAACTCCAATGGCGCTGCTGCAAGAACTCGACACCGGCACGCCGATCCGCGTCGGCGCGGCCGAAGTGACGCTGACCATCGACGGACAGACGGTCCGCGTGCCGCAAGGGACTTCGGTGATGGCCGCCGCCGCGTTGCTGGACGCGCCAATCCCCCGGCTATGCGCGACCGACAGTCTCGAGGCGTTCGGCTCCTGCCGGCTCTGCCTCGTCGAGATCGAGGGGCGCAAGGGCACGCCGGCGTCCTGCACGACCCCCGCCGAAGCGGGAATGGTGGTGCATACGCAGACGCCGCGGCTCGCCAAGCTGCGGCGCGGCGTGATGGAGCTCTATATCTCCGATCATCCCTTGGATTGCCTGACCTGCAGCGCCAACGGCGACTGCGAGTTGCAGACCCAGGCGGGCGTCGTCGGCCTGCGCGACGTGCGTTACGGCTATGACGGCGAAAATCATCTGAAGGCGCCGACCGATTCCTCCAATCCGTATTTCACCTTCGAATCCTCCAAATGCATCGTCTGTTCGCGTTGCGTGCGCGCCTGCGAGGAGGTGCAGGGCACGTTCGCGCTGACCATCCTGGGGCGGGGGTTCGAGTCCAAGGTCTCGCCGGGCGGCGGCGACTTTTTCAACTCGGAATGCGTTTCCTGCGGCGCTTGCGTGCAGGCGTGCCCGACCGCGACGCTCAACGAAAAGAGCATCATCGCCGCCGGCAAGCCGGAGCGCTCGGTCGTGACGACTTGCGCCTATTGCGGCGTCGGCTGCGCGTTCAAGGCCGAAGTGAAGGGCGAAGAAGTCGTCCGCATGGTCCCCTACAAGGCCGGTAAGGCGAACGAGGGCCATTCCTGCGTCAAGGGTCGCTTCGCCTATGGCTACGCCACCCATAAGGATCGACTTGTCAAGCCGATGATCCGGGCCAAGATCGAAGATCCCTGGCGCGAGGTCTCCTGGGACGAGGCGCTCGCGTATGCGGCGAGCGAATTCAAACGCATCCAGGCCCGATACGGCCGCGACTCCATCGGGGCCATTTCCTCCTCGCGCTGCACCAACGAGGAGGTGTTCCTGGTTCAGAAGCTCGTTCGCGCGGGCTTCGGCAACAACAACATCGACACCTGCGCACGCGTATGCCACTCGCCGACGGGTTACGGCCTCAGCCAAGCCTTCGGAACCTCGGCGGGCACGCAGGACTTCAAGTCGGTCGACAAGTCCGACGTGATCCTCGTCATCGGCGCCAATCCGACCGACGCACATCCCGTCTTCGCCTCGCGCATGAAGCGGCGGCTGCGCGAGGGCGCGAAGCTGATCGTAGTCGATCCCCGCCGGATCGATATCGTCCGCATGCCGCATGTCGAGGCGGACCAGCACCTCGCGTTGCGGCCGGGCACGAACGTCGCCGTCGTGAACGCGCTCGCGCATGTGATCGTGACCGAGGGTCTCGTCGACGAGGCCTTTGTGCGGGAGCGCTGCGATCCGGCAAACTTCGAATCCTGGGCGCGTTTCATCGCCGACGAGCGAAATTCGCCGGAGGCGACGGCGGCGCGTAGCGGGGTCGACCCCTCGGCGTTGCGGGCCGCGGCGCGGTTGTTCGCCAAGGGCGGCAATGGGGCGATCTACTATGGGCTCGGCGTCACCGAGCATTCGCAGGGCTCGACGACGGTCATGGCGCTGGCCAATCTCGCGATGGCGACCGGCAATATTGGCCGCGAAGGCGTCGGAGTGAATCCGTTGCGCGGCCAGAACAACGTGCAGGGCTCCTGCGACATGGGCTCGTTCCCGCACGAATTCTCGGGATATCGACACGTCTCTGACGACGCGACCCACGAGACGTTCGAGAAGCTCTGGGGCGTTGCGCTCAGCCAGGCGCCCGGCCTGCGCATTCCCAATATGATGGACGAGGCGGTCGAGGGTTCGTTCAAAGGCCTCTATGTCCAGGGCGAGGACATCGCGCAATCCGATCCCGACACGCTGCACATAACCGCCGGCCTGCGCGCGATGGAATGCGTGATCGTGCAGGATCTCTTCCTCAACGAGACCGCGCGCTATGCGCACGTCTTCTTGCCCGGCGCTTCCTTCCTCGAGAAGGATGGCACCTTCACCAACGCCGAGCGGCGGATCAGCCGCGTGCGCAAAGCGATGGCGCCGCTCGCCGGCATGGCCGACTGGGAGGTGACGATCGCCTTCGCGCATGCGCTCGGCATGCCGATGGACTATTCTCATCCAAGCCAGATCATGGATGAAATCGCAGTGTCGACGCCCACTTTCAGGGGCGTCTCCTACGCCAGACTCGACGAGCTGGGCTCGATCCAGTGGCCGTGCAACGATTCGGCGCCGACCGGCACGCCGATCATGCACGCCGAACGCTTCGTCCGCGGCAAGGGCCAGTTCATGCTGACCGAATATGTCGCGACCGACGAACGCACCGGCCCGCTGTTCCCATTGTTGCTGACGACGGGTCGCATCCTCTCGCAGTATAATGTCGGCGCGCAGACCCGGCGCACCGCCAACAGCCTTTGGCACGCCGAGGACGTGCTGGAGATCCATCTCTTCGACGCGGAAAGCCGAGGAGTGCGCGACGGCGATCTCGTTTCCCTGCAGAGTCGGGTCGGCGAGACCTCCTTGCACGCGAAAATCTCCGACCGCATGCAGCCCGGGGTCGTCTATACGACGTTCCACCACCCCAACAGCGGCGCCAATGTCGTGACGACGGACAATTCGGATTGGGCGACCAATTGTCCGGAATACAAGGTCACCGCGGTGCAAGTGCGGCGCACCAACCATCATTCGGAATGGCAGGAGCGCGACCGCGAGGAAGGAATTTCGCTGCGCCGCATCGCGGAGGCGCAACTCCGTGCCGCAGAGTGAGGCCGTCGGCTCGATCCCCACGGAGGCGCGAGCTTATAGGTATGATTCCGGATTGACCGGTCCACTCTTCACGCGCGAAATCGCCGTGGAAACGCCGATCGAAATCGCGTTCGGCGGCGCGCCGTTCGCGGTGATGATGGCGACTCCTTGTGATATCGAGGATTTCGCGATCGGCTTTGCGTTGACCGAAGGGATTATCGAAGCGATCGAGGACATCCGCGCGATCGAGGCGGCGATCGACGCGACCAGCGGGCGCGTCAACGTGACGCTTTCCGGCGAGCGCATGGGGGCGCATCTCGCCCGCAAGCGCGCGATGAGCGGACGCACCGGCTGCGGCCTCTGCGGCATCGAGGACCTCGAACACCTGCCCAGAGTGCGGCGTCGTCTAATGCCGACGCGGCCGATCGCTCCGGAGGCGATCGGCGCCGCCGTCGCTGGGCTCGCTTCCGTGCAACCCCTCAATGCCCAAACCCGCGCCGTCCACGCCGCCGCCTGGTGCGCAAGGGACGGGGCGATCCGGGCGGCGCGTGAGGATGTCGGGCGGCACAATGCGCTCGATAAACTGATCGGCGCGCTGTTGCGCGAGAAGGCCGATCCCGACGATGGGTTCGTCCTCATATCCAGCCGCTGCTCGTTCGAAATGGTCGCCAAGACCGCCGCCTTCGGCGCGGCGACGCTGGTGTCGGTCTCCGCGCCGACCTCGCTCGCGCTGCGGCGCGCCGACGAGTGCGGGCTGGCCCTGATCGCGATTGCCCGCGCGGACCAGGCGCTCAGCTTTCCCGGCGGAGCCGTTGCTGCAAGTCGGGGAGCCGCTGCGTGAGCACGGGGAAGATCGGCAAGCTGGTGCGTATGGCGAACCAGATCGGCGATTTCTTCGCGCCTATGGACAAGGACGCTGCGACTAGAGGCGTAGCGACGCACCTCGAGCGCTTCTGGACACCGAAAATGATTAGTGAGATCATTGCTTATCTCGATTCAGGCGAAGCGGGGCTGAATCCTGCGGCGGCGCGGGCTGTCGCCGCGCTGAAGCAAGAGGCGCGAGCCAGAGAAGAGGCCAAGCCTTGACCCTCGGTCGAGTCGAAAAAACGAATAAACAGCGTTGGGGAGGAGATCATCATGGCAAGTGTTTCGGCGGATCCATCGAACGGTTGGCTTGGGTATTCCTCGGGTTCACGAGGACTGCTTTCGCGCGAGCGAACCGTAGCAGGTCCGCGTTTCAACCGGTGGCTGGTCCCGCCGGCCGCCTTGGCGATTCACTTGTGCATCGGGATGGCGTACGGTTTTTCAGTGTTCTGGCTGCCCATGACGAGGCTCGTGCCGAACGCCGACGCCAAGGCTTGCGCCGCGCAGAGTTTCTTCGACGAACTCTTCACGACGACGTGCAATTGGACGGTACCCTCCGTCACCCACGTGTTCGAGGTATTCATCGCCGTGCTCGGCATTTCCGCCGCCATCTGGGGTGGTTGGCTAGAGCATGCGGGACCGCGCAAGGCGGGCTTCATCTCGGCGTTGTGCTGGGGCGGTGGCCTCGTATTGCTCGGTGTTGTGGTTGCCGTTCATCAGCTCTGGCTCGTCTATGTGGTGGCGGTGATCTGCGGCATCGGCCAGGGCCTGGGATACATCACTCCGGTCTCGACATTGATCAAATGGTTCCCGGACCGACGCGGCATGGCGACAGGCTTCGCGATTTTGGGTTACGGCGGCGGCGCCATGATCGGCGCGCCGCTAGCGGTGTGGTTTATGGGGCAGTTTCCCACGAACGGCGTTCCCGGCGTGACGCCGGCGCTGATCGGGTTGGGCGTGATCTATTTCATCTTCATGGCCGCTGGCGCATTTGGATTCCGCGTTTCGCCTAGCGGTTGGCGGCCTACCGGCTATACGCCGTCGATGTCCTCAAAGAGCACGGGAATGATCACACGCAGCAACGTGCATCTCGAGACGTCTTGGAGGACACCGCAATTCTGGCTGATCTGGGGCGTGTTGTGCCTGAATGTAACCGCCGGTATCGGCGTCATCTCGATGGCGAGCCCGATGCTGCAAGACATATTCGGCGCCAAGCTGCTGGGCGTCGATACCATCGCCAATATTACCGCGGCGCAGAAAGCCGCCATCGCCGCCTCCGCCGCGGGCCTTGTCGGCCTGATCAGCTTGTTCAACGCGCTCGGCCGCATCTTCTGGGCCTCGCTGTCGGACAAGATCGGCCGCAAGAACATGTACTACACTATCTTCATCCTCGGCATCGTCGTCTATTGCCTGTTGCCCACTTGGGGGCATCTGGGCTTGGCGACGCTGTTCGTGCTGTCAATCTGCGT
>Ga0209448_10000453_pt1 | contig 13669 bp, 11 predicted proteins | sample BogFormECP14_OM2_FD_188245 | JGI IMG/M metagenome (GOLD analysis project Ga0209448, IMG submission 188245) | Bog forest soil microbial communities from Calvert Island, British Columbia, Canada - ECP14_OM2 (SPAdes) (version 2) | ecosystem: Environmental > Aquatic > Freshwater > Wetlands > Bog ... | reverse complement strand
TTCGAGTGACCCCGCACAAATTAATGAGTACTTCTAAGGCGGACGAACCATCCAGGAGCGAGCAAACGCAAAGCCGAAGGTCGTGGGTTCGATCCCCACCCGCTTCCGCCATATCCGTTTGATATGACGGATGTTACGAAAGAGCGAGGCAGCAAAAAGCAGCAATAAGAGATATTGGGTGCGGTTCTTGTGCCAATTCAAGCGGCGCGGACGGTAGCCGCATCCCACGATCTCGACTTTAAGCGGCAGCGCATCTCAACATGCTGAGCTTGACTAGGCGAACAGGTGCACTGCGAGAGAGTACTTCGATGTGGAAATTCAAGCACTTACGGGGAGCGCTAACGAGCACAAAGTATTTAAATCATATAGAAAGGATTCTTGATGTTCCCAGATTGTTAGCGCGTTTGAAGCGTCGGATATTTCGAAGGCAAAAATATGCGGACGGATTGGCACTGACGCCTTGAAACTTGAGGGATCAATGACCGGCCCGGCCCCACTCGCCTTGTTATGCTGCAATGATATGGTTCCTGATAGCGAATTGGATGAGTCCGGCGTTGGTCTTGAGTTCCAATTCTTCCATCACGCGATACTTGTGAAAAGCGACGGTCCGCTTGGTGACGTTCAAGACGTCCGCTGCCTCTTTCATGGTCTTACCCTCTGCCAAAAGCTGCAAGACCTCTCGTTGCCGCGGAGTCAGTGATTTGGGCCCCTCCCATACCCGCGGACCGCGAATAAAATTTCTCTCCAACTCTTGAGCGACCAGCGGGGTGATGTAGATTCTTCCATTAAGCGCTTCGTGAATCGCCATGAATAGTTCCGAGGCGGCAGAGTTTTTTAGAAGATAGCCGGATGCTCCCAACTGCAATGCCTCTCGAGCAATGTCAGAATCTTCGTTCATGGTCAAAAATATGAGCTTGACGTGTGGCATGTCACTCTTGAGTCGCCGGCCGGCTTCGAGGCCGTTCAAGAACGGCATACTGACATCCAGCAGAACCACGTCTGGTTTTTGAGCTCGGGCCATTTCCAAAAGGACGCGGCCGTTCGTTGCGGTGCTGATGATCTCACACTTGGATTCCAAGAGTTTGCGAAGGGCTTCGAGTAGAATTGTATGATCATCGGCCAAAATGACACGCGGTAGCTGCATTCAGTCCCCCATTTCGTAGTACTTGAACATCAATCCCTTACTATGTATCGATTCTTCCTTACGACCTTTCGCATCCGTGTGGCTGTCTCGCTGCCTATTTTGTCAACGCCATAGTCGCGCTTGCTCGGAATAGTTGCCATTGGCACGCCCGAGAACACTTGCGCGCCGGCGCCACGAACGGACCGCTTCTGCAGGCAAACGTGGTTCCGCCGATTCAGGCGACGCCCGGACTTCTGAGGGCGGCGATGAGCTCCATAGATTTCGCTTCGGAAACCTCGTAATACTTGACATCTGGTGGGGTATTTGCCAAATCCATAGCAGTTAAGACTCCCAGATAAAGATTCGACTGAATATGGCGATGTAGCTCCTCGACTGATCTCCATCGCTCCAGATATAGAATGGTCTCTTTCTGATCGCAACATTCGTAGACTCCAGATCCAAGACATCCCGGTTTTGTCCGCAGGCCATCGACACAATACCGCAGGAGTTCCAGGATCTCCCCGCGGCTTCCAAGGGTCGACGCGAGTTCAATGATAGACAGAACCACTCCCTCACCGTCCTAGGAGGCCCCTAGAGAGAATCTGAATGTTGTCGAGATTCCCACAACCTCGAGCACAAATTGACCCTCCACTAAAGACAGTCTCGTTGGGCCCATCGCAGAACATTGCACGTCTGTCGCCAACCCCGTGGATGTTTGCTACTCCTACCTAGACATTTGAAATCAATAAACTTTGATTGGATATGAGCGCCTGGTCGAGCGATTGAGGAAAGTTTCAAAAGGTCGGGAGTACGTCTTCAGGACGGAATGCCACCCCTTTCGTGTCCTGTGGGAATATGCAAGCGCCGCATCGCGGTGTAGAGAGTCGAGGGCTTTACTCCGAGTACGGTCGCAGCACCGTTCGGACCCTTAATCCGCCATCCAGTCTTCCGCAGGATGGCGAAGATGTGCTGGTACTCTGCTTCCTTCAATGTCCTAGTTGGTACGGCAAGCGAGGATTTCGGCAATTGCAGATTTAGCTTATCCCCGGTCGTCACGATGACCGCCCGCTCGATGACATTCCTCAATTCCCGAATGTTGCCAGGCCAGGGGTAAAGTTTTAGTTCGTCCACCATTCTGCTGGACACCCTGCAACTCTTCTTGCCCATTTTCTTTTCGAACTCGCGTAGGAATGCCGTCACAAGTAGAGGAATATCCTCTGCGCGTTCGCGGAGGGGCGGCACGCGGATCGGAAACACATTGAGCCGATAAAAGAGATCCTCTCGGAAGGTCTTGTTCTTGACCCCTTCTGCAAGATCGCGATGAGTGGCGGCGATTAGTCGCACATTCACGCGATTTGTTTTTGCACTTCCCAGTCGCTCAAATTCACCCTCCTGCACAACCCGCAGCAGCTTCGCCTGCGCCTCCACTCCCAACTCCCCGATTTCATCGAGAAAGAGAGTGGAGCCATCAGCAGTTTCAACTCGGCCGATTTGTCGCGTGAGGGCTCCCGTATAGGCGCCTTTCTCGCGGCCAAAGAGCTCACTTTCGATGAGAGTCGCGGGCAGGGCCGCGCAGTCGACTTTCACCATCACCCGGTCTTTGCGCCTACTTAGATTGTGAATGGCACGGGCGACGAGTTCTTTGCCTGTGCCGCTTTCACCCATGATCAGCACCACCGAATCGGTGCACGCGACCTGTTCGACATTCTTGAGAACTTGTCGGAGAACCTCGCTCTCGCCTACAATCTCCTCGTACCTGCCGATATACCTGATTTCCCCCTGCAGATAATCGCTTTCGGCCTGAAGTTTTTCCTTCAAATGTCTGATTTCCGCATACGACTTCTGGAGTTCCTCTTGGGTGCGCTTAGCTTCAGTTATATCTCGGGCGATCTTTGAGGCACCGACAATCCGCCCGGCGGCGTCTCTTATCGGTGAAACGGTGAGCGATACATTCACTCTGCTCCCATTTTCCCTCACTCGCACTGTTTCAAAGTGCCGCGTGGACTCACCTGCTCCCAATTGCTGCAGCAGTTTGTTCTCTTCCTCCCGCAGCTCGGGAGGGACGATGATTGTAATCGGCTGGCCAACCGCTTCTGCTTCTGAGTACCCGTAAATCCTTTCCGCGGCGGGATTCCAGTCTGTGATGATTCCCTGTAGGTCCATTGAAATAATCGCATCGTCAGAAAGTTCGACAATGGCGGAGTGCCCCAATCGGGCTGTGTCGCCAATTAGGCCGAACTGTTCTGCGCTTTCGCTGGTCTCGCGAAGAACCGCATTCAACATCTTCAGTCCTTCCGTGCGACGACGATCGGTCACGTCACGAATTGAACTGATAACGAATGTACTGGTCTCGTTGGTTAAGGAGCTGAGGTTGATTTCTACTGGAATTTCGGTACCATCTTTACGCAAAGCAAACGACTCAAACGCCATACGCGTTGGTCGCACCCTTGGATCGCCGAAGAAGTTGTCGCGGTGTTGGGGATGCTCGGTGTGAAGCCCAAAGAGAATGAGCGACTCGACTGACCTTCCAATCAACTCCTCACGTCCGTATCCAAAGAGCTCTTCTGCTTGCGCATTAACGCCAACAATTTTCGCTGCCTGGTTCACCACCAGCATGGCGTCGGGGGCAGCGTCCAGCAGTGATTGGGCACCTAAGTCAGCCCACGAGGACGGCCGCATTGGGGGGTCACATCGGGGCGTAGGAACTCCCAGAAGAAACATTTCACTTCGAGGGTTTGGGCTAGCGCTCATAACGGCCTCCTCATCAACTCGCTCAATCCATCTGCAGGCCCGGAGTTCGAACCGTATTCTCGGTCGACCATCTTCACGGCAAGCGCATGGTGCTGTGAAGTGTTGGCATTGCCGCGACGAATCGCCAGCGTGGTGATGTGCGTGCAACGATCATCCGCCCTCTCGATTCCATACGGTTTCTCCCGTGAACCATCTTCCATCTAGTAAGACGTGAAGTGAGGGTGAAACCTGCAACCGACTGAATAAAATAAGAAGTTGAATGAAGAAGAGGGAGCCCTTGCCGATAACAGAGCCGCTTGTGCTAGGCTTATTGCCTGTGCACGCTGTAATGTATTGAAACTACTGAGGTTTGGATGGCTCTGTCGCCGACTCACGAGGTCACCCGGCTGCTCAAGGCCTGGACTTCCGGAGATGAACAGGCTCTGGAAAAGCTCACCCCTTTGGTGTATGAGGAATTGCATCGAGTGGCTAGGCACTACATGGCGGGGCAACGATCCGGCCACATCTTGCAAACGTCTGCTCTGGTCAACGAAGTCTACTTACGGCTGGTTGATTGCGGACAGATGAATTGGCAGAATCGAGCGCATTTTATTGCCATGTCCGCGCGGCTGATGCGTCGCATTCTGATCGATTTTGCCCGTTCGCGCGGTTACCGGAAGAGAGGTGGTGGAGCGCCTCACATTTCTCTAGACGAGGCGCCGTCAGTGTGCAACCAACTCGATCCGAACCTGGTGGCCGTGGATGATGCGTTGCAAGCGTTGGCAGCGGTAGATGGAAGGAAAAGCAAGGTTGTAGAACTGAGATTCTTCGGCGGATTGAGTATAGAAGAGACTGCCGAAGTCTTACGAGTTTCGCCCGAAACGGTGATGCGGGACTGGAGGCTGGCAAAGCTCTGGCTCCTGCGAGAGTTGAGCAAGGAATAATAGACGTGGAGCCTGAACTTTGGCATCGTGTCGAAGAGCTGTGTCACCGCGCCTTGGAGCTGGAAGAGAGGCGCCGCGTAGAATTCCTCGAACATTCTTGTGGGGACGACCAAGTACTTCGTCGCGAAGTAGAGTCGCTGCTGGCACAGGAGACAAAAGCCGAGCATTTCCTCGAGTCGCCCGCTCTGGAGGTCGTTGGCAAACTTGTTGCCAATGGGCAAGGGATACCGGAGAGTGAAAAGCAATTAATTGGCAGTAAGGTTTCCCATTATCGCATCCTCGAGAAACTTGGCAGCGGCGGCATGGGAGTAGTGTATAAGGCCGAGGACACTTCACTCGGGCGCTTCGTAGCCCTGAAATTTCTGCCTGCCGACGTTTCCCGAGACTTGCAAGTTCTGGAGCGGTTCCGCCGTGAGGCCCGCGCCGCCTCTGCCCTGAACCATCCCAACATCTGCACGATTCATGAGATTGCACAGCATGACAACCAATGGTTTATCGTCATGGAGTTTCTGGACGGCGTGAGCCTGAAGCAACAGATCGCCGAAAAGCCCTTTGAGACCGATACCTTAGTTGGCTTGGCGATTGAGATTGCTGATGCACTCGATGCCGCGCATTCCGAAGGGATTGTGCACCGCGACATCAAGCCCGCCAACATTTTTGTCACTAAGCGCGGCCATGCCAAGATTCTGGATTTTGGGTTAGCGAAGATCGCTCCGACGGGGATTTCTGCCAGTCATGTTGCATCAGCGCGTACGGTAACACGTTTGACCGACGAACAGCTGACCAGCCCCGGTTGTGCGATTGGTACCGTGGCTTACATGTCTCCCGAGCAAGTCCGGGCCGAGGAACTCGATGGCCGCACGGACTTGTTCTCATTCGGCGCCGTGCTCTACGAGATGGTAACCGGGAAGTTGCCCTTCCCTGGGGAAACCTCGGGAGTCATTTTCAGCGCGATTTTGGAACACCCACCAATTTCTCCAACCCAAATCAACTCAGCGATACCACCGAAGCTCGATGAGATCATCAATAAGGCGCTGGAAAAAGACCGTAACCTGCGCTATCAGAGCGCGGCGGAGATGCGAGCCGACCTGCAACGGCTGAAGCGAGACTCCGAGAGCGGATACGTTTCGGCGGCTGGCTCAGGCACTGTGGCCGTTCCAGAAGCTCCTGCGGCTCGGGTTGCGAACCTCTGGAAGATTGCGGTTCCTGTTCTGACCGTCGCCCTGCTCATCGTCTTTCTGATCGGGGCCAGGCGTTACTACCGTTCGTATCAGCAAAACGAGCGACTGACCGACAAGGACACGATCGTGCTGGCCGAGTTGACCAACACAACCGGTGACCCAATCTTCGATGGTACGCTGCGGCAGGCGCTCGCTCTTGACCTAGATCAATCGCCGTTTCTCAGCGTGATTTCCGACCGAAGAGTAGCAACGACTCTCACGGAGATGAAGAAGACAGCCAGCGAAAGGCTCACGCGAGAAATAGCACGAGAAATCTGTCTGCGGACGAACAGTAAAGCCTTGATTGCGGGTTCGATTGCTCAAGTTGGTGACCGCTATACTCTCGCCTTGAAGGCGCTGAATTGCCAAACCCAAGACATCGTCGCCAGCATAGAGGCCGAGGCGGAAAACAGGAACTCCGTGCTGCAAGCCGTGCACGAGGCCGACACGCAACTGCGCCAAAAATTGGGGGAATCGCTTAGTTCACTGCAGAGGTTCGACTCACCGCTACTTGAGGCAACCACTTCTTCGCTTGAAGCGCTGCAGATTTATTCACACGGCCAAGCGGAACGGCAGGCAAAGGGGAGCTGGGAAGGCATTCCGTACATGAAGCGTGCTATCGAGATAGATCCAAATTTCGCTCAGGCCTATGCCAGCCTGGGAGCCATGTATCTGAACACATTGCAGTGGGGGCTGGCCAACGGCAGCTACACGAGAGCGTACGAGCTGCGCAGTCGTGTAAGTGAACGCGAGAGGTTCTACATCGAATTCAGTTACTTTCAGTACGCCTTAGGCGGATCCGATAACGCCCTTCAGGTATGTCGAGAGTGGATTCGCTCCTACCCCAACGATTCCGTGCCGCATTCCGGGCTCGGAAGTAATTACTTGAGTTTGGGTCAGTTCCAGAAGGCGACCCAGGAGTTCCGGGAAGCGCTGCGATTGGGCAGCGATACGCCGTACTCAGGTCTCATGGTTGCCTACATGCGATTGGGCCGACTTGACGAGGCCAAGGCCATGTTCGATGCTGCCCGTGCTCACAATCTCGACAGCGATTACTTGCGTCTGAATCGGTACATTCTCGCATTTCTGGAGAGAGACGAACGAACCATGCAGGAGCAGGTCGACCAGGCAAAAGGAAGGCCAGGGTACGAAGATACTTTGCTGAACGCCCGGTCAGATGTTGAGGCCTACTATGGTCGCCTCGCGAATGCGCGTGAGTTGCACGGGCAGGCAATGTTGGCGGCCGTAAGGGCCAAAGCCTATGAAAGAGCGGCGGGATACTACGCAGATTCGGCTTGGCGCGAAGCCGAGATTGGGAATATTAGCATGGCCCGCAAATATGCGATGAAAGCCTTGGTCATCAGCAACACACTCGATATAAGGGGGAAAGCCGCCATGGCTTTGGCGAGAGCCGGAGAAATCGACGCTTCTGAAAAGCTTGCCGACCAAGTGAACGCACAGTATCCGCGCAACAACATGGTGCAGTATTACGTGCTTCCCACGATTCGAGCTCTAATTAAGATAACCGAGAACAGACCTGAAGAAGCAACTGAGGTTCTGCAGCCCACGTTGCTTTATGAATTTGGAGAAGAGGGGTTTGGGAACTTGCAACCGGCCTACGTGCGCGGCCTAGCTTACCAGGAGCTTGGTAAGGGGCCTGAAGCAGCGGCCGAGTTCCAAAAGCTCATTGATCATCCCGGTATCGTCGGTAACTTCGTAACCGGTGCGTTGGCGCAACTGCAACGAGCACGCGCAGAAGAAATGAGCGGCAACCGCGATGCGGCACGCGAACACTACCAGGATTTCCTTGCACTTTGGAAAGGTGCCGACCCCGACATCCCCATTCTGCAGCACGCCAAAACCGAGTACGCAAAGCTGAAGTAGCTGCGGCTAGGAACAGAGTTCCAAGGGTTCAAACTCTGCCACAATGGCGAGTGATCGGACACATTCACAGATTTTCTTCTGCGCGTGCTCAATTCTTAGTGCATCTTTAAGGCTGTTAGAAGTGACAGTTGTGAGCAGGGATGCGTCTCTCTTTTATTTGTTAAAGGGGGCGTCCTGTACCTCCATCCTTGTCTTATTACGTTGCCCAAGGCTCCTCCCGCAATCATTGCGTGAGGAAAGGGCGGGATTCGGTCCTAAGACGCAATGCCGACCCCTGGAAATCGTCTTCAAGTACTTTCAAGTTAATTCGACTCCTTCTTAAGTGTCTTTGGTTTCAAACACTTTGATGCTGGACTTCCCCACTCTTGAGATTGGCTGCAATCCTGCTTCGTTGAGTAGTGCTTGCTCGTTGGAAAGCATTGGGCGACCCCAGACACAGACTGGGGTGGCTCCGGACATGAAACGCCCTTCCGACGAGTCTTGCTCAAGGAGAAAACCTTGCAGACAGCCTCAAGAGTCCATGCCAGAGCAACCCAACAGGGTGTTTCGGCTGGGGAGCGTTTCTTTCTCGAAGTTGGGCTGTTGGCCGGCGGTTCGATCTTGCTCGCTAGGAGTTTTTATTTGGTCACCGAACTACTGGTCCTTTTGGCCGCTCTGGCAGTCATGTTCTTGGTCGGAACCGGTGGAGTGATTCTCTACATTCTGGTTCAGGAATATGCCAGATGGAGCCTTTGCAAATTCAAGGACGCCAAACAAGCAACGTTACTGTCACTGCGTGGCGCCAGCGCGGTGGGAATGCCTAAGCTCGCATTGCCCAGCGCGATTCAAGCAAATCCGGAAGTTAGATTGACCGTAGGTGTGTGCGGGGCTCAAGTGAAGAACCGGAGCTAGTGAGAGGATTATGGCAGCGACCCATTGGACTTCTGTCGGCGTAAAAGAATTGTCAGGATGGGTGCCCGATGGGGAACCCGTGGTCATGCTCAGCCTGTTGCGCTATCGCAATTCCGTGGGTGCCGGCAGGAACGCACTGACGGGTCGACAGTCCTATGAACGCTACTTTCAAGCGACACTGCCAATCCTCATGAAAGTGGGAGGTCGGCCTTTGTGGCGCGGTCAGGTCCGGTTCTCGTTGATCGGCCCCGAAGAAGAACGTTGGGACGAAGCAATCATGGTGAGTTATCCAAGACTCAGCGCCTTCGAGCGCATGGTAAACGATCAGAGGCATAAGGCCGAAATGTCATTCCGAACGGCTGCTCTTGAGGATTCGCGAATGATTGCCATGGTAGTACCAAAACGGGTTGGCAGGTTCGTGTGGTGGATGTCCAAAATTTCGATGAGATTTCGCCGCAACAAAGCAAGTGCCGAAGAAGCAAACGGCCAGAAGCAGAACGAAGACAACCGCGGAAAAGAATTGACCTGGACCTGCAGACGCTGAACAAGGCGGTTACGAAGCTACTGCAGAATCTGTCTTCGCTGGAGCTGAGCAGCAGTTGATGGGGAGCGGCAGTTGAGTGGCATCGTTCGTTGCGAGGCTTAGTCGATTTATGGTGAAAGGAAATTCCAATTGAAGCCAGGTTCGAATTTAACTTTAGGAGGGATACATGGTTAGGCATCACTACCGCTGGATTGTCGCACTTTCGTTGTTCGCCGTTCTAGTTTTGGCGCTCACGCTGCTTGGCCCCAGTCATGCAAAGGCACAGCCGCAGGAGCAATACCCGATCCTGGACAAGGTAGCCAATAAAGTCATCCAGAACTACCAGACATCCACATGCGAGCAGTTATGGGTGAAGAAGGCTCAAAAAGCTCGTCCAAGCCCTGAGGAGGAAAAAGTCCTAGCATTCCTCAAGAGCGATCCGCAGATGCGCACGATATTCATCGGAAAGGTCGCAGCTCCCATCGCCAATAAGATGTTCGAGTGCGGAATGATCCCATGAAGGAGACAAGCAACTTGCTCCGATCTTCAGTTCGTCGAGGTGTGCAATGATTCGAGAAAATTCGCATCGCGTAATGGCATTTGTCGCGTTGGGCGCGATCCTGGCGGGGCCCAGTTGTGTGGTCGCGCAAACTGCCCAGCCGGTAACCCAAAAGCAATCCCTAACACCAGCGGCCAAGAAGAAAGTGGCGTCGCACGCAAAACCCAATGCGCCCGTTCGTCTTGAACTGGAGCCCAAAGCCGTTGAAATCCTGAAGGCCACCGGCGACCGCTTGGCCGCGGCACACACTTTGTCATTCACCGCCGTGGAAACATTTGAAAGTCTTAGCCGCCAGGGAGTCCCTCTGGTTTTCGCCAATAAATACGAAGTGACTTTGCAGCGGCCCGACAAGCTCCGAGTGATCTTGGCGGGTGATGGTCCTGCCTCGGAGTTTTACTATGACGGGAAAATAATGATGGCCTTCGCGCCGGCCGAGAACTTAATCGCCGTTGCCGATGCTCCCCCCAAAATCGACAAGATGCTGGAAACGATCTATCACTCCGCAGCGATGTACTTCCCCTTTACTGATTTGATCGTCGCCGATCCATACGGCGATCTAGCGCCTGGGTTGCAGCACGCCTACTACATTGGCCAATCCATCGCATTTGGCGGGACAACCACGGACATGGTGGCTTATGCCGGTGACGGAGTGTTCATTCAGATGGCGGTCGGTGCGGAAGACAAACTGCCCCGAGTCATCCACGCGATTTATGTCGACGATCCCGACTGGCTACGCCACAACCTATTGCTTTCTGATTGGCAGATCGACTCGCCTGTGTCCGATGATGCATTCACAACACCCAAGGCGGCCAGTGCGAAACACATGGAGTTTGCACACCCTCATCCAGAGATGACCCCTGGCGCCAAACCGCCTACGAGAAGCCAGCCGCCCACAAAATCCGTGCCACCCAATTCGGTACCGAAATCGAACTAACTTAGGAGGTTGAACAGCATGAGAAAGATCATCATCAGTTTAGTAAGTCTCACGGCCATGTTTGTACCGTGCAAAATGGCCTTTGGCTATGGCCACGCGAATGCCTACGGGGGAAGCACCTCGCATAGTTACGGCTCAACATCTCATACGAGCGCTACCGGTAGCAGCACATCGCACGAGGCCGGAGAGGGCACAAGTCATACCAGCACCTATGGCACGAGTACGTCGCACTCCGAGTATGGAGGAACGAGCCACACGAACGCGTACGGCGGCACAACTACGGGCGAAGCCGGCTACGGCGCGGCACACACCACGCCCTACGGAACGACGACAGCTGCCACCGCCTACCATCCGCCCACCAGCACTGCCTACTATGGTTACCATCCGCCCACAACGGTCGGCTATTACGGAGCAAGCTGCTACAACTGCAGCTCAGGATCCACTGCGGGCGCCGCCGCTGTGGGAATGGTAGTCGGCATGGCCGTCGGAGCTGCCGCGGCCTCTTCGCAGTCAAGCGCCAATAGCTCGAACGCTTACGCTGCGGGCTACAACGCCGGCGCGACCAACACAAGCACTGCGAATGCCAACGCCGCTGCCGCGAATGCCAATGCGGCCGCCGCCAACGCCAATCAGGCCGCTGCGAATGCAAATGTTGCTGCGGCCAACGTCGTGTATCAGCCGGGGACAATTTATGTGACGCTACCGTCCGGTTGCATCAGCCCCAACGTCTCTGGAGGCGGAACCTACTATTTGTGCGGCAACACGTGGTTCAGCCCGGCATACGGAGCGAACGGCGTCTATTACCACGTGGTGCCGGCACCCTAAGGGATGATCCAGAGATTGTCTCCGTAAGATTTTCTTGCGGAAGAAGATTGAGAAGAACAGAGGTGAGCTTGATGAATCGGAGATTCGCAACTATGAAAAACAAGCAGAACGATGTCAGCACCAAGATTCGGAGAGGCGCGCAATGGATGGGGATTGGAGTAATTGCGATCGCCATTTCATTTCCAGTGTTCGCCCAGGATAGTGCGGTTCAGGAAAAGGTTAATGCCGTCAAGCAGTCGATGGCGGAAAACACCCAAAAACTCCACCAGTATCAATGGACCGAAACAACGCAAGTCACGTTGAAGGGAGATCCAAAACCTTCTTCGCAAAAGCTTTGCCAGTACGGTCCTGACGGACAGGTTCAAAAAACTCCGATCGGTCCTCCGCCGGAACAGCCTAGCGGTGGCAGACTCAAGCAAAGAATTATCGAAAAGGAAAAAGAGGAGATGCAGGACTACATGGGTGATGTGAAGAACCTGCTTGCAATGTACGTTCCGCCCGATCCACAGAAAATGGAGCAAGCCAAACAGGCGGGAAACGTCTCCCTAAATCCTGCTCCCGGCAGCGTGAATTTGGTTTTCATCAACTATGCCCAACCCGGCGATCGGATGACCCTTACCTTCGACACCAACGCGAAGAGGGTCACAGGTTTGAACATCAACACGTACATGGGCGAAGCGAAAGACGTGGTGACGTTGCAGGTGCAGATGGGCAGCCTGCCCGATGGCACTAACTACACGCAGCAGACAGTTCTCGACGCAACCGCCAAGAAGCTTCAGGTGACAACGACAAATTCCAATTACGCGAAGCTCGGCGGGTACTAAGTGACGTAGCTCGTTCTCGCTTTGGTACCTGCCTGAGTCTTTCGAAACAGCCAGAAGCTTCTAGCGGAAGGAGTAGAAGGCAATGGAAGATCGTTACGGAGAATACGGTAGCAGCGGAAGAATAGATAATTTCTGTACGGCGCGGGTGCTGCGAGTCGCATTGACAGCTTTGTCGCTGGCGGGCACATGAACGGATCGGCATAGCGATTCAATAGCCGAGTGTAGAGCACTCACGGTGGCGAGGGAAGGAAGGATGTTTCATGAAAAGGAATGCTCTCGACTCGATCACTTCAGCAACGTTTTGGGCCATTGCGATCGGCCTGCTGATTGTCACTAGTGTCGTTCCGTGTCACGCGCAATCACTTCCTCCTCTCCGGGGTGTGTACACCCCAGGCTTTAATGCGACCAACTCTGGGGTGATGCCGGAACCAGGATTTACCTACTCGAACACGTTTCTCGACTATTCGTTCAATTCAGCTAGATGCGCGGTCTGCGGAGAGCTGGACCCTAACGTAGATGTCTTGATTGATGTCAACGTGTTCATGTGGGTAAGCAAGAAAAAGATCCTTGGTGGCAACTATGGATTGGTGGCAGGACTTTCGGTCACCAACAGTGCACTGTCCCTGGCGGGAGAAAACCCCGTCGCTGGCGGTGGCGGCTTTGCCGATTCTTTCTATCAGCCCGTAACCATGGGTTGGCATCTGAAGCGAGCCGACATCACGACGGCCTACGCTTTCTTCGCGCCAACTGGGCGATTCACTGCCGGTGCCAGCAATAACACCGGCAGCGGACACTGGACCAATGCCCCAACCGCTGGCGAGACTTTCTACCTGACCAAGAACAAAGCGACCTCGTTTTCTGCGTATCAACTTTACGAGTTTCATACGACGCAGGAAGGAACGAATATCCATCCCGGCCAGACCTTCGATCTCGACTATTCGTTGATGCAAATTCTTCCGCTGCAGAAGGACATGCACACGCTCCTGCAATTCGGGCTGGTGGGCTACGGCCAGTGGCAGACCAGCAACAACAGCGGCCCGGGAGTGGATCCAGCACATCCCGGACACTATAAGGTCAATGCCTTGGGGGGCGCGGCAAACATCATCCTTCCGGTCAGGAAGACAAGTGTGGGCTTCAAGCTTCTTAAGGAATTCTCGAACTCATCCACAGTCCAGGGATATTCACTTCAGATCATGGGCGGTATCACGTTCT
>Ga0209448_10000450_pt1 | contig 13754 bp, 16 predicted proteins | sample BogFormECP14_OM2_FD_188245 | JGI IMG/M metagenome (GOLD analysis project Ga0209448, IMG submission 188245) | Bog forest soil microbial communities from Calvert Island, British Columbia, Canada - ECP14_OM2 (SPAdes) (version 2) | ecosystem: Environmental > Aquatic > Freshwater > Wetlands > Bog ... | reverse complement strand
TGGGGGTTTGGAATGGAGCCCCCTGTCAGGATTGAACTGACGACCGCTCGCTTAGAAGGCGGCTCAGCGTATGTTCGCGGGTGTTCGCTTCAGTGACGGAAGCCTGGTCTGACGAGGAGAAATGACCCGGTGCGCGTTCGCCGGTATCAGGCGGTGTTGTCACGGTGTGGACCCGGACTTGTGACAACGTTGCGACACGCTCAGACTGCACTATATGCGCGACCGCGAGACGATCGACTCAGAATTGCGGCGTATCGCTACTGTGCGTCGATCGATGCGTGAGCAGGGCGGTCAGCCGTCGTGCCGAGAGGTCGACGAACTGCTCGATGAGCGCCTATCCGACGGCGCGGAGGCATCCCAAATCGAGGCGGTTGACGCGTGTGAGACCGGGGTTGTCGCCGACACCCGGCGCGACTTCGTCGAAACCGACGACATCACGCCTTACCGACGCAGGGGTGTGCTGCGCCGCTTCGGCCCCCTCGCGGTATTGCCGCTATCTCTGGTAGCCGTCGGCGCCGCGTTGGTGGTGATGTTCGCCGTCCACCCACACCCGGCGGCGCAGCCGACGGTAGTCCCGCCTGCGAGTGAGAGTCCTCACCCGGCTGCGCCGAAAGCACCCGCTTCGGCGCTTGACATCGTGGACAGGGTGTTCATCGACGCGTTGCGACAGGATGGCGTGCCAGTTCCCAGCCACGAATACGTGATGAGCCATGGGCACGCGGTCTGCGACTTCCTAGCGCACCAACCCAACTTCACAGAGGCCGTCGGCTTCGTGCAGCGATCGTCGATATGGGACGCCAATCAAAGCGGCGAGTTCGCCGCTGGTGCCATCGTCTCGTACTGTCCTCAGTACGAACGTGCAAGCTTGGACGAGACGCAGCAGGCATATCAGAATGCTCTGTCTGATCTGCAATCCATCCAGGGTCGTCTGCAAGACATCCCGGGTGGTCTGCAGAGTATCCGAGATGGTCTGCGAGGCATCCCAGGTCACCAGTAATCCGGGTCATCGCAACCCTTATCGCACACCGGGAGAGGGCGAAAGCCCTTTCTAGCACACGCTGGGCAACGAGCGGGCGGCGCGATCACTCGGCCAGGCCAGTGCCTACCGGCGACGGATGGACATCCTCATCCAGCTGCTCCGATCCAGGCATGCGTTGGACGACCCAGTCGCCAGGGACAAGCTGGCGCGCTGCGAAATTCATGTTCGGATCCTCGGCTTTAACGCGGTCCGCTCCACTGCTGCGCTACTGGCCGATGGCTCGCCTGGACCCTCAGCGTCGATAGCCCGGCTGTACCACAGCTTGCTGGAACAAGAATTCCACCAAGTCGGTGTCGAGCTTCTCGGGCAGGCCGGCCTAGTCACTGGCGGAAGTGGGACGGTAGACAACGGACGCTGGACGACCGGATACTTGCATTCACGCGGAGCCACGATTGGGGCCGGAACCGCCGAGATACAACGCAACACCATCGCCGAACATATCCTTGGCCTGCCGCGTGAGGAACCGTAAAGCCGCCGTCTTCGGGGTCGACAGAGGCACGTGAGAGCACGCAACCCAAAAAACATGTTCTGTCGCGTGGCGCGTTGGATTGATTGGCAGGCCTACCGCCTGGCGAGCTCGCATGGCGAACGCAACTGGACATATCGACCGGGCTGGTTGGGGCTGGCATTCAATGGCCAGTGCTCGCCGGTAAAAGGCCAAGCGTAGAGCGTAACCAATTGGTCCACTTGATATTCGGCCGCATTGACTGTTGCCACCACGAGAGGCCATGTCACCGTTTGAAGTCCCCGTCGACCCACTGCAACTCCCACCTGAAAGCGACCACTGCGGATGTGTTCCGGTGCGGCATGCTCACCCGGTGCGATAGTTACGGGAGCCATCTCAGCGAGCACGTCCGTGGTGGCCTGCTCGGCCGACGCGCTGGCTGCCACGGGGCCGAGACCCACGTAGCGACCTTTTGATGGTCCTGGCGGGCCGGATCGATGCTTGAAGTTAGCCCCGTCGAACCGAACGACCCTGTCCACCTGCCAGAGTGGTCGCCGACACCGACGAGCTTTTCGACGTCGTGGACCACTCAACGTCAGATCATCCTTCCCGCTCGATCAAAGGAGAATCCGTGACCGCACTGCACGTCGACCAGATCGCCGAACGCAATCCGTGGACCAATCTCGACATAGACGATGCCAAAGATCGATTCAGCTTCGTACTACTCTCGGACCGCACCGGCGGGGCACAGCCTGGCGTGTTCCAACGTGGGCTGGCCGTCACCGACTTACTGGCCCCGAGTTTCGCCATCCAGGTCGGCGACCTCATCGAGGGCTATCTCACCGACCCGACGGAGTTGAACGAGCAGTGGAGCGAAATCGACGGCATGCTTGCTCAATTGCGTACCCCGCTGTTTCACGTCCCGGGCAACCACGACGTAAGTAACAACCTTCAACGCGAAGTATGGCTGGCCCGCTACGGGCGGCTCTACTACCACTTCCGCTACGAGGATGTGCTCTTCGTAGTCATCGACACCCAGGACCCGCCGGCAAACTTTGACACCGAACTCACCGACCAGCTCGACAGCTATGCGCAGCAGATGCGCCTGGACCCGGCCGCATTCCGCCAAACACTAGAGCACGCGATCGACTGGAACGGCCGTCAAGGCGCCTTGGTCAGTGAGGCCCAGCTGTCCCACATCGAGCAGGTCCTCGCGGACAACCCCGACGTGCGCTGGACATTCCTCTGTATGCACATGCCCCTGTGGCAAGGTGACCATCCCGCTTGGGAACGCATCTCCTCGGCGCTCGGCAACCGCCATTACACGGCCTTCGCTGGCCACGTTCATAACTACCGCGCCGAGGGTGACGACCACACACAACGGGTACGACTCGGGTCGACCGGCGGTATCTGGGTGCTCTCAGGTCCTGAGGGCAACTTCCAGCACGTCACCCAAGTCACCATGACCGCACGCGGTCCGCTGATCGCCAACATCATCCTCGAAGGCGTCCGCGATTTCGAGGGCAAACCGGTCCGCGCCACCGCCACCACCTACGCCGGCCTCATGTGACCGGGGTTTAGCCGTCTTGGTCCAAAAGAACGGAACCCATTCCGCCTCGGGGATGGTTGCGGTACAGCTGGCAATCTCCGGTGAGGAAGGCTTACACCGGCTGCGGGCCTACTCCTATGCGAACGAACGGCCGGTCACCGCAGTAGCGGCCGACATCATGGCCCACCGATTATGCAGGCACGACCAGAGCGAAATATGACGGTCCCGCGAACTAGCCGCAGCGGGGACGCCAATCCGTGAAATCGCGACAATCCGAGTAACAATTAGGGCAGGGCAACGCCACCCGACGATTTGGTGCTACGCGGTCACCGATTCATTCAGGCTCGGCGGTCAAAACGTCGTGGGTGCCGTTCGGGGCGTACTGACATCTCAGCTCTTCGTGATGGTGAACTGGCCGAGCTCGCTGATGCCGCGGCGGAAGAAGTCGGTGCATCCGGTCAGGTATTTCATGTACCGCTCGTAAACCTCGTCGGACGTAGCTGCGACCGCCTCGTGGTGAGCGGCTTCGAGGTTCTTCGCCCAGGTATCGAGGGTGCGGACATAGTGCTCGTCGAGAAGCTGCTTCTGCTCCACCGAAAACCCTGCATCGCCGGAATATTCGACGATGTCCTCGTCGCAGGGCACTGCGCCGCCCGGGAAGATCTCCTTGGCGATGAACCGCATGAACTTCAGGTCGGTCATGGTGATCGGGATGCCCATCTCGGGCCAGCGCTTGAGGGGATGACCCATGATCGTCTGCAACACCATCCGGCCGCCGTTGGGCAGGATGGAATAGCACATCTCAAAGAACGCCGCGTAGCGGTCCTTCGGGAACGCCTCGAACGCCTCGATGCTGACAATGCGGTCGACGGGCTCGTCGAACTCCTCCCAGCCGCGTAGTAACACCTGACGGGAACGGCCGGAATCCATGTCGTCCAGAAGGCGCTGGCAGTACGTGCTCTGGTTCTTGCTCAAGGTCAGGCCGATGACGTTGACGTCGTGCTTCTCCACCGCGCGTTTCATCACCGAGCCCCAGCCGCAGCCCACGTCGAGCAGCGTCATGCCGGGCTGGAGGTCCAGCTTGCCGAGCGCCAGGTCGATCTTGGCCATCTGCGCCTCTTCGAGCGTCATGTCCTCGCGCTCGAAGAACGCACAACTGTAGGTCCGCGACGGGTCTTGAAACGTCCCGAAGAAATCGTCGGAGAGGTCGTAATGAGCCTGAACGTCCTCGAAGTTCGGCCGCATTTTCGTCGCGCGCGCTCTGTTGTCAGCCACCTTTTATCGACCTCCTCCGGACAGTTCGCAATGCGATCTCTACGAACTGACCCCCGTTGGTTCTACAACACATGGCGCCATGTGGCTGAATCAGCCCTTTTCGAAGGTGAACTGGCAAACATCGGTATAGCCGTGGCGGAACAGGTCGGCGCAGCCTGTCAGGTACTTCACGAACCGCTCGTAAACCTCTTCGGAAGTGATCTCGACGGCCTCGTCCTTCTTGGACTCGAGGTTGGCCGCCCAGGTGTCCAGGGTCTTGGCGTAGTGCGGTCGCAGCCGCTGTCTGCGGGTCGCCGTGAACCCGGCATCCGCGGCGTGGTCTTCGACCTGCGCGGCCAGCGGCAGACGACCGCCGGGATAGATCTCATCCATGATGAACTTGATGAAGCGGATCCCCGACATCGTCAGCGGCAACTGCCGTTCTTGCATCTCTTCGTCGCTCGCGACGATGATGGTGTGTAGCAACATCACGCCGTCGTCGGGCATCAAGTTGAACGTTTTCTTGAAGTAGTCGTCGTACTTGTTGAAGCCGAAGTGTTCGAAGGCCCCGATCGACACCACCCTGTCAACCGGCTCGTCGAACTCCTCCCACGGCTGCAGTCGCACCTCCTTGCGGCGCGGGCTGTCCGACTGCGCGAACCAATAGTCCTCGATGTGCTGCTTCTGGTTCTCTGACAGGGTCAATCCGATGACGTTAACGTCGTACTTCTCGACCGCCCGCATCATCGTGGCGCCCCACCCGCAGCCGATGTCGACCAGCGTCATCCCCGGTTGCAGGCCCAGCTTGCCCAGAGAAAGGTCGATCTTGGCCATCTGCGCTTCTTCGAGCGTCATGTCGTCGCGCTGGAAGTAGGCGCAGCTGTAGACCTGGTTCGGGTCCTGCCACAGCTTGAAGAACTCGTTGGAGATGTCGTAGTGGAACTGCACTTCCTCGGTGTTCGACCCGCGAGTCCGCGCCGCGGATTCGGACAACCACTTGGACTGCGCACGAGGTACTGACGTCGGCGTTTCGTTTGATCTATTCGGCACGGTCCATCCAGGTGGCAGTAGGAACAAAGGCAACCGAAGCACCGGTCTTCCCCAAACGTACACGCGCAAGCTCGCCCGATCGGACAGCGACGGTGCATCCCGGATTTTCTCATGCTCGAAACGGTCGTCAGTTGTGAATTCCGACTTCGCTGAACGCCGAGCGCCCGGTCTCCGCGAGGTTGGCTTCGCCGGGCCAGCGTCGACCTCCTTGAGAAGGCCGCACTAGCGACAACTCAGGACCCTCCCCTGGCCGACTCCGGGTCCCTGGAGGATTGTTCAGCGTCCCAATAGGATACCGCTACTGTTTGCTGGCGGTGGCGGCGGTTGACAACTCCACCCCCTCGGCGTGGGCCTTATCGAGATCGGCGCTCATTGCCCGAACATGGCGCGGATCGCGCGGTCCCGCTTGGCCCGCATCTCGACCCACTTGGCCCGCTCCTCGCGCAGCCACACGAACAGCGACACGCCGGTCGGCATGCCGTTCAGTTCGGTGTACTACTCGTCGCGGCACTTGAGCTATTTGCCCACACAACGCATTGCCGACCCAACGTAACCTTCAGAATTGGCTTGTCAGGCAACAACTTACGGAAGCAAACAAAGCAAATCTTCTGAGTCATCGGATCTTTCAGTCAGAGGTCCCGGTATAGCTAGCTGCCGCGGCGGCGTGACCTGATCAGATCGAGGCGTTCGTTGAGCAGTTCCTCGAGTTCCTCGATCGAGCGGCGTTCCCGCAGCATGTCCCAGGGTGTGCGCGGCACCTTGACCTTCTTGGGTTCGGCAATGTCACCACCCTCGATCAGGGCGCCCTCCATGCCGTTGCGGCACAGCCAGGTGCCGGGGATCTCGGCGCCGTCGGCGAAGGGCATTTCGAACTCCTCGCCGTTCCCGGTGCGGTACCGCGCGATTTGACGCGGCGCCAGGTCGTGGTTGCGGTCGGTCTCGTAGCTCACGGCTCCGAGCCGACTGCCCCTCATGTGGCGATCAGCCATCATCAACACTCCTCATTGCACGTATCACCGGATATCTGCAGGTTACGCCCACCCGCCTTGGCTTAGCTAAAGCCTTCACGTACGCGAAACGCACGCGACCGGGGGCATCCCAGCCGTCGAACCTTGCCCACATTCTCGTCGAGCCGATCCGCGCAGTTCAGCACCGGGTGGTTGCTTACCGGTTTACTGTCGATGCCCCTGCCGGGGTCAGTGGGTGGCGAATGGCTCTTGGGCTAGGCGGCTTCGTCGGCCAGGTACCGCCGCGATGGTCCGACGCTAATGGTCAAGGTCAACAGGCCGACCAATCACCTCTAAGGCGACGCTGGACACGTTCAAGGTCGGCCGCCGATGGAGGTTCGTCACTGATCCGCGTGATGGCTGCGCCGATATCGGCGACGTCGATGTTCACCGATAACTCACCACGAGCCACCAGGTCTGTGGCCAGTGCCGCTATCTCGTCGTCGGATAGCCGACGCCGCACGATTGCCAGCAGCGTTCTGTAGTCGGTCTCGGGGACGCCGTGCGGGTAGCCGGCGCGAATGATCGCGACGTACCTGCCCACACTCAAGCTCACCCGATACTCCGCAACAGTCGCCCTAAGCCAACCTAAGTAGCCAGCCGTTCCGCCTTCATTTTCGGCGCTCGACCACCCATATGTCCATGCTGTTCGGGGGGCTGATGACGGTGGTGCTAGGGACGTCTGCGAGAGCCCGCCAAACGTCGTTGATTCGCTTGCGGTCTTCGGTGCTGGGAACCGTCAGCAGGTCTTCATCGTGCTTGGCGCTCACGTCGACAGACGGTAGTCGTCTTCCTCCGTCGCCGGACCTTGGAAGTTCCTGCCAGTTTGCGGGGCCCGCGGCGCGGTGTGCTCGTCAGCGTGTCGTCCAGGTCAGCGGCAGCAAATCGCGGTTATCGCTGCTTGGCTCGGGCACGCTGATCCGGCGTTCACCATGTGGACCTATGTGCATGCGCAGGACGACGCGTTGAAGGGGGCTGCGGCCACTTTGCAGAAGGTTGTGACACTCTCGTGACGCCGAGCCTTTTATTCGAACGCTCTTGCGGCAGTCGGGGTAGCGTTTCCGCAGGCAGACGGACATTTCAGCTAGAGCCTCCTGTCAGGATTGAACTGACGACCGCTCGCTTACAAGGCGAGTGCTCTACCACTGAGCTAAGGAGGCCGGGTAAATCGGGTGCCAGCCTAACGGCTCAGTCGTCGCTTTCGATGACGCGTTGCGAGCGCATCGGCCGCGCCGGAGCGCGGCGTGGGGAACGGCGACCAGGCAGCGGGATGCGCTCGGCGATACTGCTCAGCGGGTTGACCACCATGGTGAGCGCCATGACGGCGTCTTGCAGCGTGGCGATGGCGGGCTCCAACGCCTCCATGCCTGGCGCCAGCCGGCTGAGGGTGTTGGCGACGGCGGCGAGCTGTTCGAGTGGTCCGTCCTTCGACGTCAATTTGTCGATCAGCCCGCCTTCGGAGAGCAATCGGTCGGCTAGCCCATCCTCGGACAGCACCCGTTCGACCAACCCATCCTCGGCCAGAAGCTGATCGGCCAGCCCACCCGGCTGCAGCGCGCGCTGCAGCCCACCGCCCTCGGCGGTCAGGCGGTCGAGCAAACCGCCGGACGCTGTCAGCAGATCGACGACGCCACCAGGGCGCAGCATTCGATCCAGCGGCCCGTCGGGCGCAATAGCACGTCCCAGCGGCGCATCGTCGTCCAACAGCCTGGCCAGCCGGTTGGCGCGCGCGAGGGCGTCATCGATCCCGAGCATGTTGGCCATCGCGGCCGACCCACCTGCGCCGCCGGCATCGCCCAGCGATCGCTTCGCCACACCAACCGCCACGCCCGCCAGGTTCAAGCTCGCTTCTGCGGCGGCAAGTCCGACTCGCGCGGGAGCGGTCGCGACAGCCACCATGCCTTTGGCGAGGTTCATTCTCCGAGTCTATTCACGACTCGCCCCCACCGAACCCGTATGTCCAAGCTAATGCGATGATTCCTGGCAGACTACTAGCAGAGATTTGGCAACCAGCTCTCAGGGACTACACAATGACTGCGAAGGCAACGTTTCAAGCAAGCGGAACGGAAGTGACCTCATGACAACGGCGACCACCAGCGAAACAACACCCGAGGCCCGCGTCCTCGTTGTCGACGACGAGGCCAACATCGTCGAGCTGCTTTCAGTGAGTCTCAAATTCCAGGGATTTGAGGTCGCAACCGCGAGCAATGGAGCACAAGCGTTGGACCGCGCCCGCGAAGCTCGTCCGGACGCTGTGATCCTTGACGTGATGATGCCCGGCATGGACGGCTTCGGGGTGCTTCGCCGGCTACGTGCCGACGGCATCGATGCCCCCGCATTGTTCCTGACGGCCCGGGACTCCCTGCAGGACAAGATCGCGGGCTTGACCCTGGGCGGCGACGATTATGTGACAAAGCCGTTCAGCCTGGAGGAGGTTGTCGCCCGGCTACGGGTCATCCTGCGACGCGCCGGCAAGGGCGGCGGTGCAGAACCGCGCAGCGCCCGTCTGACGTTCGCCGACATCGAACTCGACGAAGAAACCCACGAGGTGTGGAAGGCCGGCGAACCGGTCTCGCTGTCACCGACAGAGTTCACACTGCTGCGCTACTTTGTGATCAACGCGGGCACGGTGCTGAGTAAACCGAAGATTCTGGATCACGTCTGGCGCTACGACTTCGGAGGTGACGTCAATGTTGTCGAGTCCTACGTGTCCTATCTGCGCCGCAAGATCGACACCGGCGACAAGAGGCTGCTGCACACCCTGCGCGGAGTGGGCTATGTGCTGCGGGAGCCGCGCTGAGCCTGCGCCGGTTTACTCGGCGGGATAGCAAGCGAAGAATATAGGTATGGCCAATCAGCCTCGACGAGGATTGCCACTGCGGGTGGGTCTGGTCGCCGCGACCCTGGTTCTGGTGGCTTGCGGTCTGGCGGCCTCGGGGATCATGGTCACGTCGATCCTGCGTCACAGCCTGGTCAGCCGGATCGACCAGACGCTGACTGAGGCATCGCGCAGTTGGGCACAAGCGCCGCGGCGGCAGGCAGCGCCTCCCTACGAAGGCCCGGACCCCGGGCGGCCGCCGTCGAAGTTCTACGTGCGGGGCGTCGGCACCGACGGTACCCCGTTTACCGCCATCAACGACCGCAACGCCGAACCGGCATTACCGCCCGACAACAACGTGGGCCCCAATCCGACGACGCTGGCCTCGGTCAACGGCTCTGACATTCAATGGCGAGCGGTGTCGGTGCGCGGGCCGCATGGCCTGATCACCGTGGCGATCGACCTGTCCGACGTCCAGCACACGGTCCGGTCGCTGGTCTGGTTGCAGTTCGGCATTGGGGTGGCGGTGCTGGTCGTGGTCGGGATCGCCGGGTTCGCGGTGGTGCACCGTAGCCTGCGACCGCTGACCGAAGTCGAACAAACCGCCGCAGCGATTGCTGCCGGTCAATTGGATCGCCGGGTTCCGGAACGCGATCCGCGGACCGAGGTGGGACGACTTTCGTTGGCGCTCAACGGAATGCTTACCCAAATTCAGCAAGCGGTGGCATCCTCGGAGTCATCGGCTGAGAAGGCCCGCGGTTCAGAGGACCGGATGCGTCGGTTCATCACCGACGCCAGCCACGAACTGCGGACGCCGCTGACCACCATTCGCGGCTTCGCGGAACTGTATCGGCAGGGTGCGGCCCGCGATGTGGCCATGCTGCTATCGCGGATCGAAAGCGAAGCCAGCCGGATGGGTTTGCTGGTGGACGATTTGCTGCTGCTGGCCCGGCTGGACGTGCAACGGCCGCTCGAATATCTCCGAGTGGACTTGTTGGCACTGGCCAGCGATGCTGTGCACGACGCGCAGGCGATCGACCCCAAGCGCACGATCACCATGGAAATCCTTGATGGTCCAGGCACCCCAGAGGTGCTCGGTGATGAACCGCGGCTTCGGCAGGTGCTGAGCAATCTCGTTGTGAATGCCTTACAGCACACGCCGTCCAGCGCCGATGTCGTCATTCGGGTGGGCACCGCTGGTGACGATGCGGTGCTTGAAGTGACGGACAGGGGTCCTGGTATGAGCCAGGAGGACGCGTCGCGGGTGTTCGAGCGGTTCTACCGCACCGACTCGTCGCGGGCACGGGCCAGCGGCGGTACTGGACTGGGGTTATCCATCGTCAACTCGTTGGTGCACGCGCACGGCGGCGTTGTCACCGTGACGACCGCGCCCGGGGAGGGATGCTGCTTCCGTGTCACGCTGCCGCGAGTCAGCGAAGTGACCGCGCAGGAGCCGGCTCACGCCAGTTGAGCCAGGGCCGCCTTGATTTTGGCCTGCGCCTTGTCGAGTGATTCCGGTGATGGGTTGCGGTCGACGTTGGCGAAGCCGAAATCGCTCAGGCTGCGGGTGGGGAATACGTGGACGTGTAGATGGGGCACTTCCAGGCCGGCGATGATCATTCCGGCACGCTCGGTTCTGAACGCCTCGCACACGGCCTTGCCGATGAGCTGACTCGCCGCCATGACCCGGGCGAACGCCGCGTTGTCGGCGTTCTGCCACTGATCGATCTCGGCGCGGGGGACCACCAGCGTGTGGCCTTGTGTCATCGGCTCGATCGTCAGGAACGCGACGACGTCGTCGTCCTCGTAGACGAAGCGGCCGGGCAGTTCACGATTGATGATCTTGGTGAAGATCGACGCCATGGGCCAAGCATATGTGCGTCGAGATTGCGTCTGGGGACGCCTCCCCAGCCCGGCTCATTCCTCCTTGCCGAATTTCATGACGTCGAGGTTCCAGTACCCGCGCATGTTGGTGATGAGCCCTGCGTCGTTGACGCGATAGGTGAACACACCTCGCACCGTGCTGGTGAATCCACCCTCAAACTTGCTGTGCAGCACCAGGATATGAGCGATCTCATCCGGCGAACTCGACGGGAAGGTCTCCTCGCAGGTGATGGTCAGTTGATTGGGCGCGATGTTGTTATCAAAGAAAGCGCCGACGGCCTCCTTGCCGAGGACACCGGTGCCGTCGGGGTTAGTGACAGATTTGCCGATCGGGTCCTCGATGACGACATCGTCGGTCATCAGCGCCAGCCAGCCGTCCCGGTCGCGGGCTTGCGCGCACCGCCACGATGATTGCGACGCGGTCAGTGCCAGGGACTGGGCGGTTTGGGTCATGACTATCTCTCCTGTGCAACAGATGCGGGAAGCTGGTCACCCAGGACCGCGTGCCTCTTATCGATCGGCGTCCGTGTACCGGATGACGCCGCGAATGTTCCTGCCGTCCAGCATGTCTTGGTAGCCGTCGTTGATCTGTTCGAGCCGGTATTGGCGGGTGATCATGTCATCCAGGTTGAGCTTGCCGGCCTTGTACATCGACAGCAGCTGTGGGATGTCGTACTGCGGGTTGCCGCCACCGAAGATGGTGCCCTGCAGGTTCTTCTGCATCAGGGTCAACATCGCGAGGTTCAGGGTCACCTGAGTGTCCAGCAGGCTGCCGATAGCGGTCAGCACGCAGGTCCCACCCTTGGCGGTGATGTTCAGATAGTTATCGACGTCGGCGCCATGCAGCTCACCGACGGTGACGATCACTTTGTGGGCCATCAGACCGTAGGTCACTTCAGCCATGCCTATCAGCGCGGCGTTGATGTCGGGGTAGACGTGGGTGGCGCCGAACTTCAGGGCCTGATCGCGCTTCCACTCCACCGGGTCGATCGCGAAGATGTAGCGGGCGCCGGCGTTCGCGGCACCCTGCAGCGCTGCCATGCCGACCCCGCCGACGCCGACGATGGCGACGTCGTTCCCAGGCCGGATGTCGGCGGTGCGGACCGCGGAACCGTAGCCGGTGGTCACGCCGCAGCCCACGAGGGCGGCGACCTCGAACGGCACCGATGGGTCGATCTTCACCACCGAGCTGCGGTGCACGACCATGTATGGCGAGAACGTCCCCAGCAGCGTCATGGGGAAGACGTTTTGACCGCGGGCCTGGATGCGGAACGTGCCGTCGGATACCGCCGCGCCGCCGAGCAGCCCGGCCCCCAGGTCGCAAAGGTTGCGCAGGCCCGACTGACATGTCGGACAACTCCCGCAGGACGGGATGAACGACAGCACCACGTGGTCGCCCGGGGCGATGTCTTCCACGCCTGGCCCAACTTCGGTGACGATGCCCGCGCCCTCGTGTCCGCCGAGCACCGGGAAGCCGGCCATCGGGATGCCGCCGGTGACCAGGTGGTGGTCGGAGTGGCACATGCCCGCCGCTTCCATCTGGATCATGACTTCATCCTTGTGGGGGTCGCCGATCTCGATTTCCTCGATGGACCACGGCTGGTTGAACTCCCAGATCAGTGCGCCTTTTGTCTTCACGATGGACCTGACCCCATTTCGCCTTTGAAGAATCGATCAGAACTGCCTGACCCCATCATGCCTGGCAGCGATGGTGACGAGTGCCACAGGCACTCCTGTCGGCCAGCATAGCGAGATCGTGGTACTAAACAAGTGCTTGGTTGGTTTGCCTGGTTGGTCGAGCGATCACCAGATCGGAACGGGTGCCTTGCCCAGCGGGTAGTAACCGGGCAGCTTCTCGCCGGCGAGGCTGCGCTCGATCCGCTTCTGCATGCCTTTCGACAGCTTGCCGGCCTTCATCAGATCCAAATACAGCGCCTGAACGTGGCCGAAGTCGAAGAAGTCTCGTTGCCATTCGATCTTGGCGTCGGCATTGAGACGGAACCAGCTGCCGCCGATGCCGTAGATCTCGGATTGCGTGTCGTCCGAGTCGGCGACGATCTGCTTCCAGAAGCCGACGATCTCGCCCTGCTTGTCGTCGATGATGACTTTCTGGTACGGGTACTGCCAGTTCTCGAGACCCTCCATCTCCAGGCCGAGGGCGATATCGCGAATCTCGTCGATGCCGACGCACATCACATCTTCCTTGGGACCGATGTTCCAGCCGTACGTGGCGTCGTCGGCGTAGAAGTCGGCGAGCGGCTTCCAGTCGCCCACGCGCTCGGCCGTCCGATTGGCCTCCAGCCAGCGTCCGACCCAGGACTCCAGTTGCTCCCGTGCGTGTGACGTCTGTGATGACTTCGACATAGTAAGTCAGTCTCCCTTGTTTTCTTTGATGAATAGTGCTTGGGTAGGGCACATTTGGACCGCCTGCTCGACCTGGTCGCGGGCGTCTTCTGACGGTTCGGGGTCGATGATCTCGACCTTGCCCCGTTTGGGCACGTGGAAGAAGTCCGGCGCTTCCAGTTCGCACATGGCATGGCCCTGACACAAATCCAGATCCGCCTCGATTCTGAACCCCGCGTCCGCGCCCATCAGCGTTACTCCTTACGCACTACGTTTGCGGTAGTGCACCTTGGCCGGCCTGGCGAGCTGCACGACCATCTTGGAGTGGTCGTTGTGATAGCTGTCGGCAGGCTGGGCCATCTTGA
>Ga0209448_10000449_pt1 | contig 13759 bp, 10 predicted proteins | sample BogFormECP14_OM2_FD_188245 | JGI IMG/M metagenome (GOLD analysis project Ga0209448, IMG submission 188245) | Bog forest soil microbial communities from Calvert Island, British Columbia, Canada - ECP14_OM2 (SPAdes) (version 2) | ecosystem: Environmental > Aquatic > Freshwater > Wetlands > Bog ... | reverse complement strand
TGCCATCCGCGGCAATCGTGACAGGGGGAAACTAACGCGTCGCTGCGCCTCCCGAGCCCTTCAACCAGCGCCGCAACTAAGTCATTGAAGGCGGGTCACTGTTCCGACCAATCAGGGCAGGTCATTCTGCTCAAGCGTGTGGCGTTATGATCATCGAGTCGCCCCTAGAGTTGATCTTTCGCGATTTGTTTTATCGTCTTCCCTCTTTTGCAGGAGGCCATGACGTTTTTCTAAAGCTGGAAGGCTTCAATATAACGGGCTCAATTAAGATAAAGACTGCGATAGGGCTCATTGAGGACCTGGAACAGCGAGGTCTTGCACGACCAAAACAAACCGTAATAGTCGAATCGTCGTCAGGAAATCTTGGACTAGCGCTTAGCCTAGTCTGCGCTATCAAAGGCTATGAATTTATTTGCGTGACAGATCCAAACGCTAATCGTGCGACTATAAGAGGTGTAGAACTCTATGGGGCGAAAGTTATTGTAGTTAAGGATCGCGACCCGGCTGGGGGGTTTTTAGGAAGTCGATTAAAGAAAGTAGATCAAATACTCCAATCAGACCCAAACGCTGTGTGGCTCAACCAATATGCCAATATAGCCAACAAGAATGTTCATGTTGAACAGACGGGAGATGAGATTGCTCGCGAGTTCAACAAAATAGATTGGGTTTTTGTTGGAGCCGGTACGACGGGGACGCTGGCCGGGATTTCAGAGCGCCTTCGTCATAAATTCCCGACAATTAAGGTTATAGCCGTCGAGCCGGCGGGCTCTGTCACATTCGGAGGCGCCCCCGGGAGGAGAAATATCCCTGGCATTGGCACAAGCGTTAGGCCAAAACTCGCCGACCTCGCCGATCCCGATAAGGTCGTAGCAGTGAGCGAAGGGAAAACTGTTGAAGCTTGTCTTTCCATTGTCAAAAATTATCACTTGCTTGTCGGAGGAAGCACTGGAACAGTTCTGGCTGCTGTACAACAACTGACTCCAGAGTTCGAGCCAGAAGACACCATAGTCGCCATATCCCCGGATTTTGGCGCAAACTATTTAGACACCGTCTATAACCCGGCCTGGGTAGAGAAATTCGTGACACCTGAACGAAGGTGACGCTACGAATTGAGCCATGAGGAGAATAATTCGTGGTAGCCGCGCCAACATTCCACATTGTTCCCGGGTCGACAGTTAGGAGTGTAATCGACAACAATCGGAATCACGTTTTCGGCGCCGTAGAGGCCGCATATCGTCTTCACGCCTCAGGCGGTACTGTAAATCCAGACAGCTACTTCCTTCGATATCCAGACAAGCCCAGCGCTCGCATCATCGCGTTGCCAGCGCATCTCGGCGGCGCAATTCAAAAAAGTGGCATCAAATGGATATCGAGTTTTCCGGAAAACAGGACCAGCAACTTAGCCCGAGCGTCGGCAGTCCTTATTATAAACGATGCGACTACGGGTTATCCCCTGGCCTGCGTCGAGGCTTCATTTATCAGCGCTACGCGTACTGCCGCCTCGGCCGCGTTGGCGGCAGAGCATATCTCCTCGAGTCCCTTTGAAGGAAGCCTCGGTGTAATCGGAACGGGGGTAATTGCCCGCACGACCGTCGACTGGTTATTATTCCGAAATTGGAAGTTTCGTAAAATTAGTTTGTATGACGTTGACCACAAGGAGGCGGAGCAGTTCAGCAAGTGGCTTCGCGATCAGCACAACCTGCAGGCAGATATTCATGGCCGCCTTGAGCCGACCATAGGCGACGCCTCACTGATTCTTTTCGCTACTACTGCGCCGAGCCCTTATCTTGTCGACGAAAGGGTTTTTGAGCGCTCGCCAACTGTCCTACATTTATCGCTCCGCGATATTTGCGTGAATGTAATTCTCGCGTCGCAAAACATTGTAGATGATGTGGATCATTGCCTGAAGGCGAAGACATCACTCCATCTGGCAGAGATGGCGACTGGAAATAGGGACTTCGTCTCGGGGACTCTGGTGGATGTTCTGGAGAAAAGGCTTAAACTGGATCACGCTAGGCCTCGCATATTTTCGCCCTTTGGGCTTGGTGTTCTCGATCTTGCGGTAGGCAATTTTGTCCTTGAGTCGGCAGTATCGTCCGGCGCGGCCGTCGCGCTGCCTGACTTCTTTAGCAACTCTGCCCGGTGGTAGGCGCGGTACATATGTCGAGAGTGTGGAGTTGCAATGAGTGGGATCAGCTCGAAGAAATTATTGTAGGCAATCCGCTGCACGCGCGATTTCCTACGCCAGACAGAAGCACTCAGCTGGCAGAATTTTCGGACCGGCCTTTGGGCGAAATACCGCGCGGCCCTTTTTCATTAAAAGTTATTGAGGAGACGGAAGAGGATCTGAACGAATTTGTTCAAGTCTTGGAGAAATTGAAAATCACGGTCAAGCGCCCAGAGACGTGGCCGCACGAGGAAAAATTCTCCACAATCCATTGGGAAGCTCAAGGGTACTATAATTATTGTCCCCGCGACATCTTGTTGGTTATTGGCGACCAGATTATCGAAACCCCTAATGTCATTCGCAGCCGCGCTCAGGAAACGTTCAGCTATCGCAAGTTGCTCATGGAATATATGAGGTCAGGCGCAAAGTGGTACAGCGCCCCCAAACCCATGCTTTTAGATTCGCTTTTCGATGTTGATCTGAGAAAACCCACACCACGTAACGATGAACCAGCTTTCGACGCAGCGAACGTCCTGCGTTTCGGCCAGGATTTGATTTATTTGGTTAGCGCGACGGGTAACGAATTGGGAGGGCATTGGTTACAGGCAATTTTGGGCGATAAGTTTCGGATTCATTTTCTCAAAGATGTTTATTACGGCAGCCATATAGATTCGACCATTGTGGCCTTACGCCCTGGGTTGGTCCTATGTAATCCTGGTCGTATCAATAGTGATACTTTGCCGAAGATCCTGAAACAGTGGGAAGTCATATACAGTCCGCCGATGGAGGCTACAGACAGATATGATGCGAGTTACCTATCCAAATGCATTGGTAGTGATTGGATCGATATGAATGCACTCAGCATCAATCCGAGCTTGGTGGTTGTCGATCGAAATCAGCTGGCTTTGATAAGGCTTTTGGAGAAACGTGGTCTTGATGTAATCCCCCTGAAATTACGACATTCCAAATTGTTGGGGGGCGGGCCGCATTGCGTTACGTTGGACATTCGCCGAACTGGAACGCTGCAGCGATACTTTGATTAAGCACACTGCTTTTGCCATGCTCAGCCAGCGGCCAAATTGACAGTTGAGAGTCAAGACTCTCCGAAGAGAGCCTCTGAGGCCCCAAGGTTTGAGGCTGTAAGGGCATGTGAGGAAAAGCGTTGGCAATAAGGTTCATAGCAATCGCCTTCACGTTTTCTTTTGTGCTGACGCTTGTCGCGTGGAGGCGGTACCTTTGGGCGGCAGAGAAAGTTCCGCAGGCGGACACCTCCCCATACAGCTTGTCCGATGTCTTCGGTGACCGTCGCCTCGTGAACGTACCGCATCAGGAAGGAATTCAGTGGCTTACAGAGGTCTTCAGCCGCTCCGCCGAGAAGTTTCCACATCTAACGGCCTTACAGATTCCGCACACTGGAGAGTCTCTGACCTTTGCTGAGCTCGACGCGCGAGCCGAAAACGTGGCCGTGGCCCTTTCTACCTTCCTCAAAGGCCGAGATCAGGTCGTGGCAGTGGCAATGTCCCAGGACAACTGGCAGATCGTGGCGTCTCATCTCGGTATTCTTAAGGCTGGCGGTACCGTGATGTTTCTCGACACCACTTTGCCCGACGCCCTGATCACCCACATGCTCAACGACGCGCAGCCGGTGGTCATTCTCACACGGGGGCAAGAAAAGTTTCGCGACTTGCCGACGCTCAACGTCCTGACGTTGCCGCAGAGGATGCCCCGAAGAGAGCCGCCGCCCTGGCTGGACGACCCCACGCAGCGCCTTGCGACCATCTTTTACACGAGCGGAACGACTGGGATGCCCAAGGGCGTGGAGTGTCCGCACGCAGGTTACGTCAACCTGGCCCTGAGCTACGCTGATTACTTTGATCTCCTGCCGGGCATGGATGCGACTTCGCTCACTTCGTCGCTGGGCTACGACGGCAGCATTTCCGAAATGTACAGCGCATGGGTGTCGGGCTGCGCTGTGGTCATGCTGACCAAGGAGCAGATCCGATCCGGGCCGGACCTCATTCCGGTCCTCCGCGAAGCAGAAGTCACGGTACTCTTTTGTCCGCCGGTACTGCTCACCACCCTCACACCAACCCCCGAGGTGGATCTCCCCTATCCCCTGTGCCGCTACATCGTGCCGGCGGGCGAAGCGTTCCCCAATGCGCTCGTGGAGCCCTGGACTCGGGGCAGACGGCAGATCATCAACACCTATGGTCCGACAGAGGCGAGCACCGACACGAGCCGCCAGAGTCTGCGGCCGGGGGAGGCCATCACCATCGGCCCGCCGTTTCCCAATGTCACCTATGTCATCCTCGACCAACTCCGCCCACTGCCCCACGGGGAGGTTGGAGAACTCTGCATCGGCGGAGTGCACGTTGCGCGCGGGTACCGAAACTTGCCGGAGCAAACCGCCCAGAAGTTCATCACGCACCCTCAGTTCGGCCGCCTCTACCGCACCGGGGACAAATGCAAAATCGACATCCAAACGCAACGCGTGCACTTCCTCGGTCGAATCGACGCACAGCTTAAAGTGCGCGGGCACCGCGTCGAGGCGCAGGCCGTTGAGGACATCCTCCAGACCCAGTTCAGTGAGATCGAGGCCGCTGTACTGGACTACCAGAATGAAACGCTCGTCGCCTTCGTTTTTGCGCCGTCGGCCTGCGAAGGAGAAATTTCGGTGGTCGCTCCGGCGCCGGCCGAGTGGGCTGCCCGAGTGACGGGGACTCTTGCCAAACAACTTCCGGCGCCGTCGGTCCCGACGAAGATATTCCTTGTAGAGAAATTCGTGATGAAGTCGGTTTCGGGGAAGATCGACAGGAACTGCTTGCCAAACCTATCTCAAGTGCTGAGAAACGCCGAACCAGAAGCTGAGGACGCCCTTAAGGACACACCGGTCGACGCGTGCGAAAAAAGGCAACCGGAAATCAACCCCCTTGATGCCGATGCAGGCATAGACCCTGATTCTGAGGAAGCTCTAGCGATCTGCAGGGCTGTGCTCGAGACGCCGTTGGGATTGGACGATGGATTCGTCGAGGCCGGTGCACATTCGATCGACATCGCGCGCATGGCGCAGCGGCTGCAAGCCGCAGGATGGGTGGTGACGGTGCGGGCACTGCTTAGTGACTGCAACACTGCACGAAAGGTAGCCAACTGCCCGCGGGCGCTCCACCAGGCCTCCGAGGCCGCTACGGCCCCTGTGAAATCCGACGAGAACAGAGCCGTGCGCCATGAGGCCTCGGCTGAAGTGCTCTCCATCGGATACTTCACCACCTTGCAGATCCTCTTCGCGATTCTCCTGTATTCTCCGGGCGTGGTGGCCTTCCTAAGCGTCTTGGGCTTCGGCGAAGTCGGTTCGTTCTTCACTACGGCCAGCCTCTGGGAGTTCATCATCGGCGGCTTTGTTGTGTACTTGCTTGGCCTCGTCATGCCCTTCGCCAGCCTGATCTGGGTCATGATAATAAAGTTCTTCATGGGCGGCGATATCCACAAGAATAATGTGACTCCGGGTGTGTACCCCAAGTGGAGCAAAATGCATTTGCGAATCTGGTGCGTTGGGCGGCTGGAAAACACGGTGCTGCTCCTGCTGCGTACGTTTCATCGCAGCGCGCCGCTTATGGCATTCGTCTTGCGACAGCTCGGCACGACCGTGGGTGACAACCTTCAGTGCGCGCACGATGCTTTTTTATCCGGGCCCCTGGACTTGATCTCCACCGGGGACGATGTCGCCATCCAGACCGGGGCCTACATCCAAACGACGACGTGGTCGGGGCAGTACCTGCACGTCGGCCCTATTCACCTTGAAAGTGGTTGCAAGATCGGGATGCGGGCCGCCATCGCGAACAATGTGACGGTGGGCCGCGGCACTTGGATCACTCCGTTCACCCCAATTCTCAGTGACGTGGGTTCGCAGGAGATGTGGGAAGGGGCTCCCGCGCGTCTCAGCGGGCGTTGCACGGAGCTGAAGCGCACGGCGCAGGTCTGCCAGTATGCGTATCCCATCTGGTTACTGGAGACCGTCAACGTCCTTATGCAGGTTGTCATATTCTTCTGGCTGAGGGTGGTCCCCATCGCCGCGATCTTCTGGTTCACCCGTGGCTTCATGCCTGCGGAAGAATCCGAGTTTTCCAACGCATATTTCAGCGTGGCGCCGCTGTTCGAGATCGTCTGGCACCTAATCCTCTACGCATTCATCACCACCTGGGTCACTTTCGTCGTGACGTCTTTGCTGGATTGCCTCTTCATCCGTTGCACTGCCGCCTCGTCCGGGCTGTGCCCCTCGCGCGGGCTCAGGGGCGCTCTCCTCATGTACAGAATAAAAACAATGAACGCAGTCCAGAAACGATGGACCTGGACCATCACTGGACAGTATCTGAGGGCGCTCGCCGGCCTACGCTTCCCGCGGTTAGGTGCTTCGGAGTGCGACCTCCTGTTCAACCTCGTCCCGGAGTTTGCGACCGCCGACTCCCAGGTGTTCTGGTCCAATGGATGTTTCACGAACATGCTCGACTATGGCGCCGAGCACCTCAAGCTGCGCCAACTCGACATGCCCAGGAATTTCTTCAGTGGGAACAACTGCGTGGCCGAGTACGGGCAGTTCCCGTCCAACTTCCTCCTGGGCGTCTCGACGCCGGGCAACGATATTCAGTTCCGGCGACAGATGCGGTCGCGGCTTGGCGAACCAATCACGGTGGCGGGAAACCCGCCCGTAGAATTTGCGAGCCCGTCATCTGATGCGGAGAATGAATCCCCCGGACTGCCGGACTTTCCCCTCTTTCTGACCCGGGTGCTCCTAAACGACTTCTTCAGCATCGGCGTACTGGGCATCACCGAGGGGCTCATTTTCACGATTCTGTACATTTGTCTGTTGCGATTGGGCGGACACCCGATCGCCAGCGCGGTCTTTGCTTTGATGCTCGAAGGAGTCACGTTGGTTCTGTTAAGCGTCGCGATCAAGAAATCCCTTGTTGGCAGCAAATGGGGAGCCGACGACTCGACGCCTTTCTGGTCCTGGCGGCACTTCGCCTATTTCTTCGCGCAGGACTGCTTCTTCGTCTGGTGCAGGGGACCTCTAGGGTTTTGCGCCGGGACTATCCTCTCGAATGTTATTCTCCGGTGGATGGGATGTCAGATCGGCCAACGGACAATCGTGACCCAGCCAATGCAGTGCTCTGACTGGAATGCGGTGAGTTTCGGAAACGATTGTGTTATCGACGGCTTCTTGCAGTTTCATACCTTTGAGAACATGATTCTGAAAGTAAAGCGAACTGGCATTCAGGACGGCTGCGCCGTCTCCTTCGGAGCCACGGTGATGGGTGGCGCGAACATCGAGCGGGACACAACGCTCTTGCCGTTGTCCCTGGTCCTCAAGGAGATGAACATGCGCACAGCAACCTACGAGGGGAGCCCCGCGCAGCCCGTGAGTGGTTCAATCGTCCTCCCCAGCCACACGCTGCGACGACAACGCGACGCAGATACAGGGCAACTAGGAGAAATGTCTATCGACGAAGAAAATCGGATTACGCGGCTTTCGGTTTCAGATGATACGAAACGACGGGCGGCCCCGGGCCAAAAACAATAAGTCTCCGTTCGTGGACGGCTCGAAGAACCGTCAATGAAAACCAGTTTGAGCGCAAAGATGGACGACGCCACGCGTTCGACGAGGACACCTCACGTCGTTGACAACACCGACTGGCTGAAAACCGCCGCAATCATCTTGGTCGCGGTTGACCACTTCGGCTATTTCTTCATGGATGACGACCGCTGGTGGAGTGTTTTCGGACGCCCGGCGGCTCCGACGTTCTTCTTCCTCATGGGCTACGCGCAGACTCGGGCCGTCCCGCTCAACTGGATCTGGCTCGGTATCATTTTGACTCTGCTCGAAAGCTCGAACGCCAACTGGACCTGGGTGGCACCGAACATCCTCTTAAGCTTCGCACTCATCCGCTTTGCACATCCCTATGTGCAAATCCTTGTGCAACGTCACGGCTGGGCGGCATTCGCGCTCCTCGTCTCAGCACTTGTCGCGGTGCTGCCGATAACGGCGAAGATTGTAGATTACGGCGCGGAGGGATGGCTGTGGGCCCTGTTTGGCTTGTATCAACGCATATATGTCGACAGTCGATCAGCTGTCGGGGACAGCGCAGCCCAAAGCTCGGTACCGCCCGCACACGCGACTGCAGAGAATGCGCGCCTAATGCGCCTGTCGGCCTGCTTTGTCGCCGCGGTTGTCTACGTATGGCAGGAACAGAGGGAATACTCTTTTCCTCAGATCAATTTCGCCGTGTTCATTCTCGGCGTCGGCGCTTTGTCTATCAGTCTTTGTCTGTTCCTGCGTGGCCCGAGTCGAATCCAACCACCAAAAGCCATAGCCAGCGCCCTGCGCTTCATCGGGCGGCACACCCTGGCAACTTATGCCATCCAGCTTGCCGGCTCCGAACTCATTATAAAGTTTGTGCCCGATCTCGCCCCCTGAGACTCATCTCGGAAAAGAGTAGGACCCAGATAGCCGCCGCACATCCGTGTCGCAGGTAATGTCCGGTCGATCCGATATACTCAAGGTGTCTAAAAGCTAATGGCGGCCGTGCGGTGGTGGCCTGCAGGTGGATCTGTCACGCGGAGATGTTGGAATTTTTCGCCGACATGCTGCGAATACACTTGCAGATCAGCCGAACCACACCGCTACGGCTTTTTGCGTTCTCTGGGACAAGAAGTTACGATCGGAACAGCCGCTCTATAGGCCGTCCTACGCGGTCATAAAGCCTTGCAATATCGAGCAGTCTGTCCACAATTTGAGCGCGACGATCCTTGCCATATAATGATCAAGCAACCACAAGAGGCGCCGGCCAATTGACGTTTTGGTTTCGCGAAGCGGCTTGCCATCCGATTGTCGAATGCTGAACATGTTCACCATAGCGTCGCTAGTTCCCGCTACGGCGGCCGTGGTCGAACTTCCAGCTACCGCTGCAGCCGAGCTCCTGCCGGAGGAGGAGGCTGAGCTCGGTTCGGTGTCGGACAAGCGCAGGCGGGACTTTACTCTCGGTCGCGAATGCGCCCGCCAAGCTCTCCAGAAGCTGGGGATCGCGCCGGCGCCCATCCTGCGCGGCAATTCGGGCGAGCCCCTCTGGCCACTGAGCGTTTGTGGCAGCATCACCCATTGCGATGGCTACTGCGCCGCGACGGCCGCCTGTCGGGCGCATATCCGTGGAATCGGCATCGACGTCGAACGAATTCAGTCCTTGACAGAGGACGTATTCAAACAGATCTCTCTCGAACCCGAACAGGCATGGATTCGAGATGCGGATCCGCAGATGCCGTGGGACATCCTCCTATTCAGCGCCAAGGAAAGCGTTTTCAAAGCTTGGTTCCCGACGGGGGGTACGTGGATCGGCTTCGAGCACGCGCGAATCGAATTCGAGACGTCGACGTGTGGTTTTCGGGCCATCGTGGTGCCCGACGCGGCCGACGCCGTTGCACCCACCATAATTAACGGTCGCTTCCATGTCGATGACGAATGGGTTCGAACATGCGCCTTCATGCCAGTGTTTACCGAAAATAAGATTGTGCAATATTGCCTCGGGAAAAACTTCTGATGGCTCTCAACGAGGGCCGCGGCGATATAGTTGCCGCCAACCTGACAAATTGTCCTACGCTCGTCGTACCCGCTTCGCTGCAATCGCAGCGCGTCTAGTGACGCGCCCAGGTCGCAGTTTGACACATAGGAGACATTTGCACGTTTTTCGGGACAACCGGGTGACGATTAATCCGTGGGATCAAGTCCTAATCGATTTTGATGCCCGTTGTCTTGATGACGGCCTCCCACTTCTGGGTATCGACTTCCAGAAACTTCATAAGTTCGCCAGCGGAGGAGCCCTCGACAGTGTAGGCGTTGCGTTCAAGCTTCTCGACCAAAACTGGCTCGGCAAGTGCTTTGACAACATCGCCATTTATCTTCTGCAGAATTTCACGCGGTGTCTTGGCTGGCGCAAAGACACCTTGCCACGAGTCGACCACGTAGCCAGGGAGGCCGGACTCGGCGATGGTAGGCACTTCCGGCGCTGCCAATGATCGCTTAGCGCCGGTTGATGCAAGGACGCGGACCTGGCCCGATCGCGAATAAGTAAGTAATTCGCCGCTACCGAAATAGCAGTGGACGCGGCCGGGGATTAGGTCGGTGAATGCAGGCGCCGCGCCGCGATAAGGGGCGTGGGTCATTTGAATTCCTGCCATTTGGAGGAACAACAGTTCGGCAAGATGCGGCCCGCTCCCGGTTCCGGGAGAGGCCATGATGAGTTTTCCCGGCTGAGCGTTCACATAGTCGATGAACTCTTTGACGGTATTGGCCGGAAAGGAATTCGGTACGAACATAAAAAAAGGAAACTTCGCAACGAGCGAGGTTGGCGCCAGGTCCGTGATCGGATCGTAGTCTAGCGAGCGATATAGAGCGCCATTTGAGGCGAGCGAAGAGGTGCCAAACAACAGCGTATAACCATCGGGATCCGAGTGTGCAACGAAAGCATTGCCGATGTTGGTACCGGCGCCAGCCCTGTTGTCGACAATGACTTGTTGACCCCAGATTTTTGACAGCTGATCGGCGACGATGCGCGCATTAGTATCTGTCGGGCCGCCCGCCGCAAGCGGCACGACCATGTGGACGGGTCGGTCCGGCCAAGTAGCCGCCCAGACAGCGCGAATTGCGTTCGGCCAAAGTGCCGATGCAGCACTTAATGCGAGTAAACGGCGACGCGTAGGCATGACCACACGCCCGGGCGATTATTTAGTTAGGTTAGTAGCTTATGGCGGTCAACCCAAGCAGGCATCAGACTGACCAGCGCAATGTTCGTCGTTGGGGTGCCATTGAGAAGAAAGCGCACTTCATCCGTACGCCTACTCCATCAGCGCGATGTCGGCCTCGTGGATCACTTTGGCCCATTTGTCCGTCTCGGTGGCGATGAATTTGCCGAAGTCTGCTGGAGAACCGCCAAGCATCATGCCGCCGAGGTCGGTGAGCTTCTTGCGCATGACAGGGTCGGCGAGCGCAGCGTTGACCGCTTTGTTCAAGGTTTCGATGACCTCCGCCGGCGTGCCTTTTGCCGCGTTCAGTCCATAGAAGGCGCTCACTTCGTAACCCGGTCGCTCCATGTCCGCTTTGTGCCATAAGCGGACTCATGCACCGCAGCAAATCTCACCGTTATTGGATCACCTCGTCGGCGCGAACCACCACTGAGGCAGGCACGGTTATGCCGAGCGCCTGCGCTGTCTTGAGATTGATGCTGAGGTGAAAACGCGTAGGTTGCTCGAATGGCAGGTCCGCAGGCTTGGCTCCCTTCAAAATGCGATCGATCAGATAGGTCGCGCGATCGTAAATTTCGTCCAGGTCGGGGCTATAGGCCGACAAACCGCCTTCGCGTACATAGTTTGCCCGCTCATAGGTGGTCGGCAGCCGATGTTCAGCAGCAAATTCGTAGACCCGTCGGCGATTGAGGCGAGTGAGTGCATCCGAGACCATGAGAATTGCGTCCGGTGGATCGCGCACCATGCTTGCGAAAGCTTCGTCAAAATCTTCCGGCTCACGCAGGCCGAGTGGTTGCACCCGAGCCCCAATTGTCCGCGCCGCGTCTGCGGCTGCCTGGTATCGCAGCGTCATGCCCAGATCGTTTACGTTCCAGAGCATCGCGACGGTGCGCAACGTAGGCACCATGTCTTTGAGCAGTTCGAGACGCTTGGGAGCAAGTTCGATGGCCATATCCGAGACGCCAGTTACGTTGCCGCTCGGCTGCGACAGACTTTTGACCAAACCCGTTGCAACGGGATCGCCTCCCGATTCGGTTACCACGATTGGAATGGTTGTCGTGGCATTCTTGGCGGCGACGGCTGCCGGACAGCTAAAGGTCAGGATCACGTCTACCTTGCCCGCCACGAGTTCCTTGGCAAGCTGTGGCAGCTGCTCCCAGTGGTCCCCGCTGGCACGCATTTCGAGCGCCACATTGCGATCGGGCGTGTAGCCGTGACTCACTAAAGCACGCAGAATCGCATCAAGAATGGGTTTCGGGAGCGGTTGATCGGTACTGAGGACCCCGATGCGATACACCTTTGACGCAGTCTGAGCGAGCCCGGCAAACGGCCATGCCGTGATCGTGCTCGCAAGAGACGTAATGAACTCCCGCCGCCTCATGGGCTTCCTCCCAGCGCCGACGATCACACCCTACCACATCGCTAGATGGGTGCTGTGTTGTGCGCCACAGCAAAATTGGACCATCGATGTCCGCTTTGGGTCATTAGCAGACATCACAGGCCGTTCGGCCCATGTCCGCTTTGCCCCCAATAGCGGACATGACTCGGACATTGGGCGATGTCCGCTAAGTGCCAGAAGCGGACATCGGGGGCGGTCCTAACCCCGTGGGACCGAAGGTGACTTTTCAGAATGATTTAGTGGGCTAGGAGGTCGTGCGCGGGAGAATGATTTTCACTTCCGTGAACTCACCGGGCTCACTATCGATTTCGATCAATCCGGCATGCTGTTTCACGATAATGTCATGACTGATGGAGAGGCCAAGACCGGTACCCTCTCCAGCTGGTTTTGTTGTGAAAAAGGGATTGAACATCTTATCCTTCACATCGGGCGGAATGCCCGTGCCATTATCTCGAATCCTGATCTCCACGTTGTCGCCAAGATTTTTGGTAGCCGCCGCTAGGGTGGGTTCAAAACCCTCATCACCGGCCTCTCCTTTTCGTTTGGTCGCCGCGTAGAAGCCGTTTGAAATCACATTAAGCAGAACCCGCGTGATCTCCTGCGGGAACACATCCGCTTGGCCGGCCGTCGGATCAAAGGACCGCTCAAGCGTGATGCAAAACCCTTCCTTCTCCGCCCGCGCCCCGTGATAAGCGAGATTGAGGCTTTCTTCGACGAGAGCATTTATGTCTACAGGCCGATGCTCGCCTGACCCTTCACGCGAGTGGAGCAGCATATTCTTGACGATGGAGTCCGCTCGCTTGCCGTGCTGCACGATCTTATCGAGATTGTCGCGCAAGGTGTTTGCCAGGTCATTGATGTCGGCGCGTGTCTTTTCGTCGGCCTGAACCTGGCCGAGTGTTTCCTTGAGTTCATCAATTAACTCAACCGAAACGCCCGAGAAGTTGTTGACGAAATTGAGTGGATTTTTGATCTCGTGCGCGATGCCTGCAGTCAGTTGACCGAGCGAGGCAAGCTTCTGCGTCTGGACTAGGCGATCCTGCGCGGTACGCAAATCTTCCAGTGATTCTGCCAGCTCGCGCGTGCGCTGCTGCTCCGCCTCAAACAGCCGCACATTCTCGATGGCAATCACCGCCTGGTCGGCAAAAGTGGTGACGAGCTCGATTTGCTTGTCGATGAAGGGCCGCACCTGTGAACGCCAGAGGATGATGACCCCGATGGGCGTCCCCTCGCGCATGAGCGGAGCGCCTAGCCCCGATCGGAAGCTGGAAGTCTTCTGGGCAGCGTGCATCGTGTATTCTGGATCAGCTAGAGCATATCTCGGCTGATTTGAATCGGGGGATTCCCCAAGGTCCTTGGATGAGCGAGTCTGGCGGCATTGATTCGATTTTTGGAGTCCGATCGAT
>Ga0209448_10000447_pt1 | contig 13790 bp, 16 predicted proteins | sample BogFormECP14_OM2_FD_188245 | JGI IMG/M metagenome (GOLD analysis project Ga0209448, IMG submission 188245) | Bog forest soil microbial communities from Calvert Island, British Columbia, Canada - ECP14_OM2 (SPAdes) (version 2) | ecosystem: Environmental > Aquatic > Freshwater > Wetlands > Bog ... | reverse complement strand
GGCTCCTCCGTATCGTGGGAGCCTCAACAGCACCCACTTCTATGGCACTCGCGTGCCGGTGGAGGAGCCGTCCACAGCATCAATAGCGGACATATGCAGCGCAGCAATTTCCGCCGTTATTCGATTACCTGATCGGCAGTGGCCAGCAGCGTCTGCGGCACGCTGAGACCGAGCGCTTTGGCGGTCTTGAGATTGATGACCAGTTCAAACTTTGTCGGCGCTTGGATCGGGAGGTCGGTAGGCTTCTCGCCTTTGAGGATGCGGTCGATGTACTCTGGCACCTGGCGGAACTGTTCGGCGAAATCGGAACCATAGGTGATCAAGCCGCCTGATTCCGAAAAAAAGCGATTGTAATAGATCGCCGGTACGCCGTAGCGGGCCGCCAACGCAATAATCAACTCACGATTTGCATTGTTGAATGCGTCCGGCGTCACGATGAGGCCGCCACCCGGACTACGGGCTTGCGTGGCGATAACGCCTTCGATCTCATCCTTGGCGTGAACCGGCGCGGCACTTACCTCGATGGGAAAGGATGCTGCGGCGGCTTGAATGGAAGGCATGAAGAATTGGAGCGGAACGGCTGTTGCTGGATTGAACAGCAACGCCACGCGCACCGTGCGCGGCGCGATCTCCTTCAATAGCTCCAACCATTTACCGCCCTGTGCGGGAGTGTCTACCATGAAGCCGGTGATGTTGCCACCCGGACGTGCGAGGCTCGCGGCGAAACCGCTGGCGATCGGATCGCCTACGTTCACGAACACGATGGGAATCGTCCGCGTCTCGCTGGCAAGGGCGCCGGTCACGACCGTGGATTGACTAAGGATCACGTCGGGCTGCAGATCGACTAGCTCTTTTGCTAACGTCCTGATCCTGTCCGCATCACCGGCGCCCCAGCGAAGTTCGATTCGGAGATTGCTGCCTTCCTTCCACCCAAGCTTCGTGAGCCCACCCCGGAACGCTGCGACCTCAGGCTGCGTGCTCCGATCGCTCTCCGCAAAGCCCATCAGCATGCCGATCAGCCGCATCCGGTTTGCCTGCTGCCCACGCGCTGCGAGCGGCCATACGACCACCGCACCGCCAAGAAGCGTGATGAACTCCCGCCGCCTCATGAATTTGGTCCTCAGGCCGAGGACCGCACCCTAGCATATCGTTGAGCGAGAGCGGTGTTGTGCAGCACGGCAAAATGGGCCGTCCATGTTCGCTTTGGGTCATTAGCGGACATCGCAAGGCGTTTGGCCCATGTCCGCTTTACCCCCAATAGCGGACATCACTCGGACATCATGCGATGTCCGCTAAGTGCCAAAAGCGGACATTTCAAACGTCCAGCAGAAGAGACCTCGTTGGCCTTTATTTCGCTCCGATGACCATTGCCCAGTATGTTCGGTGGGCATTTTGTGCATGTGCGATCCCGATCCACCTCGCACCGTGCAGCAACAGATTGGCGCGATGCATGGCCGAATTGGTCCACTGCTCTAAGGTGCTAACGAAATCAGCATGACCGTATGCGATATTCTCAGCCGCGCGACTGAAACCGCTGCGGCTGATCCGGCTTGAAAGCGGGGCCAATACATTGTGATCAAGCGAGTCGCGCGCCGCCATGGCGTTCGCCTGCTCCTGTGCAATGCGGGTGAGCGTGAGGCTGATGGCGACTGATTCTTCGCCGTGTTGATGACGAAATACAGAGATCAGCATCGCAGGATTGTCGCCGGTAACGTCATGCAATGACGGTTTCGGGCGAGGGAGCGGGGGTTCTTCGATGGGCGCGGTGTCAATCTGTACGGCGGCCTTTTGTTCAACCGCGTGCGCGGATGTAATGAGCGTTATCAAAACAATAGCAACATTGATCCGTCGCGTTTCCTTTTCTACGATCTCTGAGGTCTTCAAGGACTTCACTGACTGGCAGATGCCACGGAACCAAATGAAACTGCTGCATCGAGCGAGCTGCAAGTCAATGTATGCCTTTCAATAACGGAGCGAACAGACTGAAAAGAGGGTGCCGTTCTGCCTCGCGCAAGCGAATACTGCGGTTACGCGAACGGTCGGATAAAACAACCGGGCGTGGCCGCGGCAATGGAATATCGCTGACGTTCACAGCGGCCGGGTTAGACGCGCTCGCGGCCGCAGCCTTCTTCGCGGCCAGCGCAGCTGTCTCAGCGACATCAAGTACATCCCATTGACAAATTCTATAGTGATTACTCCGCTCAAGCAGATCGAGATGGACGTGACTATCGTGATAGGCATCGGCGCCGTTACCGAGCACGGTGGAAAAACGAGAGCACGCACTCTGCCGCAACTTCTCGCGCAATGATTTGTCGGCGCTGCCGTCAGTCAGTTCAATGGCAGCACCGTTGGCAAATTTGAACGCACGCACGTCGAGTGCGTTGGCGCGGCCATGCTCGCTGATTTTCGCATCGGTGATACCGTTGCGCCGGCGGCAGTCGAACGAATCGAGAATTTCCACCCCGCGCAGCGACTTGCCCAGGGCGGCGATGGTCGGCGCCACATCGTCGCGTATCCAGTGCGTGACCGCCTCCGCCATTGGGCAACGCAGCGTTGCTGCGGGGGAAAGCGCGATGCGGTGTCTGTCTGCCACGAACACTGCATCCAGCTCAACTACATCAGTTGCCGTGCAGTCCCCGGGGCCGGTAATCGATGGCAAAGGTTTGAAAGCGGCAATTTCAGCAAGTCGTGACCGGCACGGCGACACGGCCGTCTCTGCGCTGATGAGATCCCCAGGAATACCAACCGGGCGAGCGCGCGGCAGTGGAATGATCTCTGCAATCACAGGCACAGTTGTGGCGAGTAGGAAAGCTATGGCTCCGAGGAGTTTCACGTGGATGAGCCGAATCGCTGAAGACAACACAGGGCGCGCAGCCGTGTCCTGCACGCGCGTAACAACTGGTTACCTTCAATGGCGTCTAATTTATTGAGAAGCGAAGGCGCATCGGATGATGGTTCTTCGCGAAACGGGTCGCCTTCGACGGCGTCACCTAACCTCTCGACAAGCACGCGTATCGGGGACGGCAATTCCTGAGACGCCGCAAAGGATTCTCGAAGATCCGCCCCAATTCGTTCTCTGGCGAGCCACCAAGCGAATGGCTCAAAATCTGCGCGTTGCATCCCCATCGGGCACCTAATGGCTGGCGCCCTCACGCACAGGGGATTAATTCAGGGAACTCAAGGATTGTTCCCCGGCACAGTGCCGTAATTTAGTAAGTTCCGGAGATTGAACCACGCATTCAGACCTTAACGGTTTTCGACCGGCCTGGGGGGTGGGGGCAAACGCGATTTAGGCGGTCGATATGGGCGCGGGATATCGACGGCGAAGCTCGGCAGTATATTCCTGATATTTGCGCTCTAACTTACTGATAGTGTCTGCATACGACTGTACCAGGTTTGCTCGGGGGACGGCATCATTCAGTGTGTTAATACCCGCCTCCAATCCAAGCCGCTGAATAATGAGCGCCGACATCGCATTTGTGTTTTGACCAATCGCACGCCACAACTCGTCATCGGTCATAACCATCCCCAACCCGCTTTACTCACTTACCACGCTAACGAATTGTCATTGGCTGAAGCTAAAAACAACTTAACGTGGCCCCAAATTGAGTTTTAGTCACCTAGCAGGGGGCTTCTATGAGCCTTATCGGAAAGCTATTTGGCACAGCTGCCGCTCCGCCGGATGCCATGAAGCTCGACGGAACAACCGAGGCCGCGCTTGCCCGCTCCTTGTCGGCATTGCCACCGGACGAACGGGGATGGATCACATTTGCCGAGGCGCGCGTCTTGTTCTCGACCAGGGGTGAACAATACGCCTTCGGAGAAACGGACGAGGACGGCAGAAAAAACATCGAGTCATTCGCGGCACAGCACCGGTCCATCATCAACTTTATACCGGTCGAGGGGCGGGTCTATTTCGTGCGCGATCTTACCTCTGTGACGAGCATTTCTTAGAAAAATTTCCCTACCCGCTCACTTGGCCGGTGCTGCCAGCGAATGTCCGCTTTACCCCCGAAAGCAGACATCGACAGGGGCATGCTCGACGTCCTCTTTGTGCCAGAAGCAGAAATCGCCGTAATCAGATCAGTGGGATTGATAGTTACCCGATGCGCACGATGTTGTCGCTTCCTGCGGACGCTGTCGAGTTTGGCTAGCGCATCCCTCAAATGCCAAGCTTACGTCACCGATAGGCCACCCTCAGCCACCACCATCTGACCCATAGAATGAGGGTGGTGACGATGTCAGGTTCTGGTGTCCGGCTGGGGTTCAGCTCATTGGCATTGGCCTTGGCAAGCTCGGCCGGAGCGCAAGGAAACTTGGACCAAGGGAAAACCGGCGCTCAACTTTACGCGTCAGCCTGCGCGACCTGCCACAAGTCAGTGCAAAGCGTTTCCAGGACCAAATGGCTTTTCGGGCTCGAAAGCTTCCTGCGCGAGCACTATACCTCCAGCTCTGAATCGGCCGCCATCCTCGCCGCCTATCTGAAAGGACAGGAGAAAATATCGGCCGACTCTCAGCGCGATCGCGGCACCAGGCACATGAGTCAAGTGAAGCCCTCCGAGCTGATGCACAGCGGGATTGAGGAGGATATCCCGAGGCCTCCCGCGGACATACCAGACGTAAGGCGATAGAAGGTTCGCTATCGACAGTCTCGCGCCAACGGCGGGTCAAATCGACGCGTAGCTCCAAGCATGTCATCGGTTATTTGACCGGCGTTACGCCGGCACTCGTCGGCGCGTTGCCGACATTAAAGCGCGGTTTTACCACCACCACCGATAGAAGTGGCGACAGACGGGGCGCCCCACGATGAATTCCCGGTAGCACTTGACGACACCGTGCCGGGTAGGACGCGCGTAAAACTGCGCGTCTTGCGCTACTGATGCGGCGATCGCAGCACGCTTCATGGCTGCTGCGTCGGTCGGAACGGCGTCGGCACTTTGGTAGCAAACGAGGCTCAGAGCGCCGGCGAAAGCTAATGTCGACAATGTCGCTCGCATGAGTTTTCTCCCTTAGAGGACGCGGGCGGACAGCTCATTGCGTCCATCCTCTGCTAGGCCAGTGATAACACTTAGCCACCCGTCCAGTTTCCTTACCCTGGCAGGTTTACTGCGCTGTGGATTGCGCCGTTTTGGGAGACACGTGGCCTGCCTTCGGTGCAAGCGGGGCCAACGCTAAAATGTTCTGATTGATGTCCCGCATGGCCGCCTGCTGGGTCGCGAAGGCCTGCGTCATCTGTTCTTGCTTGCGGGCGAGTTGATCTTGATTGCTGGCGAGCTGCTCTACGCTGCGCTTCATCATGGCAAGATCAAGCGCCACCGGTTTAAGCAGCGCCTGCAATTCTGCAGATGGAGATGTGGGTAACAACCAGCCGAGCGATGGAGCCCAAGTCCTGACCATCTCGCCACCGTAGGACTGCCAAGCAAGCGTGGCACCGACGCCGATGAGAAGGACAACGGAAAAGCGACCAAGGGCGCGAATTATTCGCCTGGTAATCGATGGCCTGTCGCTCGCGACGTGTGTATTCTTGAAACCTGTGGAGCGAGGAAACTCGCCCGGTCTTAGCCGATGTACTCGATTGGATGAAGTGCGCTCGGCAGTGTCAACTTCAGGATATGCATCGTTGAGAGTTGGACTTTCGGTGTACATTGGCCCCCGACCCCGCTCGATTGATACCGCAAGAGGCCATCTCGATTTGACAGAACGAAGGCTGGAGAGCGGGCTCGACGAAAATCAAACTTTCGGCGCAATTGTTTATTCGTGCGTATCAAAAATGCAACATAACGACTAAGGGTTCAGGTGTTTGATCAATTGTCCACGATATTCAAGTCATTCGGTGGCGCGCGCGTCACATAACGATGAGCAAACGGCATTTTTGCGTTGCTGTCAGACGTTTGAGTTTCTGAAGCGGCAGATGGAATTGCGGCTCCTAGAGCTTTTTTCAGAGGTTCACGCCGTCGCTCATATCAAAATCGATCGCTCACATCAAAAATAATGTGCTGGATATCGGTCCCTGCTTGCCGGGAGCGCGACTTGCGGGATTGCGCCGCTGCTTGATCGCCGCGTGAAGTCTGGTCGCCCTTAGAAAGCCATGAACAATCTATGAACTGATATCGACCTGTTGAGCCGGTCGCAGGGGATGGGGCTCGGTATTGGCACGGCTAGTCGTCGTTTCTAACCGCGTTTCGGTTCCGGGCGACAGCGCCAAGCGCGCTGGCGGGCTCGAAGTCGCATTGCGGCCAGCGCTCCAGAACAACGGAGGCGTCTGGCTGGGGTGGAGCGGCCAAGTCGCGGCCGGGAATGAACTAGAGACGCAGTCGCTCCGACATAAGAATATCGAATATGTAATCACCGACCTTTCGAAGGAGGGCTTTGAAGAATACTACAGCGGCTTCGCCAATCGGGTATTGTGGCCAATCCTGCATTATCGACTAGACCTCGCCGAGTTTGCGCGCCGGGATCTCAGCGGATATTTCAAGGTCAACAATCATTTCGCCACCGAACTCGAAAAGATCATTGAGAGTGATGATCTAATCTGGGTCCATGACTACCATCTGATACCGATTGCAGATGCGCTGCGCCGCCGTGGGCACAGCAACCGGATCGGATTCTTCCTGCACGTTCCGCTTCCGCCACCTGAGATTCTGACCTCGCTGCCGAACCATGAACAGCTGATCCCGTTGCTCATGCAATACGACGTTGTCGGCTTCCAGACCGACGGCGATGTCCAGAATTTTGTTCGCTATCTGATTTCTGAAAGCAACCAGATTCGCGAACCTCGGGTGTTCGAGTCGGTTGCTGGCCATGTCACCATAAGCGTGAATGGTCAGGAGACCCTGATCGGCAGCTACCCGGTTGGTATTGAGCCGCGTACATTTGCGCGACTAGCGCGGCGTAATGAGCAGTCTCCATTTGTAAAGGATCTTGTCGCAAGCCTCGGCGGTCGCAATCTCGTGATCGGAGTCGATCGTCTGGACTATTCCAAGGGGCTCATCCAGCGGCTTGATGCCTTTGACATCTTTCTAGCGGACCACAGCGAATGGCTTGGCAAGCTGACCTATCTGCAGATTACACCAACAAACCGTGTCGAAATTCCCGAATATTTAGAATTGCAAGAGGCCTTGGAATCTGCTGCTGGCCGCATCAACGGAAAATACGGCGAGGTATCATGGACGCCGATCCGCTATGTGAACCGCGTATACAGTCGGTCAGTGCTTGCGGGACTGTATAGAACGGCGCGCGTCGGCCTGGTGACACCATTGCGCGACGGCATGAACCTCGTCGCGAAAGAATACGTCGCCGCTCAGGATCCGAATGATCCGGGCGTCCTTATCCTGTCCCGGTTCGCCGGGGCCGCGATCAAGTTGCGGAGCGCCCTGCTGGTCAATCCCTATGATGCGGAATCGGTCGCTAGCGCGCTTGCGCAGGCGCTCGTCATGCCGCTTGAGGAAAGACGCGCCCGGCACGAGGCACTGTACGCCAAAGTTTGCGAATACGACGTCAATCGGTGGCAACGAGAATTCTTGACGGCCTTACGGCGAGGACGGGAACATGAGAGATTCCAGTCCTACGCGTCTAATGGCGAACTCCCGACCTTAGACACCATCGGCGCGCGTATCGCGCTGAGTGCCGAAATTGAGAACTGAGCGCACACAAATTGGGGCAGAAGTGGCGTGTGATTAATTGCAATCGTTATAGAGTGGCATTCATGGAGCACCCATAACACCAGTTTTCATTCCTGGGATCACCCATAGTGCCATCGCCGTCGCGCCGGTGGCACCGGCGATCCCGCAAAGGCCAAGTAATCCGATCACGGACATCACACCTCCTCCGAGCACTTCGCGATAGACTTGCCGCGCAGGCTCAATCTACGCGTGCCCGGGAAGGTGACCCCTCGTACATTGTTGACAGACGGCCGTGTTGTGCATCACAGCAATCTTGGATGTTCGACGTCCGTTGTGGGTCAAAAGCGGACATGACAGGGTGAATTTGCGATGTCCGCTTTACCCCCCAAAGCGGACATCAGTCGGACATGGCTCCATGCCGCTAAGTGCCAAAAGCGGAAGTCAGCGCCTAATTCGGCATCAGAATCGCCGGAGGTTAGAGATCTCGCCGGCGTTTCTTCTTACGCGGTCCAACTTGCCGACGCTGCGAGATCGGAAGGTCCATCATTTCTCCGGCCACCTCGGAGCGAAGATCGTTCAATTTTTTTAAGCTTGCGACAGTTTGCGCTGGGCGCCGAGCGGCCAGCCCAACCAGCATCGCTTCTATGAGACCCAGTGTACCAGTATGTGTACTGAACCAGTCGGTATTGCCGCGAGCAACCGGAAGGACCAGGTCCACGCGCAGCACGGATCCCAACGTGTCTGTTAGTAAGATGGTCGGTGCGCCGATGCGACCCGCCTCTGCCAGCAATGACTCGATTTCTGGGTAGACACGACTATAGGCCAGCGCGACGACGAGGTCGCTTTTTTTGAGAAGGTGCAGGTCGTCCGCCAGAAGCAACCCCGTGTGCGTGAGGCTTTTGCTCTCGATGCCAAAGCGCCCAAGCTGAATGGCAAAGTAATTTGCGAGCGCACTTGAAGGCCCGATACCGAACACCACAACGCGGTCTGCCTTTGCGAGGAGCCCTATTGCCTGTTCAAACAGGGCGGAACTAATGTCGCGGCGGAGCTTTTCGAGAGCTTGGATGTGAACGTCTACCATCACTCCCAAAGCGGAACCGGCGTCACTCGCTACGGCTCCCAAAGTTCGGGTAAGTCGCCACTGGCTTCGCACGCTGGGAGCCGAAACAGCCCGGGCCCCTCGCCGATATCGACCATCCGACCTATTTTGAGCCGTGAAAAAGGGACAAACAGCAACGCTCTAGCCGGTTTCTTGACTTTTGGGCCTGCCTGACTAGGTTGCCGCCCAATAGCGAAAGGTTTCTCCATGGCCAAGAACGTGACCATCAAGGTCAAGCTGGTTTCCAGCGCCGATACCGGCTTTTATTACGTGACGCGAAAGAATTCGCGCACCATGACGGACAAATTGGTGAAGAAGAAATACGACCCCGTCGCCAAGAAGCACGTCGAATTCCGCGAGTCCAAGATCAAGTGAACTTCGTCCAGTAAGCTTCTGGATTGCCTGCCCTATTTCCCGTCATGCCCGGCCTTGTGCCGGGCATCCACGTCTTTGGGACGACGCAAGCCTAAAGACGTCGATGGCCGGGACGAGCCCGGCCATGACGAAGACCTTATTTCGGCGAGACTGATCCCTACGCCGCCTCAGGCACGACGCGGTTCCTGCCATCGCGCTTGGCGCGATAGAGCGCCTCGTCGGCGCGCTTGAGGAGGCTTGCAGCATTGTCGTCTTTGCCGCGCAGCCCCGCGATGCCGATCGAGATCGTCACCGGAATGTGGCGCGTGCCCTGCTGGATGGCGAAGGGATCGGCGGCGATGAGCCGGCGCAACCGTTCGGCGCCGCCGTAGCGGCACGCCAGATCGATGCCGCGGATCGAGCGCTTGATGCGTAGCGCGAAATCGCGCAGCACGTCGTCGCCGGCGTCGTGGCCGTGGGCGTCGTTGATCGCCTTGAAGTAGTCGATGTCGAGCACCAGAGCGGCGAGCGATTTGCCCCGAGCGGCGGCCTGCTCGATCAGCGTCGTGAGATGGCTTTCCATGTAGCGGCGGTTCGACAGGCCGGTCAGCGCGTCGGTGATCGCCACCTCGATCGACATCTGGAAACTGTCGCGCAGCCGCTCGGTGTAGCGCCGCTTGCGCACTTGCGTGCGCACCCGCGCCAGCAATTCGTTCTTTTCGATCGGTCGCAGCAGATAATCGTTCACGCCGATCTCGAGCCCGCGCACCATGCGGGCGGTGTTGTCCGGTTCAGTGACGGCGAGAATGGGCAGGTTGCGGGTGCGGTCGAGCGAACGCAATTGGCTGGCAAGCCGCAGCGCGTCGTAATTTTCCAAGCCGAGCGAGACGATGACCAGATCGTAATTGCCGTCGGCGGCATGGAACAGCGCCTGGTTCGGATCGGGCTCGACATCGACCTCGTGCTCCGCTTTCAGCGTCGCCGCGATGCGCTCGTAGGACGCCGGCCGGTCGTCGACGATCAGCACGCGGCCGTTGCGGCCGGTGTCGGCGACCGCATCGCGCTCCGGCGATTGAATGCCGATGTCGCGTGAGGTCAAAGCCCGCATGCGCAGCTCGTCAGTGACGACTTTGAGCCGCGCCAGCGAGCGCACGCGCGGGATCAGCGCCATTTCGGGAATGGGCTTGGTGAGGAAATCGTCGGCGCCGGCTTCGAGCCCGCGCACGCGGTCGGAGGGCTGATCGAGCGCCGTCACCATCACCACTGGAATGTGCTGGGTCGCCGGATTGCTCTTGAGGCGGCGGCAGACGTCGAAGCCGTCCATGTCGGGCATCATCACGTCAAGCAGAACGAGGTCGCATTCCGCGCGCTCGCACACCGCGAGCGCCTCCTGGCCGCTGGTCGCGGTGACGACGTCAAAATATTCGGCCGACAGCCGGGCCTCGAGCAGCTTGACATTCGCGGGCACGTCATCGACGACAAGGACGCGGGCGGTCATAAATGCTCCCTACGGATTGCCGAGGAAGTGGCGGATGGTCTCGATGAATTTGGCCACCGAGATCGGTTTGGAGAGGTAGGCCTCGCAGCCGCCCTCGCGGATACGTTCTTCGTCGCCCTTCATGGCGAAGGCGGTGACGGCGACGACCGGAATTTTTTTCAGCTCCCGATCGTCTTTCAGCCACTTGGTCACTTCGAGGCCGGAGACTTCGGGAAGCTGGATATCCATCAGGATCAGATCGGGCTGGTGCTGGCGCGCCAAATCGAGCGCTTCGATGCCGTTGCGCGTGCCGACCGTGGCGTAGCCGTGGGCTTCCAACAGGTCGTGGAAGAGCTTCATATTGAGCTCGTTGTCTTCCACGATCAGGACGGTCTTAGCCATCCCCCATTCCTTCCCAAGCCCGGCGCCCGACGCGAATGCTAAAGCGCGAGAATCGCTTTACGTCGCCTGTGGGCAGCCTGTGGAACCTAGTGCGGATATATTACGGAAAGGCAAATAGAGCCTCATGAAGGCGCCCTCTGCACAGTTACGGGAAGCGGCGGAAACGCTTGCGATTCAAGCGCTTGCATTCATCGCCGAGGACCCGGACCGGCTCGGCGCGTTCCTCGTCACAACCGGAATTGGGCCCGAGGCGATCCGCGACGCGGCGCGAGGGTCGGACTTTCTTGCCGGCGTCCTCGACCATATGCTGGGCGACGAGAGTCTCTTGATTGCGTTCGCCGACAGCGCTGGACTCAATCCTACGAGTATCGCACAGGCGCGCCGCGCGCTCGGCGGCAAGCCATGGGAACGCGAAATACCCTGAAAGGTTAGCCGTGAGCGCAAGCTTCTGCCGCGACTGCCTCGCCGACGCCTCGCCGCAAAGCGCGCGCTGCGGCGGCTGTGGTTCGCCGCGGTTGTTGCGTCACGACGCGCTTGAAACCCTCTCCATCGCCCATGTCGATTGCGACGCCTTCTATGCAACGATCGAGAAGCGCGACGATCCGGCCTTGGCCGCCGAACCGCTCATCGTCGGCGGCGGCAAGCGCGGCGTCGTTGCCACCGCCTGCTACATCGCCCGCACCTATGGGGTGAAATCGGCGATGCCGATGTTCGAGGCCCTGCGCTTGTGTCCGCACGCCAAAGTCGTCCGGCCCAATATGGAGAAATATGCCAAGACTGGACGCGAAGTGCGAGCGATGATGCAGGCGCTCACACCGCTTGTCGAACCGCTCTCGATCGACGAAGCGTTTCTCGATCTCTCCGGCACCGCGCGCCTGCACAACATGTCGCCCGCCAAGGCGCTGGCGCGTTTTGCGTCTGACGTGGAGAAGAACCTTCGCATCACGGTTTCAATTGGCCTGTCCTGCAACAAATTCCTCGCCAAGGTCGCCTCCGATCTCGACAAACCGCGCGGCTTTGCTGTCCTTGGCGCGAGCGAAGCGCCGGCATTCCTTGCGCCCAAACCGGTGAGCTTCATTTTCGGCGTTGGCAAAGTCAGCGCTGCGCGTTACGCCCGCGACGGCTTCCACCGCATCGCCGATCTGCAGCGCGCCGACGAGACCGACCTGATGCGCCACTACGGCGAGGAAGGCCGCCGCCTCTTTCGGCTTGCGCACGGCGTCGACGCGCGCGAAATCAGCGCCGCTCGCGAGACCAAGAGCGTCTCGTCGGAAACCACCTTCGAGCGCGATATCGCCGACTTCCGTTCGTTGGAGCTTATCCTCTGGAGCCTCGTCGAAGAGGTCTCAGCACGGCTGAAAGCCAAGGATCTGTCCGGCGCGACGGTGACGCTGAAACTCAAGACCGCCGATTTCAAGATCCGCACCCGCGCGCGGTCGCTCGACTCGCCGACCCAGCTCGCGCAGCGCATCTTCGCTGCGGCCCGCGGCCTCCTCGAACACGAAGCCGACGGTACAAAATTTCGCCTCCTCGGCGTAGGCCTAAGCGCACTCGACGGCGCCGATCAGGCCGACCCCGCCGATCTCGTCGACGGCCGCGCCGCGCTAGCCGAGCACGCGGTCGACAGCGTGCGGGCGCGCTTCGGCGACGACGCGGTGGTCAGGGGCTTGGCGTTCGAGCGGCGGGAAAAGAATTAAAGCATTCTCATAGCCGCGTCGTTTCTGGCGAGTCGGCTTCGATAACCGCCCCCCTTCCGGCGTAGGGCCGCGTCGGACTTCGCGCCTGCGAATGTTCGCGATCTAAAGCTTTCCATCTGATCGGCAAGTGCGTGCCAGCCCTGCGCCAGTTCCAAATAGGCCTGCTTGATCGCCGAGTCTCTGGCGCTTTGGGCTGCCGCGCGACATTCGGCGGCGGCGGCCAGGAAAAAATCGGTACGCGACTTCAATATACAGTCTTCCGTCGCTGCTTTATTCGGGGCAACGGTGAAGGTCCGTATTTGGTTCCCTCATTGGCGTTCGAGCGGCGGGAGCAGTGACTCTTTCGTTCCCGGGCGCTGTGCGGTTGTTGCTGCAAACGCGATGGTCGTCGTCCAATAGGTCGGATCGCGATAAAGTGCAAAGAACTCGTCGAGTGTTGCTTGTGACACGCCGCCTTCGCTTTGCAGCTTGTCCGCGACTTCGCGGGTGCCGTAATCCCACCACTGCGCGAACAGCGACCCGCCGTTATAGAGAATGGCGTGCCCTTCGGAGTTGATATTGAGCAAGCCCTCCGCTTGCAAGGCCTGTCCGCAGCAAATGAAACTCGCTCGACGGGTCGAGCAAGTCCAACATCAGCCGCAGCCGGTTGGATTCGCCCTTGAGATCGTGTCGCCAGACATATTCGACCATGACGACCTCGGCATCTTTGTCGAGCACACTTGGACGAATGAGAATCACGGGCACGGCTTGGCGTCTTTGATCTCCAGCGAGGTCAGTTTCCCGGTGACGATGAAGTCGTTGTAGTCGAGCGTCAGCGCCCGCGAAATGCCGTTCTCGTAGAGCTCGAAGCCGATCGAATAGGCCGGCGTTTGCTCGGCCGCATCGGCCGCCTTGTTCCGCTCGAAATAGCTGATCGTGACCGGCCAGCGCGGCTCCGCGGCGAGCTTGGGTTCGTCGGCGGCGGCGTCATCGTGCTTGCGTTCGCCGGGCGCGAGCTTTTGGCCGATCACGGTGAGCGTGTCGAACACTTTTTCGCCGGTCTCGGAGCCGTCATAGACCGGAAAATTGAGGATGTTCTTACCCGCGTGCGCGGCATTGATGATACGCACCATATGCTCGGTCGGAAACACGGTGCCGGC
>Ga0209448_10000443_pt1 | contig 13978 bp, 15 predicted proteins | sample BogFormECP14_OM2_FD_188245 | JGI IMG/M metagenome (GOLD analysis project Ga0209448, IMG submission 188245) | Bog forest soil microbial communities from Calvert Island, British Columbia, Canada - ECP14_OM2 (SPAdes) (version 2) | ecosystem: Environmental > Aquatic > Freshwater > Wetlands > Bog ... | reverse complement strand
GTTCGCTAACTTAATGTGCGTATCCCCGCTTCGAGAGTCTTTTCTTCCAAGCGCAAGGAGACCTCCGTCTCCTCTTGACTTTTACTTATCATGGATGTCTCCCGGGTTTCCCGGGTTTCCCCCCGGGTTAGACGCATGATGCATCCTGTCTTCTGTTCAAGGAAGGACAATCGCAGAGACTCCTGTTTTGCGACTCCCCGCCCAAAAATAAGGATCTGTGTATGACTTCCGGTGTAATAAGCACCCGCATGTGGCTGTCTAACCACACCGACGCCCCAGCATTATCAATCGCTTGCAGCCGTACCCCGCGCCCTAAGATCCCGGCTTTGGTACTCTTTCGCCGTCTGTTCTCGTTAATACGTACTCATATGTACGTACAGTATTACAAGTACAAAGTGTTCCACGTGGAACACTTTGTACATACACATGTCTCATGAAAACCGGCAGGACCCCTGAACGCTGACGGCTGAGTGCCGGCTTACTTCCCCGCCAGCTTCCTGGCAATTTCTTCCACGATCTTCGGGCGAAGGTCGGCCATCACGCTGTCCACGATGCTGGCAATTGAACTGGCGTCGTTTGCAAACGCAGCTTTTGAACCCTCTGCCGCCGCCGCTGCTGCCATGGCCTTCGGAGCCTCCTCGGCCCCACCTGCGGCTTTCGCCGCCTCTACAACGTCTCCCGGAGCGCCAGCATTGGCCGGCCCCGTGTGGATCTGACGCCAGCTCGATTTTCCCGATTTCGTTTTTCCGTCGTTGCCCATGGCTTCCTCACCCCCAGCATCTGAACTTGAATTCTGATCCTCTTCTTCCACCGCAGCCTCGACCTCTTCCCTACCAACCGCATCCGCGAACGTCGCTGACGCGACCTCTTCCACGGGCATTTCCTCCGCGACTTTTGCGGGGGAATCTTTCTGTTCCGCTTCGAACTTCTCTGGCGCAATTTTCGCTGGTTCGATCTCTTCCGGCGCGATCTCGGGAGCGAGCTCTTCGACCACCGGGCTCGTCGCCTTCGAAACCACCGGGACAACTTCTGCCGGTGCTTCTACGGTCGATTTTTCTACGGCTGCCGCCTTTGCATCAGGCTTCGATGAAGCAGACTCGGTCTCCTGCTTCGGCGAAGCCTTCGCACTGGCGGCCAGCTCTGCTGCTGCCAGTCTGCTCTCCACCGCGGCTTCGATCGCTGAAACTCCGGTGACCCGTGCCGGTCTTACTTCGGCGTCGGGCACCGCCGGCACTGCCGCAAACGTGCGGAACATTTCCGCTTCCAGCGAAATCGCCGCTTCTTCCGAACTCAACGCGACCGGCTCCGCTACCCACCGCGGACCGGCAGCCGCATGGCGTGCGGCTTCTTCCGCCAGCAATTGGCCAGCGGCCACCAAGGTTCCGTGCGACGGAGTAGTCGAGACATCCGCGTGCCCGGTTGTGGGTGTCAGCAAGCGCAGGGCCTCGGCCAATTCCTCGTCGCTCGGAGCCTTCTCTTCCGGCTCCGGCAGTTCTGGTACGCTCGCCGCGGGCGCGACCGGTTGCTCAATCTTTTCCGACTTCAACGCCTCGGCTCGCGCTTCTTGCGCCGCTGATTCTTCGGGCTTCGGTGCCTGGCTCTTGGCAACCACTGTTTCCGCGGGCGCGACGGCCTCGTTCCGCTCGGTCTTAACCGGTGCTGCGGGGGCGACGGCTGCGACCGGCTTCAGTTCAATCTCTTCTCTGGCTTTGTCTTCCGCAACCTTTTTCTCCGCCGCCTGCTCGACCGCGTTTGCCACCGAAGCGAACCTCGGCTCATCGGCCTTATCTACGGGCGCAGGATCCTGCGCGCGAAGGGCTGCGTCCACCGGGACCATCGCAGCGGGTGTTTCGGGAATCTGAGCTTCTGCATGCTGAGGTTGTTGCTGATGTACTTCGCCCGCAACCGTGTCGGACACTACTGCCGCAGGTTCGGGTGCCGCGACGACCTGCTCGACGGGAATTTTGGCTTCACTCTTTTCTGCGCTCTTCAGGGTTGCTTCGGCAACTAATGCCGGGGCCGCAACGGCTGCCGCAGCGGGTTCGACGATCGCAACGGGCGGCGGCGCCGGAGCCTCGACTTCCTTCGTCTGTTCTGCTTTGGCTTCTGCGGCAACAGCAGGAACTTCCACCTCAGTCTTAGCCGGCGCAACCTCTGCCGGCGAAGGCTCCACCGGGCCCATCTTTTCCGCCAGGGGCGCAAGATTCTCGGCAGCTGGAACCGGCCCATCGAGTTGCGCGGCCAGCGCGCTCAGTGCGTCCAACTCTTCTGGCGTGATGTCGCGCGGAATATCCGGAACGAGGCCGGGCTCCTGTCCGGGCGGCGGTGGATCCTTAACCTTGAAGCTGGCGCCAGTCTTGCCCTTCCCCTTCCGGAAATCGCGGAAGGGCGCGGCGGCTGCGATCTCTTCTGGTTCCGGTTCCGGTTCTTCCTTCTTTTTCTTCGACGGAAAACGCAGCCGGCTCTTCCATCCGGTGTCGGCTTCCGCGTCGCCTTCTGTTTTCCTTCCGCCTCCGTCGCCGCCGAAGCGCTCCACGCCCGAAACCGACGAACTGAAGCGGGCGCCATCGGATTGCTGCGGCACCATTCGGTCTTCGAGTCGGGTGATCGCAGTCAGCAACTCGCTGGCCTCGAATGGCTTGACGATGTGAGCGTCGGCCCTGACCCGGCGCGCTTCTTCCGGCTTGAAAGGTTCCAGCTTGCCCACGGTCAGGAGCACGGGAATGTGCGCGGTTTCGTCCGCATCCTTCAGGCGCTGGCAGACTTCCAGCCCGCTATAGCCGGGCATATACACATCCAGCACAATCAGATCCGGTTTGACTTCGGTGATCCGCTTCAGGGCGGCAGAGCCGTTATTGACCGTGACGACGTCATACCCGGCATCGGCCAGGATTTTTCGCCCCATGTTCTGGGCTGTCACACTGTCATCGGCCAGCAGTATTTTCCGCGCCAAGCGTCATCCTTCGGCAAAAGAGGAGAGATAACGCGAAATTACCTTGTCCCTCAACCTAAGTCAACGATTCAGGCAGAGGTAACAGGTTACGACCGTTCCTAGTCCGTTGGGGAATGGGCCATTTATGGGGAGGTTGTGCCTTTGGTAACGTCCGGCTGGGGGGTGCGGAAGTCTAACCGGGGGTCGCAAGAAGCGCACCTCAGGCGCTAAAGCGCAGACACATTTTCAATCACCTAACGGCACGAGTAAACTCGTGCCCTTCCCGTTCGTGAAGAGGTCCGAGTTTTTTCGCAAGCCATAGACTCGTGCCCATCCCTATCGGTTGAGATGTTGCATTTACCTCAGACGGTTAGAACGGGTTTAGCTTGCTCAGACCTTTTTTCTTTTTCTTCTTGCTCGAAGAAATATCGGCCATCTCCTCGGTTTTTGCCGGTGCGCCGGAAGAGGCAGAACTCGACGCCCCGCCATTGCCGTCCAGCTGATTGCTCTGTACCAGCGGGGGAAGTGCGTTCGGATCGGCGTCAATGTTGGGTTTCAGTTCATTCGGATCCGCCACAGTTGCCTTTAGTTCGGCCGACGCCGCAGGCTGCCCCGGAGCCGCTGCCGGAGCATCCGAACGGGGTGCCTCCTGATTCGGCGCGGGTGTTCCGTTAGTCGTTTCCACGCTGACCTTATTGTCGCCGCCTGAGGCCGACATGGCGATCTGTTTCACCACTCCGGTTGCGGTCACCGGCTCGGGATCCACCATCGGCGGGTCGCCGACGTGCGAGGCCTTGGCTACGTCGGGATGCTTCTCGAAGTTGTTCAGCATGCTCGACATCATGCCCGCCTCATGCCGGCTCGCCTCTTCTTTCTTGCTATTCTCGAGTGCCGCTCGCGTGGGTCGTGGCACGGGCTGATGCAGCGCCTGCAACCGCGCCTGGGCATCTACAGCGCGGTCCATCGCGGGATACCGCGTGATGATCCTCGAGTACGCCGTTGCCGCCTCTTTCGTGAGGTCCTCGATCATCTTGGCTTTCATCACTTCACCCATGCGCGGGTTCTTCCGGACCACATTGATTTCGGCTTCGTAGGATTGCCCCAGCAGAAACAGCGCCTGGTCTGCGCCGCTATATAACGGATAGCGGTCCACCAGCGTTTTCAGGCGCGCGATCGCCGCCGGATAGGCCAGCCGCAGATAGTAAAACTTCCCGATGCCAAACTCGCGCTCCGCCAGCACTTCCTGTACTTCTCGCAAACGCTGTTTCGCCTGCGGCACCAGTTTGCTATCCGGATACTCCTGAATCAGCGCCCGGTATTCCTCTTCCGCTCGCATGGCGTGCGTGTAGTCGCGGTCCGGCTTTTCCATCTCCTGATAGTGGATGTTGGCTACCTTGAGCTGCGCCTCGGCTGCCTCCGGCATATTGGGAAAGAACGTGCGGAAATCCTTGTATTCGATCTCGGCCTGCTGCATCGCCGTCGTGCCGCCCTCGGCGTACCACGAATCCGCCACTGCCAGCTTTGCCCGGGCGATAAACTCCGAATCCGGATAGGTATTGATCAGGGTTTGCAGCGTCATGCGGGCCACGTCGAAGCGGTTGTGTTTCATGGCGTCCATGGCGCGGTCGAAGAGCACCTTGTCGGGCTGCTTCGACCCGAGATTGGCCAGCGGGTTCACCGACTTCTTGTTTGTGCACGCCACCGTTAGCGCCAGCAGCAACCCGAGAAGGACAACGATAGAATTCCGATTTGTCATTCAATACCTCAAATCCTGAGTAGAGCTGCCACCGGGGCTTCGGCCGGCGGGGACGGACGAATGCGTCCGTCCCTACGTAATTCCTCTACACTCGCTGCAAACTGGCGCTTCTTGCCGCTTCCAGCAGCGCCTCGGCATTTGCCTTCGCATCGCCCTTGCCGAATACCGCATTCCCCGCCACCAGAATCTCTGCCCCGGCACGCACCACTTCCGCCACCGTGTCCATGCCGACGCCACCATCAACTTCGATGCGGTACTGGTACCCCCGCGACGCGCGAATTTCCGCGAGCTTCCTCATCTTGTGGAGCGTTCCCGGGATAAACTTCTGCCCGCCGAACCCGGGATTCACGCTCATCACCAGCACATAATCCACAATCCCGAGCACTTCGGTGAGCGTTTCCACCGGCGTTGCCGGATTAATCACCACTCCCGCCCGGCAGTCATGGCTTCTGATCAGGTTCAGCGTCCGGTTCAAATGCCGACACGCCTCCTGATGCACCGAAATCCAGTCTGCTCCCGCCTCCGCAAAATCCGCAATGTACCGGTCCGGATTTTCTATCATGAGATGGCAGTCGAGCGGAAGCCGGGTTGCCTGGCGGAGAGATTTCACTACCGGAGGCCCGATGGTCAGATTAGGCACAAAATGTCCGTCCATGATGTCGACATGGATGACGCTGCCGCCGCCGGCCGTGGCCCGCTCCACCTGGTCGGCCAGGTGGGCAAAGTCCGCCGAGAGTATCGAGGGTGCAAGTTCGATCAAGACTAGGGTCCGGGGTTAGGGTCTGAAGCTGTGGAAATTCTAGCACGGTGGGGCGGCGGGTAGCCCCTAAAGGACAGAGGTCAGAGGTGAGAGGTCAGATTGCAGAGGTAAGAACCTTCGAATTAGGTTGTCAAATCTGCAATCTGACCTCGAACCTCTGACCTCAGGCGCTGGATTTCGAGAGGCGAGTTTCCTCAGAGGCTGGAGGCGCTTTTCGCACCTTCTCTACTTCCCCCGCCATCGCGTACTTCAGCTTCTCGATTCCTTCGCCGGTAACCGCCGAAATGGGATAAAGCTTCAGCTTCTTCCGCGTCGTCCACTGCTTGAGTCTCTTGAGTTTCTCTGGATTCGCCACGTCGATTTTGGACGCAACCATCAAAGTAGGCTTCTTCTCCAGGCCCGCTCCAAAACTCGCCAGCTCGCCCCGGATCACCTCAACGTCTTTTACCATGTCGGGCCGGCCGCTGCTGTCGGAGACATCCACCATATGCACCAGCAAACGCGTGCGCTCGATGTGCCGCAGGAACTGCGTGCCGAGGCCCGATCCGGCGTGCGCGCCTTCGATCAGGCCCGGAATATCGGCGACCACGAAACTCTCTTCTTTTCCTTTTTCGCCCGCGAGCACCACGCCGAGGTTCGGTTCGAGGGTGGTAAATGGATAATCGGCAATCTTCGGCCGTGCTGCCGAAATGCGCGAAATGAGCGTCGACTTGCCCACGTTTGGATAGCCCACCAGGCCAACGTCGGCGAGCAACTTCAACTCCAGGCGGAAGTTGCGCTCTTCGCCCAAACGTCCTTGTTCGTGCTCGCGCGGCGCTTGATGTGTGGAAGTGGCAAACCGCGCGTTGCCCCGGCCGCCGCGGCCGCCACGCGCGATCACGACGCGCTCATCGACGCGTGAAAAATCGTGGACCTTCTCGCCCGTATCCTCGTCGTAGACGATTGTGCCCACCGGCACTTTCAGGACAATTCCTTCACCGTCGCGGCCAGTCTTCTTGTCGCCCTCGCCGTGCCGTCCGCGCTCGGCCTTGTATTCGGGATTGAAGCGGAAATGCACCAGCGTATTGTGGCGTTCGCTCGATTCCATCCAGATGTCACCGCCCTTGCCGCCGTCGCCGCCCGAAGGGCCGCCCCGCGGAATAAACTTCTCGCGCCGGAAAGCCATGCAGCCATTGCCGCCGTCACCAGCCTTGACTCGAATTTTGGCTTCATCGATAAACATGATGTGTTCGTGTGGCGCGGACACTCCCTTCGGCTTCGCTCAGGGCAGGCTCTGTCCGCGAAAACTCGGCTAAACGAAAAAGCCTCGACGCGAAGCCGAGGCCGCAGCCCCTAAAGGGGCGTCTAGTTTCGCAAGATTGCGGTATCGCTAAAGCGATGCCCTGATACGAAGCGATACGCGATGCGAAGCGATACGCGATACGACACGAACCCCCAGGGTCGCGTTTCGCGCATCGCACTTACTCCGCTTCGATCGCCTCGGGCTCGACCATCACGAACTTGCCCATCGATCCCTTGTCGAGGAACTTGATTCGCCCCGTGATCTTGGCGAAGAGAGTGTCGTCTTTGCCGCGTCCGACGTTTAGACCGGGCTTAACCCGCGTGCCGCGCTGGCGGACGATGATGGTGCCGCCGGGGACCAGTTGTCCGCCGAAAGCCTTAAAGCCAAGCCGCTGCGCGTTGGAGTCGCGACCGTTTCGTGAAGTGCCTTGTCCTTTTTTATGCGCCATAAGTCAGTTTCCGATTTCCAGTGGCCAGTTGCCAGTAAATTCCAAATCTCTTGCCGCCCAAGACTAATTGATCTGCTACTTCTTTTTCTTCTTCGCCGCGGCTTTCTTCGGCGCCGATTTCTTGGCGTGCGCGTGGGTAACGGGCTTGGTCGCCTTCTTGCCCGGCCGCTTTGACGTCTTCGTCTCTACTTCTGCGCCGGCCGCGTGCTCCTGCTTCACTTTCTTCTCTTTTTTCGGAAGCTCGGGAGCCTTGAACGACTGGCCGTCAAAGGCAATCTCGGTGATGCGGACCGCGGTATAGTCCTGCCGGTGTCCGCGGAGCTTCTTGTATTGCTTTTTGCGCTTGTAGTGGAAGACCAGGATCTTGTTGCCGCGTCCCTGCTCGACTACTTCGCCGCTCACGCTCGCCGCCGAACCCGCAGGCACAACGCTGCCGGCCTCGTGGGAAACCGCCAGCACATCTCCGAATTCGACCCGACCGTCTGTGTCGGCTTGTTTTTCGACCCGGATCACATCGCCCGGGGCTACCCGATACTGCTTTCCACCTGCGCGGATCACCGCGTACATAAACTCTCCTTATGCTCTTGCAGGGACGGGGCTTTGCCCTGTCCGCAGCTCGGCAAATACAATCTTGTGCTTGCTGTTTTCCCGCTGCGGCTTCTGACCGGAAACGCGGCGCGGCCCCAGAACGGGTCCGCAAGTACAGGCAAACTCATCTAGTCTATCGTGCGCTGTGGAAATCGGTCAAACGGATGTGTTGGTTGGTCCTGATTTCCGCTAGCCCTTGATGGTGGGAAACCCCGCCGATCCTACCTGCGCAACGTGCTCCTCGGCGAAGTTGGTGACGCGTTCGAGTGCGGCCTGCAGCTTCTGTTGGAACTGTGCCATCTGCGTGTCCATTTGCGCATCACCTGCTGCGGGAACTTGTACCTTGGCGCTGAGCCGCACCAGCGCTTTCGAAAACGGCTTCGGGATCATCAGCGCATCCCAGGTGTTCAGCACCCAGGCATCGCTGAGGGCTACGTAGAATGCCGCCATCGGCACCGCGCTGACCTGCGACAGCAACACAGGGCCCGGCTTGGCCACATATTTCGGGCCGCGTGGACCGTCGATCGTGAACGCGACCGCGGAGCCCTGTTCCAGTTGGCTTCTCAAGCCGAGTAGGGCGGTTGCGCCGCCGCGGCTGCTTGATCCTCGCACTGCGACGAAGCCAAGTTTTTCCAGGGTTCGAGCGATGTATTCGCCGTCGAAGCTGCGGCTTACCATTACTGCGATCCCGGTCCTTCTCCATAGCCATGCGCTCGGGAACACGGCCCGGTGCCAGAAGGAATAGATCATCGGCTTTTCGTAAGTTGCTTCCGGCGGCGAAGGCGGCTCTTCCCACGAGATTGAATAGCGGAGAGTTGGACCGATCAGTGAAATCGCCAGGTAGCTGGCCCAGCTGATGAGCCACAAAGAAATTCTTTGTCCGAGCGAAAATCGGCGCGTTTCCGAAAGGGAGGGCTGCTCAGGCTCGACCGCAGCTGAAGAAGAACTCACGGCGACATTGTAGCTGGGTTAGAAAGGTTTGACTGACGGCTAAGAGCGGACGGCGGCTTTGTTATGCGTCCATATATTTCACGATCCACTCTTTCACCCGTTGCCGCCGCTCGTCGGTGGAGTCAAAGCGAATCCCGAAGCTCTTATTGCTTTTCTTCCAGGTGACGTGGCCGCGCACCCAGACGCGTGGCAGCGTCAGCAAAGAAAACGACACTTCCACCAGGCTCCCTTGTTCTGGCACCTGATTGCCCTTGAGCGACATTCCTCCCGAACTGATCTCCTGGCTGGTGGCGGTCATACGGCCACCGTTGTTCATCACAATGCCAACCTCGGTCATGACAGGGACACGCACGTAGCGGCGGAATTCGTGCAACACCAACATTCGAGTCGAGCGCACCAGCTTCATTGCCGCAGACCGCTCCAAGGGTTCGTGAAACACGGCGTTGAGACACATCTTCGAATAACGCATGGCATCCTGGGCAGTGCCGCCCAGCCCGTAAATGATGATGCGGCTGTTGGAAGCAGATGAACGAGCCAGCTCGATGATGCTGCCGGCTTCTTCTCCCAGGAGCAAAACGCAGGCCTCGAATTTTTCGCGGTGGAGCCGATCGGCGTTTTCGCGCGCAATCGGAACGGTGTCGATTCCAATTTGACGGAAACATTCGGACACCAGTTGGGCAGATGCTTCGGGCAAGTCAAACAACGCGACGCGCGCTGAGGACTTTCGATGGGCGGGGAGGGGGGCGAGAGCGGTACCAGTCGAAGTAGTCATGAGTCCCTAGGGGGTGAACTCCTCTAAAAGCCCATTCTGACGGGCTTTTTGACGGGTGCATAGGTTTCGAAAGGACCTAGCCCCTGTCCCAAAGGGCCATTACGGAAGTTGTACCTGGACCCGTCACTTCTACGCCCCTTCGTTTCTTGGTGTGAGAGGCTGGGCTTGGCCCGTTCTTTTTGGACGCGGCGGGAGACGCGGCAAGCCGCGTCTCTACGGGTGAATCGGATGCGCGTTCAGGTAAGATGTTGCCATTGTTGTATCTTGCATCGTGAGCCGCAGTCAAAAAAATGATCACTCTGAACGACATCCAAACGGCCCTGCGCCGCATTCGCAGCTCCATCTACCTTTCGCCCTGCGCGCGTTCGGAGACGTTTTCTGAGTCCACCGCCAACCAGGTCTATTTGAAGCTCGACAATCTGCAGCGAACGGGCGCATTCAAAGAGCGCGGCGCGCTGAACAAGTTGCTCTCGCTTACCGCGGAAGAACGCGCCCAGGGGGTGATTGCGGCTTCGGCCGGAAATCACGCACAAGGGGTGGCCTACCACGCCGGCAAGCTCGGCATCCGCGCGCAGATTTGCATGCCCCTGACTACGCCGCTCATCAAGGTCTCGGCCACGCGCGGTTACGGCGCGGATGTGGTGCTGCACGGCGCCAACTACGACGAAGCTTACGAAGAGTCCGTTCGCCGCAGCCAGGCTGAGCATCTCACCTTTGTTCATGCTTTCGATGACGACGCCGTCATTGCCGGACAGGGCACCATCGGCCTGGAGCTCTTGCAGCAGCATCCAGACCTCGAAGCTGTGGTTGTTCCGATCGGAGGTGGCGGGTTGATTGGTGGCATCGCCTGCGCGCTGAAAGAGTCGGACCCTAAAATTCAGGTTTTTGGGGTGCAGCCTTCGCGCCTGCCTTCCATGAAAGTTGCTGTCGCCGAAGGCAAACCCGTGACTCTTATGGCGGCCTCGACGATCGCCGATGGGATCGCTGTGCGACGCGCCGGCGAACGCACGCTGCCGCTGGTCCAGAAGTACGTGGACGACATCGTTACCGTCGAAGAAGAAGAAATCGCCAATGCCATCCTGCTGCTGCTGGAGCGCGAAAAAACTTTGGCTGAGGGCGCGGGCGCGGCTGCCCTCGCGGCCCTCGTCAATCGCAAACTGCCTCTGGTCGGAAAGAAGGTTGCCGTGCTCGTATGCGGTGGAAACATCGATGTCACGCTGCTTTCACGCATCATCGAGCGCGGCTTGGTGAAAGATGGACGCCTGGTGCGCCTGCGCGTTCACCTGCCCGACTATCCCGGAGCGCTCAATCGCCTTACATCAATTCTGGCGCAGCATCGCGCTAATATCGTCGAGACCGACTACGACCGCGCTTACCACGGCGTGGGACTGGGGGAGACCGCCATTGAGATCACGATGGAAACTCGGGGGCCTGACCATATTGCGGAAATCATCTCGGCGCTGGGCGCGGCTGGGTATACGCAGGAACGCGTGCTGTAGAGCTTTTTCACCGCCGCGACGCCGAGTTGGCGAGGAAAACCAAAATCTTTACCACAGGCGGCACTGGGTTACACAGGGGAACCCATCGAAATTGTGAGACATCACTCAAACTGCTTTCGGAATCTCTCCAACTGATCTTTTACTTCGGAGACTTCCCTCCGCAGTTCCGTAACCTCTTCCTCCAGCCGCGCGATGCGCTCTGCATCTGCCGGGTTGTGGTCAACCGTCGCGATCGTCTGCGACGGCGCTTCTAGTTCCACCACGTCTCCGGCAAACAGATGCGCATATCGAGATTCCTTCGTGCCGGGCTGGCGCGGCAGCACCTTCGCCAGAGGTGGCTCCCGCTGTATCAGCTTTTGCAATGCTGATTGCACATCCTCGAGCGCTTCGAAGCGGTGCATGCGATCGGCGCGTCCGCGGAGTTCGCCGGGCGTCTGCGGGCCGCGAAGCAGGAGCACGCACAGCACCGCAATCTCCGCGCGCGTGAAGTTGAACACCTCCTGCAACCGCTGCTCGTACTTGGTTACGCGGCTGTCGGCCCCGCGTGCGGGTCCTGCCATGCGCTGCTGCTGCAGACCATCTAGTGCGTCGCGTACCGTGTCTTCGTCCAACTGCATCACCGGATCGCGGTTGGTTTTCTGGTTGCACGCGTTCACCAGCGCGTTCAGGGACAGGGGATAGTACTCCGGCGTGGTGATGTCTTTTTCGATCAGTGAGCCGAGCACGCGAACTTCGGTTTCCGTCAGTCTGAATTCCATGAGTTCTTTAACCGCTTCGATTGTATAGAAACAGCCAAGGTCAAAGGCCGCGGACAGGAGTGTCCGCGCCACACAATCAACCACCGGCAAGGCACGGTATACTCAATAGTTTGTCGCGTACACGTATGAGTGAACAGGCAGCAACACGTCGGGTCCCAATTGACGAACTCGTTCGTGAGCTCCACGCGCTTTCCGCATCTGCCTTCGATAACACCGAGGAGATCAGATTATTGCTTGAGAAAATGCCGGTTGAAGAAGCCAGCCTCGCACCCTATTTATGCTGGGACCGGCAGCACTATACGCGCAACCTGGTCGACAAGACGGAGCTCTACGAACTGGTCGCCGTCTGCTGGGAGGTTGGGCAGGGCAGTTCGGTGCACAATCATCGCGACCAGAATTGCTGGATGGCGGCGCCGATAGGAAATCTGCTGGTGGAGAATTTTCATGTCGGATTTCAGGATATCGAGGCAGGCAAGTGCCGGCTGGTGGCATCTAACACGGTGAAGTTGACGGCGGCGAATCCGTGCGCGGTCGATCCGCGGGAGCCGGTACACCGGGTGGTGAATCCGCGGGAAGCGAACCAGCGCGCGGTGACGCTGCACGTCTATTCGCGGCCCTTTGATACCTGCGTGGTCTATTCGCCCGAGCAGGGAACATGCGGAAACATCCGGCTTCACTACAATACGGCATTCGGGAAAACAGTGGCCGGGGGCCAGTAGCCAGCGGCCAGTGAGGCTGCAAGTGAGGCGCTTCCGGAATTGCAACTACTGACAACTGTGTACTGGCAACTGCATTTCAAGGAGGAATCGTGAGGAAATACCTGGGAGTTTTGGCTGGCGGGGCTGCGCTGTGTGTCATGTCGTGGGCGCAGGCTCCAGCGCAAACGCCTGCGCCTGCTCCGGCTCAAGCCCCAGCTGCGGCTCCCGATCAAACGCCAGCCCAGGCTCCACCGCCCCAGCCGGCTACGATTCCAACTCCAACGGAAAAACCCGCGGCCCCTGCTCTACAGTACCCGCGCTTCGAACTGTTTGCCGGCGGCACGTACGCCGAGGCCGGTCTTTTCAACGCCGGGCACTGGGCGGGATTGTACGGCTGGGACACTTCTCTGGGGTTGAACGCAACCCGTTGGATAGGGGTGGTGGTGGAGGGCGGCCAATACTTCGGAACCTCAAAGATCCCGAGCAATTCGCCGGCGCCGTTTCCAAGTGGTCAGTTCTACGAGCCATCGCCATCTCCCACGTTCGACGTGGCGACTCGGGAGTACAACTTTCTTTTCGGGCTTCAATTTTTCCGGCGCAAGCATGAGAGCTGGACGCCGTTTGGCGAACTCCTGTACGGACATCAGGGCACACGCGGGGTGGCGACCCCTCTAACGGGTGCTCTCGTCACGGAAGTCGGCACTGGCCGGGCGCTGGTGGCTGGCGGCGGCCTCGACCGCAAAATCAATCAACGTTTCGCCTTGCGGTTCAAGGCCGATTACTTTCAGACCGGCACCGCGTTTCCGGGTGAACCAAAGCAGAAGCAGGATAACTTCCGGTTCTCGGTGGGCATTGTCATCCGCAGCGTGCACAAAAAGAAGCGCACGCTTGAGGACGAAAATCAGATCGCACCGTAAGGAGTCGTTGGTCGCTAGTCGTTGGTCGTTGGCAAAACACGGCCTTTCTCCAATGCACCCAACGCAGCGTTCTGGAACAACTAACCACCGGCGACTGCAACCTACGGGCGGCGCAGCAAATCGCTTAGGGGCTCGGCTTTGGCTCGCAGTTCGTCGGCGAAATCGGCGCCTTTTTCAACCGCTTCCTCGAAGCGGTCTTTGGCCTCGTCAGTCCAGTCAGAGACGGTTTCCAGGGCGCCGTCGTAGGACCGCCGCAGGTCTTTCCGCAACTGCCGACCACTCTTCGGGGCGAGCAACAGACCGACGGCAGCACCGACGCCAAGCCCAATCAGCAGAAACGTGACTGCGGTGCCGACTGTACTTTCCGAACTTTCGTATTTTCCAATGCGCATAGGGACCTCCACACTCTCCATACTGACAGACGGGGCAAGCCCCGTCCCTACATTGTTATTCTAGACCCACAACCGCCGACAGGTCTCCCGCGCCAGAATGTGTCAGGATTTGGCAGCACGGGCCGCCCTGTTGTTGCAACGAGAAAATGTCGTATTAACTGCAACGAGACTTTGTCACCCCCTATCGATTAAGTAACGGCCGCCAAAGCGGGGCGGCCGGAGAGA
>Ga0209448_10000439_pt1 | contig 13999 bp, 15 predicted proteins | sample BogFormECP14_OM2_FD_188245 | JGI IMG/M metagenome (GOLD analysis project Ga0209448, IMG submission 188245) | Bog forest soil microbial communities from Calvert Island, British Columbia, Canada - ECP14_OM2 (SPAdes) (version 2) | ecosystem: Environmental > Aquatic > Freshwater > Wetlands > Bog ... | reverse complement strand
GGAGGTCCCCAGTGACTAGCGGACGAACCCCTCTCATTGAGGGGGCTCGACTTCTTACCGACAATGGCACCGCTGTCGTGGTGGCGGTGTTGGCAGCTGGCGTGCAACTACGCGACTCGCTCGGTGACGTGGCGCATGTCAGTTGGACCGAACTCAACACAGTTCGTTCCATCGCCGATGGCCACGTTGCCGCGCTCACCGAGCCGCTACAACCGATGTGGGATGGCCTCGAGGAGGACATCCGCAACGTCGCACTGACGAGGCTTGAAGTCGTCCAAGAAATACTGACTGGCTACCGCGACGGACATCGCGCATTCGCGCGCGAAGATGAACCGCGGCCCCCCTTTGGTCCTGGGTTTGGAGCTTCCGAATCCAAGCGATGCACCGAGATGGCCAAACAACTAGATTTCGAGGCTCAGTTCGATCACAGACTGCAGCGCCGAGTGCACGACGGAGAGATTCAATCGGCCGGCCATAGCCCGAACACGATCAGAAGCTGGGTACGCGGATTCAAAGAGCGCGGGCTGCTAGCTCTGGTCGATGGCCGCAGTATCCGCGCAAGCAAGTCGTGGGACCTCATCGACGAGCGGTACCGCAACATGGCTACCCAAGTAATCAACACCCTCGACGGAGACCGATCCACCCTTTCAATCCAAGAACTCGACCGCCGCACCCGAGTCCAACTGAAAGACAACGGTGTTGGCGATCTTAGAACACCGCAGCGAATCACCCGAGAGTATTTGTCGGCGCTGAAACGCGAGAAAGGTGCCACCACACGCGCGCAGCGCAGCCGCAAACTGCGGACCGTCTCCGGAACAAAGCACTACCCTGCCATCCGTCCGGGCCAAGTAGTCGCCATCGACGCCACCCGTGCCGACAACCTCGTGTTCGATCCTCTGAGCGGCCGAGCGTACAGCGTTGAGATCCTCACAGCCATTGACGTCGCGACCCGGGTGGTCCTTGCGATACGTGTCGTGCCGATGAGCGCCAATGGCATCGAGGCGGGACTGTTGATCTATGACGTTTGCCGCCCCTTCTCCCTCGCCGTCGAGGGCACCTCTATCAGAGAATGGAGGTGGGTGGGCCTGCCGCAGCAACTCGACTTTTCGCAAGTGACGATACGTACCGGCCGGCGCCTCGTGGCACCGGACTTCTCGACTTTGCAAGGTAATCATGAAATCCCCTCTGTTCTCCCGGATGCGGTCCGGTGTGATCACGGCCCGATCTTTGTGTCTCGAGACTTTCGTGCACTACTGGAGAGTCTCGGGATTGACTTGTTGCTGAATCGAGGCGGCAAGGCGAACGACAACCCGCATGTCGAGCGTTGGCACGAAACAATTCAGCGGGGATTACAGCAGATTCCCGGATACAAGGGCCGTAACGTTTCCGAGCGCGGCCGGCTTGTCAGCGAGGAGCCGTTGCTCACAGCGCCACAACTGCAACAGCACCTGCGGCGCTTCATCGCTTTGGACTACCACCGGAGCCGGCATACCGGCTTGGTTCTGCCGGGGGAGCCAACGGCGCGATTGAGTCCGCTGGAAATGTGGGACGCCATGACTGAGCTGACTGGCCGGATCGACGTCCCGCAGCAGGCGGACCTGATCTATCAGTTCCTGCCTGTCAGGTGGGGCACGATCGACCATGCTGGGGTCGAATTCAAGGATATGGTCTACGATTCGACGATCCTGGACCCCTATCGTTCGGTGGTGAGCGGGTACTTCCGAGCAGCAGACAATAAGGCACCGTTCTTCGTCGATCCTCAAGACTTGTCCCGCATTTGGTTCCACGATCCTCAGTTGGACAGGGTCGTGCCTATCGAATGGCGTGGCGCCTACAGAACGGACGCGCCGATGACCGAGGCAATCGTCAACGAGGTGCGGAAAAGAATCCGACGCCGCGGCGGCAACAGTGTGTTGACGCGCAATTCGGCCACACGCCAGATCCTCGAGGAACTCACACAACTGACGCAGACGCCGGCGCAGCCAGAGTTGAAAAGGAAACTGTCTGCCGCCGGATTGCGCGTCGAGCAGGCGCGTATCGATCACGGCGAGGCACAGCAAGCCCAAGATGCGGCGAAACCGGCCCAACCGGCTGGACGACGCGCGCCATCGACGCGGCGAGAGTGGCCCAACCTTCTTGAGGACGACTAGATCGTGGATTCGCAGTTATGGCATGACTATTGCACGGCAAGAGTGCCGGAGGAGCCGCCCCGGGCGACGGTGCGGCAGTGGAACGCAATGCCCGATCAACAGCGTGAAGGCCACGTCGCTCAACTGAGCAGCTGGCTGGCGAACCTGTTTGTACAGACTGATGAACTCAGCGCGATCGCCGCCGCGATGTCAAACACCGTGCAAGTCAATGCGTATTCACCGCCGGGGGCCAAACGTGTGCCAGCACTGACAGGAGAAAACTTCGTCGGAAAAAGCACCCTCATGATGAGGTGGGCGCGGACCCGATACAACGAATGGACAGCTGGTGCAGATCGCGATGCGCGCGGTCGGCCCGTCATCTATCCCGCCCGTGACTGCGAAGCTGATCTGTGCCCGGTGGTCTGGATCGATCTGCCGGCCGCTGCCCTGATCAAGGATGTCGATGGCACGATCCTCACTTTTTTCAACCTTCCTAGCGACGGAGTCAAGCGCGAGGTGTCCAGGTCCGCCGTGAACGCCGTGCAACGCCATCGAACCCGCGTCGTCGTGGTCGACGATGTCCACTTGCTCAAGACAAACTGGAAAGGCGGACGTGACGTGCTCGATCACGTCAAGCATCTCAACACCGAACTTGGACAAGTCGGCGTCACCCTGATCTTGGTTGGCGCTAACCTCGACGGCGGCGACTTGGTGAACGATCCGCAGATCGCCGCAAGGCTCAAGCTGCGGCGGTTCACCCCGTATACGATAGGCAACACTGCCGAAATGCGCACTTGGCAGGCCATCGTGTATCAACTCGAAACGCAACTGTTGCCGCACTTGCCGAGGGGCAAGCCGGGAATGCTGTTCACGAAGCTCGCCGGCGAGCTGTGGCACCGCACGCAGGGCTATCTTGGTGACCTAACACCGCTGGTCGGTGGTGCAGCGCTTGCTGCGATCAATGACGGCACGTTCAAGATCCTGCTCAAACACCTCGACAGTGTGGAGCTAAGCGAACGAGCCGAGCGCGAACGCCACGAAGCGCAGGCGACACACCACCGGACGAAAGCCGTTAAGCCACAGCCCGCCTGAATTCCGCACTACATCCAGCAAGACGATGACGCGGCGTGCGGGTAAGTTCAGTCGGGCAAACCCGACAGTGCGATCGAACGTAGCGCATCTTGCGCCGATGACGGGAGCCGATCACGGAACGCGCGGTAGGCCACCTTCGCCGCACGCGGAGGCGGCCCGCCCCAGGCCGGACTCGTGTCGAGTGAGCCCTGGGCCGCGTCGCACCACATCCAGGTAACGGCAGATGGAAGCGAACTGTGCCGCCGAGCCGGTGACATCGATATGCGCCACGATTCGTACCACGCCGACGAGCCCTGTGCGAGGGCTCGCACGCGGGACTCGCGTTGTCGAAAGTTGCGATCATAAGGCAACACGCGTTTCGCACGTTCCACAGCGTCAGCTAATGTGGTTGGAGTGACCCGCATTCGGTTGCTGGCTGCACGCGCCGTGCGTATGCCAATCGCCGGGTCCAAGCCGATGTGCGCGGCAGCATCAGACCAATTGGTGCTAGCCGTCACTGTTCGCACCACGCAGAGTGACACGTACAGCCGACCTGTCCACTCGTAACCGCCCAACATTTCGCGGAAGTACTCACGGTAGATGTCGACGTCAATCAGCTGCGGGATGGCCGTGGTCGGCAGCGTCGGATCGCTGCGCATGCGATCGAGACGGCGGCCGACGTGATGGCGTTCTGCAACCGCAGCGTCGACGAGACGCTCCATTGTCGCGGTGCGCGTCGTTCGGTTGAGCAGCCAGCCGCGGGGCCCATTGCCGACGTCGGCAATCAGGCTCAACCACCGCGACAGGCGAATTGCCGCCTCGTCGGCGCCTATCTCGCAGAGGATCCCGTGGGATTCAGCGAGGACCTGCCCGCGCGCGAGCGCGCTCTGCGGAGGACTAATACCCCAGCGCGGTCCACGGCATTGCGTGGTTCGCTGGATTGCCTCAACATGCATGTCGCCAGCCCAATCCACAAGGAACGTCGTTCCTTGCCGAGACAGCAGATGAAGCAACAGCGTTGCGAGGTGGCGCAATTCGGCGAGATAGGTTTGCGGATCCGATTGCCTGCCCAGCATTCTGACCGGTTGTCTCGCTAGTGCTCGCCTGACCACACACGCTGCGTCAACAACCGACTCCGCTGCTGCCTCAACTGAGTGGGCTATGACCGGATGCTGACATGGGTCTCGAAGGCCGACCGGGTTTCCACACGGCTGTTCGTGGCCGAGTTGCGGCCGCAGAGGTGAGTGTCGGCGCGTACGAAACCGCATGCCGCAACCGGTACACCTGGTGGTCAGAAAGACTCCGTGCTTTACGCACACAGCGACGATGGGCAGTCGCCATTCCACGCGCCAGATCCCGTCGTGGGCCAGGCACAGTGGACAGGCTTGAGAACCGAACGGCGGAAACCAGCCCTGTGTCACGACCTGTCGGAAGCTATGGCGCTGACATGGATCGAGACCGTCCAATCGTAGAGGAAGGCCATCGCCAAACCGCATCAACGTGGCACCCTCGAGCGACGGTATCCGCATTCCACCCAACCTGGCGATCCTGGCCGTGATCGCAGGGTCTGGTTTGACCACCAAGAACGCCGACGAAGGCGCTCGCCCTTCTTCTGGTCTCGTCAGCAGACGCATCATTTGCGGCGGCGGCAGTTCGTTCGCGAGCGCAAGTCGCTCCAGATAGCAATCAAGCGCCTCATCCGAAGCGATCGCTATCCGACTCGGCAGTAGTTCGCGCCCCCGGAGTGCCGCTGTCATGGCGAGGGACGAGTTGACGTCACAACGGGCAACGCTGAAACTGCCCTGGCCCGTCGCGAGTGTCGGCTGGATCGACAAGGCCGACGACCGCCAGGAGGTCGCTCCGAGTGGTGTCGGCTCCGCGAACCGTCTCGCGCCACGGGGCTAGTGCGGCGTGTCTGAAGTCGTTTTACAGTGAGGGTTTGGGATAATCATGCATGCGAATTGCTCCGCTGGGATTGCGCGACGGTGACCGGGAGATGTTGGTGTCGTTGACGCGGTCGTCGACGGTGACGGCCGGTTCGGCGCAACGGGCCCGGATTGTGTTGCTCGCCGCCGATGGGGTGTCCAACACCGAGATCGCCTGCCGCACAGGGGTGTCACGTCCAACCGTGATCGCGTGGCGGGCGCGCTATGAGGAGTCCGGGATGGGCGGGCTGATCGACCGGCCCCGCTCGGGTCGTCCGCGCCGGCTTGATCACGGTGAGATCGTCTCGTCCACGCTCAAGCCGCCGCCACCGAAACTGGCAGTCACGCATTGGAGTTCACGCCTGCTGGCCGATCACCTGGGGATCAGTTTCTCCGCGGTGGCCAAGGCGTGGCGCGAGTACGGGATAGCGCCGTGGCGCTCTGAGACGTTCAAATTCTCCACCGACCCCGAACTGGTCGCCAAAGTCACCGACGTCGTGGGCCTATACCTGGAGCCGCCCGAGAACGCCGTCGTGTTGTGCGTCGATGAGAAAAGCCAGATCCAGGCCTTGGACCGCACCCAGCCGATGCTGCCGATGCAACCCGGCCTACCTGAGCGGCGCACCCACGACTACGTCCGCCACGGCACCACCACGTTGTTCGCCGCCTTAGAGATCGCGACCGGCCAGGTCACCGGCATCTGCCAGGACCGCCACCGCCATCAGGAATTCCTGCGATTCCTCAAACACGTCGCCCGCGCCTACCCCGACCAGCAGCTGCACCTGGTGATGGACAATTACGCGGCCCACAAACGCGTCGAGATCCGCGACTGGCTCGCCGCCAACCCGCGCATCCACGTCCACTACACCCCGACCTCAGCCTCCTGGCTCAACCTCGTCGAGGTCTGGTTCGGCATCATCGAACGCCAAGCCATCCACCGCGGCACCTTCGGCAACGTCCGCGAACTCACCACCGCCATCAAGAAGTTCATCGCCGGCTGGAACGACCGGGCCCACCCATTCGTCTGGACCAAAACAGCCGACCAAATTCTCAAGAAAGCAAACCGTCAACCAACTTCAAACACGGACCACTAGGCCCTCATTAGTCCGCGGGGGGAGCCGTAACGGCTGGATGCAAATGCCCCGGTCATGTTGCATCGGGGGCCAAGAAGCGGCTGATCGCGGACACAATTCAAGAATGCCCTACTAGTAGGGCTGACTTCTAGTTTTCCGGCATGAGTACTGGACTACATGCCGACGCGTCCCAGCCAGAACGACCCCAAGCGCGTGGTCGCGTGGGAGCGTCGGCGACGGATGGTCGGGACGCGGATCCAAGGCTTGCGAATCGAACGCGGCTTGACTCAGGAACAGTTGGCGCTGCTCTCCGGGCTGTCGCGCAACGTGCTCATGGATGTCGAGCATGGTCGCCGAGGCATCTTGCATGAGAGGCTCTTCGACATTGCGAAGGCGCTCGGCGTTTCGGCCGCCGATCTCCTAGAGGGCATTCGCTGAGAAGCGGCAAGCGTTCCAGACGTTGGGCCCGGCGACCTAAAGGCTCGATGTAAATCGGTCCAACGCCAGTAGATACGTGTTTCTGTCGTGGAAGTCGCGCTCGACACGACCCCACGGTCGTGCGTAAGCGGGAATGGTCAGACGCCCTACTAGTAGTACTATCCAGGTAGCTGTGGAGGCCAAACCGTAGGAGCCAAGGTTGGAGAAGCGTGGGAGCAGGTCTGAGACTCGACAGCGTCGAGAGACCAAACCTGCGGCCGCTGGCCTCGGAACAGCAAGTGTACCGCGTGCTTGCGGACTAGGCGGGACAGCGCAACGTCCAGGCCGGGATGCTTGAGACCATACGGCTACAGCTTGATCTTGTTCCGCGCTACAGAGACGCAGTCAACCGACGAAGGGCCGCCACAATGGGCGAAGCGAGGCGAAAGCGGAACGGCACCGGACACAGTTTCAGCGATCCGCTGCAGAGGATCCGGCCCATTGCAGTCGCGGCCGAAGCTGTCAGTGGCGTCCGGTTGCCAACAGTTGATCTCGATCAACTGCTGCTCAACCGTGGTTGGATAGCAGTCGATCGTGGAGATGGGCATGCCATGTACGACTGACCGCCGTCGGCTCCAAGCTCAGAGCACGAAATCACGTACCTGATCGTTGACTCGTGCGGGAAATATGGGCCGCCCTACCGCGTATCTGTCGTGGACGGCGAGCGGTTTATGTACGCCGTAGCCTCTCATCTCGTCGCTGACCTGGACATGATCGAGGAAAGCCGATGCACCAGTTGTGACCCTGTCCGTTCCTTCTAGAAGTAGTTGCATGAAGCGCAGAAAGGTCACCGACGCCAGTTCGGCGGCAGAACGGCCGCCCCGAGCCCGTCGACCATCCGTCAATGTTCCCACCTTGGTTAAAGTCACGGAGTCATTGTCTTGACGGTCCGCGCCGAGTTCAACGACGCCGCGCAGTTGCTACGCGCCATCCTCAAGGCACATGACGCCTTTGAGCCGCCCGATCCCCAGACCCTCCCCCTGCCGAACCTGGACGTCCCGCACGATGCCCCACTTTTGCGAATCTGGATTGCGCTCACCATTGCAATCAATACCGTGTCGGCCAACACGACACTCCGCCGCCGAGCTCAATGGAAGGACCAAAGACAGCGACTGAGCACTTGGCTACACGATTTAGAAAAGATCAACCACCTCACAGAAGACAATGCCGCCCACTCGACAGCAAACCTGGCAAGCCGCACTATTCAAAGCGCCAGCGAACTACTTTCAAATGCTCAGGCGGAGACTGCCGAGGATGCCGTAACCACGCACGCATTGACCCAGGTGGTCTGGCAACTTTCCGCGGTGTTGGAACGCATCGGCACCCGGCTCGAGCCGATCCTTCGGACCATGTCAGCATCCAGCAACGCTTCAACCGACGCGACCGCATGGCGACGCCTTCCAGCCAAGGTGCAGGCCGAGCTTAAGCACGAGCAAGCACAGACGTACCGGCATCTAAGCGCCTTACTGAAGACGACCCTCGAACTGGACCCGGAGCTCGCTACGATGTCGGTCACGAAGTTCGTCCGCAGCTACGGCCCAAGGCGGTTTGGGCGGACGCGGCGGCACTCATCGCCGCTTGCTGCTATGCCGACCGAGTACAGGTCAGCCCGACCGACGTAAGGAGTTGGTGGACTGGACTGGCCTAGTCGAGGCCGAGTACGGCCCGAAGCGCGGTGTCGACGGCCCGCATGTCGGCGTGCTCAAGATGACCGGCGAACTCCCCAAGCCGGATCTCGGGGTCAATCACCGTCAGTTGTTCGACCATCACACGGGTCTTGGTGCCGTGGATCTCGATCTCCGGCCGAAATGATGCCGCTCGCCGACCTGTCGACGTCGGCGCGATCAGCCACGTGGAAAGCGGCAGATCATCGGATTGCACCACGACCGCATAGCGCGTCCCGGCTTGCTCATGCCCGCGGACGTCCTTAGGCGCTTTCAGCCGGTAAAGGTCACCACGCACGGATGGCATCCATCTCGGCGGCCAACTCGCGCGATGCGGCGACGTCTTCGGGGTCGTTGCGCAGCGCATCGGCCTCGGCCCGCAGCCGAGCCCGCCGCTGCGCGCGCTCGGCCTCCAGAATCGCAGTACGCGCGGCCTCTGACCGCGACCGCCCGCCGCTCGTCAAAGCGGCCAAAGCCTTCTCCACCTCAGGATCAGTGCGAATTGTAAGCGTGCCCATATTGCATATTGTAATACCAAACGTGCGCTCGCCTGGCTGGCGGATCGCAACCTCGACCGCAACTGGGAGATCATGGCCCACCCGGTAGCCACCATCACCGCGCCGGCGCTGCTCATCGCCGGAACCGCCGACCCGGTGCTGGCTATCACCCGCGTGACCGGGCCACCGAAGTCGTCACCGGCTCATACCGCGAGGTGATCATCGACAGTGCGGGACACTGGCTGCAGCAGGAACGCCCCGGCGAGGTCTCGGGGCAATCAGATCCGGTCTCAGATTCTGTAGAGCGTTTGGCGTGTTACGCATTTAGTGCGAGCACGTCACGGACTGCCGCGATGGTCACGTAGGGCCGTTCGAACGGTAGCCACTGGTGGGTGGCGCCGTCAGCGGGAAGGAATTTTCCTTGGGGAAACCGCGCGGCGAGTGCGCGATGAGCTGTATCGAGTTCGGCCAGTTCTGATGGCCACCGGGGCCGTGGCTGCGTTAATCAAGCAGTGCGCGGGAGGAGCCGTAGAGCAATTTGCAGCGGCCATTTCGACGACCAGCGGCTAGCAAGGAATCGCGATGATCGGACGCACGATACTGCTGTCAGTATGTTCAGGCGGTGGGGGCGCGTTGGGCACCGACGCGATGGGGCGGTGGGCGCGGATCCACGCCGCGAGCTTGGGGCGCAGGTAGATACTCTGGCGGGCTATCTTAGCTCGGCCGACCACGCCGCCGATGATGCTCTCGGCGTGCTCGGCGACGCATGTGGGCGTGTGTCCGCCTGTTGCCTGAGTCTTTTGGAAGTGGCGCGGCGTCGAGGAAAGCACTTGACCGCAACTAAATGGTGGCCGCCGGGAGGTTACCGTGCAGGCAGGCGGGTTCCGCAGGCTGGGCACCAGCTGATCTCGGTGCCCAGCAATACTTCGATCCACGACAGATCCTCGTGGTGCAGCGTGCATGCCTGGCGGCCCAGATGGATTCGGATGGTGTCGACGATGAACTGTGCCCGCTCAACTGGTGTGGTGCCGTAACCGTCGTCATCGGTTGTGCCGTGGGCGATTACGTCTCCTTCGTCTAACTCCGTTTCCTTGTATCGGGCTGCACCATTGCTGTCGGTGCCGGCGAGCGTGCGGGCGAAGTGGCCACTGGGCCGAAGGTCGAGCTCGATGCGCCACTGGCCATGGCGCTCGCGGAAGGAGAAGCTGTGGCCGTCCATTTCTCCGCGCCACTGTTCAGGTGCAAAGCCGCCGTGGCTGTGCACGATGACGTTCTGCTGGACCGCTAGCCAGGCCTGTAGGTCGGCTTCGGCGGCCTGCTCGTCGGCCGTGATCTGCTGGCCTTCGGGCGATTCCCAGAACGCTTTCATGTTGTTGCGCCATTCGTCCCATGTGCGGCGGCGATCCTGGGGGGTGCGGGCGCATGTGCAGGCAAATCCGTAATCGTGGAGGTCGGTTTCGGGTAGCCGGGGGTGGCAGGAGCACCAGCAGCGTTCGCCGCTGTCGATGTAGCGCCAGACGGTGAGTGCATCCAGGGCTAGGTCCGCGAGCACGTCGGGTTCGGGGGAGCCGCGCAGGTCGAACACCGTGGCCAGGTGGTCGCGGTAGCGGCGGCGCGCCTCGGTGCGGGCACGCTCGAGCCGCTCTCGGGCCTCGGCGGCCCCGGGAGCGTTGGAGAAGTCGACCACATAGATCTCCTCCGGTTCCTCGTCCACGATGTCGAGGATGGCATGAGCGCGCCTGTCGTGTCGCATGAATTTCGGGGCTAGCCGCCGCTGCGGGGACGTCAAGCAATTCCAGCGCGAGACCCAAAGCGCGAAGCGCTGATCTGGCTGGGCGGCCGTGGAATCGGCGTCGGCCGCAAAACAAGTTGACTACGGCCCGGCCGGGTGCGATTCTGTTCGACTGCCCTGTTCCCGGAATGACGATGAGGCGATGAACCTAACCGACGACGAATTGACCGATCTGACCGCCGAGCTGACCGGCGGCGCTGACACCCATCGCCGACCCATCACCGACGTCAACGCCTGGCTGGATGGCCTGGACCGCGGTGTGCGCCCGGCGCTGCGCGCACTGGGCGAGCTGCTGGTCGGCGTCGCCGAGTGCGACAGCACCACGCGCACCGAAAGTGCCGAGAGGTTCACCGCCCGCTGCCTGGGGGTGGCGCACTGCGGGCACCTGCTCGATGAGGAACGCGACCTCAACCCGGTGTCGCGATTCACCTTCGCGCTGGCGCTGGCCGAATGGATCGATGAGCACACCCATGTCTGCGAGATCGGTCCGGGCGAATACACCAACCCGCCGAAGTGGACGCAGATTGAGATCGGCGGGCAGCGCTACCGCCACCCGCTGTGTTTGCGTGTGCACTTTCCCGCCGGGACGCTGCTCGAGGACGCCGGATGTGTCATCGGTATCGAGGGACGCGAGAGTGTCATGCAGTCGGCCGGGGTGAGCGCCTATGTGACGCCGGAGCACCAGGACCGCGCCCGCGCAGCGCTGGACCGCCTCGCTGAACGCGCCAACGCGCTCAACCCGTACCGGGGCCGGGCGGTGCGCGCCACCTACACTCTCGGGCTGAGCTTGACCGTCATCGACCTGCCCTCGACCGCGGCGCGTGAGAACGTCATCGTCAGCGACCAGGTGTGGACTGAGGTCGACCTCGGTGTGAGTGCTGTGCGCGACCGTCACGACCTGCTCAACGCGCACAGCCTCGGTGCGCGGCGCGGTGTGCTGCTGTGCGGCCCACCTGGTACCGGCAAGTCGGCGGTCAGCGCGGTCGTGGCCAAAGAGGTCGTCGGGGAATTCACCGTCATCTACGTCGAGGCCAAGGCCGGTGCCCAACTGCTGAGCGCCGTGGTGGAGGAGGCCCAACGCCTCGGCGGTCCGGTGCTGCTCGTGCTCGAGGACGTCGACCTGTGGTGTCGGGACCGCACCACCGGCGGCGGGGGACTGTCGGAGCTGTTGCAGGCCATGGACATCCAACCCGATGCCCGCATCCTGACGCTGGCCTCCAGCAACGACGCCTCCACGCTGGACAAGGCAGCCATCCGCACCGGGCGGTTCGACTCCATCGTCGAGGTCGGCTACCCCAACCGAACCGATGCTGCCCGCATCCTGGCGGCGCTTGTGCGAGACCTGCCCGGTGGGCCCGCCGTCGACACCGCGGCGGTGGTGGCCGAGCTGCCCGAGAACACCAGCGGCAGCGACATCCGCGAAATCGTCCGCCGCGCCGTACTAGCCGCTGACGCCGGAAACGTCAGCACGGCGGCGCTGCTGGCCGAGGTCGGCAGCCGGCGCTACCGCCCTACGGTCTCGGCCGGGATGTATCTGTGATGACCGATCACAACGATTTCCCCGAACTCACCGACGCGCAGAACGGGCGGCGACAGGCCCACCGTCGGTCACCATCACCACACGGTCGGCGACCGGAAACAACCGGTCCCATCCTTATGGCAAAAGGGTGGTCCCATCTTTTGGATACTGAGGACATGCGGCGGCGCTGCGCAGCGCACGGCCAGTGGCTGCAGGAACACCCGGAGGCCGCCGCATTCAGTGAGGCCTGGGCCGACCGGAATCTTGAAGACTTACCGCAGCGATGAGGCCGTCTGCTCGGCGTCGGCAGGGCTTTGTGCACGGCAGCTGCATGAAGGCGCTGTGACGTTAAAACGGGTATACGAGTTCTTGGAGTGCAGGGTAGGTGTAGTAGTCGTCGTCCGGTGCAACTTGTTCGGAGACCCGGCCGTAAGAAGCCCTGAAATTCGGCCAGCCTGGAACACCCGAGTTGTTCTGTCCTCGTGAAAAGGTTTACAGCTGTATCGTGGTGCGAAATATTTTGACTGACAACGGATCCTGCTACCGATCACACGACTTCCGCGATGCGCTCGGCGACATCGAGCACCGTCGCACCCGACCATATCGGCCACAGACCAACGGCAAGGTAGAGAGATTTCACCGCACCCTGGCAGACGAATGGGCCTACGCCAGGCTCTACCGCAGCGACAGCCAACGCTGCGACGAGTTCCCCATCTGCCTCCACACCTGCAATCATCACCGCGGCCACACCGCGCTCGGCGGCCAACCACCCGCCACCCGCGTACCTAACCTCTCAGGTCAGTACAGCTAGCGGGCGTCAGAGAGGTGGCCGGTGACCGCAGACGATGAGCTCGACCATTTGCTCCGTGAGAAGTTCGGGCTGCGCCGCGCCGACATGCTTGCCGCCCTGCGGACCATGCCGGCCATCCACCCGTGGGCCGCGCAGCTGGCGCCCGAGGAAGCCCGACTGCTCGACCAGGCGGGGTTCATCGAGGATCCCGACGCCTACGCCGCTGTCGCCGCCGACGTCCTGACCCACACTGGGCTGCTGATCCACACCGCCATCACCAGCGATGCAGTCGCGAAAGCGCTCGGTGTCAACGAGTCGACGGTGCGGCAACGTCGCCTGGAAGGCGCTCTGTGGGCAATTAATGACAACGGCCGCTGGCTGTTTCCGATCATGCAGTTCGACACCGATCCCACGACCGGCGATCCCCGGGGTCAGATCCGCGGCCTGGATCAGGTGTTGCGCGCGCTGCCACGCGATTTGCATCCCGTCGCCGTCGCCGGCTTCCTAGGCGCCCCGCACCCTGACCTCACTGTTGGCCAACCGGGCACTATCGCCGGTGCAGTGGCTACGGCGCAACGGCGGCGCCGCCCCCGTGTTGTCTCTGGTCCACGCAGCGGACTGGGCCAGCCGCTGACGATCGGCCGATCCCACCTCCGCTGAATCCGCCGGCGGCTAACCAGTTGCGGACCAGCGGGAACCCCGACGAGGAGCAGACCCCCATCGACGTCGGGGGCCTTAGGTCGGGCTGCCGAATCGGCCGCTGGGGCCTATTGGCTTGAGTCGGGTTCGGGGGTTGCGATAGTCTGGGCGGCTTTGCATCGGGATGTGGGCTGTCCCGAAGGATGCGCAGCGTTCACCGGAAAGCGTTGCAGGAGTGTAGGAATGGAGTTGGGTGTGACCACGCTCGTACAGGTCGCGACTGCTGTCGCGGTCGCGGCTGTAGTGGTCGTGTCGGGCCGGGTGTGGTGGCGGTGGTGGAATCACCGGCCGTCGTGGGGGCCGCCGACACCACTGTCTCGGCGTCAGCAGTTCGGCTTCCGTTGTCGGCAATGGCAGATCCGG
>Ga0209448_10000438_pt1 | contig 14017 bp, 12 predicted proteins | sample BogFormECP14_OM2_FD_188245 | JGI IMG/M metagenome (GOLD analysis project Ga0209448, IMG submission 188245) | Bog forest soil microbial communities from Calvert Island, British Columbia, Canada - ECP14_OM2 (SPAdes) (version 2) | ecosystem: Environmental > Aquatic > Freshwater > Wetlands > Bog ... | reverse complement strand
AGGATTGGCAAACTCCTGGCCGCTTTCAGCGCCAGAGAATGCACAAATTACTTCGCCCACGCAGGCTATGCTTCTACATGACCGGAATCCGCTCTAACTTGGCCAATGCCAGCGCTTGCTTATCCTTCTTCTTGTTCTTGTCGTGGTCGGCGTCGTCTTCATCTGCTCCAACATCTTCGAAGACGGGAGCCTTTAGGATCGCCCTGCGCATGAGCTTGGGATCGACGCCCGCCATTAAGGCATCGTTCCAATCGTAACCCTTCTTGCCCCCTTTGGGCTTGTCAGGTGTGGCGATGCGGATCTTGCAGTCGGGTCCGGCATGGCGCTGCGCCAACTTGGTAGCGGTCTTCTGCCCGGCATCGTCATTGTCGGCAGCTATGATGTACTCGCTATGGGACGGGAGATTCACGTCTGCTGTATTCGCACCGCAGCCGACAAGCGCACACGGTAAGTTGGTGATCTGTAATACAGCCATTGCCGTCTCGACACCCTCGGCAACGACCAAGGGTTTGTCGGGATCGAGTTCGCCGATTTTGATGTAGCCACCTTTGATCGGCCCATGACACTGGCGGTGCGGCTTGGCCTCGCGTTTGCCGGTCAAATCACCGTTGAGCCAGATGACATGGATGCCGAAAAACTTATCGTCGCGATCCGCAACCCTGAACACGATACCGGGATCATCTGACAGCATCAGGCATTGATTCTCAACATTCCCAGGTGATATCGGCATCGTTAGCCAGGCATTGCTAGGAACGTTCTTGAGGCCACGGTTGCCGAAGTAGTCCTTCAGCAGCAGTGATTTATCCTCCTCCCACTTTTGCGCCCTCACTCCTGTGAAGATACTGCGTGCGTACTTCCGTCGTTCCTCGCGAGAGCGGCCCTGCTTAACCGGTCCTGGATTTGATATTGATGGGCTAACGGGGATCGGCCAGGAGCCTTTAGCGCGCAATGCCGCGATAACGGCGTCTTGCTCGTAGCCCGCACGACATTTGAACAATGGCTGACCATTCGGCGTGAACTTGGTTAGTTCAACGTCGAGACTGGGGTTCTCATCATCATGCGCCGGGCAACAGCATTTACCAGTCTTACCATCGCTCGCGTCGCCACCGAGTTTATGTACAAGCCAAAGGGCACGAGCACGTGACTTGTCATCATGATCGGAATTGTTTATATTCTCTGTCATCGTTTCCAAACTTTCTTCTGAAGCCCCTTTCCTGCTAGCAACAGGGTTGGGGCATTTTTTCGCCACTTGTTACTACTCTTTACTCGCCCACCACCGCTTCCAACTTCGACAACACGCGGTCGAGTTCTGACTTGCGCGCCACGATCGCATCGGGATCGTTAGGGCTATCCGGGTGCAAGTATCCTTTCCGGCTTAGTGCATCGATCTCGGACTCGCGTATTTCGAGAGTGAGGCTGCGAAGCCTGTTCTTTCGACGCTGTCGGTGGCGACGCATGCGTTCGGCGGCGGGTGAAGGCACTGCCGCTGTTTCGTGCGGACCTGTCTTTGGGGCGGGGGTCACAGCGCGGCCTTTCGTGACAGCGGCGCAACCTCAGTGCGGGTGGTAGCTGAAACCGCAAAATTGCGTGCGCGGCGCGCCTCGTCACGACACTTGTAGGAGCAATACCTCTGCCGCCTACTCGCACGTTTCGGAATGACCGCCGCCCCGCAGTTAGTGCAGACCAGTGCGTTGCCCGCTCGACCGGCACGCGTGAATCGTTGATTCCGAGATTGGTTTTGTGTAGGACTTGCGCGCAAGATTGTTCTTCCTTCTTTGGCGAGATGGAAAACACGAACGGCCGCTCTCCCAGGGCGGCCGTTTGACTTTCAGGATGCGGCGGCGCGGTCGGTGCGCCGACGCTTATTATTCGGAACAGCGATTCTGGGGGCGGTGGCGGCGCAGCAGATGAGGCGCTTGGCTGCCTTTACGTTGAGCGCCTTGCATGGATCAGGTCGGCGATGTGGCCGGTTTGCCACTGCAGCTAATGCATTTAGGATCGACGTGCGCTCTTAGGATGGTTTGCCAACCCAAGTTATTGGTAACGTTTAGGGGTGACACGCCCTCCGGAACTTTGCAGGAACATTCTGCCCGCCGTTTGCCCAAACGGCCGGCGCGACTGGGCACGGTTCGGGGTTCGTTCAGGCGGGTGCAGGCAGGAACTGCAGCGCAAGAGATGCTGCGTTCACCCTGATTATTCGGGAGAAAATCTGGAGCGGGCGAAGGGATTCGAACCCTCGACCCCAACCTTGGCAAGGTTGTGCTCTACCCCTGAGCTACACCCGCATCCGAGAAGGGTAAGTGGTCACCGCAGCGGCGGCGACCAGGGGAAGCTATGCCAAAGCGCGGCTGGTTTTGCAAGAACGGGGCCCGATGGCGGGCTGGAGGCCAGATTTGGCCTTAAAACGCGCGGCCGAACCCGACTTAGCACAAATGAGACTGCCGCCGAGGCACACTTATCAATGGATACTTGGCGCTGCGGCAGCGCCGTCTCACCTACGCATAAGCCCCGCAATGCCCGCCTCGCCTGACGATCTTTTCGCCTATCTGGATAGCCTTAACATCCCGCACCGGACCGGGTGGCACGCGGCCGTCTTCACCGTCGAGGAGGCCCAGGCGCTGCGCGGCGCCGCCGCCGGCGGCCACACCAAGAACCTCTTCCTGCGCGACAAAAAGGGCGCGCCGTATCTCGTCGTGGCGCAGGAAGACACCGCTATCGAGCTCAAATCGCTGCATCGGCGGCTTGGCGCCTCTGGCCGGTTCTCGTTCGGTTCGGCCGAACTCATGAACGAGTTGCTTGCCGTTGAGCCCGGCTCGGTGACGCCGTTCGCGGTGATCAACGATACCGCGCGCCGCGTCACCGTGGTGCTCGATGCCGCCATGATGGCGCATGAGGTGCTGCACTTTCATCCGCTGGTGAACACCGGCACGACCACGATCGCGCGGGAGGGCCTGCTCAAATTCCTGCAAGCCACCGGGCACGAGCCGCGGATCCAAGTCCTTTCTGGACCGGAAGAGGTCCCCTCCGGGCCCTGAAAACGTTCCGATTGCATTTGGCCCGTTTTCTTCCCATTTAACCGGACGAACAGGGCAGTTCCCGCGCCGCCGGGTGGCAAGCGCTGGGGACGTGCCTTTTGACAAAAGACCTTGGGGCTTGGGCAAGGAACATGTTGCAGGAAGCAGGAACCGTCGTCGCGGACGCGTCCATCAAGGACACGACGACACAGGCATTCGTCAAAGACGTCATTGAGGAATCGAAGCGCCAGCCGGTGCTGGTCGATTTCTGGGCGCCGTGGTGCGGCCCGTGCAAGCAGCTCACCCCGATCCTCGAGAAGACCGTCAAGGCGGCCAAGGGCAAGGTGAAGCTCGTCAAGATGAACATTGACGATCACCCGGCGATCCCCGGCCAGTTGGGCATCCAGTCGATTCCGGCGGTGATCGCCTTCGTCAACGGCCAGCCGGCCGACGGCTTTATGGGCGCGCTGCCGGAAAGCCAGGTCGTCGCTTTTCTTGAGCGTCTGACCAAGGATCGCATCGGCGGCGAGGCGAAGGATCTGCTCAAGGCCGCCGACACCGCGCTCGCCGAAGGCGATGCGGCGGGGGCGGCCGAGCTTTATGCGCAGCTCCTCGCCGAGGACTCGGCCAATGTGCCGGCGCTCGCGGGCCTGGTACGCTCTTATGTCGAAACCGGCGCGCTCGATCAGGCGAAGCAAACGCTCGCGCTGGTGCCGGAGGGCAAGGCCAACGATGCCGCGCTCGCCGCCGCGCGCGCCGCGCTCGAACTCGCCGAGCAGGCCAAGACGCTCGGACCGGTCGCCGAGCTTGAGCAGAAGGTCGCCGCCAATCCGCTCGATCATCAGGCGCGCTTCGATCTCGCGCTCGCGCTCAACGGCAAGGGCCAGCGGCACGACGCGCTCGAGCACTTGATCTCCATCGTCAAGCGCGACCGTAAATGGAATGATGACGGCGCCCGCAAGCAGCTCGTTCAGTTCTTCGATGCCTGGGGCCCGACCGACGAAGCCACCATCGAGGGCCGCAAACGGCTGTCGTCGATACTGTTCGCCTAGAGCATGATCCCGAAAAGTGGTTTTCCGGTTTTTGGATAAGATCATGCTCAAAGAGACGATCTAGCCATTCGGAGCCGTTACCGGAGTGGAGTACGGCATGCCGATCAATACTATCTACAAGGGACCGGATGATCTGCCCGCCGTAATCTCGGTGTTCCCGCTGCCGGGCGCCTTGCTCTTGCCGCGCGGGCAGATGCCGCTCAACATTTTCGAGCCGCGCTATCTGACGATGACCGATGACGCGTTACGCTCCTCGCATCGCCTCATCGGCATGATCCAGCCCGATCCCGCGCATCCCGGTCCGGACAAGGACAAGCCGCATCTGTTCACGGTCGGCTGCGTCGGGCGGATGACGCAATTCGCCGAAAGCGGCGACGGCCGCTACCTCATTCAGCTCACCGGCGTGGCGCGCTTCCGCATCGAGGCGGAGCTTGCCGTCACCACGCCGTACCGGCAATGCCGCGTGACCTATGCGCCCTTCATCGGCGATTTCACCGCGCGCAAGGGCGAGGACGAAGTCGATCGTAAATCGCTGTTGCGGGCGCTCACTGCGTTTCTCAAGGCCAATAATCTCAAGGCCGATTGGGAGGGCATCGAAAATGCGCCGAACGAGGCTTTGGTGAATGCGCTGGCGATGATGTCGCCCTATGATGCGGCTGAGAAACAGGCGATGCTCGAAGCGCCGGATCTCAAGACGCGCGCCGAAATCCTCGTCGCCGTTACCGAAATCGAGCTTGCCAAGGGCAAGAACGGCGAAACACCGTTGCAGTGAACGCGGAGCCTTTCACACTGGAGTCTTGCATGTCCGATCGTCCCGCCGACAGTGTCGACCCAAAGCTTCTGGAAATCCTGGTCTGTCCGCTGACCAAATGCCCGCTGGAATACGACGCCGAGAAGCAGGAACTGATCTCGCGCGCCGCCAAGCTCGCGTATCCGATCCGCGACGGCATCCCGATCATGCTCCCCGAAGAAGCGCGACGGATCGATTAATCATACACTTGCCACACTTCTCCACTGTCACCCCGGGCTTGACCCGGGGGTCCATTCTGCGGTGTTGAGAGCGCGGCGCTGAGGAAATTCGGGGGAGGAAAACGGTGATCAAAATCTGGGGCCGGAACACGTCATCGAACGTGCAGAAGGCGATGTGGGCGATCGGCGAAATCGGCCTGCCTTATGAGCGCATCGATATCGGCGGCGCTTTCGGCAAAAACCGCGAAGCCGAATATCTCGCCATGAACCCCAATGGCCTCGTGCCGACGCTCGAGGAAGAAGACGGCTTCCTGTTGTGGGAATCGAACTCGATCGTGCGCTATCTCGCCGCCAAGCATAAATCGAGCGTGCTCGAACCTTCGGACCTGCGGACGCGGGCGCTGGCGAGCAAATGGATGGACTGGCAACTGTCGGTCGCCGGCCCTGCCATCACCCCCGTGTTCTGGGGCTTGATCCGCACGCCGCCGGAGAAGCGCAATCATACCGAGATCGAAGAGGGCAAAAAGAAAACCACGGCGGCGATGACCATGATGGACGAGCAGCTCGGAAAGACCGCCTATCTCGCCGGCGAAGCGTTCTCCTACGGCGACATTCCCGTCGGCATCATGGCCTATCGCTATCGTCAGCTCGTGCCTGACCGACCGCCGCTGCGCGATTTCGAGCGCTGGTATGCGGCGGTGTCGGCGCGGCAGGCGTTCAAGGGTGATTACTCCGCCGCCGCCCGCGCGCCGCCTGCATGCGCCGCGACGATGTAATCCATCGCCGCCTGCACGCCGCCTTTCTTGTGCGGGATGCCGGCAAGCGACAGCGCCATTTCAGTCGCCGCGAGCGCACCTACCTGCCAGCCGTCATTGACGTCGCCGAGATGGCCGATGCGGAAATATTTCTTGGCGTAAGGCCCAAAGCTCGCGCCGTAGGAAATGTTGAACGTATCGAGCGCGAGGCCGCGGAACGCATCGGCATCGTGGCCGTCGGGCAAGAGTACGGCGGTGACGGTCGGCGAATAATATTTCGCGTCGCGGCACAAGATCTCGAGGCCCCAGGTGCGCACGGCGCGGCGGGTGGCTTCGGCGAGCCGCGCATGACGGGCGAAGACATTGTCGAGGCCTTCTTCGTGCAGCATGTCGATGGAGACGGCGAGGCCCTGCAGCATCTGCGTCGCCGGCGTGTAGGGGAAAAAGCCGACCTTGTTCATCGTCAGCATGTCGTCCCAGGCCCAGAACGACTTTGGGAGATTCGAGGCCCTAGAGGCGGCCAGCGCCTTGTCGCTAATGGCATTGAACGACATGCCGGGCGGCAGCATCAGGCCCTTCTGGGCGCCGCCGACGGTGACGTCGACGCCCCACTCGTCGTGCCGGTAGTCGACCGAGGCCAGCGAGGAAATGGTGTCGACCATCAGCAGTGCCGGATGGCCCGCGGCATTGATCGCCTTCCTGATCGGCTCGATCGGCGTGAGGCAGCCGGTCGCGGTTTCGTTGTGCAGCACGCAGACCGCTTTGATCTCGTGCGCCTTGTCCTTGCGCAGGTGCTCTTCGATCACCGCCGGATCGGCGCCGCTGCGCCAATCGCCGGGAATGAATTCGGGCTTTAAGCCGAGCTTCTGCGCCATCGTTTTCCACTGCGTGGCAAATTGCCCGGTCTCCACCATCAGCACCTTGTCGCCGGCCGACAGCGTGTTGACGAGAGCCGCCTCCCAGGCGCCGGTGCCGGTCGCGGTGTAGATGATCACCGGATTGGCGGTCTTGAAGATCGTCTTGATGCCGTCGAGACAGCGCTTGGCGAGCTTTGCGAATTCCGGACCGCGATGATCGATGATCGGCGTGTCCATCGCGCGCAGCACGCGGTCCGGCAGCGGCGTCGGCCCGGGGATTTGCAGGAAATGACGGCCGGCGGCGCGCGAGGTGTTCTGCGGCATATGCGAAGCTCCTTCGGACTATTCGATTGGCCCCGGCGGCGCATGTCCGAAAGCGCTCGTGGCTCGTGGTGTTGGCTTGTGGCGTTGAATAGCGAATGCGACATTGCGGTCAAGTCTAATTGACGTGGCGGCTAGGGCGTTGTTATCGCGTCGAATTTTGGCGTTGAGACCGAGGAGGACAAGGTGCCGGCGCGGTTAATGCAGGCAAACCAAAGCGTGCTTGAGAGAAGGCTCCGGTCGGAACAGGCCGGCGAGGTGCGTTTCGACGCCTTCACGCGTGGGCGCTACGCCACAGACGCATCCCACTATCAGATCATGCCGCTCGGCGTCGTCACCCCGCGTACGATCGAGGAAGCTGATCGGGCGATCGGGATTTGCCGTGCAGAGGGCGTGCCGGTGACGCCGCGCGGCGGCGGCACATCGCAGGCCGGTCAGACGGTCAATGACGCGCTGATCATCGACTGCTCGCGTCATCTGAACAACGTGATCGAGGTCGACACCGTCAACCGCCGCTGCGTCGTCGAGCCGGGCATCGTGCTCGACGAACTCAATTGCCAGCTGAAAGCGACGGGCCTGTGGTTTCCAGTCGACATCTCGACCGCCTCGCGCGCCACCATTGGTGGCATGGTCGGCAATAATTCCTGCGGCGCGCGTTCGCTGCGCTACGGCAATACCCGCGAGAACGTGCTGTCGATCGATGCCGTGCTCCCCGACGGCGCGCACGCCCATTTCGGACGGATCGGCGACGCCGGTGTTAACGTGCCACAAGCTCTAGTACACGATCTTCTCGCCATCGCGGCGCGCGAAGCCGCCGAAATCGAACGCCGGTTTCCGCAAGTGCAGCGCCGCGTCGGCGGCTACAATCTCGACGCGCTGGTGCTGGGCCGAAACGACATCAATCTCGCGCATCTTCTGGTCGGCTCCGAAGGCACGCTGGCGTTCTCGACCAAGATCGAGCTGAAATTGTCGCCGCAGCTCGGCCGCCGCGCGGTCGGCGCCTGTCATTTCGGCAGCTTTCACGAAGCGATGGCGGCGGCGCAGCACATCGTGAAGCTCAATCCAATTGCGGTCGAATTGATCGATCGTACCATGCTCGGGCTTGCCCGCGACATCGCGATGTTCAAGCCGACGATCGACGCTTTCCTGCGCGGCGATCCGGAGGCGATCTTGTTTGTCGAATTCGCCGAGGACGATGCCGAGAATTTGCGCCGGCTGAAAGCGCTCGGGGAGTTGATCGGCGACCTCGGCATCGCCTTCGACAAGCCCGGCGCCAAATGGGGCGGCGTAATCGAGGTGCTCGATCCGAAATTGCAATCAGCCATCACCGAAGTGCGCACTGCGGGCCTCAACATCATGATGTCGATGAAGGAGGCCGGCAAGCCGATCTCCTTCGTCGAGGACTGCGCGGTGCCGTTGGAGCATCTTGCCGATTACACGGCGCGTCTCACCGAAGTCTTTGAGAGGAACGGCACGCGCGGCACTTGGTATGCGCATGCCGCGGTCGGCTGTCTGCATGTGCGCCCCGTGCTCAATCTCCGCCTCGACAAGGATGTGCGCGCCATGCGCGCCATCGCCGAAGACGCCTTCGCCATGGTGCGCGAATACAAGGGCTCGCATTCCGGCGAGCACGGCGACGGCATCGTGCGCTCGGAATTTCATGAGATAATGTTCGGCGCGCAATTGGCGCACACCTTCGCGGAGGTGAAGGACCGCTTCGATCCGCGAAACCTGTTCAATCCGGGCAAGATCGTGCGGGCGCCGAAATTCGACGACCGGGCGAATTTCCGCTACGGCCCGAACTATCGCGCCAGTGACATGACCACGGCGCTCGACTGGTCGGCCTACCCGGGCGCGGGCGGCGGGTTTCAGGGCGCGGTCGAGATGTGCAACAACAACGGCGCCTGCCGCGCGCTCGCGGGCGGCGTCATGTGCCCGAGCTACCGGGTGACGCGCGACGAGCGCGACGTGACGCGCGGCCGCGCCAATTCGCTGCGGCTCGCCATCACCGGCCAGCTTGGGCCCGACGCGCTCACCTCCGACGACATGGCGGAGACGCTGAAGCTCTGCGTCTCCTGCAAAGCGTGCCGGCGCGAATGCCCGACCGGCGTCGATATGGCGCGCATGAAGATCGAAGTGTCGCGCGCGCGCGCGCAAAAGTTCGGCCTTTCGCTGCACGATCGGCTCGTCGGCAACCTGCCGCACTACGCGCCTTACGCTGCACGGCTGCATTGGCTGCTCAATTTGCGCGACGCCATTCCGGGCGCGGCGAAAATGTCCGAGGCGATTGCCGGCTTCAGCGCACGGCGTAGCCTGCCGAAGTGGCGGGCGGATGTCTTTCGAGAATCCAAACCGAATGACGGCCAAGCAACGGGCGAAGTTGTGCTCTTCGCCGACACGTTCAATCGATATTTCGAACGCGAGACTATCGACGCCGCGGTCGCAGTGCTCACGGCCGGAGGGTATCGCGTTCATTTCGCGACGCCAAAAGGACAGCGCCCGCTGTGTTGCGGCCGCACCTTCCTGTCCGTCGGCAAAGTCGACCAAGCGCGCCGGGAGGCCGAGCGCACGCTGGCCGCGCTGGCGCCGTTTGCCGCAAAAGGCATTCCGGTGCTCGGTCTTGAGCCAAGTTGTTTGTTCACTTTCCGCGACGAGATCCCGTCGCTGGTGAAGAGCGACACGGCGCACCGTGTCGCCGGTCGTGCGCTGTTGTTCGAGGAGTTTCTGGTGCGCGAAGCCGCGGCCGGGAAGCTCGCTCTATCGCTGACGCCCATGAAGAAGCGCGCGCTTTTGCACGGCCATTGCCACCAAAAATCATTCGACGTCATGGGTGCTGTCGAAGCGGCGCTAAGACTCGTCCCCGATATTGACGTCGAGAAGATCGAATCAAGCTGCTGCGGCATGGCCGGCGCCTTCGGCTATCATGCCGACACGATCGACATATCGCGCGCCATGGGCGAATTGTCATTGCTGCCCGCCGTGCGCAAAGCGCCCGACGATGCGATCATCGTCGCCGATGGCACATCGTGCCGACACCAAATCCACGATGGCGCCGGACGCGCAGCGGTTCATGTGGCGCGCGTCTTAGCCACGGCGTTACGGTAGCCCACTAGCGCTCTTGCTCCAGCGCGCTTTCGTGCCAGCGGCGCAGCGCCAGATAATTGACGAGCGAGAGCAGATAAAAAATCACGATGCCGGCAACGGACAGCAGCAGCAGCGCCGCGCACATGCGCGGGATGTTCAGGCGATAGCCGGATTCGGCGATCCGGTAGGCAAGGCCCGAGCCGGCGCCCGCCGAGCCCGCGGCGATTTCGGCGACCACGGCGCCGATCAGCGACAATCCGCCGGCGATGCGCAGGCCGCCGAGGATATAGGGCAGCGCCGACGGCAGTTTCAGGTGCCACAGCACCTGACCGCGCGACGCGCCATAGAGCGCAAACAGGTCGCCGAGGTTGCGGTCGATGGAGTTGAGCCCGAGCGTGGTGTTGGCCAGCACCGGAAAGAATGCGACGATCCAGGCGCAAAATAGTACTGCGAGTGGTTGCGGCAGATAGATCAAAAGCAGCGGTGCAATCGCGACAATCGGCGTCACCTGCAAGATCACTGCATAGGGGTAGAGCGAATATTCGAGGAACCGGAATTGGTTGAACAGCACGGCGAGCCCCACGCCGCCCACCGCTGCGAGCAGAAAGCCTTGGAATGTGGTCAGCATCGTCACGAGCAGCGATTGCCAGAGCACGGTCCAATCAGCGATCAGCGTCTGCAAGATGAGAAGCGGCGGCGGCAGGACATAGGGCGGAATGTTGCCGAGGCGGACGGCCATTTCCCAGATCGGGAGCGCGAGCGCGAGCACGATGATCGGCAGCGCGATGCGGAGCACACGATCGCCGTTTGGGCTGGTGCTCATTGGCCGCCTCCGGCTTGCATCGCCTGCGCCAGCGCTTCCGAGGTGCGGCGGCAAAATGCGGCGTATTCGGCGGAGGTGCGGAAATCCTGACCGCGCGGATACGGCGCGTCGATCAAAAGCTCGGTGAACACCCGGCCCGGACGGGCGGCCATCACCACGACGCGGCTCGACAGGTACACCGATTCGAAGACCGAATGCGTGACGAATACGACGGTCGTGCGCAACGCATGCCAAACATCGAGCAGATCGTTGTTGAGCTTAAAGCGCGTGATCTCATCAAGCGCGGCGAAGGGTTCGTCCATCAACAAAAGATCGGGCTCGGTGACCAGCGCGCGCGCGATCGACACGCGCATGCGCATGCCGCCCGACAGTTCGCGGGGATAGGCCTGCGCGAAGCCTTGCAGGCCGACGCGATCGAGCGCCGCGGTGACACTTGCGCCTGCCTTGTCGCCGGCGATGCCTTTGAGCTTGAGCGGCAACAGCACGTTGTTGAAAACGCTAGTCCACGGCATCAGCGTCGGCTCCTGGAAGACGAAGCCGATCCGGCTTTCGCTTCCTGGATGGGCATCCTGCTGGCGCCATTCGACCGTACCCGAACTTGGCTCGCTTAAGCCTGCGATAATCCGCAGCGCCGTCGATTTGCCGCAGCCCGAAGGGCCGAGCAGCGAGACGAATTCGCCTTGCCGCACATCGAGATCGAGGCCTGCGAGCGCCGTCGTGCCGTTGGGGAAGGTCTTGCCGACGCCATGCAGCGCGACAATAGATGAGGAAGGCGCAGCCTGCACGGGCATTGTTATTGCTTCGGCCGCAAATCGAGTCCGACTTTCTTGTCAACGAATTGCAGCGTGTAGCCTTTGCGATAATCGAGCCCGGCTTTGACGACGCCGGCGCGGACCATTTCGTCGAAGAATTCCTTCATGCGCGCGTCGGTCATGGCGCCGACGCCGAGCGCGAGCGTGTCGCCGGAATCGACAATGCCGTATTGCTTCATCTTGGCGACCGAATAGGCGAGAAGATCGTCGGTCATGTCCGGGTTCTGTTTTTTGATCAGCGCATTGCCGCGGGCATTGTTGCCGTAGATATAATTGTACCAGCCGATGATCGAGGCATTGACAAGGCGCTGCACCAGATCGGGCTTGTTATCGACCAGGTCGCGGCGTGTCTCGATCAATGTCGAATAAGCGCTGAAGCCTTGGTCGGCCAAGAGGAACACTTTGGGCGCGAACTTCGCCTGTTTCTCGATGGCAAACGGCTCCGATGTCACATAGCCCTGCATCGCGCTTTTGTTGTCGGCAAGGAACGGCTGAGCATTGAACGTGTAGGGCTTGACTTGCGAGTCAGCAAAACCGTAGTCGGCCTTGAGCCATTGGAAATAGCTGGCGACGCCCTCCTGGGAGACGAACAACGTCATGTTTTTCAGATCGGCGAATTTCTCGATGCCTTGATTGGGGTGGGCGATGAAAACCTGCGGGTCCTTCTGAAACATGGCGGCGACTTCGATGGTCGGTATGTTCTGCGCGACGGCGTCGAAGGATTGCAGCGTGTTGGCGCTGAGGAAGAAATCGATCTTACCGACCACCAATAGGATACGGTTGTTGGCGTTCGGCCCGCCCGGCACGATGGTGACGTCGAGACCGTATTTGCGGTAGGTGCCGTCGGCGAGCGCCTGGTAGAAGCCGCCTTGTTCGCCTTCGGCCAGCCAATTGGTGCCGAACGAGACTTTATCGAGCGTCTGAGCGCGCGCGGGGTCTACAGCCAGCCCCGCCGCTAGACCGGCAAGAGCCAAGTGAAAAATCCCGCGAAAAATCCCGGCAGGCCGCATCGCTTGCCCCTTGGTTTCGGCGACGCGACAATAAAGCATGATCGCGAAAAAAGCCCGTGCCGGGCTTCGAACAGGGGTTTGCCGGTGGTTTTCGGGTAAGATCGCGTCCCGACAAAATCCCGCCTGAAGGCGAGAGAACTTGATGCTGCCGCGACGCAATTGGATGGAAATGACCTGGCAGGACGTTGCCGGGGCCGAGACGGCGCGCTGGATCGCCGTGCTGCCGCTCGCCGCGGTGGAGCAGCATGGGCCGCATCTGCCGCTCGGCGTCGATACGTTCATCGCCGAGGCGTATCTCGATCGGGTCCAAAAGCTCTTGCGCGAAGAACTCCCAGTCACCTTCCTTCCGGTGCAGCGCGTCGGCGTCTCGGCAGAACATCTTTCTTTCCCGGGCACGCTTACGCTCTCCGCGACCACCGCGATTGCCGCCTGGACCGAGCTTGGCGAGAGCCTAGCGCGGGCGGGGCTGCGCAAGCTGGTGATGGTCACGAGCCATGGCGGCAATGTCGCGGCGATGGAAGTGGTGGCGCGTGAGCTGCGCACGCGACTTGACATGCTCGCCGTCACCGTCGGTTGGCACCGCTTCGGTTACCCGGACGGCACGTTCACACTCGAAGAAAAGAAACACGGCATCCATGGCGGCGATATCGAGACATCGCTCATGCTCGCGGCTAAGCCCGACACTGTGCACATGGACAAGGCGCCCAATGCGACGCCGGCAACGATCGCCATGGCGCGCGAATTCAAATGGCTTGGCGCCTACCGTCCGGCCGGCTTTGCCTGGATGACGCAGGATATCAATCCGACCGGCGCGGTCGGCGATGCGACGCTGGCCAGCGCGGCGAAAGGCGATGTGGCACTCGCCCGCGGCGCGGAAGCGTTCGTGGAATTGCTCCGCGAGGTCGACAGCTTCGATCTGTCACGCTTGCGTGAGGGGCCGCTTACTTCGCGGTAACCAGGCCTAATTCGTCATCGCCCTTTCGCGCGGCGAGATAGAATCGGATCGCCGGGACGACGCATTCAGCAGTCGTATAATTGCGGAAGGGCACATCATGTTCGTCAAAACCAAAGACGGCGTCGAAATCTTTTATAAAGACTGGGGCAAGGGTCAGCCCATCGTGTTCAGTCATGGTTGGCCGCTCTCGGCCGATGACTGGGACAATCAGATGCTGTTCTTCCTCAATCACGGCTATCGCGTCATCGCCCATGACCGCCGCGGCCACGGCCGGTCCACCCAGGTGGGCGACGGTCACGACATGGATCACTACGCCGACGACCTTGCGGCGGTGACGGCGCATCTCGATCTGAAGAACGCCATTC
>Ga0209448_10000437_pt1 | contig 14019 bp, 12 predicted proteins | sample BogFormECP14_OM2_FD_188245 | JGI IMG/M metagenome (GOLD analysis project Ga0209448, IMG submission 188245) | Bog forest soil microbial communities from Calvert Island, British Columbia, Canada - ECP14_OM2 (SPAdes) (version 2) | ecosystem: Environmental > Aquatic > Freshwater > Wetlands > Bog ... | reverse complement strand
GGGCCCGGTGATGAACATTTGGCTGGTCTGGTCGACCATCACCACGAAGTCGGTCAGCGCGGGTGAGTAGACGTGCCCGCCGGCGGCGGCACCCATGATCAGCGAGATCTGCGGTACGACGCCGGACGCCAGGATGTTGTTGCGGAAGATGCGGCTGTAGAGGCCGAGCGAGACGACGCCCTCCTGGATGCGGGCGCCCGCGCCGTCGTTGATGCCGATCAGCGGGCGGCCGGCTTTGATGGCCAGTTCCTGCACCTTGACGATCTTCTCGCCGTAAACCTCGCCGAGGCTGCCGCCGAACACCGTGGCGTCCTGGCTGAAGATGCACACGTCGCGGCCGTCGATGGTGCCGTAGCCGGTGACCACGCCGTCGCCGAGCGGGCGGTTGCTTTCCAGCCCGAAGTTGGTGCTGCGGTGCTTGGCCAGTGCGTCGAGTTCGACGAACGAGTCGTCGTCCAGCAGGGCGTAGATCCGCTCGCGGGCGGTCAGCTTGCCCTTGGCGTGCACCTTCTCGACGGCGGTCTCACCGACCGGATGCAGCGACTCTTCCCTACGCTTGTGCAGTTCGGCCAACTTGCCCGCGGTGGTGTGGATGTCGATGGTGTGCTCGGCGGCCGGTTCTGCGGTGTGGTCGGTAACGCTTGTCATGGGTGTCGAGCTTAGCCGCGGCTGTCGTCACACCCGCATCAAGCCACACGAAGTTGGGCTGCTGGCAGCGAACATTGGTTGGCGCGGCCTTTTTGAGATGGTTGCGATGGATGTAGGGATAGCAATGGTGGAGTGGAGCGAAGAACACGACGTGCTCGTCGCGGGGTCCGGCGGCGGTGGCGTCACCGGTGCGTACACCGGTTCTAAGCTAGGCGGTGATGGATCGGGATCAACTGAGGCCGCCACTGGATGCGGCCGCACTGCGCATCGAGCTGGTCGGGACCGGGTTGGGTTGGCGGCAACTCGACGTCGTCGCGCAGACCGGATCCACCAATGCCGACCTGCTGGCACGGGCCGCGTCGGGCGTCGATATCGATGGAGCGGTGTTGATCGCCGAGCACCAGACCGCCGGTCGCGGACGTCACGGACGCGGATGGTCGGCTTCCCCGCGAGCCCAGATCACGATGTCGGTCGGTGTCAGGGTGGCCGACATCCCGGCCTCGACCTGGGGCTGGCTGCCGCTGGCCACTGGTGTGGCGGTGGTTGACGCGGTGGCCCCCCTGATTGAAGGGACCGGGGTCGAAGCGGGCCTCAAGTGGCCCAACGACGTGCTGGCCGGTCCTCCTGACCGTACGGGCAAGCTGGCAGGGATCCTCGCCGAGGTCGCACGACCGGTTGTGGTAATCGGTCTGGGGCTCAACGTAACTCAGGCCCCTGAGGAGGTCGACGGACCCGGGGCCACCTCACTGCTCGACCTCGGCGTGGCGGCGCCCGACCGCGACCATCTCCTGCGCAGGCTGCTGCGAGAGCTCGGGGGGCGGATCCTCAGCTGGCGGGCTGCACGTGGAGCCGACTGGCAGTTGGCGGCCGACTACCGGACGCGCAGCCTGACCATCGGCTCCCGCGTGCGCGCGTACCTCCCCGGCGGCAAAGAACTCGTCGGGACCGCCAGCGGCATCGATGACCAGGGCCGACTGTGCCTAGAAGTTGAGGGCCAGACCGTCGTGGTTTCCGCCGGTGACGTGGTGCATTTGCGCTAGTTTCGGCTGGGCCCGGGCTCCCCAGGTAACGACGGCTAACAGGCTTACTAACGGCTCGTGAGGGCTAGTGTCGCGAACATGAGCTATCCGGATAATGCCCTGGCCGCGGGCGAGCAGGTAATCCTGCACAACCATCCGCACTGGAAGCGGTTGATCTGGCCCGCCCTGGTTCTCATCCTGGCGACCGGGCTGGCGACGTTCGGCTCCGGGTACGTCAACTCGACGCATTGGGAGCAGGTCGCCAAGAACGTGATCTACGGGGTCATCTGGGGGGTCTGGCTGGTGATCGTCGGCTGGCTGACCCTGTGGCCCTTCCTGAGCTGGGTGACCACACATTTCGTCGTCACCAATCGGCGGGTGATGTATCGGCACGGTGTGCTGACCCGCACCGGGATCGACATCCCGATGGCACGGATCAACAGTGTGGAGTTCCGGGACCGGGTTCTGGAGCGGCTGTTTCGCACCGGGACGCTGATTATCGAGTCGGCGTCACAAGATCCGCTGGAGTTCTACGACATTCCGCGCCTGCGCCACGTGCACGCGCTGTTGTATCACGAAGTTTTCGACACCCTGGGCTCGGAGGAGTCGCCCAGCTGAGGTGCCCGAGCCAAATCCGCGCGGCGGGCCCGGTTGCGCCAGGCGCGCAGCAGGGTGACATTGCCGCCCTCGAGGGTGTCCTCGAAGACTTCGGCGATACCGCCGGCAGTAAGAGCGGATTCCAGCGCGATGTCCGGGTTGCGGACGAACTGTTCGGGAAACACCCAACGCCGGAACGCCCAGAAGCGGAACGCCATCTGCAGCAGGTTGCCGATGATGTAGGCCGAGATGAAGTCGGCGATGTTTTCCATGGTCAGGGACACCATCGGCTCCCGCAGCTGCAGGATGTAGCTGGAGAACCACAAAGGTGCCATGCTCAGCAGCACCCCGACACCGCTGAACGCGAAAAACAGCAGCGCCTCGTGATGACGCTCGCGCCCGCCGCGATTGCGGAAGCTCCATTCCCGGTTCAACACGTAGGACGCGATGACCGCGACAATTCCGGCGATGACCTTGGCCGTTACCGGCTTGGGCTCGAGAATTGTCAGCTTCAGCGTGTAGAAAATAGCCGAGTCGATAATAAATGTGGTGCCGCCGACGATGGCGAATTTGATCAGTTCGTGGTGGCGTTCGGCATAGGGCTGAATGACCCCGGGCAGGCGTGCGATTGTGGCATCGGCAAAGGACACAACAGGTGAGTGTACGGACGGACGCGAATTCGGCGCAAAATGGTACATAACGATTGGGCGTCACGGCCGCTCAACACGCCGGGAGTGACCATGACAACATGATGGCCGTGCCGAGTACCCGCAGCCCACTGGTTGCACCTGTTGTCGCGATGGTCGGCGGTGGTCAGCTTGCCCGGATGACCCACCAGGCCGCGATCGCGCTGGGGCAGAGCCTGCGGGTGCTGGCCGCCGCTGATGACGAACCCGCCGCGCAGGTCACCCCCGATGTTGTGATCGGCTCGCACACCGATCTGGAAGACCTACGCAGGGTCGCTGCGGGGGCCGACGCGCTGACTTTCGACCACGAACACGTCCCAATCGAGCTGCTGGAAAAGCTGGTCGCCGAAGGTGTCAATGTGGCACCGCCGCCACAAGCTTTGGTGCATGCCCAGAACAAGCTCGTCATGCGGCGGCGGTTGGAGGCGCTGGGCGCCGCAGTGCCTCGCTACGCCGGTATCGACAGCCTTGCCGGCCTCGACGAGATAGACGCCTTCGCGCGTTCGAAAGAAGCCCCGATCGTGGTCAAAGCCGTCCGTGGGGGGTACGACGGCCGGGGCGTGCAGATGGCCCGCGACCTGGCCCACGCTCGCCAGATCGCCGGCGCGTATTTGGCTGACGGGGTTCCGGTGCTGATCGAGGAGCGAGTGCAACTGCGGCGCGAGTTGTCGGCGATGGTGGCGCGCTCGCCGTTCGGTCAGGGCGCGGCGTGGCCGGTCGTGGAGACGGTGCAGCGGGACGGGATCTGTGTGCTGGTGATCGCCCCCGCGCCGGCGCTGCCCGACGATGTGGCTGCCGCGGCGCAGCGGCTGGCGTTGCGGTTGGCCGTCGAACTCGGTGTCGTCGGCGTGCTCGCGGTCGAGCTGTTCGAGACCACCGGCGGTGCACTGGTGGTCAACGAACTCGCGATGCGACCGCACAACTCCGGACACTGGACCATGGACGGCGCGCGCACCAGCCAATTCGAACAACATCTGCGGGCGGTGCTGGACTATCCGCTCGGCGATACCGACGCCATCGCGCCGGTGACGGTGATGGCCAATGTGCTGGGCGCCGCGCAGCAAGCGACGATCAGCCCGGCGATGATGATGGACGAGCGGTTGCACCACCTGTATGCGCGCATGCCCGATGCGCGGGTTCACCTCTACGGCAAGGCTGAGCGCCCTGGTCGCAAAATCGGGCACATCAACTTTCTCGGCACTGACGTAGACCTGCAAAACCCAGCGAAGCTGTGCGAACGCGCTGAGCTGGCGGCACACTGGTTGTCGCACGGGCAGTGGACCGACGGATGGGATCCACATGGCTAAACAGCCCCGGGTCGCGGTGATCATGGGCAGCGACAGCGACTGGTCGGTGATGCAGGATGCCGCCCAGGCGCTGGCCGAGTTCGACATCCCGACCGAGGTTCGGGTGGTCTCGGCGCATCGCACCCCTGCAGTGATGTTCGACTATGCGCGCGGGGCGGCCGACCGCGGCATCGAGGTGATCATCGCAGGTGCCGGTGGCGCCGCGCACCTGCCCGGCATGGTCGCCTCGGCGACGCCGCTGCCGGTGATCGGGGTGCCGGTGTCGCTGGCCCGGTTGGACGGTCTCGACTCGCTGTTGTCGATCGTGCAGATGCCGGCGGGGGTTCCGGTGGCCACGGTCTCTATCGGCGGCGCCCGCAACGCCGGCTTGCTGGCGGTTCGCATTCTTGGATCGTCCGACCCGCAGCTACGGAAGCGGATCGTCGCTTTCCAGGACCAGTTGGCCGAAACTGTGCGGGCCAAGGACGCGGCGCTGCAGGAGCGTCAGGGTAAAGTTACCGACGAGTAGCAAGGAGGCCAAGATGGCTGGATGGGCGGGAAACCCGTTATTTGATGTGTTCCAATTGCCCGAGGAGCACCAGGAGTTGCGGGCGGCGATCCGCGCGTTGGCGGAAAAAGAGATCGCCCCGCACGCGGCCGATGTGGACGAGAATTCCCGCTTCCCGCAGGAGGCCCTGGACGCGCTGAACGCCTCCGGCTTCAACGCGGTCCACGTGCCCGAGGAGTACGGCGGGCAGGGTGCGGATTCGGTGGCCGCGTGCATCGTCATCGAGGAAGTCGCCCGCGTCGACGCATCCGCTTCGTTGATTCCCGCGGTCAACAAGCTGGGCACCATGGGCCTGATCCTGCGCGGTTCTGAAGAGTTGAAGAAGCAGGTTCTGCCGTCGATCGCCGACGGCGCTGCGATGGCCTCCTACGCTTTGAGTGAGCGCGAAGCCGGCAGCGACGCGGCGTCGATGCGGACCCGGGCCAAGGCCGACGGGGACGACTGGATTCTCAACGGGGCCAAGTGCTGGATTACCAACGGCGGAAAGTCGAGTTGGTACACGGTGATGGCGGTAACCGATCCGGACAAGGGCGCCAACGGCATCTCGTCGTTCATGGTGCACCAGGACGACGAGGGGTTCACCGTCGGTCCCAAAGAAAAGAAGCTCGGGATCAAAGGTTCGCCGACCACCGAGCTGTACTTCGAGAACTGCCGCATCCCCGGCGATCGGATCATTGGTGAACCGGGTACCGGCTTCAAGACTGCGCTGGCCACGTTGGACCACACCCGTCCCACGATCGGCGCGCAAGCCGTCGGCATCGGCCAGGGCGCGGTCGACGCTGCTATCGCCTACACCAAGGACCGCAAGCAATTCGGCGAGTCGATCAGCAGCTTCCAAGGCGTGCAGTTCATGCTGGCCGACATGGCGATGAAGGTGGAGGCGGCGCGGCTGATGGTCTACAGCGCCGCCGCCCGCGCCGAACGCGGTGAGATGAATCTGGGCTTTATCTCGGCGGCGTCGAAATGTTTTGCCTCCGACGTTGCGATGGAGGTCACCACCGACGCCGTTCAGCTGTTCGGGGGCGCCGGCTACACCCGAGACTTCCCGGTCGAGCGGATGATGCGCGACGCCAAGATCACCCAGATCTACGAGGGCACCAATCAGATTCAGCGTGTGGTGATGTCGCGGGCGTTGTTGCGCTAGCAGCCGATCGAGGACAAAGGCCGACAAAAGCCGATCCAGGCCGAATAGGATCCAGTACTACGACCAAACTCAGACCAAACTCACGCTTTCGACAGCCATTCGGGTGGCAACGACAACGCGTAGGGTCTGTGTCGGCGAACCGGCCCTGTGGCCGGAATGTCGTTCCGTGAGCAAGAGGATCAACGCGGCCAGGGGGTGCGAGGTGAATTACCTGATCTCCGGTGCGCACCCGTGCCTGACCGATGCCCGTGCTTAGTCCAGTAACCCCGGCGCCGAATTGGCAGTCGTTGTCGTTGCTGTTGGTCGAGGACGATCGAGCCGACGCGGTGATTGTGGAAGACCTGATCGCGGACGGGGTCGCCGATATCCGCGTGGTATGGGCACAGTCGATGGCACATGCGGAGCGCGAGCTTGCGTCCGCCCGGCCCGATTGCGTACTGCTGGATCTGCATTTGCCGGACGCCAACGGCCTGGATGCTCTGGACCGCATCGCCAAACGCGATGCCACCGTTCCCATAGTCGTGCTGACCGGATTGAACGACGAATACTTCGGGGCTTCCGCAGTCGCGGCCGGCGCGCAGGACTATCTGGTCAAGGGCCGTGTCGAACCGGAGATGCTGCGGCGTGCGTTGCTCTATGCGATCGAGCGCAAGCGTTTCGAGCTTATTGCCGCGGACCTGCACGCAAGCCAGCTTCGGGCCCGCGAGAACGCGTTGCTGGAACGCGGCCTGCTGCCCTCCCCGCTGCTGCTCGACAACCCGGGCATTGAGATTGTCGCCCGGTACCGCCCGAGCCGTGAGGACGCGTTGCTGTGCGGAGATTTCTACGACGTCGTGCAAACGCCCGACCGTGTCGTTCACGTCCTGATCGGTGACGTTGCCGGACACGGGCCGGACGAGGCGGCGCTGGGCGCGGCCTTGCGGATCGCTTGGCGGACGCTCACCTTCGCCGGCATTCACGGTGTTGACCAGATGCGCCAGCTTGAGCGCATGCTGCACGCCGAACGCTCCGACACCGGGATCTTCGCGACAGTGCTCAGCCTGGCTATTCCTCCTTCCGGACCCCCGGGCCTAGCCGACAGCACACGCATCACCGCGATCCGGGCCGGCCATCCCGGCATGTTGCTGCAAGGCGGCGGGACGGTGGAATGGATCGAGCCGCCGGCCGGCCCGGCGCTGGGTCTCAAGAGCGACGACTGGCCGCAGCACGAGCTGGAATTGCCTGTGGGACATGGACTACTCCTGCTCACCGACGGGCTTTTCGAGGGGTATTCAGGACAAGGCATCGAGCGTCTCGGCGAGGACGGTTTGCTTGCGTTGGCCCGTTTGCACGCGCGTCTGCCCGGTCCGGCGTTCGTCGACGCACTCATCGACGGCGCGCAGGAACTGGCCCAGCCCCGCGGCGGGCTTACCGATGACATCGCCGTGTTGCGCGTGGAACGGACCAAGTGAGCACGGTATTGACCCTGCTGCCGCAACTACCGTTTCGGCCGCGGCTCACCGTGAGTGGATGGCTGGCCCTAGTGCTGTCCGTCATGGGTGTGGTGGTACTCGCCGGTGCGGTGGCCGCCGCATTGCTGCTGATTCACACCGACGATGTGTCGCGTGACCTGAGCGATGACATTCAGCCGGCACGGGTATCGGCGTGCCAGTTGCAGGCGGCGTTACGCGACCAGGAAACCGGCCTGCGTGGTTTCCTCATTTCGGCTGATCGGCAGTTTCTCGTCCCCTACTACGACGGTCAACGCGCCGAGCACGCAGCGGCCCAAGACATTCGGCAGCGAGTGGGTCAGCGCGCCGACCTGATCGCCGGTCTGGATGCGATCGAGCAGGCGTCAGCGGGCTGGCGGAAAGACTACGCCGAGCCGCTCATCGCGAGCGTTACCCCCAGCGCGCCCAGCCCTTTGGCCACCGCGGCGGCGGAGCGAGGCAAAGCTGAATTCGACCATCTGCGTGAGCTTTTCGATACTCAGAACACGCGCCTGTCGCAGGCATGGGAGCATGCCACGATCGAGCTCAAAAACACCAATGCCTGGCGCAACCGGGTGCTCGGCGCGATATTGCTGGTCTTCTTGGGCACCGCGGCGCTGCTGGGGATCCTGACTCGGAGGGCGGTCACTCTTCCGCTCGCCGCGCTGGCAGCGGCATGCCGACGGATCACTGACGGCAACTTCGGCGAAAGTATCGTGCCCCCACGCCGCCCGAAAGATATTCGCGGAATCGCAATCGACGCGGAGAACATGCGGCAGCGGATCGTGACCGAGCTTGAGGCAACCCGCTCGGCCCGAGCGCAATTGGACGAGCAGGCAGGTGAATTGCGACGTTCAAACGCCGAACTCGAGCAGTTCGCCTATGTCGCGTCACACGATCTGCAGGAACCCCTGCGAAAGGTCGCCTCGTTCTGCCAATTGCTCGAAAAGCGATACGGCGACAAGCTCGACGAGCGCGGTGTTGAATACATCGGATACGCGGTCGACGGCGCCAAACGCATGCAGGTGCTCATCAACGACCTACTCAGCTTCTCCCGAGTCGGCCGGCTGGGCATTACGGAGACCGAGGTCGACCTGGACACCACGCTGGAGGCTGCGGTGGCCAACCTCGCCACCGCCATCGAGGAATCAGACGCTGAGATCGTGCGCCCCAAACAACGCCTGCCGCGGATGGTTGGAGACCCCACGCTGCTAACGATGTTGTGGCAGAACTTGATCGGCAACGCGATCAAATTCCGGCACGAAGATCGCCCGCCCCGCATCGTCATCGACTGCGAACAGGGCACCGGTGATCGCGACGGCGAATGGTTACTTACCGTCTCGGACAACGGAATCGGCATCGCCGCGGAGTTCGTCGAGAAGGTCTTTGTCATCTTTCAGCGCCTGCATGGCCGGGACGTGTACACCGGAACGGGTGTCGGTCTCGCGATAAGCAAGAAAATCGTCGAGCACTACGGCGGCTCCATCTGGATCGACACGTCCTATGCCGATGGAACCCGGTTCGAGTTCACCTTACCCATTCGCGAGCCCAAGCCCGTGGACTAAGAAAGCCTGCCCACTCTGGAAGGAGCACAGCAATGACACCGGCCGGTCGACCGATCGACGTCCTGCTCATCGAAGATGATCCAGGAGACGAGCTCATCACTCGGGAAGCGTTCGAGCACAACAAGCTTCAAAACAGGCTGCAGGTCGCGCACGATGGCGAAGAAGGTCTGGACTACCTTTACCAGCGCGGTTCCTTCGAGAATGTGCCACGGCCGGACCTGATCCTGCTTGATTTGAACCTGCCGAAATACGACGGTCGGCAGCTGCTCGAGAAGATAAAGTCCGACCCCGACCTCTGTCGCATCCCGGTCGTCGTCCTCACGACCTCCTCGGCCGAGGAGGACATCCTGCGCAGCTACAAGCTGCACGCCAACGCCTACGTCACCAAGCCGGTCGACCTCGACCAGTTCATCAGTGCGGTCCGGCAGATTGACGAGTTCTTCCTTCAGGTCGTGAAGCTTCCGGGCGTCTGACGGCGTCTCGCGGGCCAGCCTGCGCCGGAGCACGGTGAAGCCGCCCGGCGCAGGCTGTTTCGCAGAAAAGGCCAACGAATCTAGCCGGATATCGTGGCGATCTGGGCATCGGACAGCTTCGCCACCGCGGGCGGCAGCGGCTGAAAGTGAACCTGGTCGAGGAACGAGGGGCTGTTACCCTCGGTCACCACCCAGTGCAGAAACGCCTGCATCGTCTGCGCGGTGGCAGCGTCCTTCTGTTTGCTGTATGTGATGGCGTACTCGTAGTTCACGATCGGATACCCGTTGGGGGCGGGCCCATTGATCAGCGAGATCGCCTGGTTCGCCGGGGTCGAGGCGAAGCTTGCCGCCCCGGCCTGAATGCTCTGGGCGTCGGGCAGCAGGTAATTGCCGGAGGCGTTGCCCAGCTGTGCCTCTCCCAGCCCCTTCTGGATGGCCTTGTCGAGGTAGCTGATCCCGATATAGGCGACGCAGCCAGGGGTCTTGGCGCAGCCGGTCACCATGCCGCCGTTGCCGGTCTCGCGCAGTGCGCCCGACACCACGGGGAAGTCGACGCTGGTGCTGGTGCCGGGCGACTTGCCCCAGCCGTCAGGGTCCTGCTTTGACAGGTACTGCGTGAACAGGAACGTGTCGCCGGACTCGTCGGCGCGGTGTAGCGGAACCACTGGGGTGGCTGGCAGGTTCACCCCGGGGTTGAGGCCGGCGATCTGCGGGTCGTTCCAGGTTGTGATGGTGCCCTGGTACATCGCCGCGAGCACTTTGCCATTCAGCTTCAGGTGGTCGGTGATGCCGGGCAGGTTGTAGTTGATCTGCTGAGCGGAAATGGCCAACGCGATGTTCATCAGCCCCTTGTGCTTTTGCACGTCATTGTCAGACAGGTATGCGTCGGAGACGCCGATGTTGACCCCCCCGCCAGCCGCCTGCGAAATTCCGAAACCCGACCCGGTGCTCTGGGAAGAGATCGTCACGTTCGGATACTTCGTCTGATAGGCGGGGACCCACAGGTTGAACAGTGGGTAGAGCAGCGAGCTGCCGGTCTCTGACAACGCCACCTGCGACGTCGCGGGAGTCATGGCGACGTTGCCGGTGGTGGCCCCGGGGCTCGACGAACCGCTTGTAGAGTGCGAACCGCAGGCTGCGACGACCAGCGTCACCGGCACGGCAACCAACAGGGAATGCAAACGATTTTTCATCGGCCCTCACCTTTCATCGCGCCCGTTTGCGTCTGCCTCAACTGACTTTTCTCGAACACTGAGGTGTCTGCGGGGTCGTCTGCGTCGCCGGCCACTTCGAATGTGGCGGCGTGAGATGTGCTCAAGGACATGGACTTCTCCTTCAAAACATGGTTATAAGGGAAAACCGACGCTTGTTGGTTGTCGCGAGCAGCGTGTGACTCGGCGCAAGCCGATTCAGCTAGATTGCGTCGATCGTCTATCCGCGTCGCGGCGTTGACGCGAGTTCAGCTCACCGAAACGCAAAGGGCCGAGTGAGCCGGTACAAATTCGGCTGGCGCTGACTTATCAGCGACTGGCGACGCAGAGCTGAGTCAAAATATCTCGGCCTGCAATGACAGCCGCGGGCGCGGCAGAGCCCGACTGAGACCCCGGGGTGGGCGCCCAAGCGGTCCCCCAAGGCGAAAGGGTCACCGGCCACGGCGACCAGGCCAATTGCGGCGCCACGTGCGCCCAGGTCGGCGGCCGATCGTGCGTCATCCACGCGTTTTTCGTTGGTTTGTGATTTGTTGGTGAGGAGCCGTGTGACGAGCGCAGAACGCCATGGCTCGTGGGTTGGGAGCTAATAGCGAATTGCGCTCGGTCGACGTGCAAGCCGACATTCAGGGTCGCGTGCGACCACGCCGCCGGCTCCGGCGGTGCAGCTATGCCGTGTGCGGACCGCAACGCCCAGCCTGTGGTGACGGCAACGAACATGCTCAGCGCGCCGACGGCGGCGATGGCCAACTGCCATCGTCGGGATTTACTGGCGCTCCGCAGATTCACAGTGCCCCGACTGTACGCAACACCACTACTGATCAGCCAGCTAACAGAGCTGTGAATACGATCGGAGGATTCCCCAAGAATCCTGAATCGACACAATCGCCTCTGCCGCAGCGGTTTAGCAAATCTTGCCAGAGAACATGTCACAGAAACATGTCATTGTGCTGGCCTACGGCCGGCGGGGGATCGGTGGCCGAGGCGTTGAAGCTGGAGTAGCGCGCTGGTGTGCGGATAAGCGTGATGGCGTCGTCGCCGCTGCCGACTTCGATCGCCTACACCAAGGACCGCAAGCAATTCGGCGAGTCGATCAGCAGCTTCCAAGGCGTGCGCGGTATGGGGCTCAATATCACGCTCCTCAGCTACCGGGACGCGATCGACTTCGGCGTCGTGAGTACTCCGGAAATGATGCCCGACATCTGGAACCTCGTCGAGTACCTGGCGGAGGAGTTCGACGAACTTCACGCCGCCGACTGAACCGTCGTGGGCATTGCTACGCTGATTCGTGTTGCGCTCGGCCATGATTCGACAGCGCCGCTCGTCGGCTCCGGTCCGGTTGCGTCTCGGCATCCGCCCAACGGCGGTAGCTCCCAGCGCCAAAGCCTTGGCGACGTTGGCACCACTGCGCGCGCGTGAATCGAAGAGCACCGGCATGCCGTCAGCTGCCTCGACAACGGCCGGGAGAGCTTCGAGAGCAGGAAGCCCACCGTTGGCCTGGCGGCCGCCGTGGTTAGAGCAATAAATGCCGTTGATGCCGTGGTCCTCACGACTCCTCGGCGAAGGAGGACATCCTGCGAAGCTACAAATTGCACGCCAATACCTACGTCGCCAAGCCGGTCGACCTCGACCAATTCATCAGTGCGGTGCGGCAGATCGACGAGTTCTTCCTTCAGGTCGTGCGCCTTGGTGTCTGAAGTCGGACGCGGAGATTTTTGTTGCAGTTGGCCATGATTCGTCAGCTACAGCATGCCGGCAGGCTCAGCAGGACGCACAATGCCGTTCTGATTTACCTCGTACACATGGGCCGTCGAGATGTCGAAGAACATACCAAAGACCTTTAAAGCGCCAGAGGCCTTTGCGGCGGCCAAGATCGGATTGCGGGTCAGCCTTTCCATCTGGATGACCACATTCACGATGCTCAGCTGGTCGGCCTCGCTGAGGCCGTCGGACTTGGCGCTCAAGCGTGCCGGATGGTGATCCTGGTACGCGGCGAGACTATCGCGTGCATGTTCGAGCCAGTGGCCCAACGCTGTAGTCGCTTGATCCGTGCCGTCCTCAAGCAGTGCCGTCATCGCACCGCACGACGAATGTCCGCAGACGACAACCGAAGTCACACCCATCTCGTTGAACGCGACGTCGAGCGCGGCGTCGACGGATCGGTCGGCCGGATCGGCCGGTACCAGATTGCCGACGTTGCGGACGACGTATAGGTCACCAGGCCCGCTGGCGGTGATGACGTCGGGCATGATCCGCGAGTCGGAACACGTGAGGAACACCGTATCCGGTCTCGTTGAATCGGTCAGTTCAGCAAGCCGGGGATATAGCTCTCCGCGACCGCTGCGATGGTACTCACTGACGCCGTCGAGAATCGAAGCGTCGGCGTCGTCTCGATCACCGTTGTCGCGCGATGGCCACGAAATGTCGCGCGATGGCCACGAAATCGGTCCTATCGACCGAGGCAGGTAGTGACGCCTAGGGCGAGTGGTGTGTGCGTGGTGCAGCGTCGCGGGCGTCGTCTCGACAATCACTACCACTCCGCCCGTCGCCTCGTGAGCGGTCCTCCAATCGGAAATGGCCTCGGAAACCGCCTCATCGATGTAATCCGCGTTGAGCGTCAGCCGCACATGAGACCCCGGCGGCATTTCGGACAGCACCTTGGTCAGGCGGGGCAACAGCAGGAAGCTGAGCGTGCCGTCGATATCGATCCGCCAGCGCGTCGACTCGTCGGGGCCATACGGCTTGACCTCGATGGGTGCGCGTACCACCCGGATCAACAGAATGGCTATCGCGACGCTAAGTCCGATGGCCACACCCTCTAGCAGGTTGAGGAACACCACACACACGATCGTGATGACGTAGATCGCGAAATTGCCGGTGCGCCAGGCAAGTTTGATGTGCGCCAGCTTGACGAGCTGGAAACCGATCACGATGAGTAGGCCGGCTAGCGCGGCCTTGGGAACGAGTTCCACCACTCTGGTAAACAACGACGCGAACAGCAGGACCCATGCGCCGTGCAGAACCGCCGACATCCGGGTGCGGGCGCCGGCCGCTACGTTGGTGGAGCTGCGCACAATGACGCCGGTGACTGGCAGCCCGCCGAGTAATCCCGAGACCATATTCGCGCTGCCCTGCCCGATCATCTCTCGGTTGAAGTTGGTGCGCGGCCCGCTGTGCATCTTGTCGATACCGACCGCCGACAGCAGCGATTCGACACTGGCGATGAGGGCAACCGTGATGACTCCCACGACTATTTCGCTGATCTCGTGCACCCACGGCTCCCCGCCGGGGGCCGTTGGAGGAAGCTTGGGCAAGCCGATGGCGTCGAGAAAGTTGGCCGAGAGCGTGATTCGGTC